>Ga0126306_10002664_pt1 | contig 10132 bp, 5 predicted proteins | sample Plot27_FD_92592 | JGI IMG/M metagenome (GOLD analysis project Ga0126306, IMG submission 92592) | Serpentine soil microbial communities from UC McLaughlin Reserve, CA, USA - Plot27 | ecosystem: Environmental > Terrestrial > Soil > Grasslands | place: USA: UC McLaughlin Reserve, Lake County... | reverse complement strand
GGCGACCTGGTCGCGCTCGTCGCGTGCGCCTGGCTCCTCGTCTCCGTGCTCGCTCTCGGGCGCTGCTTCGGCGTCCTCCCCGAGGTTCGCGGGCTCGTCACGCGCGGCCCGTACCGCATCGTCCGCCACCCGGTCTACCTCGGCGAGCTGGGCGCGTGCGCGGGCCTCCTCGTCGCCGCGCCGACCGCCTGGAACGCCGGCGTGGTCGCGGTGTTCGTGCTGGCGCAGATGGTGCGCATGCGGCTCGAGGAGCGCGCGCTCGCGGACGAGTTCCCGACGTACCGCGCGTACGCTGCTCGCACGCCGGCGATCGTGCCGCCCCGCAGGACGCTCCTCGCGGCCGCACGCCTGCCGATGGTCGTGTTGACGCGCGGCCTCGACCGTTTGGCCATCGTCCTGGACTCGTCGCCCGCGAGCCGCAGCGCCGGTGGGACTCGCATCCGCCGCGCGCTCGCCACGCTGTTCGTGCTCTACGGCGTCGTTCTCTCGGCGATCGCGTTCCTTCGCGGCGGGATCCCTGGGTGGGGGCCGGTTCTGATGGTCATGCTCGCCGCCGCGCTGTTCAGCAATCGCGGCGGCCGGTTCGTGCGGGACTGGCTGCCGGTGCTGCTCGGCTTCTTCGCGTACAGCCTCGCGGGCCAGTTCGCAAGCGGCCTCGACTTCACCGTCCACTACACGCCGCAGATCGACGCCGAGCGCGCGCTCGCCTTCGGAGCCGTTCCGACGGTCTGGCTCCAGGACCACCTCTACCACGGAACGACGGGACCGCTCGAGGTCTTCGCGATGACGATGTATCTCTCGCACTTCTTCGCGCCGGTCCTGCTCGGGTTCTACCTCTGGTGGGCGCGGCTCCGTGACGGCTTCACGCAGCTGATGTTCGGGCTGCTGACGGTCAGCATCCTCGCCGAGATCACGTTCGTCCTGGCGCCGACGGCCCCGCCGTGGCTGGCCGCGCAACAGGGGCTGCTTCCCCCGGTCGACCACGTGATCAAGCAGGGGTTGTACGACCTGAACCTGACGGCCGCCGCGTCGTTCTACGGCGACGCCGACGCCTACAACATCGTGGCCGCGATTCCCTCGCTGCATGCCGCCTGGCCGGTCATCGGCCTACTCGTGGCGCTGAGGTGGGGCCTCCCGCGGTGGATCGTCGGACTGCAGGCCGCCCAGTTCGTGGGCGTCGTATTCGCGATCGTCTACACGGGCGAGCACTACCTGGTCGACGCCCTCGCCGGCGTCGCCTACGCGGTCGTCGCCTGGGCGATCGTCGAGCGCGCCTTCGGCCGCGCCGCCCGGCCCGTCCTCATCGGCGTTCCGGCGCCGGCACTCACACCTGCGCTCTCGGATTCGCTGGAGCGCCCACGACTCGCCAAGGAGGCAACAGGATGAAGGGTCTTGCACGCCGAATTGTCCACGGCCGGACACGAATGCTGACGTTCGCGGCGCTCCTCGTCGCCGCTTCGGTCGTCGCGGCACCGGCTCCCGCGAGGCTCCCGACTCCGGTCCCGATCTCGCCGTCATCGGGCGCCGTCGTGGACGCGCTGCCGGCGTTCGCCTGGCGTGCCGTCAAGGGCGCCTCGCAGTACGAGTTCGAGCTCGCCGCCGACCGCGGCTTCAACGCTCCCGTGTTCGGCCGCGACGGCCACTTCTTCACCAAGAACACGCGCGCGACGCTGACGAAGACGCCGCCGAACGGGAACTACTGGTGGCACGTCCGCGCGTCGACGAAGGCCGGCGACGCCTCGCCGTGGTCGGAGCCGCGTCAGCTTCGGAACGCCTGGACGGCGTCCGCCTCGCTCCAGGCGCCTCGCGGCGGCGCGGTGATCAGCTATCCGTCTCCAATCACGCTGACCTGGACGCCGGTTCACCGGGCCGCGGGGTACCTGGTCTCGATCGCCAGCGATCCGCAGCTCGGATCGATGGTCTCCGGAAAGCCGGTCGAGACGGGCGCAACGGCTCTGACGTGGCCGGGCGCACTCGCGCCGGGCGTCTACTACTGGGGCATCACGCCGGTCGACGGGCAGGGAAACCGCGGCGCCCCGTCCGCCGTTGCCTCGTTCACCTGGGCGTGGCCTTCGACCACGACGCCCCGCGTGGAGGACCTGGCCGCGGCGCCCGAGGTCTTCGATCCGCGCTTCTCCTGGGATCCGATCCCCGGCGCCGCCCGGTACGAGATCGAGATCAACCCGTCGCAGGACTTCGCGCCAGGGTCGAAGGTCTGCTGCAACGGAAGCACGATCGCGACGGCGCTCTCGCCGACGACGCTCTTCCGCGACAACACGTTCTACTGGCGCGTGCGGGCGCTGGACCTCGACGGCAACGCAGGCGTCTGGAACACCGGGCCCACGTTCACGAAGGCGTTCGACAAGGTGCCGCCGGTGACGGGGACGAGCATCAAGAACGTCCGCATGACCGGCGTCGACGCCCGTCCGCTGGAGCCCGGATTCCAGACCGAGGTTCCGCTCGTGACGTGGGATCCCGTTCCGGGAGCCTCGAGCTACTACATCGAGGTCGCTCCGCGGACGCCGTTCGGCTGCGACTGGGGCGCGGCTCCGTGGCGCAGGAACACGAGCGTGCCCGCATGGACGCCGCTCGGATGGGGGAGGGGCCAGTACCGGCCGTACCCCGCATCGAACGTCACGCTGGCCGACGAGGGCAACACGGCCCTCACCGCCGATCCGTACTGCCTGCGTGTGCGCGCTCGCAGCGACCGCGACTCACGTAGCGCCGACATCTTCGGCGACTTCACGGAGCTCAACGACGGGAGCGGGAGCGGCTTCGCGTTCCAGTGGGTCGGCCCGCCGGCCGGCGGGGCGTGCAGCCCGAGCTGCGTGGCGGGGTATCCCGGCGCGGACGACTACCTCCTGCCCGCGCGCGGAACCACGTCGCGCCAGACGCCGTACTTCACGTGGCGTCCCCTCGCCGGCGCGGATGCCTACTTCGTGATCGTCTCGAAGGACTCGGACTTCAGCAACATCGTCGACTACGCGTTCACGCGGCTGCCGGCCTATTCGCCTCGAAACCTCCTCCGGCCGACGACCTATCCGGACGAGACGACGCTCTTCTACTGGTCGGTGCTGCCGGCGCGCTTGCTGCCGGGCGGCTGGTTTGCGCCCGGAAATCCGAAAGACGCCGCTCCTGCGGCCTTCCAGAAGCAGTCGATTCCGCCGACTCTCGTCGCGCCGGGCGCCGGCGCCGACACCGTCGGCCACACGAGCTTCCAGTGGACGGCCGTCGAGGGGGCTCGCCGCTACCGCATCCAGGTCGCGCAGGACCCCACCTTCGGCGACCCGATCGACGATGTCACCACGACCTCGACGTCGTACACGAGCGACACGAGCTACCCGGCCGACGCCGCGCTCTACTGGCGGGTCCGGGCCGACGACGAGAACGCAATCGGGCTGACGTGGTCGGGCACCGGCAGCTTCCGGCGGCGGCTGCCGGCACCGCAGGCGAGGTCCGACAACTCGACTGCGGGCGACTTCCTGCCGACGTGGGCCTGGCACGCGATCACCGGCGCCGTGTCCTACGACGTGCTGGTCGAGCTCCCCGACGGTACGACCCGTGACCTGACCGGCTCACGGGGCGCGGCCCTCACCCCGACGCTCATGTGGGGCACCGGGCTGTTCCAGTGGCGCGTCCGCGCCAACTTCCCGAAGGACACCTCGGGCGTCGTCCACGGCCCCTACTCCACGCGCACGCCGTTCGCGCGCACGATCGCGGAGCCGACTGGCGCCAGGGCGGAGCGATCGGCCTCGCACGTGCTCCTGGCCTGGGAGCCCAAGCCGGGCGTCAAGAACTACCGCGTCCAGATCTCGACGCGCCGCGACTTCGGCCGCAACCTCGAGGAGATCCGCACGGACAACACGACCTACGCACCGAAGATGATCCAGGCCGCGTACCACGACGGGACGCTCCTCTACTGGCGCGTAGCCGGCGTCGACGAGGGGCGCAACGTCGGCGACGCGACGCCCGGACAGCCGATCGCGCTCGGGAAGCAGCTCATCCTGACGGTCCAGGGGCGTGCTCGTCGCGGCCGCAGCACCACGCTGACCGTCGTCGCGCGGAACATCTCCCGCCGTGCGGTGCCCGGGGCCACGGTTCGCGTCTCAGGGGCCGGCATCCGTCCGCGGGCCGTGCGTGCCAACACGAAGGGCGTCGCGCGATTCCGGCTCCAGCCCAAAAAGCGAGGGACGCTGGTCTTCCGCGGCACGAAGACCGGGTTCCGCGTCGCAACCACGAATCTGCGGGTCCGCTGATGGAAGCGGCAGCCGTTCGCGCACTCGACACCGTCTCGCCCGTCCGCGGCGTCGGCCTCTCGATCGTCGTGCCCGTCCACAACGAGGAGCCGAGCCTCGCTCCGCTCCTCGCGGAGGTCGGCGCCGCACTCGAGTCCCTCGACCGCACCTGGGAGATCGTCTTCGTGGACGACGGCTCGACCGACGGCTCGTTCGCCGAGCTGACTCGCATGCGCGCGGAGAGCGACGCGGTCAGGGTCGTACGCCTGAGGCGCAACTTCGGCAAAGCCGCGGCGCTCGCCGCCGGATTCGCCCATGCCCGCGGCGACGCCGTCGTCACGATGGACTCCGACCTCCAGGACGACCCTGCCGAGATCCCGCGCCTGCTCGCGAAGCTCGAGGAGGGCTACGACCTCGTTTCGGGCTGGAAGGCCCACCGGCGCGATCCGTGGTCGCGCCGGGCGTTGTCCCGGATCTTCAACCGGGTGACGGGCTTCATGACCGGCGTTCGGCTCCACGACATGAACTGTGGGCTCAAGATCTATCGGCGCGAGGTCGTCCAGGACCTGGACGTGTACGGCGAGCTTCATCGCTACCTGCCGGTGCTGGCGCACTACCGCGGCTTCGGCGTCACGGAGCTGCCCGTGAACCACAGGCCGCGCGTCCACGGGCGCTCGCGCTACGGCCTCGAGCGCTGCGTCCGCGGCTTCCTCGACCTGCTGACCGTGCTCTTCCTCGGCCGCTACCGGAACCGCCCGCTCCACCTGTTCGGCGGCGCTGGGCTGCTCATCGGCGGGATCGGGTTCGCGATGTGCGTCTACCTCACGGGCGTCAAGCTCGCCGGCGGGGCGATCGGGCATCGACCGCTCCTTACGCTCGGGGCGCTACTCATCACGGTCGGCGTGCAGTTCCTGTTCCTGGGTCTCGTGTCCGAGATGATCACGAGCCAGCACGCCGAGGGCCGACGTCGCGCGGCGGTCGAGCGGAACGTCCGCGAGGTCCTGTAGCGGTGGAAGCCGCTGCGCCGGCCCGGGCGGAGCGTTGGCCTGCGCTCGCCGCAGCGATCGGGTACCGCGGGACGGCCGTCGCGCCGCGGACGCTCGTCCTGGGGGCAGCGTCTGTGTGGGCCGCCGGCTTCGGAGTGCTCGCGGCCTTCCGGTACGACGCCTTTCTGAACAAGCGCTTCGACCTCGGCAACTTTGCCCAGGCCGTCTCGAACACGGCGCACGGGCGTCCCCTGGAGACGACCGAGGTCGCCGGCGAGCAGATCTCGCGGCTCGCTGTCCACGTCGATCCCTTGCTCGTCGTCTTCGCGCCGCTCTGGTGGCTCTGGCCGAGCCCGGTGATGCTCGGCGTGGTCCAGGCCGTCGCCGTCGCGCTGGGTGCGCTTCCGGTCTACTGGCTGGCCCGCAAGCACCTCGCGTCCGAGCGTGTAGCCGCGTACTTCGCGCTCGCCTACCTGCTCTTGCCGGCGCTCCAGTGGAACGCGTTCAACGAGTTCGACCCGCAGATGGTGGCCGTCCCGCTTCTCCTATTCGCCATCTGGTACCTCGACGAGGACCGGCTCCTGCCCTTCGCGCTGTTCGCCGTGGCGGCGGCAGCGAGCAGGGAGCAGATTCCCCTCCTCGTCGGCGGGCTTGGCATCTGGTACGCGTTGCGGACTCGGCGCTTCCGGGTGGGCGCGGCGATCGCCGGCGCCGGGATCGCGTGGACGGCGCTGGCGTTCTCGGTCGTGATCCCTCACTTTTCGGGAGGCGGCAGCCCCTTCGAGAGCCGCTACGCGGCCGTCGGCGGCTCACCGCTCGGCATCGCGGAGACGCTGCTCACCGATCCACTGCGCGTCCTCGGCGCCGCGACGCACGGGAACGACCTCGTCTTCCTCGCGACGATGTTCGGGCCGCTGCTCGGCCTGTTCGCGCTGTCGCCGACCCTGTTCCTCGTCGCTCTTCCCGAGCTGGCCCTCGTCCTGCTCTCGTCGCGCGCCACCGACGCCAGCATCGGGGGGAAGCTCTCGTCGCCGTTGATCCCGTTCGCGATCGCCGCGACCGTCCTCGGCGCCGCACGGCTCGGCCGCCACGCCGCGACCGCGGCCGCGCTCGTTCTCGTCGCCGCGAGCATGAGCCTCATCCTCGGGCCGCTCCCGCAGGTCGGCGACTACGGGGGTCTCTCGAGGCCTGACGCACGCGCCCGAGCTGCGCAGAAGGCCGTCGACCTCGTCCCGGCGGGAGCTCCCGTCAGCGCGACGAACCGGCTCGCCGCGCACCTCTCGAACCGCCGGTACGTCTACAGCTTCCCGCTGGTCTCGCGGGCCGAGTGGATCGCCGTCGACGACTCGGACTGGTGGTTACCGCGGGTCCGCCCTGGTGCCGAGCGTGACGGCTTGGCCGTGGCCGTCACGGATCTCTCCGCGCAGCGAGGTCGCCTGCGCCGCGCGATTGCCGCTCTCCGGGCCGATGCCCGCTGGCGTCTTGCCTTCGACGAGGCCGGTGTGCTCGTGTTCACGCGCGTATAGAAGGCGTTACAAGTTCTTTAGGAGCGGGCAGTTAGAGCCGATAGCGCCGGTATGCTCACGGCGCCACGGTATTCGTGATGGCTGTCCCCCTGATGATCCTCCTGATCGGAGTCGGAGCAGGCGCTCTGGCGCTCTGGATCGACGTCCGATTCCCCAAGCTCGCGCCCAACGAGATGCGCGGGGCGTTGATCCATGTCGGCGCCTCGATCGTCGTGGCGCAGCTGCTCGTGCCGATCGGCATGCACATGTTCCTCGGCATGCAGACCCACGTCGCGACGCTCTTCGCGATCTTCGGGATCGCATTTCCCGCGATCGTCTACGCGCTGCTCGCCGGCCTGTGGGTGGTCCAGCTGACGACGGGCGCTCTCCGCAGCCACATGCGCTAGGCGCGCCGAGCGGTCAGCAGCAACCCCAGAGCACCTCGTTCCACCCCGACGAACGCGCGGTCGATCTGGAGCGCGGCCCGCAGCCCCGCGACGGCGACGGCCTTCCAGCCCTGCGGCCGGCCCTCGCCGGCAAGGCGCTCGGCGCGCCGGTCGAACACTCTGCGGTGGTAGGCCGAGGAAACCGGAAAGCCCCAGCCGACGCATCGAATCCCGTCGAATCGGGCCGCGGTGACCTTTCCGATCAGATCGGCCCTGGCATAGCGCCGGAAGTGCCCGGCCCACACGTCGCTCGGGCCGAACCACGCGGGGTTGGCCGGCACGGACAGGGCGAGTTTCCCGCCCGGACGCAGGACACGGTGGACCTCGGCGAGCGCGGCGCCGTCGTCCTCGACGTGCTCGAGGACCTCTCCCAGCACGACGGCGTCGAAGCTCGCATCGGCGAATGGAAGCGCCGTCATGTCGGCCCGGACGACGGGGCCGTGCACCCGCTCGGACAAGTGATCCAGTGCCGGCTCCGAGACGTCGGAGCTCGTGACCGAGAAGCCGCGGCCTTCGAGCAACGCGGTGAAGCTGCCCAGGCCCGCGCCGCAGTTGAGGACCTCGCGGCCCGGGCCGACGTCGAGGAGCTCGCTGAGCAGGAGCTTCTCGCGTAGCTCGTGCCGCGGCCCGACGAAGGCGGGCGCCGTCCCCCAGACGTGCTGCGCGACCGTTGCCACAGAGAAAGCCTGTCGCGCGCGGCCGCGGAGGACGCCTGTCCGGAGGCTAGACGCCACTAGCCGGACGGCTGGTCCCGGCCGGCGCGGCCCTCTTGGTACGCTTTTGCGACCTGGAAAGCTTTGAAGGCAGCTTGGCGACCAGGGTAAAAAACGCCTAAAGAGCCCGCGAGCCAGAACCTCGGCTCCCGCGACTCGATAGGCGGGAACGAGTGAGATGGCGACGGAGCGAATCGACAGACTGAGGCAGCTTCTCGACGAGCGGATCGTCGTGCTCGACGGCTCGTGGGGCGTCCTCCTCCAGGGCCGCGGGATCACCGAGGAGGACTGGCGCGGCGAGCGGTTCGTCGAACACTCGCACGACGTCAAGGGCAACCCCGACCTGCTCAACCTGACGAAGTCGGACCTCGTCTCCGAGATCCACCGCGCCTACTTCGAAGCCGGCGCAGACATCGCGACGACCAACACCTTCACGGCGACCTCGATCGGCCAGGCGGACTACGCGCTCGAGGGGGCGGTCGCGGAGATGAACCTGGTTGGTGCGCGGCTCGCCCGCGAGGCCGCCGACGAACACGACGGCTTCGTCGCCGGCTCCGTCGGCCCGCTCAACGTCTCGCTCTCGCTCTCGCCCAAGGTCGACGACCCGGCCTACCGCTCCGCCACCTTCGACGAGGTCCGCGACGCGTATGCCGAGCAGATCGACCCGCTCGCCCAGGGCGGCGTCGACATCCTGCTGATCGAGACCGTCTTCGACACGCTGAACGCCAAGGCGGCGATCGTCGCCGCGCAGGAGACGGCGCCCGACCTGCCGCTCTGGCTCTCCTTCACGGCGATCGACCTCTCCGGCCGCAACCTCTCGGGGCAGACGGTCGAGGCGTTCTGGCTCTCGGTGGAGCATGCGAAGCCGCTGATCGTCGGCGTCAACTGCTCGCTCGGCGCGGCGCAGATGCGGCCGTTCGTGCACGACCTCGCGCAGATCGCGCCGACCTACCTCGCCTGCCATCCGAACGCGGGCCTGCCGAACGAGATGGGCTCGCACGACGAGCAGCCCGGCGACACGAGCCGCTTCCTGGGCGAGTTCGCGCGCGACGGTCTCGTGAACGTCGTCGGCGGCTGCTGCGGGACGCGGCCGGAGCACATCCGCGCCATTTCGGACACGATCAGGGGTCTGGCACCGAGACAGGTCCCGAAGCGCCCGTCGAGGCCGAGGTTCAGCGGCCTCGAGCCGTTCGAGATCGGCCCCGACACCGGGTTCGTCATGGTCGGCGAGCGCACCAACGTCACGGGGTCCGCCCGCTTCCGGCGGCTGATCGAGGCGGACGACTACACGGGCGCGGTGGAGGTCGCGCTCGACCAGGTGAGGGGCGGCGCGAACCTCCTCGACGTGAACATGGACGCCGACCTGCTCGAGTCGGAGCAGGCGATGACGACCTTCCTCAACGTGATCGCGACCGAGCCCGAGGTCGCGCGGATCCCGATCATGGTCGACAGCTCAAGGCCGTCCGTGCTGGAGGCCGGCCTCAAGTGCGTACAGGGGAAAGGCGTCGTCAACTCGATCAGCCTCAAGGAGGGCAAGGAGCCCTTCCTCGAGCAGGCGCGCCTCGTCCACCGCTACGGGGCGGGCGTGATCGTGATGGCCTTCGACGAGCAGGGTCAGGCCGATACCGTCGAGCGCAAGGTCGAGATCTGCGGCCACGCCTATGACCTGCTGACCGAGAAGGCCGGCTTCGCGCCCGAGGACATCGTCTTCGACCCGAACGTGCTCGCGGTGGCGACCGGAATCGAGGAGCACGACGAGTACGCCAAGGCCTTCATCGAGAGCCTGCCGCTGATCAAGGAGCGCTGCCCGGGAGCGCGCACGAGCGGCGGTATCTCGAACCTCTCGTTCGCGTTCCGCGGCAACGACGTCGTGCGCGAGGCGATGCACTCGGCCTTCCTTTTCCACGCGATCAAGGCGGGCCTCGACATGGGCATCGTCAACGCGGGCCAGCTCGTGGTCTACGAGGACATCCCGCCCGACCTGCTCGAGCGTGTCGAGGACGTGATCTTCAACCGCCGGCCCGACTCCACCGAGCGGCTCGTCGAGTTCGCCAATACGGTTCAGGGCGAGGGGAAGAAGCGCGAGGTCGATCTCTCGTGGCGCGAGGCGCCGGTCGAGAAGCGACTCGAATATGCACTCGTCCACGGCGTCGTCGACTTCATCGAGGCCGACACCGAGGAGGCGCGCCAGAAGCTCCCGCGTCCGCTCGACGTGATCGAGGGCCCGCTCATGCAGGGCATGCAGGT
>Ga0126306_10002663_pt1 | contig 10135 bp, 7 predicted proteins | sample Plot27_FD_92592 | JGI IMG/M metagenome (GOLD analysis project Ga0126306, IMG submission 92592) | Serpentine soil microbial communities from UC McLaughlin Reserve, CA, USA - Plot27 | ecosystem: Environmental > Terrestrial > Soil > Grasslands | place: USA: UC McLaughlin Reserve, Lake County... | reverse complement strand
TTTTGCCTGGCGAACGAAGTATCCTGGGATCTCTATCTCAGGTGGTTGTCCTTGTACAACAGATAGCGGCTCTCGGGCCACGAACCCTAGCTTTGTGTACAGAGAAAGCGAGCGGTTATGATAGGCTGTTTGAACCAATCTGACCCCGGCGAAACGTCGCTCCTCAACTCTTATCAAAACGTGCTGCATTAGCTCACGCCCTATTGCGCGATTTTGAACGGAGGGGTCAACTGTAATAGGGCCTATGCCGGCAACGATAGAACGTTCATCGATGAAGCAGCTGCCTACGATTTGGCCGTCAAGTTCTGCAACAACTCCATAAATGTAAGGATGTGCAATAAATTCAGACAAGGCTGTGCTGGCAAGCTCTGGGGAGGGAAAGTCAGCCGGAAAATTATGCTCCTCCGCTATAGTTCTAAACGCCCTATAGCAAATCTCGCCGCATTGTCTGGCATCCTCGGCTGTTGTTGGTCGCAGCTTGATGTTCAAAGATATTTTCTTTGCTGTTCCGATTATTTTAATGATCACATGGATTGGGAAACTTGCCATGACCATGGGACATCATGCTCTTATCATAACAGATAGTGTAACATTCCTTTTGTACCTACTTAGGCAGTAATAATATCTTAGTTTCAGATTCGTCTGAATTTTCAGCCGCATCCCCCCGAACCCGTACCAGTGGTAATTTAGAATTAATATAGATCTGTGAATACTGCTGCAGGCTAATTTTCATTTTGTACGCTTTATTCGTTGAGTCCAAATTTTGAAGAAGTTATTTCCACTGGAACCCTCTGGGCCCATGTTTTCTGACACAGTCCGGATATGACACAAACTACCTTAGTACCGACGTCGTGCTAATCCGATCTAAGCCGTTAGTATATGGAATAGATGCTGGGGTGGCAAAGGATGAAGAGGTACAGATAACAACATCAACCAATAGCAGCGGCGTTGACTTAGATCCGATGACTATAACAACTGACCCTTGGATGATGATATGTCTCTATACACTAAAGAAGGAACCAGCAGCTATCAAGGACTTATCTGGATCACGATTTCCAAATTCTTGAACATATTGCCAGAGTGGATGTCCTGTTGCTATCTCTATTACTGTCCTCGTTTTAGTTGCCATCAATAAGGGTGTCGTGTGTCATTTGTGGGTTTATCAATATTGCAATAAACAAGATTCGTTCTATATCAAATAAAAAAAGGAGAAAAACTGCTTCTAGCTTTTTGGTTATTTGTCAGAAGATGGAGCAGATGGCTGAATGGTCGAGTTCATTTCATTATCTAGGATTTCACTTCCAGCTAGGTTCAACAAAACAAATCCAAGGTTATTCATATATGCATCAGTTTCATCACAACTGCAAAGTAAGATTACTCCAATTTGCTTTGAAGGGATAAATCCTATGAACGAATTCCAACCTTCGATTGCTCCTTGGTGAGTAATTACCTCTGTTCCTAAATCCGTGAGTACACGTGGGCCCAGAGCAACATATTCGCTATAATTCATTGGATTTGCAATTATTCCTGGATGTCGGATCAGGTGTTGCAATTGTATTGAGTCGTCTAAAGTACTATGAAGTAGGCCTAGATTTGCTGATAGATATTTTAACATATCATTTCCAGTAGAACGAAGTGCGCCCGCTCCTGCAATCACATCGGGGATTTGAGGAGTTTCAACTTCGGTTCCATTTTGATGCCCTACTGGAAATCTGTCTCTGATGTCATTTTCTGAGAGCGTGATTTTGGTATCATTCATTCCAAGCACATCAAGAATTCTGTTTTTAATAACTTGTTCATATGGCATGCCTCGTTCGTGCAAAGTCAGTATGTGTCCAAGCAATCCCAAACCAAAATCAGAATACTCCCATTTAGTGCCAGGCTCTCTAGTTAAAGTAGTATTTGATAGGGCTTGATATAATTGGGTTACATTGTAATCAGGGTTCAAATCTCCTGCAGTATTATTTATCAAAATATTTGGTGCCACATTGGGAAGACCTGAAGTATGTGTTGCCAAGTCTTCTATTGTTATTTCAACACCGTTAAATTGTGGCACTGTAACGTTGTATGGTAAATATTTCTTTATAGGATCACTTAGATTGATAATTCCTTGATTTACCATATCGGCTAGTGCTAGTGTAGTAAAGGTCTTTGTTATCGAATCGATATTAAATAATGTGCTTCCATTTACAGGTGTATTATTAGATTCTGAAATATTACCAAAACTGTATAGATTAGCTCCATTCAATCCCACAAATCCAATCACAATTGCCGATTTTGACTTATTTACAATTTGGTCCATGATAAACTCTCTTACATCTGGAGAAATTTGTTCATTTTGAGTCGCACTCATTTGTTGTATTGCTGCAATTTGAGGAGTTGTGTTTGTTGTTGTTGTTCCTGTTGTTTGTAATGTTGCAAATGATAAACTGCTACTAGCAGATAGGCCTGATAGTGTTATTCCCAGAAAGGTTATTGCTATAAGCGCTAAGGCATTTTGAGATCGATCCCGTTTCCTCATGTGCTTCTTGCTTATTGGTAGTTAGTAAGGGTTGTGGTTTTACCTTCTTCCATCATATTTTTTTGTTTATTGAGACGATAAGAGATACCTTGCCACCCCCTGCCCGCCATCAGATTTATCCTTTAATCTTTCACTTGTGATGCTTTTTCCCGAAAGCTAACTGATAAAAAAATGTGGCGGCGAGGTTTTTTTGATCTATCTCCTTACTTTCCTGATCATTTCTTTATCCTATAAAGCTCGTCATGTTCATCAAAAAAATAGTATGTTGACATTCTACGATGACCCGGGTCTCAATCCTTGGCATTAATTCATTGAGTTCCAATTGAACGTTTTTTTACCGAGTCCCTCTGGGCCCTCCTTTATATCAATGGTGGATTCGTGTAGTAGTAAATATGCCAACGAAATTCTAAATGTGACAACAAGAGATGCTACAAAATTTCCCTATGCATTATCAGAGAAATGGAGAATCTTGAGACCTGGCCAAACAAGATCCATCATCGTGTCGATAAGTATTTCGCGTGGAGTCTCGGGGTTGTGGAGCCACCACTCTGCGAGGCCGTGCATACCAATCTTCAAGAATTCTGCCTGAAGGTGTAGAGTTTGGTTCTGACTTGGAAATGACTGCTGTGGGCTCTTGTCTCCATCGCGTAACAAACTGGCTATACGTTCAGTCGCTTCTTGTTGGACTTGCCAGTCTACCGCAGCCAGTTCTGACTCTCCCCTCGCGCCAAATAAGAGAACCCTCGCAAGAGTGGGTTGTTCTTGTACGAAGATGAAGAATGAGGCGATAGCTTTGCGCACGCGTTGTTGGCTGGGTGCCGAATGATGCATTGTTTCACTCCCAGTCGAAATGAGCTTATCCCTAGCATCTTTGATGACCTCACTGTAGACATCGTGCTTCGAATCAAAGTGGTCATAGAATACTGGCTTAGTTATTCCCGCCTTCTCGCAGATTTCACTCATTGAAGCAGCACGGTATCCCTTAGACGCAAATGTCTGAGCAGCGGAGGAAAGGATTCTTTTCCGCCTCTCAGCTGCAGTTAACCGATGTCTTTGAGCTCCCAATTGACAAACCCTGACCGCATTATATTAGAATCAACCACCTTTATAACCTACTCTACGGTAGGTTTATAACCTACCGCTAAGTAGGTTATTCCAGAGGATCATACCATGTCAAAGAACGATGCAGGTATCATCATTGTGGGCGGGGGGCTTGCAGGCTTGACTACAGCGTGTTATCTTGCACGTGACGGTCTAAAGGTGACGGTCTTTGAGAAATCATCCGGGTTGGGCGGGCGTGGGACGAGCTCAGACTCTAATGGATATAGATTCAACCGGGGTATTCACGCCATTTACTCAGGCGGGGCGATGACTGAAGTGCTTAAAGATCTTGCAATACCATACTCTGGCGGGACTCCAAAGGTAGCACACATACTGCACGAAGGCAAGCTGTATCCCGCTCCATTATCTACACTCAGCCTCCTTACCAATCGGCTCCTGGGGCTTAGGGACAAGATGGAATTAGCACGGCTTTTTAGGGGCATCGCCCGAACTAATCCTATTGATGTAGCGAATATGAGCGTACAGCAGTGGCTGAATGATCACGTACGCCGGCCGCGAGTGCTCACTTTCATGACTGCCTATGCCTGGACAACCACATACTGCTCCGCCCTAGATGTCGTCAGCGCTGAAGTCTTCATACGGAAAACACAGCTCACACTGAGGCATCCCGTCGTCTATGTTGACGGTGGTTGGCAAACCCTTGTCGAGGGCTTGAGTAATTCAGCGAAAAGCCGCGGCGCTCATATCTTCAAGGGTACATCTGTCGAAGCAATCGAAGAGAAAAATGGAAGAGCTTCGGGTGTGCGCCTTCAGGATGGAAAGTATATGGACGCTTCCGCTGTCGTTCTTGCCGTTCCGCCTAGAGAAGCCGCGAGGCTGATTCCTAACTTGAATGGGGCTGCGCTCGGCAAAATTGTAGAAGGTTTTACTCCGGCCCGAGTAGCATGCCTAGATGTAGCTTTGAAAAGTCTTCCAAACCCAAAGTACGGTATCGTTCAGGATATGGACCATCCACGATTCATGTCAACACAATCGCTCTATTCACAAATAGCTCCGGAAGGTGGAGCGCTCATTTACACATTCAAACAGCTTGATCCAAACCATCCGACCGACCCTCATCAGGATGAGCGCGAGCTCGAAGAATTCCTTGATTCCACCCAGGGAGGATGGCGTGATCTCCTTATCAGGAAACAGTTTCTACCGCGCATCGAAGCTGTAGGAATGCTGCCAACTGTGACTTCAGTTGGTTATAGAGGCCGACCACGTCCGGAGGCTGCCAGGATCCCTAACCTATACATTGCAGGCGACTGGGTTGGTTCAGGGTTCCTAGCTGACCCATGTTTCAGCAGCGCTCGAGAAATTGCGCATCTCATTATCGGGAAGAAACGCCGCGAGGATACAATGGCATCACCTATACAGACAGCGCATGTTCCAAACTTGGCCTAAGCTTTTTTAAAAATAGCCCACTGCAGCACGGATTTTCAGTACTGACGCCAGACTTTTTGCTCAATTATTGCGAGGGAACAAATACTTTTTAGATATGCCATTATCTACAATTGAAACCTCTTTCTTTCATAGCGCTACCAAAAGCACAAGGACCCTTGGGCCCTCATTCTATTTGCACCGGGTCTCAATTTTAAAGTTTTTTCTGCCGAGTCCCTCTGGGCCCGCTTTAGAACAAAAACTTTTTAGCTCGTTCTTCATTCAAGAATATTGAAACCCTTACTTTTGGCCTTCTAAAAGCACGGGGACCCTTGGGCCTCCAATAGTTCCTAATAACCATACACCCCCATCGAGAGTTCTTAGGTTTCATTATATGACAAAACGTTGGAACCTCCTTTAGGGCCCTAAACTGGAATTCCGGGATGTACTGTACTTTCAGTAACAGCTGAAAATGATTTGTCGGTGGCGTGAGTAGTCGAGGCAACCCATACAAGTTCTTCTTGATGATCAGTAAGCTATGAGTCGCTTTGTCGAATATTTGTGTAATACACCGAACTAACGGGCATAGTCATGGCGGCTGTTCAAAACCTTTGATTTCCTCTGACTGTAGAACTAAGCCGACATAACGAAAAGAGTTCCCCCAGTCAGCCACACAGGATCCCAAAGTATAAGGTGCCAACGAATCGCAATTATGCCCATGGACTCTGGCTATTTTTTCGGCTGGAACAAAGGTCTTGGGTCCATAACAAACCTCACTGAACTCAGTTTCCCATCATCATTCACGTGAAACCATCCGCATACAAATGTTGTCACAGTCGGGTCTCGATATGTCATTTCATAGAGAAGGCAGACATCATTGCTGTCAGCGAACACCTTCTTGATGTCTAATGGTGGCAGATTTGCATGTTCCAGATAGTTCATGAAGGACTCAGCTTGTTTAAAGATTGTCAGTTCAACAGGCCCAGGCGCCACGACAGATATGTTATCGCTTATGTGGCTTCTAACAGTTTTCCAGTCTTTTCGTTCCATAGCCTCTATCGTTTCCATCACAATTTCCTTCGTGCTTTTTGCAGATTGATTTTTTTGCATGCCATACTCTTCGGTTCCGCCGGATTTAGCAGTGTGTTAGGCTGGACTTTCGATTTAGGGAAAGCTATATTGCTCCCGGAAGCCCTGATCAATCAGATGGACTCGAAAGACTTCCAGCTGCTGGCAGCTCTTCACCAAGACGCTAGGCAGAGCTACCGATCTCTTGGGCGCCGTATGTCGCTGACCGCCCCTGCCGTGCGTGACCGCTTGGAGCGCCTTCAGGAGCAGGGCATCCTCCAAGGTTATGGGCTGAGAATAGATCCAAGTATCTTCGGTCGCGACCAGCTAATCGTCGTATTCCAAGGCGAGTGGACGCGTCGGGATCTGGAAAAAGTCCTAGCTTCGCCGGACGTGGCGTTTGCTGCCTGGAGGCTTGACGGCGGCCTGATCGCCGCAGTTTGGTCTACCGAGTCTGGGAGATCAATCAGGAGACTTGCAGACGCCCTGGGAGAAAAGCCTTCAACTGGAGCTTTTACGGAACGCCGTCACGACCTTCTTCCCTTGTCTGTGCTTGACTTGCAGATCATCGATGCGGTGATCGACGATCCTACGATACCATTGAAGAAGATAATAGAATTGACTGGATTGAGCCCAAAGACCATACGCAAACGCATGGATGCACTGTTCGAATTGTCAGTCATCTCCATCTTGCCGCTGCTGGGCCCAAAGACAGGTTCCGGCGAAGTCGTGTACTATCTTGCAGTTATTGGTGATGTTGAGATGAAGGAGCTGCACAGGTTGTTTGGCGATGCGATACTGGTGAACAAGACCCAGAAACCGCCTATGAAGTACTTGCTCTGCTGTGAAAGCGACTTGGGCAGCCTGACTGCCAAAATTAAAGCCTTGAGCAAGCTCGCGGGCGTGAAATCTGTCACTACAACATTGAACCAGGAGCTGCTGTTCGCGACAGACTTTATGCATTCGCTTGTCCGCGAACAGATTCAGAAGTTGGAACGATTACGTATTGATAAGACAGGGACTCTTGCCCTGAAAACTTATTCCGCATAGAAGGAATAAGCCTGCACGAATTTGTCAGTTTGAAGGAACATGTGAAACGTCATTTCCATAATGAATTAAACTGATATTTTGCTGCATAGCTACAGCTGGTCAGACTAGGGTAATCACTGAGCTAGTATCGACTATTGTCTTCCCTCAAGAAGAGGTCGCGGGTCGTAAACTAACCTGAGTGAACGATTTTTCCGTCCTCTACATGGTACCATTCACAGGCAAATGAGGTTACACGGCCTGCAATGACGTCTTTAAAGACGCAGACATCATTCCCATCAGTGAAGATCTATCAACTTTGACCATTCTGGTCGGAACGCCTTCTTTGCACAGGTAGAGTATCGTGGGCCGTAAATAATGCATCTTACATTACTACATCCTGTTCCTCTAAGTCTTGACTGGCTGGGTCTCAATTTTGAAGTTTTTCTGCCGAGTCCCTCTGAGCCGCCTAAAATTAAAAAAACGTTCAAAAAGTGGACCCGATGTTTATTAGAATATTATATCTAGCAAGTACGAACAGACACTCATCTAGATGAGAGCCGAGTACCTTTGCAATGATCCCCTCTGTGACAGAAATAGAAGAGGAAACAAACACTCGATGTATCATTCTATATTAACATATGAATATGAATAAGAATAACTATGCTAGAAGGCATTTCAATATTATGATAGCCTTAAGATCACCTATCATCTTGTATTTGCATTCACATTTCTAATATCTTAGAATTAGTAGAAATCCTTATCTAAATAGGGTGAAAATAGCTTCTATATGTCTCAACAGAGAGCACAAAAAAGTAAAGAGCGAGAAAAAGATACCGTAGTATTACCCCTAAAACAGCGTGCATTGGTTTTCCAAGGAGGCGGTGCCTTGGGAGCGTATGAAGCTGGTATATATAGAGTCTTACATGATTGGATTTACAAAAATCTTACTGCTGCCAATAAAAAAGAGAACTTTTTTGATCTAATCGCTGGAACTTCTATAGGCGCAATCAATGGCGCTATTGTTGTAAGTCATGTCTTGAGAAACAAAAGAGAAGCAGAGAAAAAAAGAAGACCAACTTCTAACGAAGCTGGGAATTTGCCCGAGTATTGGTATGGTTCTGCAAAAGCCTTAGAAGATTTTTGGAATAGTTTACCAATGAAAAATAATTTCTTTGTGGACTGGTACAGTTCGCTTTTTTGGCCGTGGGACTACCTTCATGCCACAACCAAAACCATGAAGGAAAGCTGGAGTGATATACTCGATAGAGCAGAAGATTCTATGCGCAATGTCTGGAGGAATAATAGTAGTAATCCATTTGTAAAGGAATGGTTCGATTTTCTACGTTTTCATACAGAGGCATGGGACATCCCAGCATCGACAGAAGCGGCTAGAAGGCATTATAGCACTAAAACTTTTGCTTCACCCAACGTTGCTGCAGCGATTCCTCGGTATGATCTCAAATTTTGGGATTATCCTTACGGCTTTAGATACCGCGGTGAGCAAATGCGGCTCCCTTTCTCCTTGCCTTATCCTAATTATTCTTTAAGAGAAGCCTGCCGGGGTTATATTCTTGATTCAATCAAAACAGATTCCAAAGAACAAGAGCCACGGCTGTTATTTGTAACTGTTGATGTTCAATCAGGAGATACAATATCATTTGATAGCTACGATACTAGAACAAGATACGATGAATACGATGAAAATGCTGAACAGAAAAAAGAGGACAAAGATAAGAAAGATGATGATTATGCGCACCTTATAAGATATCCAGATGGTATAAAGTGGGACCAATTAAGTACTACTTTTTCATTGCCTGATCTTTATAGATACACCACTTTGGAAGATGAAAGTTCGGTGGCAGATAAGAAAGGAGAGAAGAAGAGAACGTATTGGGATGGTGGTGTGTCTAGCAATACACCTCTCAGAGAACTGATAAGTAAGCACAAGGAACACTGGAGTGACTATATAGGAAACGAGCAAATTTGGGATGGAGAAAAAGGGCTGAAGATTCCTTCGCTTGATGTATACATAGCAGACGTTTGGCCAGCAAAAATTACAGACTATCCTGTCCCATCGGACAATGATTTTGTGATATCTAGAAAGAGTAACCTGCTACTAATGGACAAGACAGAATATGAAGAAAGTGTAACAAAATTGATAACTCAATATATGCAGTTGGTGGAGAAGCTGATAAAGAAGTTAAATGATAAAGACAAGTCTGCTCCAAAAGAAGAAATTCTAGATGAACCAATTATTAGCAACGCACTCAATAGGAAGGGTAAAAGGACATATCGTGATTTATTGAAAGGCAACTTTGACATAGACAGAGTAATGCGAATTGAGCGCAAAGACGACACATATGCAGTCGGCCTTTCCCTAGCAGACTTTTCGGCTCATACTATCAAGCAATTGATGGCATTTGGAAAATATGCTGCACTTGATAAGCTGATTAATACATTATCGTCCACTCTCCAAAATTTAGAGGATGATGGATTAAAAAAAGTGCCGAGTGATATAAGGAAAAGCATACACGATCATTTAAAAGATGCTAGAGAGGCACTTGGAGGCGAAGTGAATGATTATTATTCTTATGATGAAGTTATGAAACATCTTAACAACTTTGTTGACGAAGTAAACATGATGGAAACCAGGTTTGGAAAAGATATTGAAGTAGGTATTGGAAAAGATAGTAAGGAAGTTATTGATCTCCTCAGACCCTAAGCAGCAACATAGTATATCTGACCAATGCAGTAAGAGTCAGAATCCAAAAATGATGATATTGCAGGAGTGAATTGATGATAATGAAAAGGGAGTAATAGTAAAAGAATATACGACACAAATGGGGGTTGGATATACCTCTGGTTCCGTACCTGTCCAAAAAAGTTGGTCCTTATCTTGTTTGAATAACCAAGGTAATATAGGATCGAGCATTGAACTTATTTATATTCAACCATCTAAACCAGAAGCAATCTATAACTAATATGGCCAACAATAGAATAACTGAGCGTTAGTCTTCACCCTACTGGTTCATT
>Ga0126306_10002662_pt1 | contig 10136 bp, 11 predicted proteins | sample Plot27_FD_92592 | JGI IMG/M metagenome (GOLD analysis project Ga0126306, IMG submission 92592) | Serpentine soil microbial communities from UC McLaughlin Reserve, CA, USA - Plot27 | ecosystem: Environmental > Terrestrial > Soil > Grasslands | place: USA: UC McLaughlin Reserve, Lake County... | reverse complement strand
GGAGTCTCCTCCTCGGTTTCCTGTCCCCCAGAGGGCGCTCGAGCGATGCTCGCCCCGGGGTGAACTTCCCTTGCCGCTCATTCAGTGTCTCCCTTTTCCGCTTAAGGTCGCGGGCCGCAGTGATTTCGTTTTCTCGCTAGTCAGACCAGGACGCGAGCCGCAGGGGCGCTTTGGGAACGAGGGGGAAGTACACGCTTGAGGTGAGCTGCTGAGCGCTCGGCGTACCCGGCCCGCCGCGCTCATCCGCGAGCGCGGCCGGCGAGGCCGCCAATGCCAGAGCTGTGAAGCTGAGGAGGGCCAGCGCGCGGCTGGTCCTCGCCATCGCCCCTCTTCTCTTGCTGCTGCGTGTATTCATCCCTCTCCCGCTTCGCGTCCCCCGACGCGGTCATGAACTGTCGAACCGAGCGGAGTGTGTTCTGCGGCAAGGGCAGCCTCATCACCCGTTGGGGTGACGGCCGCGAAGTTCACCCGTTCGAGTGATCGATCGGCGGCGAGGTCGGGCGTCGGTTCGACGGGGGCTGTGAGTACGCTCACGGGGTGCGTCTTCGCCTTCCGCTTGCTGTCGGAATCATCGCGGCGCGCGCGGCCGGCGGGCTCTCGCGACTCGCGGGGAGAGGCGGCGGAACGACCATGCCCGGCAAGGTTCTGACCTTGCTCACGCCCTCCGCGGTCGAGCGGCTTGCCGCGAGGCTTCCGCAGGGATCCGCCCTCGTCTCGGCGACGAACGGCAAGACGACGACGACCGCGATGGTCGCCGAGATCCTCGAAGGCAGGATGCGGCTCGCGCACAACAACTCGGGCGCGAACCTGGTCTCCGGCGTCGCTTCGACGCTCCTCTCGACGCGTGAGGCGGAGCTCGGCCTATTCGAGGTCGACGAGGCCGCACTCCCCGAGGTGGCGCGTCGGGTCCGCCCGCGCGCAGTCTGTCTCGGCAACCTCTTCCGCGATCAGCTGGATCGCTACGGCGAGCTGGAGCTCGTCGCCGAGCGCTGGCGGAGAGCCGTAGCGGAGCTCGGCGACAGCACGTCGCTTGTCGTCAACGGCGACGATCCGCAGCTCGGGGACCTTGGACGGGAGCGCGCGGGAAGCGTGGTCTTCGGACTCGACGACCCTCGCCGAGCCGCTCCGGAGCTTCAGCATGCCGCCGATTCGAAGTGGTGCCTGCGCTGCGGTACGCCCTACGAGTACGCGGCCGCATACGTCGGACATCTCGGTGACTACCGCTGTCCGGCGTGCGGTCATTCGCGTCCGCCGCTCGATCTCGCCGCGCGCGCCATTGAGCTCCACGGGCTGGATGCGGTCTCCTTCGAGCTGGTCGACGACGAAGGACCGGTCTCGGTGCGGCTGGGCCTTCCAGGCCTCTACAACGTCTACAACGCGCTTGCCGCCGCCGCGCTGGCGCGCGTGCTCGGAGCCACGCGGGACGAGGTGAGGGCGGGTTTGGAGCGCTTCACGGCGGCCTTCGGGCGCTTCGAGCGGCTGCGCATCGGCGAGAGGACGCTGCTGATGCTGCTCGTGAAGAATCCTGCCGGCGCGAACGAGGTCGTGCGGACGCTCGTCGCGGGCGGCGCGCCCCGGCACGCCGTGATCGCGCTCAACGACGGAATCGCCGACGGCCGCGACGTCTCCTGGATCTGGGACGTTGACTTCGAGCCGCTGCTCGAACGACTCGAGCGTGTGGTGGCAACCGGCGACCGGGCTGCCGAGCTCGCTTTGCGCTTCAAGTACGCCGGCGTCGAGGAGAACGCGATCGAGGTCATACCGGATCTCGGGCGAGCGCTCGACCGCGGCCTCGAGCTGACCCCGCCCGGCGGCGAGCTGTTTGCCGTCCCGACCTACACGGCCATGCTCGAGCTGCGCCACATCGTCACCGAGCGGGGATTCGCTCGGCCGTACTGGAAGCAGGCGGCATGAAGATTCGCGTCGGTCACCTCTATCCCGATTACCTCAACATCTATGCCGACCGCGGGAACATCGCGGTTCTCGCCCGGCGGGCGGCATGGCGCGGCAACGAGCTCGAGGTCGAGGCGATCGGCATGAACGAGCCGGTCGAGGTCGGCGCACACGACCTCTACTACGTCGGCGGCGGCCAGGATCGCGAGCAAGCGCTCGTCGCGCGCGATCTCGCCGGCAAAGGAGGTCTGGTCGAGGCGGTGGAGGCGGGCGCGGCGGTGCTTGCCGTCTGCGGCGGTTACCAGCTGCTCGGCCGGTTCTATCGCGAGCGAAGCGGCGCCGAGTTGCCGGGAGTCGGTCTCTTTCCGCTTCAGACGATCGCCGGCGAGCGCCGGATGATCGGCGACGTCCTCCTCGATTGTGAGCTCGTCCCCGGTCAGCGGCGGACGCTTGCCGGGTTCGAGAACCATGCTGGGCGCACGCTTCTCGATGCAGGCGCCGAGCCGCTGGGACGGGTCGTCGCAGGCTTCGGCAACGACGGCGAGAGCGGCTTCGAGGGCTGCCGCGTCGGGCGGGCGATCGGCACGTACCTGCACGGCCCCCTGCTGCCGCGCAACCCGTGGCTGGCCGACTGGCTGCTGAGCCAGGCGCTGGCGCATCGAACCGGCGGAGATGCGCCCGAGCTCGAGCCCCTGGCGGACGCGTTCGAGGCAGAGGCCCACGCAGTCTCTGCCTCGCGGGCCAGGTCCCGCGGGGGCAGGCATGCCTAGGTGCCCCAAGCCTCCTCCCCACTGCGAGCCTAGTCGCAGGCGATACGCTCGTGGGCGCCGAGGTCGCGCCGAGAGTGCGTCAAGGGACCCACAAGGGCCCGAGGTAGACGACCGGATCCCCCGGCCGCCAGCGCGTCAGAAAGCGTTGGATCGGCGGGTGGAGGACGATCTCGTCCAGCTCGCCGACCCCGAACAGCCGATGCCCGCGGACGGCTGTGTCCTGAGAGCTCGCCGCCTCGAGGGACCGCTCGCCGAGGTCGCCGGCGAAGATGATGTGGACGACGTGCTTCGCTGCGAAGCTCCGCTGCGGCGCGATCGAGTCGACGATCGCGACCGGCCCCTCGACCGGAAGCTCCTCCTTGATCCCCACCTCCTCGAGCAGCTCACGGTGGAGCGCATCGACCAGGCTCTCGCCCGAATTGACGCCGCCGCCGGGAAGCAGCCAGTACTGCTTGCCGCCTTTCTCGTGACTGCACAGCAGGATGCGACCCTCGCGGCGAAGCATCGCCGACACCCGGATGCGCGGCTCGATTCCCACTTACATTCGTGAGGAGCCGAAGCCACGCTCCCCGCGTTCGGTCTGGGCAAGCTCCTCGCGCTCGACGAGAGCGAGGTCGGGCACCGGCAACACCACGAGCTGCGCAACACGCATGCCCGGCTCGACCACGAACGTCTCTTCCCGGTCTGTGTTGTGGAACACGACCTGCACCTCGCCGCGGTAGCCGGCGTCGATCAGTCCCGGTGCATTGAGGAGCGTGATCCCGTTGCGTGCAGCGAGGCCCGAGCGCGGCAAAACGAAGCCGCCGTAACCCTCCGGGATCTCCAGCGCCAGGCCGGTGGGGATTACCGCCCGCTCGCCCGGTCCGACCTCGTGACGGCCGCAGGCGGCGAGGTCGAGCCCCGCGTCGCCGGCGTACGATTGAACCGGCAGGGTGGCGTCGTCCCGGAGGCGGCGGACCGGGAGCTCGATCACCGGCTCGCCCTGTGCGACTCCGTCGGCGGGGACGGAGGGGCCGGCAAAGTCGGCACCTCCTCTTCTGCTCGCCGCCGCCCAGTCGGCGCATCGGACGTCTCCGCGATCAGGTACGGCGCGAAGCGCGACAGCTCCCGCCGCGGTAGCCGGGCCCGGATGAAGACACCCTCTTCGGTGTCCTCGCGCTCGTCGATCGGCGTGCCGAGTGAGTACAGCTCCGCGAGCTTCGCACCTTCGCCGTAGGGAACGAGCAGCCGGACGAGTTCGAATCGCTCCGAGAAGAGCTCCGCGATGCGCGCACGGAGCTCCGGAAGGCCCTCGCCGGTCAGCGCGGAGATCTGGACCGCTACGGGGAAACGGTTCGCCAGCCGGCGCCTCCCGAGTGGATCGACGGCGTCGATCTTGTTCAGAACGAGCTCGACCGGTAGCTCCGCGGCTCCAATCTCCGTCAGCACCTCCTCCACCGCGGCGATCATGCGGTCGAGCTCGTCGTCCGGAGCTGAAGCGTCGAGAACGTGGAGAACGAGCTCGGCGGAAAGCGTCTCCTCAAGTGTCGCGGCGAAGCCCTCGACGAGGTCGTGCGGCAGCCGCCGGATGAAGCCGACCGTGTCGGTCACGAGGTAACGCCGGCCTTCGTGCTCGAACCCACGCGTCGTCGGGTCGAGCGTCTCGAACAGGCGATCATGTACCGAGACTCGAGCGTCGGTGAGCGCGTTGAGAAGGGTCGACTTTCCGACGTTCGTGTACCCGGCGAGGGCGACCGTGGGCGTCTCCGAGCGCATGCGCTTCCGCCGGCGGGTGTCGCGCTGGCGGCGCAAGCCGTCGAGGCGGCGTTGGAGGATCGTGATCCGCCGCCGCGCCAGCCGGCGGTCGGTTTCGAGCTGCGACTCACCCGGCCCTCTCGTGCCCAGCCCGCCGCCGAGCCGCTCGAGGTGCTGCCACAGTCCGCGCATGCGAGGGAGGTTGTACTGGAGCTGGGCGAGCTCGACTTGAAGCTTGCCCTCCGCGCTGAAGGCATGCTGGGCGAAGATGTCGAGGATCAGCTGGGTGCGGTCGACCACACGGGTCTGCAGCGTGTCTTCGAGCAGACGCTGCTGCGCCGGCGTGATCTCGCCGTCGACGATCAGGGACTCGGCGCCGACTTCCCGAAACGAGTGCTTCAGCTCCTCGAGCTTTCCCTTGCCGACGTAGGAGCGCCGGTCCGGCTGAGCACGATGTTGCACTAGCCGGCCGATCGGCTGGACGCCCGCCGTCTGCGCCAACTCTTCCACCTCGGCAAGCTCTCGGTCGGCGTCGGCGCCCTGAGGCAGCACTGCCGTGATGAAGCCCCGCTCCGGCTGTGCGCCCGGCGCGGGATCCGGCTGTCTCGCAGTCACGCCTGAATTATGGACGCGCGCAGCGAGCTCTCGATCCGCCGCACCGCCTCGTCGAGGCGCTCGTCAGGGACAGTCAACGACAGTCGGACGAATCCTTCGCCGCTCGGGCCGTAGCCGGGCCCGGGCGAGACGACCACGTTTGCCTGGTCGAGCACGAGCGACGCGAAGGACTCTGACGTGTGTCCCGCGGGTACGTGCACCCAGAAGTAAGGCGTCGCCTTCGGGGACTCCACGTCGAGCCCGATCCGCGCGAGCGCGTCGACGAGCACGTCGCGCCGGCGCGCATAGACCTCCGACATCTGCTGCGGAAAATCTCGTTCGCCGGTCAGCGCCACAACGGCGGCGCGCTGAATCGCCTCGAAGAGACCTGAGTCGAGATTCGTCTTCAGGTGTCGATAGCGGTCGACGAGCTCGGCGTTCCCAGCGACCAGCCCGCATCGCCAGCCAGTCATGTTCCAGCCCTTTGAGAGCGAGAAGATCTCGACGCCCGTGTCCTTCGCGCCCGGCGTCTCGAGGAAGCTCGGCGCGACGTACCCGTCGAACGTGATCTCCGAGTACGCGTTGTCGTGGACGAGGATGAGGTCGTGCCGTTTGGCGAAGGCAACCGCCTCCACGAACGCGCCGTTAGGGACGACCGCTCCCGTCGGGTTGTTCGGGTAGTTGAGGTATAGAAGGTTCGCGCGCGATGCGATCTCTTCGGGAATTGCCCGGAGATCCGGGAAGAAAGCGCTCTCTTCCGTGAGGGGGAGGTAATGCACCTCGGCGCCCGAGAACACCGGGCCGGAGGTGTACGGCGGATAGCCCGGCTCGGGACTCAGGCAGACATCGCCCGGGTCGAGGCAGGCCATCGCGATGTGCCCGACGGCCTCCTTGCCGCCGAGCACGGGAATCACCTCCGAGCCCGGATCGAGCTCGACGCCGAAGCGCTCGAGGTAGAAGTCCGCGGCGGCCTCGCGAAACTCGATGCTGCCCTGGTTTGACGGGTACTGATGCGTGCCGGGATCGCGCAGCGCTGCTGCGGCGGCGTCAACGATCGCCGCCGGCGTCGGCAGGTCGGGGTCGCCGATCCCGAGGCTGATCACGTCGATCCCCTCCTGCTTCTTGGCCGCGATCTTCCGCTCCAGCTCGGCGAATAGATATGGCGGTACCTGATCCAGGCGGCGAGCGAACCTCATTCGAACTCCGCCACCGTCTCGCCGGTGAAGATCTCCTGCGCGGGGCCCGTCAGCCGGGCGTTCCAGTCCTCGTCGAGCTCGACGACCAGGTCGCCGCCCGCAAGGTGAACTGTCACGGGGCTCGTGCACCAGCCGCGGGCGACGGCCACTGCCGCCGAAGCGACCGCGCTCGTCCCGGACGACAGCGTCTCCCCCGCTCCGCGTTCCCAGACGCCGACATGGAGCTCGTGCTCGCCGTCCACGCGGACGAGTTGAACGTTTGTGCGCTTCGGGAATCGTTCGTGCTTCTCGATCCTCGGCCCCAGGCGGAGGAGCTCGTCGCGATACGGATCCCGACGGACGACGGCGTGAGGATTGCCGACCGATACCGGCGTCAGCTCGATCGCCTCGCCGGCAACCTCCAGCGTCTCCGGCTCGCCGACCTCGACGGCTCCCATCTCCATCTCGACCTGGAGCCCGCCGCGCATGCGGGCGACGACCTCTCGCGGGCCGACGGAGATCCTCACGGTCTCGGCCCCGCTCCGCCGGGCCAGCCAGCGTGCGGCGATGCGGGTGCCGTTCCCGGACAGCTCGGCCGTCGACCCATCCGGATTCCAGATCACCACCTTTGCCTCGGTGCCGTTCGCGGCGACGACCTCGAGCACGCCGTCCGAGCCGACGCCGAAGTGGTAGTCGCAGAGCCGCCGAACCTGCTCAGGTGTCAGCGGCGCGTCCAGATCGGCGCGCTGGACCAGCAGGTAATCGTTGCCCAGCCCGTGCCACTTCGAGAATCGCATCCGCCACCTCACTCGGAGGGCGATCGGCGGGCAGGCTAACAAGGCCGGGAATGCGCCGCATCCACTTGCGCTGGTAGGCGGCGTAGCGCCGCGTGCGGCGAACGACTGCCGCGAGGGCTTCGTCCCGAGGCAGCTCGCCAACTTCCTCGAGACCGTGAATCGTCCGAGCGGTCGCCGAGATCGGCCCGGCCAGGGCGCGGCGGGCCTCGGTCTCCGCCCCGCGCTCGAACATCGCTTTCGTCCGTTCTTCGATCCGGCGCTCGAGCACGTCCATCGGCACCTCGAGGCCGACGAAGAGCGTCGAGTGGCGCGTCTCAGCGGTCCACAGCCGACTTTTGCTCGGCGCGAGCGACGCGCCCGCCTCGGCCAGCTCGAGGGCGCGGACGACCCGGCGGCGGTCATTCGCGTGGATTCGCGCCGCCGCCTCTGGATCCCGGTCGGCGAGGGCGTCGTGGGCGGCTTCGGCCCCAAGCTCCTCGTAGGCCCGCTCCCACCGCTGCCGCTCGCCGGGAGCAGGTGCCGGCGGAAGGTCGAGCTCGACGAGCGCCGCCCGCAGATAGAGGCCTGTGCCGCCGACGACAACCGGAGTCACCCCGTCCTGGAGCGCGCGATCGATCTCTTCATGCGCGAGGTCCGCGTACTCGCCGACCGACGCCTGGTGGTCGAGGCCCCAGATCCCGACCAGCTCAGTCGGGTAGTCGGACTGGTTGGTCAGGATCGGGACGCCTCGGTAGACCTGCATCGCGTCGGCAGAGATCAATCGGGCTGGGATGCGCTCGGCGAGTGCCTCGGCAACTGCGCTCTTGCCGGACGCAGTCGGGCCGAAGATCGCGATGACCTCAGCCACGCAGACGGGCACGGGCGCGCTCGAGGTCCTCGTCCGTGGCGCCGCCCGCTTGTAGATACCCCTCGATGCTGCCGTAGCGGCGCTCCAGCTCCTCCAGCACCTCGACCATCGACGTCTCTGGGGTCGCCGCGATCCGGTGCAGGCGCGCGAGCTCGGCTTCGTCGGCCGCCGCCGCGAACCACTCTTCGTGGCGGGTTCGAAGCCGCTGCTCGCTCAGCGCGTAGTCAGCTGCGATCTCGCCGATCGCGACGCCGGCGACGCGGAGCAGAAAGGCGGTGACGAGGCCGGTGCGGTCCTTGCCGCCGTGGCAGTGGACGACGACACCTCCTGCCGGCGCCTGACCGACAGCCCGGATCGTCGCGGCGACGTTCCGCCGGAAGTGCTCGAGGAAGATGAGATAGACCTCGCGCGTCGCCTCGGCATGGCTCTTCGCCCGGACACTCGCCTCCTCGACCTCTTCGAAGACCTTCAGGTCTTGGTCGAAGAACGGCACATGGACCGCGTCGACTGGAAGCTCGGCCGGCGGATCCGCAGCGAGCTCTTCGTCCGATCTCAGGTCGACGACCGTGCGAATGCCGTAGTCCACCACCGCCTTCCAGCCGTCGTCGCTGAGCTGCCTTACGCTGTCGGCCCGTACGACCTGTCCCCAACGCGTCTCCCCGCCGTCTTCGGTCGGGTGGCCTCCGAGGTCACGGGCGTTCAGGAGCCCGTCCCAGGCGAGGTCGCGAGCTCTACGCGGCAACTGCAGCGAGCTGGGAACCGCGCAGGGTGGTCGAGGTCGCCCCCTCGATCGCGACGTCGACGAGGTCGCCCGGCGCTGCCGTCCCGGCGAAGTTGACCGTCGTGTTGCGGCGGGTGCGGCCGCGGAGCAGCCTCGGGTCGGTGCGGCTGGGGCCCTCGACGAGCACCTCCTCGACCCCGCCGACGCGGCGCACATTCCGCTCCCGCGCGACGTCTTGGACGACGTCGATCAGCCGCTTGATCCGGTCGCGCTTGACGTCCTCCGGAACTTGGTCGGCCATCGTCGCTGCTTCGGTGCCGTTGCGCGGCGAGAAGACGAATGTAAAGGCGCTGTCGAAGCCGACCTCCTCGACGGCCTCGACCGTCTCCCGGAACTCGTCCTCCGTCTCGCCCGGGAACCCGACGATCAGATCAGTGGACAGGGCAAGGTCCGGGATCGCCTCGCGCAGCTCGCGCGCGAGCCGGACGAAACGTTCGCGGCCGTAGGTGCGGCGCATCGCCTTCAGGATCCGACTCGAGCCGGACTGGAGCGGCAGATGCGTGTGCTCGCAGACCGACGGGCACTCCGCCATTGCCGCGATCACCGGCGCCCGGAAGTCCTTCGGGTGCGGGCTCGTGAAGCGGATGCGCTCGATTCCCTCGACCGCGTCGCAGGCGCGGAGCAGCTCGCCGAAGTCGGTTCGCACGTCAGGGAGCAAGTCGCGGCCGTACGAATTGACGTTCTGGCCGAGCAGCGTGATCTCGCGCACGCCCTCCTGCGCGAGCCGGGTCGCTTCGGCGACGACGTCACCCGGCCGGCGACTCTGTTCCCGCCCGCGGACAGACGGGACGATGCAGTAGGCGCACTTGGAGTTGCAGCCCATCGAGACCTGGACCCAGGCCTGGAAGCGCCGCTCCCGGTGCATCGGGAGCTGGCCCGCGAACGACCGCTCCTCGAGGCCGAACCGTCCTCGCGGGACGTCGGCGCCGCCGGCGCCGAGCCAGTCGCCGAGGTGCGGGATCGAGCCCGGACCGAAGGCGACGTCGACGTACGGGTAGAGAGAGAACAGGCGCTCGCGCTGCGCCTCGGCGTAGCAGCCGCCGACCGCGATTACCTTCTCGGGATCTTGCTCCTTTAGCGCGCGCGCCTGCGCGAGGTGCGCGGCGAAGCGCTGGTCGGGTTTCTCCCGGATCGTGCACGTGTTGAAGACGAGGACGTCGGCCTCGTCTTGGGCGTGCGTCTCCCCCAGCCCGAGCTCCTCGAGCATGCCCTTGATGCGCTCCGAATCGTGCGCGTTCATCTGGCAGCCGAAGGTGGTGACGTGATACCGGCGCAAGGCGGAAACACTGTATCTCCGCCCGGTAGCGCTTTGGATTTTTCCCGACCGACGCTAGGGTGGACGCGTCTGTTTAGGGGGCCCCGCCGCAGGAGGTCGCATGCATTCCGTTCGTTCGCTCTGCCTTGCCGTCGTCGTGTTCGCAGTGCTGCTCGCCGTCGGAGGCGGCCGCGTCGAAGCGGCCGCGGGCGATCTGTTCATTTCGGAGTACGTCGAGGGGACGAGCTTCAACAAGTCGCTGGAGATCTTCAACCCGAGCGCGGCCTCGG
>Ga0126306_10002661_pt1 | contig 10136 bp, 13 predicted proteins | sample Plot27_FD_92592 | JGI IMG/M metagenome (GOLD analysis project Ga0126306, IMG submission 92592) | Serpentine soil microbial communities from UC McLaughlin Reserve, CA, USA - Plot27 | ecosystem: Environmental > Terrestrial > Soil > Grasslands | place: USA: UC McLaughlin Reserve, Lake County... | reverse complement strand
CCTTCTCGGGATCTCCGAGGAGCTCGGAGACGAAGGTCCATACCGCGGGTTCTACTTCGGCGGGCCTGAGGGCTTTTTGCCTGCAGGATCCTGTCTTGCCTAGGCGGCTGCGCCGCTTGCACTTGTAGTAATGGTAGACTCGGCCGCCCCGCGGCTGGGTGGTATGGGTTCCCATCGTCGAGCCGCACGAGCAGCGCATGAGACCCCGCAGTTCCCACTCCCGGGCCAAGTACTTCCGCTCGGTGCCCTTGTTGCTCTCCATGGTGGTGCGAGCTAGGTCTACCAGGGATCTGGGCAAGAACGCCGGCACCGGCACCGCTATCCACTCCTCTCTTGGCCGGATCTGAATTTTCTTGCGCTTCTTGTAACGCCGTTCACCGTTCCCGTCCGGCTCCGAAACGGTTCGCACGCTGGTCTTCTGGCGGTTGAACCAGCATATGCCGTACTGCTTGTCGGGGTTCAATCGGGCGGCCACTTCAGGCCTCACCAATCCCGCGATCTCTTCGCGGTCGTGCGGTCGATATATATCACTGGCCACCATAAGGCGTAGCATGCGCGGATCCCAGACCTCGCCGCCCTTGGGGGAAGATATGTCTTCCGAGCGCAAGCGGGTGCGCATCGCCATTACGCCCAGTCCTTCGGCGGCCATGCGGAATATTTTCTCGACCACCTTCATCTCCGGTTCGTACACTATGAGGCCGTCCCTCGCCTCGTTGTAACGAAAGCCGTATTTGGGCCTCGTAACGCCGACGTGCCCCTCCCTGGCCTTCCGCATCCTCCCCCGGCGGCTACGCTCTGCCAGCTTCGCGCGCTCGAACTTGGCGAGTTGGTCGAGGATGCCGTCGGTGAGTTCCCCCTCAGGACTGTCGCCACCGTGGTCGTTTAGCGCCCGCAGCTTGCAACCGCGAGCCTCGAATTCTTTCTTGAGCAGGTAGTGATAGGCAGGTTCCCTGGCGAACCGGTTCCTATCTTGGGCGACCACCACGGAGACGCCGCCCGCTGCTACCACGTCCCGTACCCGATCCAGCCCTGGCCTCTCAAGGCTCGCCCCGCTCTGTCCAGGGTCTTGCACCACCTCCAACACTGAGTAGCCTTCGGCCTCGGCCCACTGCCGGCACGCCTCGATTTGCTGGCGGAGGCTGTAGCCACGCTGCGCTTGTTCGTTCGTGCTCACGCGGGCGTAGAGCACCGCCGTCCTCATCCCTTCCGTCATACCTTCTCCTCTCCTAACCTCGCTCGGAACAGGTCCGGCTGGGTAACCCCGGCAGACTGCTTCTCCGTCTCCAGGTAGTCCTTGTTCTGGCCGACCGGCTTGCGGTTTATCAGAATCGTGCTCATCAGGTCCGCGCCCATCGTCCAATGCTTGAACCCATCAGCGACGTAGCAAGTGTAGAGGTCGCCGCCGTACACCTCCTGGCGGCCATGCTCCCGCAGGTGCAGAACAACCCGCAGAAACTTCTCCTCGTGACCCCAGGCGCGATGGGTGTACTCGTGCGGGTTCTGCGGCCTCGTGCGAGCGAATTGCCAGTAGCGGCCTCGCACCCACCGCTCGAAGTCCTCGTGCGAGATCGGCCACCCTATCACCTCGTCGTCGGTCCATCTGCGGTCCTCGCGCGGGTCCTTCGGCCGCTTCGGCCTGGTCCGCTTGTGGAGCTGGGAGTAATGCAGAGACTTGCCGTCGCCCAGAAGCTCCACGACTGGGAGTGAGGTCCGCTCCTCCCACCACTGTGCGAACACGAGCCTGAGGGAGCGGTGACCCTTCAGGACGTCCTCGTGGTCGAGCAGGCAGAGGCCCTTGCCGCCATGCCGATCGCTGATGGCGGCCAGCTCCTTGCCAATGTTCCCCAAGCCTAGATAGTCGAGGTGGCGCCAGTACGTCGGACTCAACCACGGCCACTCACCTGTCATCCACGGTTCTGGCACCAACGACCAGGCCGTTTCCTCGAGCTCGTAGGGGAGCGGGACCAGGGGCGGACGCATCGAGATCCGGACCGGCACGACTCCCATCAGTACGGGCCCAGGGACCAGGTAACGGGCGCCGAACAGTCGCGGGCCGTTCGGCGGCTCGGCTACGGGCTTCTCGTGGTTCACGGGAAACTCCTTCCTCAATACTCGCTCGGCAGCATGATGCACATCGAGGAGCGGTCGGCCTCGGAGATGATCCAGCATCGCCCCGCGGGGGTGTCGTAGGCCGAGAACAGCCGGGCTCCGTCTCGCAGGGCACGCTCGTTCTCGCGCCGGTCGAAGCCGTCCACGTCTCCCCAGTCGCCCCCTGCGTGGCGGGAGAGAAGTAGAAAGCATCCCTCGTAGCCGAACGTAGTGAGGGCCCCTTGCGTGGCGACGACGCGGCCGAGGGGGAATCTCACAGCTCCCCCTCGAAGCCGCACTCCTCGCAGATGACGTCGTCCTCTCGCTCGGGGTACCACAGCCCGTACTCTGTGTGGCCTTCTACCTCCCACGTGAGGCCGCACTCGGGACACCGCACCTCGCGCCACTCCCTGGGACCAGGAGCGTGCAACCATGCGTCGTGAGCGCTCATCTGAGCGGCCTCGCGGCTTCAAGCTCGGAAGCGGTGATCCTTCCCCACCGCTTGAGCGCCGGGAGCGAGAACCAGTCCGATCCGTAGCGCCTGAGTGTCTCCCTGCCACCACGAGAGCCCCAACGCCGCCAGTCGCTCTGGTGCAGGATCCTGTGTCGCTCTCTGTCGAGAAGCTCTTCGCTTCGCTCCACCAGCTCTTTGAGGTCTGCCCTCGAGATCTCCACGGGGACCCTCCAGCGCATCGCCTCCCACTCCCATTCGAGCCAGGCCTGTATTCCTTGGCCGTCGAGGGTCATAGTGCTGTTGGCTCTCTCATGAAGCCCCAGCAGGCAGCGCGGGGCTGCGTGGTGGACCTCCAGCTTTGGGGCGGCCACCTCAAGACCGCTCGTCTTCCTGTTCGAGCCGCTCGGGGAAGACGTTCACCCAGATCTCTAGCTCGTCGAGTACCCTGGCAAGGCGCCTCGGGTTCTCATGCCAGTACCTGGTAAGGAGCCTCGCCAGGGCCTCGTTCTCACGGCGGTGGGCCTCCCCGCCGTGATCAACGCTCCCGGCCAGCGAGACGTACTCATCTGGGACGGGACGGAACGCGCCCGCACGCCGCTCCTTGGCCCACGCTACGATCATCCTTGAGCGCTATTGGGGGTTCTCGCTTTCCTCCATCGCCCACGAGGCGACACCGATGACGCGCCCGAGCGGCTCCTGGAGAAAGGCCGTCTTGCAGAAGTGGGCTTGATCCCAAGGTCTTTGGCCACCACCTCGCAGAAATCGGCATCGGCCACACTTTGCGGGAGAGCGCCTCCCTCGGCTTCAGGTTGGGGGAGATCCCCCCGTTCGGGTAAACTGCTCTCAGTCAAGGACTGACCTCCTTGGCTCACGCCTCGGGGGTGTTCCAGCACCCGCCGGGGCTTCCTGTATCACCCTGGGGTGATGTTGTCATCTGTTACAAGCTTATCACGGGAGCGGACAATTGTCAAGATGAAAGCCCATAGATATGGGGATTGTGAGGGTATTAGACTGATTTGCATATAGTAACATTACCCGATTTCGGGTACGCAGAACTATAATCGTCACTTAGTCACCTCAAGAGAATTGGCGTTGATAAGCGTCCACGAGGGCGTCCAGCTCGGCCGCCTGTGAGGGCACGTCGACTCCTCGAGCCTTGGCTGCCATCCGCAAGAGCCAGGCAGCTTCATTACAGGACTCCAGCCACTCGCGGTCGGCCTTACGCATACCTCGGGGTGAGCAACGGGCGAACCAGCGCCTTCCGCTTGCCTTGACTTCTCGCAGATACCCCATCCTTTTCAGGGAGCGAACGGCGCGGTGAAGGCTGCGGTTCTGTATCCTCAGAGGGAAGCTCTCCTTTAACTCATCCCAGGCGATCACGCCACGATTTCTCTGGATCCGGTCCAAGATGTCTTTCTGGAAGGATCCTGGCCCACGACTCATCTATGTGCCCCCTATTTCCGCCAGCATTTCGAATACCCAGCTCTCCGGTATCGGCTCGATCTTCGGTGGAAGCCTTACGAAGCTGTTCTCCTTAGTATGGCCGTCTTCGAAGATCACGAGTCTTTGTCGCGCGAGGCTTCTAACCGCCCGCAAGACGTTCGACGGATCGAACCCCTCTAACTCGACCAACACCTCATCGAGATGTTTCCTGCTCATCTTGCGTTCCGGAGACTGCTCGAGAAGCTCCAATATGCGCCGCTGCAGACGACCGCTACCTCTCGACAATTCGATCATCCTTTCCTCTGATTCGACACCGACATAGGCGACATAAGCGACGAAAAGTCCGAGCAGTCTACTTTCGTCGCTTATATCGCTTCGTCGCCGCCTCATCACCTCGAGGTCAGTGCTGGTTGTGAGCGTGTATGGCGGTGAGTTATTCTCGGGCACCGTGGCCCCCCCACCACTCGTCCTCCCTAGCGACGGCACTATCGACCAACCTCTCGATCTGAGGCCCGAGCCACTCCATAGCTTCTTTATAGGCCGCGGATCCCAGGGCAGCAGCGCCAAACCTGGCTTCGGCCTCCCGGACCGCCTGTCGTATTCCCGGGCGGATCTCGCTCACGAAGCTGCAGTAGTGCGCTATAGGGATGGGTTCTCTCTCAATACTCCACTGCCCGGGGGAAACTGCCGTGGGGTTGAAGACCAGAAATCCCAGCTCGCCCGCCCTTTCCAATGGCTCGAGCTTCTCCGCCAACCGGAACGGGTCTATCGGAAACGTGGAGGGCTGGATGGAATCATCGCTGGTAAGATAATCATCCGCGAAAGCCCAGAAACGATTCACGGAAGTGAACACGGGCACGATGGCCCCGGCTTCGCCTCCCAGTGTCATGAACTTGGCCTTGTAACCTCCTCCGGAGTCCTCAGGCTCCATGCTAGCCAGGTCGACTATCGGGTAGTACCGCACTTACTTACCTCCCTTACAAAATGCCTTCAGGTTTGCTCCTCCCGCATCGGCCGGCACTCAGTCGTCTCTTCCCTACACCTTTCTAGTTTGCTTACCTGTCTCTGGTGGGGTGGTCTTCGCCGTCGGTGCGCCGGTTGCCCCACGTGGGAGGAATGCGGCTTCCGAGTAGCGGTACCGCCTGTGCGAGCACGAACGGGTGTACGGCCGGGCTTCACGGTCTTCCCTCACCACTATCACCGCTTTCTTGGTGGTGCCCCCAGCCTGGCCACAGAAATGTTGGGCGGCGCTAGGCTGCATATATCTCGCACACCAGAGGGTGGCACACATGGTTTCCGGTGATAGCGGTGAGAATGGTGAGGAACGGGTCACTCTGCATCATCTCCTCTCTCGACGATTATCGTGAGGGGGAGCTGCACCACCCTTTTTGAACCCCCGCAGATCCACGCCGTGGTGGCGTTGCGGCCTGTGTCCGTAAGGCTTATTCCGGCACGCTTCAACCCTTCCCAAACGACCCGTGGTTTGACCCCGAACGGGATCGCCCCACGCTGGGCGAATGCGGCAACGGCGGCGTAAGCGTTGTCTTGGTCAAGGTAGATGTACTCGTCATCTGCCCAACCGACGAACTCGGCGTTGCGCTTGGGCCGGTACTCACCGTCATACGCGTCCACTTCCCAGCCCAGCTCATCCCGCGACGGCGGCTGCCCGCCGGTCTGCTTGTCCCTCACGCAAGCCTTGCCGGCAACGAACAGGCTCCGCAGAATCTCGATAAACCTCGTAGCTGGGTCCCCGCCCCTGGTGGCATCGGCGTGTGCTTCGCCCGCCTCGATAACCCCGGCACTCGCCTGTGTCAGGAATTCATGGGCCTCCGCCCCGTCCAACGCTCCTGCGTCTACCGCGTAGTCCCTCAGCATCTCTAGGCCTACGATCATCGAAGCCACCGCCTCTGGCGTCCGGGGATGGGCACCCGCGAGCTCGGCACGCACCTCATCTCTCAGGGCGTCTTTGCGAGCCGGGAGTTCACTAGAAAGTTCCTCGTACTGAGGCGCAACCCACTCCAGGTATCCCGTCATCGCCTGAGAGAGCGCCGCCTTGCATTGCTGCAGCTGCGAGAGACGCTTGAGGCTTATGTCCTTAGGCGAGAGGTTCAGGGAGAGGGCGCGGCCCGCCGCGCTCTCGAACGCCGGCCCCTCGGGCAACGCCTCGGCGGTGGCAACGACCATTCCGCGGGGCGCGTAAGTGTGTCTTAGCATCGTGTCAGAATTCATGCGGCCACGGCCAGTGCGGTTACCCACGCCTCTCAGGAGCCGCTGGGCCTTGCGGTCGAGCTCCGAGGCTTCGCTACGGCTCACCGCAGGGCGCCAGTCGTCTACCACGGCCAGTATGTCCTTTAGCAAGAACAGGTGCCGTTCGATGGCATTGGCGGTACTCTCGAACGAGAGTGGCAGCTTCGTCTCGGAGAAGTCGCCGAAGTGAGAGAGCAGGAGTGCCGCGAGCGTGCTCTTGAGGCTTCCCGTCGGTCCCCAAACCCACACGACGAAATCCAGCACGAGGATCTCAATGAGCGGGGCCAAGTATGCAGCAGCCAGCAGCGGAGCGGCTATCCGCATTGGAGCAAGTTTGAGGAAGGCCAAGCTTTGTCGCACCGCTTTGGTGAGCTCCTCGGACGTGCAGCTGGCAGGTAGTGCGTACCGCTCGAGTCCAGGCTCAAGTTCGACCTCTACCCTCACACCTTCGGCTCCGATGGCGCCGCCAGCGTGCAGGTAAGCCAACTGCCCGCCAGGCAGCTCTCGCCAGCCGGTGTGAGCGTACAGATAACGGGTCTTGGCTCCGCTGCTATACAGTTCTATGGCCTCCCTCGTACAATCTTTGGCTCCAGGTCCTGCGGTGATGCCTGCCGCGAGGCCCCACTCATCGGAGGTCCAGTTCATGGCACCGAACCGACCCGCCGGGACATCGACCGTCGGCAGAGGTTTGTCACGAGCTTTGCCTTCCAGCCGGTAGACGCGCTTGGCCTCGGCGCCGTCATCCCTGATGATCTCTTCCTCCACCCGGGCAATGAAGGTCGTGAGGCACTGTGGGATCTCGCCCTCACGTGTATTCTTAACGTATACGAATCCGCCGTCTACGATCCGGTAGGGCGTGCCAACTAGCTCGGGTGCGTTGGTCTGTTCGTCGTCTTTGGCAGCGGCCTCTTCCCGCTCCTTGAGGTGCTCTTCGAATCCGACGGCGATCAAACCCAGGTCATCGGCCAGTCCGGCTACCTCGCCCAGCCGCTCGTGTGCCAGGTCCACCAATTTATTGCGGAAACCCGACGTGCCGAGGTCTCCCGTCTCGGGCGGGACGATCACCGTGCCTCGTTGCATCGTGACCTTCACGCGGGCAGAGCTCTTCCATTGGACCTGGATCCGCATACCGTCACTGAGCGTGTAGAGGACCCCGTCGTTTCGCAGCTCGTATGCGAGTTCAGTCAACGGAGATCACGCCCTTCCTACGGGCATAGACCCTGCCCCGTCGCCGTGGAGAGGCGGCCGTTCTCATCCTTGCCTTACCGATGGTCAGGGCCAGGTAGCGCTCGCCGTGCCGTCCTGCCTCGAGGAACTTCTCGGAGATGCCGTTGGCCGGGTCGGTCATAATCGCCCAAACCTCAGCCTCCGTGTAGCCCGCTCCGAACATCGCCACGCAGACCGCCATGTCTGCTTCCGATCTACTCTCGTAATCGCTGCGGTTGCCGTACCAGGCGAGGTCTCGCATCCTCCGAGAGAGTCGTGAGAGGTCCGGCTCCAGCCCCAAGTCCTCCGGCCGATGCGATCTTCCAGGCCTCTGCGGCTTCTCTCTCGGTATCGGCGGCAATAGGCGGTCGAGCTCTGACGGGTCGTAGCTCTCGTCATTGAGCTCAAGGATGCGGACTGGCGGTGTGTCCGCGTACTTGAAGTTTGACGTACCTGGCGGCCTCAAGAGCTGCGTCAGGTCATGACCCGACACGTCGGCACCCATCGCAACGGCCAGACGTCGGTTCAACGCCTCCGCAAATTCCGGCGCAACCGTTCGGGTGAGGCGTAGGTAAAATTGGGGGCTTATCCCCTACAGGGCAGTACTCGCTTCGGCGCGGGATTGGGGGTAAGTGATGCCCCCGGATAAAGAACAGTGGGAGCGGCTAGAAGAACCGATCGAAACGGTCGATGAAGCGACGGACGTGCCCGCGAATATGCTTGATGGTGAAGAGCGGAACTTGGTTGGTTCCGTCGCCAAAGGATGGCTGGACGGGAAGCTTGCGCTTCACGCGCACTTGTGGGTCCGGTCCCGCCTCGGAGAAGCGCGCGCGGACAATCTCTGTCTTCTCTACCAGCGAGAGCGGTTGGTTCGGAACTCGGTACTCCACGATTTCGGCGTCCGGGTTGCAGTCGATGATGTCTCGGAGCGTGGCTCTGCCGGGGAACACCAGTTGACTCATGAGGGTACGGTGCTTGTCGGTGTTGGAGAGGAAGGCGAGGAAGCGGAGTTCGTGAATGTCGGGGTCCTTGCCCATTACCCCGCCATTGTACGGCTGCGCTTCCTCGATGAGTGTCCATGCCTCGCTGTCAACGGTGATGCCTTGCAAGGGACTGGGGCTTTTCTTGGGGTCTTTGGGGGCTCTGACGCTGCTGTTGAAGTCGTTGACGTGGAGGGTTATGGGGAACCTGGTCCATCCGCCGGGCCGGTTTCCTTCCAACAGGACGAGTTGCCAAACGAGATGATCCAGGCTGGCTCTGAGGTTTTGGATAGCGTCGCCGCAAATCAAGCTGAGTCGCGCCGGAGGCGGCAACGCCTTAGCAGGTGGGTTGGCGAGCACGACGTGCCAGGGTCCGTCAAGGGCGTGCTCAAGAACCTTTCCCTCGGCATAAGCCTTGAAGAAGACGCGAAGTTCCTCGTCCAGAACGTCCAAGTGTTCGTCGGCCCGATCGAGCTTGAGCCTGGGGCTGTCGAGGGACGGGCTCAAAAGGGGTAGAATGGGGGCGTTATGGCAGACAAGCGAAAGCGGTTCGTCAAAGAAGGCGAACCGAGCCAGAAAACCGAGAAGGGCTTGGAGATACCCATTCCCAAACGCGACGAGTTCTTCGGCGCTCTGGACAAAGCCTCTAAGAAGGGCCACTCGGGTCGGGAGAAGCCTTCTCGATCCTCTCAAGAAAGGTGTTGAACATCCCCCGCTCGTCTTCTCTGTTGTTGTAGCGGAACACGTACTCGTCCAAGTACGACTGAAGGTGCTTGGGCGAAACCCCACGATATACGCCGCTCACGCCACGCTTCAAGTGTGTCCAGAACCCGTCAATCGTGTTGGTGTGTACATCGCCACTTACGTAGACCTTGTTGGAGTGGGATACCCAGTCATGCTGGTAGCCCATGTCCGGCAGGTTGTATCTGTAAACTGCTGCCTCGTCCGTGTAGACCACAGATTCGGGCAGCACCTTGGTACGGACGTGCGGCAGTATGGACTTGGCCCCCGCGTCGTCTACCACCTTGGCTACGATAGTTCCGCCCTTGTCGCCTTTGCCGCGCTGCGCCATACCAAAGACAGGGGTTTTGTCCACAGGACCACGCCCCTTGTTCTCGGGTATGCCCTTGTTGCGCCACTTGGCCGCGCCGCCGACGTAGGCTTCGTCGGCTTCGACGGTGCCATCGAAAAGCGGAGCGTCTTGCTCAAGCAGGGAGCGGATCTTATGGAACATGCGCCATGCGGTCTTATACGTAACGCCAAGCTCCCGCTCAAGCTGCTTGGCCGAGATGCCGCAGCGGGTGCTAGCCATGAGATAGATAGCGTAGAACCACAGCTTGAGGGAGGTAGCAGAGTTCTCAAAGATCGTCCCTACCAAGGGGTGTTCATGGTGACCACAGTACTGGCAAGCGTAAGAGGGACGGTTCTTCTCGCGATGGTGCTTGGTAACTCTCTCGCACGTCGGGCAGTACATGCCCTCGGGGTAGAGTCTGGCTACCAGATATTCAAGGCATGCACCGTCGCCGGGGAACTGGTCCATGAACTCCATGAGGGAGTACGTGGACTCCGAGGACTTCGACCTCTTCGGCTCGTTGCGGTCTACTTTGGACATACAAAGAGTATACTAGATGGAAGTACTGCCGTCAAGGGGATAAGTCCCCTATTTTACCTGCAAAACCAGAAAAAAGGAGAAGCTCACGATGTTCGTGTCGAGGGCT
>Ga0126306_10002660_pt1 | contig 10137 bp, 7 predicted proteins | sample Plot27_FD_92592 | JGI IMG/M metagenome (GOLD analysis project Ga0126306, IMG submission 92592) | Serpentine soil microbial communities from UC McLaughlin Reserve, CA, USA - Plot27 | ecosystem: Environmental > Terrestrial > Soil > Grasslands | place: USA: UC McLaughlin Reserve, Lake County... | reverse complement strand
CTGCGCGCGACGGTCACCGACTTCGGGCCGGCAGCTGCTCGCCAAGGTGCTCGGCGCAAACGAGACGCAGGAGTCGAGCCTCGCGCTGGTCTTCCACTACGCCGACGGCAGGGGGCTGCCGCTGCTCGACCTCGCGGACCTGCGCGCGCTGCTCACATTCCTCGACTCCGACGCCGGCAAGCCGGAGCTCGACGGCATCGGCGGGCTCTCGTCGGCGACCGTCGGCGTGCTGCTGCGCTCGCTCGTCGGGCTCGAGACCGGCGGCGGCACGCAGTTCTTCGGCGAGCCGCAGCTCGACGTCGCCGACCTGCTGCGGCTGGCGCCCGACGGCCGCGGAATCGTCTCCTGCGTCGAGCTCGCCGCGGTGCAGGACAAGCCCGCGCTGTGGTCGACGGCGCTGATGTGGCTCGTCGCCGAGCTGTTCGAGGCGCTGCCCGAGGAGGGTGACCTGCCCAAGCCCAAGCTGGTCGTGTTCCTCGACGAGGCGCACCTGCTGTTCGACGACGCCACCGAGGCGTTCCTCGACTCGCTCGCCCGCACCGTGCGGCTGATCCGCTCCAAGGGAGTCGGCGTGTACTTCGTCACCCAGCAGCCGACGGACCTGTCCGAGGAGGTGCTGGCGCAGCTCGGCCTGCGCATCCAGCACGCGCTGCGCGCGTTCACCCCGGCGGATGCGAAGAAGCTGCGCGCGACGGTCTCGACCTACCCGCGCTCGGACCTCTACGACGTCGAGACGCTGCTGACGTCGGTCGGGATCGGCGAGGCGGCGGTCACGCTGCTGTCGGAGAAGGGCGTGCCGACGCCGGTGGTGCACGCGCGCATGCTCGCGCCGGCCTCGCGCATGGACCCCGCCGATGACGTCGAGCGCGCCGCCAGGGCGTCGTCGCTGTGGACGCGGTACGGCGAGCGCGTCGACACGCAGAGCGCGCACGAGATCCTCGCCGGGCGGCTGGAGGCGGCCACCGAGAACCCGCGGGACGAGCCCGTCCTCGACGCCCCGATGGAGCACGTGCCGGTTCCGCGGCGGCGCTCCGAGCCGCGCCGTGCGCCGGCGCCGAGCGGCGGCGGCGCGGGCGCGATCGGCGACTTCCTGCGCTCACGCGAGGGCAAGGCGCTGCAGAAGAAGGTCGCGCGTGGCATCTTCGGGATGCTGCGCAAGCGCATTTGACGGGTACGCAAGCGGCATGGGCCGGACGGTCGCGCGCAAGCTGATCGAGTCCCACCTGGTCGACGGCGAGCCGCAGGCGGGCGAGGAGATCGCGCTGCGGATCGACCAGACGCTCGCCCAGGACGCCACCGGCACGATGGTGATGCTCGAGTTCGAGGCGCTCGGGCTGCCGCAGGTGCGGACCGAGCTGTCGGCGCAGTACGTCGACCACAACCTGCTGCAGGCCGACTACCGCAACGCCGACGACCACCTGTTCCTGCGCTCGGCGGCGCTCAAGTGGGGGCTGTGGTTCTCCAAGCCGGGCAACGGCGTCTCCCACCCGGTCCACATGCAGCGCTTCGGCGCGCCCGGCAAGACGCTGCTGGGGTCGGACTCGCACACGTGCGCGGCGGGCTCGCTCGGCATGCTCGCGATCGGCGCCGGCGGGCTCGAGGTCGCGATGGCGATGGCGGGCGAGCCCTACCACGTGAACATGCCCGAGATCTGGGGCGTGCGGCTGACCGGCGAGCTGCCCGACTGGGTCAGCGCCAAGGACGTGATCCTGGAGATGCTGCGCCGCCACGACGTCGACGGCGGCTACGGGCGCATCGTCGAGTACCACGGGCCCGGCCTCGGGTGCCTGACCGCCATGGACCGGCACGTGATCGCGAACATGGGGGCCGAGCTGGGAGCGACCACCACCGTGTTCCCGTCCGACGAGGAGGTGCGTCGCTTCCTGGCCTCGGAGGCGCGCGAGCACGACTGGGCCGAGCTGCTGCCCGACGACGACGCGACCTACGACCTCGAGGACGAGATCGACCTCTCGGCGCTCGAGCCGCTGATCGCGCTGCCGTCCAGCCCCGGCAAGGTTCGGCCGGTGCGCGAGGTGGCCGGAGCGGAGATCTCGCAGGTCGTGATCGGCTCCTCCGCCAACCCCGGCCTGCGCGACTTCGAGGTCGTCGCGCGCATGGTCGAGGACGAGCAGTCGCACGACGGCGTGTCGTTCGACGTCAACCCGACCTCGCGCCAGACACTCGAGGCGCTCGCGCGCAGCGGCGCGGTCGAGGCGCTCGTGGCCGCGGGGGCACGGCTCAACCAGGCCGGCTGCCTCGGCTGCATCGGCGTCGGGCAGGCGCCGGGCAGCGGCGCGATCTCGCTGCGCACCGTGCCGCGCAACTTCCCCGGCCGTTCCGGCACGCGCGAGGACCAGGTCTACCTGTGCTCGCCCGAGACCGCAGCCGCGTCGGCGTTGACGGGCCGGATCACCGATCCGCGCGAGCTCGACCGCGAGTACCCGCGGATCGAGCCCGACGGCGACCAGCGGATCAACACGCGCATGCTCGTGGCCCCGCGACCGGAGCCGGAGCGCGAGCTGCGGCGGGGGCCGAACATCAAGCCGCTGCCGGACTTCGAGCCGCTGCCCGACCGGATCGAGGCGCCGGTGCTGCTGGCGCTCGGCGACGACATCTCGACCGACGAGATCATGCCCGCCGGCCGCGCGCTCAGCCTGCGCTCGAACATCCCGGAGCTCGCGCGGTTCGCGTTCGCGCAGGTCGACGAGTCGTTCTACGACCGCGCGAGCGAGCTGCGCGACGGGTCCGGGCACATCGTCGTCGGGGGCGACAACTACGGCCAGGGCTCGAGCCGCGAGCACGGCGCGCTCGTGCCCGCCTACCTCGGGCTGCGCGCGGTGATCGCGAAGGCGTTCGCACGCATCCACGGCCAGAACCTCGTCAACTTCGGCGTGCTGCCGCTGCTGTTCTGCGATCCGGCGGACCACGACGGGATCGAGGTGGGCGACGTCCTGCGGATCGACGGCGTGCGCGACGCGGTGGGCGGCGGCGACCCGATCGACGTCGTGAACACTACCCGCGACCACCGCTTCCGGGTCCGGCACGAGCTGTCCCCGCGCCAGGTCCGCGTCGTGCTCGCCGGCGGGCTGATCAACGACTTCCGCCGGCGCGAGCGAACGGGTTGACGGCGATGGACAGAGCCGCCCTGATGGACCATCTCTCCCGCCAGATCCGCGATCAGCGGGTGCTGCGGGCGATGGCCGCGGTGCCACGCGACGTGTTCGTGCCGGAGGACGTCCGCGAGCTGGCATGGGAGAACGGGGCGCTGCCGATCGGCGAGGGGCAGACGATCTCCCAGCCGACGGTGGTGGCGCGCATGTGCGAGCTGCTCGAGCTGCGCGGCGACGAGACGGTGCTGGACGTCGGGACCGGCTCGGGCTACCACGCCGCGGTGCTCGCACGGTTGGCTGCGCGCGTCGTCTCGATCGAGCTGCACGCCTCGCTGTCGCGCCGCGCGCGCGAGGCGCTCGACGCCGCCGGCGTGGCCGACGTCACGCTGGTCACCGGCGACGGCTCGCGCGGCTATCCCGACGCGGCGCCGTACGACGCGATCAACGTCGCCGCGGCGAGCGCTCACGGCGTGCCGCCTGCGCTGCTCGAGCAGCTCGCGGACGGCGGGCGCATCGTGATCCCGAGCGACGGCGGCGGCCAGCGGCTGCTGGTCGTGCGCCGCCGCGGGGGGAGGCTCGAGTACGAGGACCACGACCCGGTTCGCTTCGTGCCGCTCGTCACCGGCAGCCAGTCCGGCGGGTGATCGCCGGCCCGCCGGCAGACGGCACCCGGCCGTCGATCGGATGCCTGGCCGTTGGACTCTGGCGAACGGCCCTTCGCGCCGATTATTGTCGGAGACGATGGCTGCTGGGCGACGGATCGCGGCGGTGCTGACGGGGCTCGTGCTCCTCGCCGCCGGATGCGGCGCCGACACGCCCTCCTCGCCCGCGCCGGCCGACCGCGCCGCCGAGCCGGCGCCGGGCCGCAACGACGCCCTCGATCGCGTCCGGCGTGCGCGGGCCGAGGCGGCGGAGGCCGCGTGGCGGCGCGCCGAGCTGGCGAAGCTCGCCGGCTCGCGCACGATCGCGGCAGCGCTGCGCAGGGCGCTGCTGACGGAGGCGCTCGGCCGGCGGGCTCACGCCCGCTACCGCGCCGCCCTGCACGGCGCGCGCGAGGCCGCGCGGCGGCTGACCGGCGCGCGGCAGCGCGAGCAGGCGGCGGTGCTGGCATCGGTCGAGCGGCTCGCGGCCGCGCGCCGCCTCACGCCGAGCCGGATGCCCGCCGTCTTCCTCAACCTGCGGCGCAACACGCGCACATGGACGCAGGAGTCGTTCCCGCGCGCCGGCGAGCGGCGCAGCTGGGGCGACGACCCGGAGGTCTTCCAATACGTTCCTGGCCGCGGCATCCAGCTGCACCCGCTGGCCACCTGGGGCAGGGTCAACTGGCAGCTGCGCCGCTGCCTGCTCACGCGCGGCGAGGACTGCGCGAAGCGCAGCCTGCGGCGGCGGCTCGACACACTCGCGCGGTCGCCCGCGCGACGCGGCGGCTTCGTCGCGTGGGAGTACTACTACGCATACGCCCAGGGCACGCCGCCGTGGATCAGCGGGATGGCGCAGGCCACCGCGATCCAGGCGCTCTCGCGCGCCGCGGTCGCGCTCGACGCGCCGCGCTACGCGCGGCTGGCGCGTCGCGCGCTGGGGGCGTTCGAGACGCCGCCGCCGGCCGGCGTCGCGGTGCCCGCCGCCGGCGGCCGGCGCTTCGTCATGTACTCGTTCGCACCGACGCTGCAGATCCTCAACGGCGAGCTGCAGGCGATCAACGGCCTGCGCGACGCCGCGGTGCTCGGCCGCAGCCGGCGCGCGGAGCGGCTGGTCATGCGCGGCGACCGGGCGGCGCGAGCAGCGCTCGGCGGCTTCGACACCGGCGCGTGGTCGCTCTACTCGTCCGCCGGCGCGGAGTCGACGCTCGCCTACCACCAGCTCACGAGGAACATCCTGGCGGAGCTGTGCCGGCGCACCGAGCGCGCCGAGTACTGCGGCGCGGAGCGCCGCTTCGCGCGCTACGAGACCGAGCCGCCGCGGATCGGGATCGCGCCGCTGCGCCGGCTGCGGGCGCGCCGCAGCGCGCCGCTGCACTTCACGCTCTCGAAGGGCTCGGCGGTCCAGGTGCTCGTGGTCGGTCCGCGCGGAATCGTGCTCGCGCGCGACATGCGGCTCGGCCGCGGCGGCCACGCCCTGAGCTGGACGCCCCCCTCGCGCGGCCGCTTCCGCGTGCGCGTCTCGGCGCGCGGGCCGGAGGGCCGGATTGGCAGCTCGGGCCGGACCGTGCGCGTGGTGGGGCCGAAGCCGGAGCCCAAGCGGGCGCAGGAGCGCAAGCGCCCGGGCCCGGAGCGAGTCGGGGAGGTCGACGAGCCACGCTCGGGACTCGGCTGATCCGCCTGCCGGCGGGTCCGGCGTTTGAACGGCCGCATTGAAGGAGGGACCGGAGCGCCGGCGGCCAGCGCGTCGACGCGGGTCAACGACAGAAATCGCCCGGGGTACCTGCGTTGACGGCGATAGTCGCCGTCAACGCCGGTAAGGCGGCGAAATCGACGGTGCGACCGGCGTTGACCGGCGATCCGGGCCCTTCCTAAATGTCGCCCTACCGACGCCGGGCGCGTCCGCCGCGCGGGCGGTACGACTGCGAGCGGCCGGCGGGGCGCGGCGCCGGCGAGCGGACCTGCACGCCCAGCCCGTGCTCCAGCCCGAGCTCGGAGGCCAGCTTCGCGACCTCGCGCGCCTGGTCGTCGAGCACGAAAGTGATCCCGACTCCGCTCGCGCCGGCGCGGGCGGTGCGGCCGATCCGGTGCACGTAGTCCTCGCGTGCCGCTGGGGCGTCGAAGTTGATCACGTGCGTGATGCCGCTGACGTCGATGCCGCGCGCGGCCACGTCGGTGGCGACGAGCGTCTTGACGAGACCGGACTCGAAGCGGGCGAGCGCCTTCTCGCGCTGGGGCTGGGACTTGTCGCCGTGCATCGCGACGGCCTGCACGTCATGCCGTCCGAGCCGCTTGACGAGCCGGTCGGCGCCGCGCTTGGTGCGCACGAACACGAGCGTGAGCCCGCGCTTCGGGTCACCCAGCTCGTGCACCAGCGCGGAGACCTTCGCCTCGTGGGCCACGCGATGGAAGCGGTGCTCGATGTGGCCGACCCGCTCCGGGGCGGGAGCGTGGTCGTGGCGCCGGGCGTCGCGCGTGTAGGCGGCCGCGATGCGGCCGACCTCGCCCTCGAGCGTGGCGGAGAACAGCAGCGTCTGGCGGTCCGCCGGCGTCATACGCACGATCCGGTCGACGGCGGGCTTGAAGCCCATGTCGAGCATGCGGTCGGCCTCGTCGAGCACCAGCAGCTCGACGTCGTCGAGCCTGACGGCGCCGCGCTCGATCAGGTCGAGCAGGCGCCCGGGCGTCGCCACGAGCACGTGCGAGCGCCGCGCCTGCTTGGCCTGGTTGTGGATGCCGACGCCGCCGTAGACGGCCGTGATCTTGAGGCCGCGCGCGTGCATGACACCGGCCAGCTCGTCGACGATCTGCGCGGCGAGCTCGCGCGTCGGCGCGAGCACCAGCGCCGAGGGCCAGGCGCGTTGCGGGTCGACCATGTCGGCGATCGGCGCGCCGAAGGCGAGCGTCTTGCCCGATCCGGTCGGCGACTTGACGAGCACGTCGTGGCCTTCGAGCACGTCCGGCATGACCATCGACTGGACGACGAACGGCGTCTCGATGCCGCGCTTGGCCAGCGCACCGGCCACGGCCTCGGACACGCCGAGCTCGGCGAAGGTAGGGGACATCGGGGGAGCTCCTTCTCGCGGCCGTTTCGGGGAGGCCGCATTCTGCGGTGGGGAGATTCGACTGACCCCAACCGCGCCATCGGAGCGCCTTCAAGGACAAGAACCTCACGGGCGGCAGGACGCCACCCGGAGTGCCAGCGTAGCAGCGCCGTCTGACGCAGCCGCGTTATGGTGCGGGGGGAGATGAGGACTCTTGTGGAGCCGGGCGCTCCCGGCATCGACGACGTCGAGCCGTGCGAGCATGAGACACGTGACCGGATCATCACCGGCACGGTGACGATCCTGCCGGTGCTGTGCCTGCTGATCGTCGGATGGCAGGTCTGGGGCCAGTGGCTGGGCTGGAACGACATCCTCGTCTTCGCGATCATGTACGTGCTGACCGGGCTCGGCGTCACCGTCGGCTTCCACCGGATGCTGACGCACCGGGCCTTCAAGACCACGCCGCTGGTGCGCGGCATCTTCACCGTGCTCGGCTCGGCGGCAATCGAGGGGCCGGTGATCTCGTGGGTCGCCGACCACCGGAAGCACCACGCGTTCTCCGACAAGCCCGGCGACCCGCACAGCCCGCACGTCGACCACGGCTCCGGCTGGCGCGGCGCGCTGCGCGGGCTCGCGCACGCGCACGTCGGATGGCTGTTCCTGCACACGAATCGCGGGCGCCGCTCCCGCTACGCGCCCGACCTGCTCGCCGACCCGGTCGTGAGCGCGATCGATCGCAGGTTCGTGTGGTGCGTGACCGGCGGCGTGGTCGCGCCGTTCTTCCTCGGCTGGGCGTTCGGGGGCACGCTGCGCGACGGCTTCACCGGCCTGCTGTGGGGCGGCGTGGTGCGCGTGGGCGCGCTGCACCACGCCACGTACTCGATCAACTCGCTGTGCCACTTCTTCGGCCGCCGCCGGTTCGGCACCAAGGACGAGTCGCGAAACCTGTTCTGGCTCTCGTTCTTCACGTTCGGCGAGGCATGGCACAACAACCACCACGCCTTCCCCACCTCGGCCGCACACGGCATGCGCCGCTGGGAGTTCGACCCGTCCGCCTACGTCATCCGCGCGCTCGAGAGGCTCGGCCTCGCGTGGGACGTCGTCCGGATACCGCGCGAGCGCCAGGAGCGAAAGCTCGCGTGAGCACCGCGGCGCTGCGCCAGGCGCTCGCCGACGTGCTGCCCGAGCGCCCGTTCCGAGTGACGTTCTGGGACGGCACGGAGCTGCCGTCCACCTCCGGCGACGGCCCCGTCTTCTCGGTCCGCTCGCCGGTCGCGCTGGGGCACATGCTGCGGGCGCCCGGCCAGCTCGGGCTCGGCCGCGCCTACGTGGGCGGCGCGCTGGATGTCGACGACGTCGACAAGGTGCTCGCGCTGCTCGAAGGCTACGACCCGCCGCCGGTCGACGCGCGCGCCAAGGGGCGGCTCGCCGCCGCCGCCGTGCGCGCCGGGGCGCTCAAGCAGCTCCCCACGACGCCCGCGGTCGAGCTGCGCCCGCAGGGTCGGCGCCACTCGATCGCGCGCGACAGGCGCGCCGTGACGCACCACTACGACGTCTCGAACGACTTCTTCGCGCTCTTCCTCGACGCTTCGATGACGTACTCGTGCGCGGTCTGGTCGCGTGGCGCCGAGACGCTGGAGGAGGCGCAGCGGACGAAGCTCGAGCTCGTCTGCACGAAGCTCGGCCTGCGCGAGGGCGAGCGGCTGCTTGACGTCGGCTGCGGCTGGGGCTCCTTCGCCCTGCACGCGGCGAAGAACCACGGCGCGCACGTGACCGGCATCACGCTTTCCCAGCCGCAGGCGGCACGCGCGCGGCAGCGCGCGCAGGAGGAGGGTGTCGGCGATCGCGTCGACGTCCGCGTGATGGACTACCGCGAGCTGCGCGGCGAGCGCTTCGACGCCGTCGCGTCGATCGGCATGGTCGAGCACGTCGGCGACGTCAACATCGATCCCTACTCCCGGACGCTCGCGGACCTGCTCGAGCCCGGCGGCCGGCTGCTGAACCATGGGATCGCGCGGCTGCGCCACGGAGAGCCGGAGGCGGGCCCGTTCTCGGAGCGCTACGTCTTCCCCGACGCCGCGCCGCTGCACCTCTCGCGCGTGCAGACCGCGCTCGAGCGGGCGGGCTTCGAGACGCTCCACGTGGAGGGCTTCAGGGACGACTACGCGCGCACGCTGCGCGAGTGGACGCGGCGGCTGGAGGCCAACCACGCCGAGGCGCTGAGGCTCGCCGGTCCCGAGCGGATGCGCGTCTGGCAGATCTACCTGCGCGCCGCGCGCCGCGGCTTCGAGGCCGGCTTCACGTCGATCTACCAGGTGCTGGCGGTCAAGGCCCGATTGCCGGGGCGCGGTTAGCGCCCACCCCAGGGGCGGGAAGAACAACGGCGACCCGTCAACTACCGAAGGGGGAAGACAGGCGATGGCCGGCAAGAAGGCCCGCGACATCATGACCGAGAACGCCCAGTGCATCGGCGAGAACGACTCCGTTCTCGATGCCGCCAAGCGGCTCGCCCAGCTGGACGTCGGCTCGATGCCGATCTGCGGCGAGGACGACCGGCTCAAGGGCATGCTCACCGACCGCGACATCGTCGTGAAGGTGCTTGCGCAGGGCAAGGACCCGGCGAGCGTCCGGGCCGGCGAGCTCGGGGCCGGCGACGGCAAGACGATCACGATCGGCGCCGACGACTCGATCGAGGAGGCTCTGCGCACGATGATCGATCACAAGGTGCGCCGCCTGCCCGTGATCGACGGCCGGCGGCTGGTCGGGATCATCAGCCAGGCGGACGTCGCCACGAACCTCGACGAGGAGCGCGTCGGCGACCTCGTCGAGGCCATCTCCGCCGCGCCGTAGCGGCTGCTCGCGAACAGGCGGATGGCCGCGCTCACGCCGCGTGGGAGCGGCCACCGCCGCGGCGGGCGCTCTCGCGCACGACCAGCGCCTCCATAACGTAGGTGGCATGGACGAGCGTGTCACAGTCGTCGACGTCCTGATCATCGGCGCCGGCTTCTCCGGCCTCGGCATGGGGATCATCGGCGCCGGCTTCTCCGGCCTCGGCATGGGGATCAGCCTGCGGCGACAGGGCATCGACGACTTCCTCGTCTCGAGCGCCACGACGACGTCGGCGGCACCTGGTGGGCCAACACGTATCCCGGCTGCGCGTGCGACGTTCCGTCGCACCTGTACTCCTTCTCGTTCGCGCCGAATCCCGGCTGGAGCCAGACCTACTCGCCGCAGTCGGAGATCCGCGCCTACCTGGAGCGCTGCGCGCGCGTACGACCTCTACCGCTCGATCCGACTCGGAACGACGGTCACCGAGGCGGCGTGGGACGACGACGCCGGCCGCTG
>Ga0126306_10002659_pt1 | contig 10138 bp, 9 predicted proteins | sample Plot27_FD_92592 | JGI IMG/M metagenome (GOLD analysis project Ga0126306, IMG submission 92592) | Serpentine soil microbial communities from UC McLaughlin Reserve, CA, USA - Plot27 | ecosystem: Environmental > Terrestrial > Soil > Grasslands | place: USA: UC McLaughlin Reserve, Lake County... | reverse complement strand
CGCGATGCGCGAGGACGAGAACGTCTTCATCATGGGCGAGGACATCGCCGAGATGGGCGGCTCGATGGGCGTCACGCAGGGGATGCTCGACGAGTTCGGCGCCGAGCGCGTGCGCAACACCCCCATCTCGGAGATGGCGCTCGTCGGCACCGCGATCGGCGCGGCGATGCAGGGCATGCGCCCCGTCGCGGAGGTGATGTACGAGGACTTCCTGACGCTCGCGGCCGAGCAGATCGTCAACCAGGCCGCGAAGCACCGCTACATGTCGGGCGGCCAGCTCAAGGTTCCACTCACCGTGCGGACGCAGGGCGGGGCCGGCTGGTCGCCCGGTGCCCAGCACGCCCAGCAGCTCGAGGCCTGGTTCGCGCACGTCCCGGGGCTGAAGGTGGTGTTCGCGTCGACTCCGACGGACGTTCGCGGCCTGCTGTGGTCGGCGATCTACGACGACAATCCGGTCATCTTCTTCGAACACCGGACGCTGTACGGGATCAAGGAAGACGTGCCCGACGAGCTGGAGCCGATCGAGCTCGGCAAGGCGCGCGTGCACCGGCAGGGGAACGACGTGACGGTGGTCGCGATCGGCCGGCTCGTGCACGAGGCGCTGGGCGCCGCCGAGCAGGCGGAGGCCGAGGGCATCTCGGTCGAGGTCGTCGACCCGCGGACCCTTCTGCCGCTCGATGAGGACACGATCGTCAACTCGGTCAAGAAGACCAACCGCTGCGTCGTGGCACACGAGGCCGTGACGCGGATGGGGTTCGGCGCGGAGATCGCGGCCGTCGTGCAGCACCAGGCTTTCGACTACCTCGACGCGCCGGTCGAGCGCGTGGGCGCGAAGTTCGCGCCGTTGCCGTTCGCGCCGGTGATGGAGGAGTACGTCGTCCCGCACGCCGCGGACGTTCTCGCCGCGGCCAAGAGGACTGTGGCCCGTGGCGACTGAGGTCAAGCTTCCGCGCCTCGGCCAGGGCATGGAGGCGGGCACGATCGTCCGCTGGCTGAAGTCGGAGGGCGAGCAGGTCGAGAAGGGCGAGCCGCTCTACGAGCTCGACACCGACAAGGTCACGCAGGAGGTCGAAGCCGACACCTCCGGGGTGCTGCTCAAGATCGCCATCGCCGAGGGCGAGGTCCCGGTCGGCCAGACGATCGCCGTGATCGGCGAGGAGGGCGAGCAGGTCTCCGCTCCGGAGGCGGACACCGAGGTCGAGGAGCCGCGGCAGGAGGAGGGCTCCCGCGCGCCCGCGCGCGACGAAGAGCGGGAGCGTGGCAAGCGTGCGTCCACGAACGGCTCCGAGCAGGTGACCGAGATCAAGGAGCCGGCGCGTGCCGACGGGCGGGTCAAGGCCTCGCCCCTGGCGCGCCGGATCGCGCGCGAGCGGGGGATCGACCTCGCGTCGCTCCACGGCACCGGGCCGGAGGGGCGGATCGTCGTCGAGGACGTGGAGCGCGCGGCGACCGCGCCGGCGGTCGTCACGGTGGCCGCGCGCACGGGCGACGTCGAGCGCGTTCCGCTGACGTCGTTGCGGAAGACGATCGCGCGACGCATGACGGAGGCATGGCAGGCGCCGGTCTTCCAGATCTCGATGTCGGCGGACATGACGCGAGCGGTCGAGGTGCGCGGTCGGCTCGTCGAGCGGGCGAAGGACGGCGTGAAGCCGAGCTACAACGACATCCTGATCAAGGTCTGCGCCGCTGCGTTGATGCGGCACCGCGACGTCAACGCGCGCTTCGCGGACGACGCGATCGATCTGCTCCCCAGCGCCGACATCGGGATCGCGGTGGCGGTCCCGAACGGCCTGATCGTCCCGGTGCTGCGAGCGGCCGAGGTGAAGTCGATCGAGCAGATCGCCGCCGAGAGCCGCGAGCTGGTCACGCGCACGCGCGAGGGGAAGTTGCGCCAGGAGGACCTCGAGGGCGGCTCGTTCACGATCTCGAACCTCGGCATGTTCGGCGTCGAGCAGTTCGTTGCCGTCCTCAACCCGCCGCAGGCCGCGATCCTCGCGGTTGGCGCGCTCGAGGAGCGGGTGGTCGTCCGCGACGGCGAATTCGAGGCGCGCCCGATGATGACGATGACGCTGAGCTGCGACCACCGCTCGCTCGACGGCGCGACCGCATCTGAGTTCCTCCGCACGGTAAAGGACTTTCTGGAAGAGCCCGGCCTGGCGTTGTGAGGGTCTGGTACTTCGTCCGCGACCTCGACGCCGGCCGCGCGTTCTACACGGGCAAGCTCGGCTTCAGCGAGACGTACGTCGACGAGGACGACCGCTGGGCAAAGCTCGAGCGCGGCGGGATGGAGATCGCCCTGGCGGAGGGCGAGCCGAGCGAGGACGGCGGCGTCGCGACCGTCGACGTCGACGACGTGAAGGCCGAGGCAGAGCGGCTGCGCGCGGAGGACGTCGAGGTCGGCACCGTATTCGAGCTCCACGGCGAGGTGCGGCTGCTGGACGTGTTCGACCCGGATGGCAACCGGATCCAGCTCGTTCAAGAATTACGCCCATGATCCGGCGAGTGGAGCCGCGGGACATCCGTTTCCTGCGCGACATGCTCCACCACGCCTTCTATCGCCGCGAGGTGCCCGCCGGGGAGGACGAGCAGCCCGTCTACCGCTACGTGCAGGCGTGGGGAAGGCAGGGCGACGCGGGCGTCGTGGCGCTCGATGAGGGCTTTCCAGTCGGAGCCGCCTGGTACCGCCTCTTCAAACAAGACGAGCCGGGCTACGGCTTCGTCGACGAGGAGACTCCCGAGTTGGCGATCGCGATCGTTCCCAGCCGGCGCGGGCGAGGGCTGGGCAAGGAGATGCTCGAAGCGCTGATCTCGCGCGCGAAGCAGGACGGCTTCCGCCGCCTGAGCCTCAGCGTGGAGGAGGACAACCCCGCGATCGGGCTCTACGAGCGCTTCGGCTTCCGGAAGATCGACCAGCGCGGCCACTCGTCGACGATGGTCGCCGAGATCTGAGCTAGGGCGGAGGATTGTCGCTGAGCGACTTGCGGTAGGGGGCGTCATGCGGCGCGTGGCCCCCGGGGAAGGCGACTTTCCGGCTCTCGGCCTCACGGCGACCCTCGCGGAACTCGCGCGCCGCGGCGAGCGTGTCGAGCTCCTTCTCATGCTCGAGCCCGACCTCGTCGTAGTACGGGACGACGTAGCGCTCGCCGCGTCGGAAGATGCCCCGGCGGCGTGTCCGGCGCCGCCGGTCTCCCGCCTTGACGGCGCTTCGGGCCGCGCCGAGGGCAGCGTCCAGATCCGAGGCCAGGGCGCGAACGTCGCGACCAGTGCTGTCCACGAGCTCGCCGGCCTCTTCGTGGCGGCCCGCCTCGACGTGCGCGCAGATCTGCTGGACCGCCGAGGCGACCGCGCGGAGACGCTGCTCCGCGCTCTCCCGAATCCCGCCGAGCGCGTTGACGAGCGCGAGCCGCCTGGCAGTGACCTCCGCATCCGCGGCGGCGCGCTTCGAGAGGACGCCCAGCTCCGTGTCCTCGGCGAGGCGCCGCGTGAGCTCCTTTTCGTCGACCTCACACAGGTAGCGATCGACTGCGACGAGGGACCGGCTCGCGGCGAACAGATCGCCGCCGAGCTCCGCGAGCCCGCCGCGAAGGGGTTCCGGTGCCGCTGGAAGCCGGGCACGCACCTCCCACCCGAGATCGGCGAGGCCCCACTTCCTTGCGCGCAGCCTTCCGAGTCGTCGGCTGAGGTCCAGGAGCGGCCGGTTGCGCCCGATCGCGTTGAGCGCGGCGGCAGCGAGCTCGCGTTCCCGCCCCGCCGTCGACGACGGTCCGTCGCTTCGAGGCGGCGGGAACTGCGACTGCAGGCCGCCCGCCTCGACCTGGAACAGCTCCTCCGGCTCCGGGAATCCCTTCAGGCGGACGCGGCCGAGCTCGCGCATGGAGAGGCCGGACTCCCGCGCCGCGACGAGCAGCTCTCGGGTCGTGCGCGAAACCAGCACCTGACCGCCGTGCGCAAGCGAGCAGATTCGGGCAGCCCGGTGGACGTCGAGTCCCAGGTACCCGCGGTCGCGGACGATGGGCTGTCCGGTATGGATACCCATCCGCACGGACAGACGCCCGGTCGTCGTGGATTCCGCCGCACCGAAAAGCGACTGAGCGGCGATCGCGGCCCCGACCGCGTCGGTGGCGCGGTCAAACGCGAAGAAGAACTCCTCGCCGCGGCAATCGACCTCCCGCCCGCCGCGCTCGGCGACGACGGCACGGAGGATGCGTCGCTGCTCATCGAGCGAACGAGCGTAGGCGCCGGGCGCCTCGACCAGGTGCTCCGTTGATCCCTCCACGTCCGTGAAGAGGAAGGTCACCGTCCCGGTCAGGAGGTCTGGCATGAGACCTGCTCTCGAGTGTACGCCGTCCGAAGCGACCGAACGGTCTGCGCGCCGAGCGTCGATAGGATCGGCCGAAAGACGACTTGAGGAGCAGAGATGGAATGTGACGTCGCCGTCCTCGGGGGCGGCCCCGGTGGGTACACCGCTGCGATCCGCGCCGCCCAGCTCGGCGCGAAGGCGGTCTGCATCGAGAAGGAGCCCGAGCTCGGCGGGACCTGCTTGCGCGTCGGGTGCATCCCGACCAAGGCATGGGTGCAGACGGCGTTCGCGATCAAGGAGGCCGAGGAGACGTTCGCGAAGCTCGGCGTTCAGGTCAGCGAGCCGCAGCTCGACTTCGGCACCGCCAACGAGTGGAAGGCCGGCGTCGTCAAGCAGATGACGAGCGGCGTCGCGTCGCTGTTCAAGGCGAACGGCGTCGAGTGGGTCAAGGGAACCGGCAGCTTCAAGGACGCCAACACGATCGCGGTCGAGGGCGAGGAGGACGTGCAGTTCCGCTCGGCGGTCATCGCGACGGGGTCGTTCCCGCTCGCGCCGCCGATCCCGGGCCTCGATTCGCCGCGCTGTGTCGACTCGACGGGCTTGCTCGCGCAGACGGAGGTCCCGCGCCGGCTCGTGGTGTTGGGCGGCGGGATCATCGGTTGCGAGTTCGCGTCCATCTTCCGCCGCTTCGGCTCCGAGGTGACGATCATCGAGATGCTGCCCGGCCTGATTCCGGCCGAGGACGACGACGCGGCGAACGAGCTCGCGAAGCAGTTCAAGAAGCGCGGGATCGCGCTGCACCTCGAGAAGCAGTGCACCGGGGTCGAGGACAGCGGTGACGGGCTGCGCGTCCAGTTTGGCGACGGCGAGTCGGTCGAGGCCGACCTGATGCTCGTCGCCGTGGGGCGAGGGCCGCTCGTCGAGGGGCTCGGGCTCGAGTCGATCGGCGTCGAGTTCGACAAGCGCAAGGGCATCGCGGCCGACGAGCACCGGCGGACGACGGTCGACCACATCTATGCGGTCGGCGACTGCGCCGGCTACTGGCAGCTCGCGCACACCGCATTTCGCGAGGCCGAGGTCGCGGCCGAGAACGCGATGGGCCACGAGGCCGTCGTGGACAACCGCGGTGTGCCGCGGCCGATCTACACCGACCCGGAGATCGCCGGCGTCGGCCTCACCGAGGCGGAGGCGCGCGAGCAGTACGGCGACGACGTCGCGACGGGGATGTTCCCGTGGGCCGCGAACGCGCGGGCCGTGATGCAGAACGAGACGGTCGGCTGGGTCAAGTCCATTCACGAGACGCGGTACGGCGAGCTGCTCGGCATCGTCATGGTCGGCCCGCACGTGACCGATTTGATCGAGGCCGGAGTGGTCGCCTTGGATGCAGAATCGACGGTCGAGACGGTCGCCGACGGGATGGCCGCTCACCCGACGCTCTCGGAGGCGATCAAGGAAGCGGGCCTCGTCGCGCTCGGGCGCGCGATCCACCTCCCGAACCGCAAGCGCGCTGCGGCGCAGGCGTAGCGGCCGCCCACAACCCGTTCCCCACCCCTTAAGGGGAGGGGATTGGCGACCCTTCCACCCGCCACCCGGCGTCCAACCTAGCGGCGAACGGCGCACGCGCCACGCACGCCTTCGCGCCGAATCCGTGCCGATTGGGATCCAAAGCGGGTCGTGACGCCGGCGACCTTCCCAGGTCCGCGCGCGCGCGCGAGGCCGCGGCTCGCGGGGCCCGGTTCACGTGGTACAGCGAGCCCGCCGGCGCACCGGCCCGCCCGCCCCGCCCGCCTCGGTGGACACGACCGCGACGCCGCCCTTGCGGTTCCCGACGCCGACCCTTCCGGCCGCCGTGCCGGAGTTCCCGCCGGCGCCGCCACTGCCCGTGTCGCTCCCTCCGCCGCCGCCTCCCCAGGCGTTACGCCGCGGGCAAGAGCGGGTAGGCTCGCTCAGCAATGAGTCTGTTGAACAAGCGAAACGCCGTCTTGGGCTGGACGGTCTGGCAGGTCGGCAAGCGTGTCGCGAAGAAGAAGGCGCGTGACGCCGTGCCCGGGCGCAACGGCGACTCGATGCGTCCGAACAAGGGCGCGATCGCGACCGGGCTCGCAGCCGTCGGCGGCGCCCTCTGGTTCTGGCGGAAGCGCCGCTCCGGCGACGACGGCACCGACGTCACGACTTCGTAACGTCTTCGCGCAAATTGCGCGAACTTCGTTCTCCGAGGTCTTGCGAGGACAGCCCCGGTTTCGTAGGTTGCCGCTTGCGCCGAGCACGGAGCGCGACTAGGTCGAAGCCGTACCGAGTGGTTGTAGGCGGAAGCCCAAAGCCAGTCGAGACGGTGGACGAAAGCGCAACCGGCTCGGCGAATTTCTGGTCCGACACGGGCTGATAGGGTCGCCCGGCGATGCGGATCGAGTCCTCGGTCACGTCGATCACCTGGATCCCGTCCGAGGCGATCGAGGGCATGACGAAGATGCCGTTCGAGATGGGCATCGCCCACTACGACGACCCGCCGCCGGACAAGCTGGACGACATCGACGCCCTGCGCGAACGGGACGCGTTCCGGGAAGCCAACGTCCTCCGCGGGTACGTCGAGGTCGAGGACGGCAAGGTCGTCGACGCCGGCCACCTCGGCCGCGGCCTGATCGGCGTCACGCGCCTGAAGCTTGGCCCGAAGGAGCTGAGCTTCCCCGCGGTGAAGTACCCGGTGCTGCAGAGCGAACCGGAGATCGGCCCGAACTGGGTGCGGTTCACGCAGACGGCGGGCGGACGGATGGGCCTGCCCGCGCCGAGGCGCGTGCGCGGCAAGAAGCTCTTCCAGCTCGCGAGCGCCTCTGCGTGGACGACGCTCCAGCTCGTCGTCTACACCGACGGCAACGCGAAGGCCGCGCTCGTTGGGGCGAGCCCGTTCCCGCGCCACTGGGTCTACGACCACGCGGGTCAGCTCGTCGAGAAGTCGGGCTCGATCGACTTCGACGCCTGGTACCGCGAGGTCTACGGGTCGAAGACGCCCTGGGGCGAGAGCGACTGGACGACGCTCGTCACACCGGCCGAGTCCGAGCTCGAGCGCGAGCTGTCGGCCTCGGTGATGCGGACCGGCGCCAAGCTCGAGCGACGGCGGCTCGTCGAGGGCGACACCCTCGTGCGGGAGGGCGACGAGGGGCGCGACCTGTTCCTCATCCTCGACGGCGTGTTCTCCATCGAGCGGGCCGGCAAGCCGGTCGCCGAGGTCGGCCCGGGCGCGATCCTGGGCGAGCAGGCGCTCCTCGGCGACGGCAAGCGCACCGCAACCGTCGTCGCGACGACGAACGCGCGTATCGCCGTGATCCCGCCGGACGCGATCGACGTCTCGAAGCTAGGCGAGCTCTCCGAGGGCCGCGACTAGCCGCTCGAGGCCTTCGTCGAGAGTCGCGTCTTCGACGGCCAGCGAGAGTCGTGCCATACGAGCACCGCGCAAGCCGAACCCTTCGCCCGGAGCGAGCGCTACCCGCGCCTCCGTGAGCAGCCGCTCCGCGGTCACGCCGTCCGGCAGCGCCGCCCAGACGTAGAACGTGCCCTCGGACACCGCCTCGAGTGGCAGCCCCTCGAGCACCCGGTCGCGCCGCGCCTGATAGCGGTCCCGCCGCTTGTCGACCGAGCCCTGCGGACCGGTCAGCGCCGCGATCGCGGCCTCCTGGAGCGGCGCGAAGATCCCTGCACGCGTGTGGTTCGACAGCATGTCCATCCGCGCCACGACCTCTGCGTTGCCGACCACGAACCCGAGCCGCCAGCCGGCCATTCCGTACGTCTTCGACATCGAGAACATCTCGACGCCGACCTCGCGCGCGCCCGGTGTCGCGAGGAAGCTCTCCCGCGGCCGCCCGTCGAAGACGAGATCCCCGTACGCGAAGTCGTGGATGACGGCGGCGCCGGTCTCGCGCGCATACTGGACGGCGGCCGCGAAGACGCCCTCGGGCGCGCAGACGGCGCACGGGTTGGACGGGTAGTTGAGAAAGACCGCGGCGACCTCCTCCCGGGGCGCCTCGTCCCAGGCCGGCCGGCCGTCCTCGAGCGGCAGCGTCCCGGTGTGTGCAGCCGCCACCGCGACCCCGGAGGTGTAGTCCGGGTAGCCGGGGTCGGGGAGGACGAGGGTCGAGCCGCGCTCCGCGAGCGCGAGGCAGAGCTCGACGATCGCGGTCTTCGTGCCCGGCACAACCGCGACCTCCCGCTCGGGATCGAGCTCGATGCCGTACTCGGAGGCGTAGCGGGCGGCGATCGCCTCCCGGAGCCGGCTCAGCCCGCGAAAGGGCGCGTAGCCGTGCGCGTGCGGATCGCGCGCGGCCTCGGCCAAAGCTTCGACGACGTGGGGTGGAGGGCCGACCTCGGGATTGCCGCGGCCCAGGTCGAGGAGCGGTTCACCGGGCTCGCCGCTGGCGGCGGCCACGTGCCCCAAAAGCCGCGTGAAGTACTGCTCGGGGAGCCGCTCGAGCCGAGCGGGGCGGGGGCGCACCGCCGCATGGTACGCCCCCGTCCGCTTCGTGCTTGCTTCCTATCCCCGCACGCAGAGGACCTGCACGTTGAACGTCCGATCCTCCGGGATGTCCGAACCACCACGCGCACGCCAGCCGACGGCTCGCTTGCTTTCGACGATCGCGCGGCTGTAGACGGTGATGAGCTCGGCATCGTCGGCGTCGTTCGACCACCAGGTGCCGCCGGCGATTGCACGCTCGCCGGGCTGGCACCGTACGTGGATCGACCGCGTCGCGTACCGGCTGTTCGTGGTGTTCCCCGGTACGAGGACCGAGGCTTCGTGCAGGATCAGCGGTCCGATCCCTCCCGTGGCACCCTGTGGGCCTTGTGGGCCCACCGGACCGGCTGGACCGCGCGGCAGTTGCCCGCGCTTGAAGTCCCACAGCCGAAGGGAAAAGTCCCTCACCTTTTCCGAAGTGACGGAATTGTCCTTCAGCTGCGCCGGTCCGATGGCATTCCGCGGGATGATCTGCGAGACCGTTGCGAAGCTCGTCCCGGCCAGTGAGACGAACAGGGCCAAGCACGCAACGACCATCGCAGCGGACGGCCTTCTTAGAGATGTGCGGCGCATCTCCTAACCACCTCCCTAGGTAGTGGGTGGAAGCCTGGCTCTCTTGGCCGACGAGAGCCGAACTCCTCTAAACGCAAGGAGGCGCAGATGCGGCGGCGAAGCACTCGGCCTGTGCTTTCGAGACTCGGCGCCTCGGTGGCGCTGGCCGCTGGGCTGACGGTCGTCGGTCCGGCCGGATCAGCGACGGCGGCCGGTGACCCAGCCGTCGCCGCGCTGCAAATCGGGCTGCACGCGCGGCGCGTTTACCACGGCTCGATCGACGGTATCCCCGGCCCGCAAACGGCGAGCGCCGTTCGCCAGCTCGAGCGCAAGGCACGCGTGCCGGTCGACGGCGTAGCCGACAAGCGCACGCGTTCGGCTCTCGGGCGCCTGGGTCGGCCCGGGTTCGGCACGCGCATCCTCGCGTTCGATGACGTCGGCTGGGACGTATCGGTACTCCAGTTCCTGTTGGCGCGGCACGGCTTCCCGCTCGGCGTCTTCGACGGCCGGCTCGGTGTCCATACCGAGGACGCGATCAGACGCTACCAGCGCTGGTCGGGCCTTCCCGTCGACGGTGTCGCGGGTCCCGCGAGCTTCGCTGCGTTGCGATCGCCGCCCCCCGCCTCGCCGATCCTGCTTTCGCCGCCGTTGGACGGGCCGCTCGGGGACCGCTTCGGTCCACGCGGCAGGCGCTTCCACGCGGGCGTCGACTTCCCCGCACCGAGGCGCACCCCCGTTGTCGCCGCCGAGGCCGGCCGTGTGGTCTGGGCCAGGCGCCGCCGAGG
>Ga0126306_10002658_pt1 | contig 10140 bp, 10 predicted proteins | sample Plot27_FD_92592 | JGI IMG/M metagenome (GOLD analysis project Ga0126306, IMG submission 92592) | Serpentine soil microbial communities from UC McLaughlin Reserve, CA, USA - Plot27 | ecosystem: Environmental > Terrestrial > Soil > Grasslands | place: USA: UC McLaughlin Reserve, Lake County... | reverse complement strand
TCGACCTCCACGCCGTGCTGCTCGGCGATCCACTCGCGCAGCGGCACGTAGCCGACCGACGTCCCGTACGCGACGGTCCCGCCCGGGTCGCTGTCGAACGCCAGCTGCGCCGCCTCGCGCAGCCCCTCGACGTCGACGATGTCGAGCGACGGAGCGCCCCGGGCGAAGGAGATTGGTGCCATACGGCGGACGTTAGCGCGCGAGCGAGCCGGCAATCTCCGCCGCGAGCTCCGCGACCTGCGTCGGCGTCTGCCCGACGCGCACCCCGCGCGCCTCGAGCGCCTCCTGCTTGGCCTTCGCGGTGCCGGACGTGCCGGAGACGATCGCGCCCGCGTGGCCCATCGTCTTGCCCGGCGGCGCCGTGAAGCCGGCGATGTACGCGACGACCGGCTTCGAGACGTGCTCGGCGATGTAGTCGGCGGCCTCCTCCTCGGCCGAACCGCCGATCTCGCCCGCCATCACGATCAGCTCGGTCTCCGGATCGGACTCGAACGCGGCGATCACGTCGATGAAGCTCGTGCCGGGAACCGGGTCGCCGCCGATCCCGACGATGCTCGAGTTGCCGAACCCGCGCTGGGCGAGCTCGTTGCCGATCTGGTAGGTCAGCGTGCCCGAGCGCGACACGACGCCGACGTTGCCCTCCTTGAAGAACGCGGCGGGGATGATCCCCACGTTCGCCTTGCCGGGCGAGAGGATGCCGGGGCAGTTCGGCCCGACCAGGCGGACGTCGTCGTTGCGCGCCAGATGGTTGTAGACGCGCAGCTCGTCGTGCGCGGGGATGCCCTCGGTGATCGCGACGATCAGCGCGATGCCGGCGTCCTCGGCCTCGAGGATCGAGTCGGCGGCGAAGCGCGGCGGCACGAAGATCATCGCCGTGTTCGCGCCGGTCTGCTCGACCGCGTCGTGGAACGTGTTGAAGACCGGGATGCCCTCTACGTCCTGGCCGCCCTTGCCCGGCGTCACGCCGGAGACGACCTGGGTCCCGTAGCGCTTGTTGTTGAGCGTGTGGAACGTGCCCTCGCGGCCGGTGATGCCGGACACGCACAGACGCGTCTCGCGGTCGACGAACACGCTCATGAGCGAGCCAGCTCCACGACCTTCTCCGCGGCGCCGAGCATCGTCGCCTCGGTGTGGACGTTGGGGAGGTCGGCCTCGGCCAGCAGCGCGCGGCCCTCCTTGTCGTTGGTCCCGTCGAGCCGCACGACGAACGGCACCGTCGGCTCGATCTGGGCGAACGCCTCGATGAGACCGCGCGCGACCTCGTCGCAGCGCGTGATGCCGCCGAAGATGTTGAACAGCACCGCGGTCACCGCGTCGTTGGAGAGGATCACCTCGACGGCGCTGGTGATCTCCTCCGCCTTGGCCCCGCCGCCGGCGTCGAGGAAGTTCGCCGGCGAGCCGCCCGCCTGCGCGACGACGTCGAGCGTGCTCATCACGAGCCCCGCGCCGTTGCCGAGGATGCCGACGTTGCCGTCGAGCTTCACGTACGTCAGGCCGCGCTCGCGCGCCATCCGCTCCTGCGGGTCCTCGCCGGAGACATCGCGCAGCTCGGCGTTCGTCGGGTGACGGAAGAGCGCGTTGTCGTCGAGCGTCACCTTCGCGTCGAGCGCGGCGACGGAGCGGTCGGCGGTGACGATCAGCGGGTTGACCTCGACGAGCATCGCCTCCTCGCCGACGAAGGCGTCGTAGAGCTTGGTCAGCAGCGCCCCGACGCCGCGGATCACGTCGGCGTCGACGCCGGCGTCGAACGCCAGCCGGCGCGCGTGGAAGTCCTGGAAGCCGAGCAGCGGGTCGACGTGCAGCTTCGCGATCGCGCCCGGGTCGCGCTCGGCGACCTCCTCGATGTCCATCCCGCCCTGCGTGGAGAGCAGCACGAGCGGCTTCTTCGCCGCGCGGTCGAACACGATCGAGGCGTAGTACTCGGCCGCGATGTCCGACGCCTGCTCGACCCACACCTCGTGCACGGTGAAGCCGCGGATGTCCATGCCGAGGATCGCGCCGGCGTGCTCCTCGGCCTCGCGCCGGTCGTTGGCGACCTTGATCCCGCCGGCCTTGCCGCGCCCGCCGATCAGGACCTGCGCCTTGACGACGCACGGGTAGCCGAGCTCGTCGGCCCCCGCAACCGCCTGCTCGACTGTCGACGCGGGCACTCCCTTCGGCACGGGGACGCCGTGGCGGGCGAACAGCTGCTTGCCCTGGTATTCGAGCAGGTCCATAGGCGGCGCGGACTCTAGCCAACGGCTCGCCGCCGAGGCGTCGCTGTCACAATGCTCCGTCGCCTATGCCGCTCCCAAAGGAAGTCACCTACGTCACCTTCGACGTCTACGGCACCTTGATCGACTGGGAGACGGGTGTCTACGACGCGTTCGCAAAGGAAGCCGAGAAGGACGGATACACGCTCTCGCGCGAGGAGCTGATCCCGCTGTTCATGCAGACCCAGCAGGAGATCAAGGGCGGGTCCTACGAGCTCTACGCCGAGGTCCTCCGCCGTACCGCGGTGCAGATCTCCAAGCAGCTCGGATGGCCGCTCGAGCCCTCGCGCTCCGGCTTCCTGCCCGACTCGGTCAAGCGCTGGCCGCCGTTCAAGGAGACCAACACCCAGCTCGACCGGTTCGCGAAGAAGTTCGAGGTCGGGCTCATCTCCAACGTCGACGACAAGCTGCTCGGCGAGACGCGGCGCCACTTCAAGGCCGACTTCGACCTCGTCGTCACCGCCCAGCAGGTGCGCTCCTACAAGCCGGACCCGGCGCACTTCAAGGAGGCGGAGCGGCGGATCGGCGGCAAGAAGGGCTGGGTCCACGTCGCGTCGAGCTACTACTACGACGTCGAGCCGTGCCTGGCGCTGAAGGTGCCTGTGATCTGGGTCAACCGCTCCAAGGAGACGCTGGAGCCGAACCAGAAGAAGCCGACCGCCGAGGTCAAGAACCTGCTCGAGGCGGCCAAGCTGCTCGGCGCCGCCTGAGCGCGTGAAGGCCGTCGGGCTGCATCCCGACGTCTTCGTCGTCACGTCGCGGATCTGGCAGACGACGTGCACGCTCGTGAAGTCGGGCGAGGAGGCGTTCTGCGTCGACTCGCCGGTGCTGCCCGACGAGCTCGAGCTGTTGCCGGCGATCGCTGCGCAGGCGGGGTTCCGGGTCGTCGGGTGCCTCGCGACGCACGCGGACTGGGACCACCTGCTCGGCCGCTACGCGTTCGCCGACGCGCCGCTCGGGCTGGCAGAGTCGAGCGCGGCGCGGCTCCGCGGTGAGCCGGGTGCAGCACAGCGCGAGCTGCGCGAGTTCGACGAGGAGCACTACGTCGAGCGCTCCGGGCCGCTGACGCTGCCGGGCGCGCAGACGCTGCCGGTGCCCGGGCACTGCGCGGTCGGGGAGCGCGAGCTCGAGCTGCATCCGGCCGACGGGCACACGGTCGACGGGATGGCCCTGTGGGTGCCGTGGGCGCCGGTGCTGCTGTGCGGGGACTACCTGTCACCGGTCGAGATCCCGTGGATCTCGCCGGGCGGTTCGGCGTCGGCGTACCTCGCGACGCTGTCGCGGCTCGAGCCGCTGGTCGAGCGCGCGGAGTTCGTCGTGCCGGGGCACGGTGCGGTACTGGAGTCCGAGCGCGCGCTGGCGATCCTGCGCGAGGACCGCGCGTACCTGTCGGCGCTGGTCGCGGACGGCGCGGATGCGCCCTTGCCGCTCACGCGGCGGAACGGCGCAATGAAGAAGATCCATCTTGAAAACGTGGGGCGAGTTGGTTCGCCACCCAGCGGGAGCGGGTCGTGACCGTGCGGTAGGTGAATCGGAGGGGATCCGCTCCGCTCCCGGTCTCCCCGCGCCGGCAATCCGCCTGTCCAGCCGATCCGTCTGCACATAAGCACCCATACGGTGCTTATGTGCGGACGGGGTTGGATTCGCCCTCTACGACGGGGTCTTGATCACCGCCAGGGTGTCGCCGGCCGTGACGGCGGCGCCCTCGGAGATCGGCAGCTCCGCGATCACGCCCGCCTTGTGGGCGGTGATCTCGTTCTCCATCTTCATCGCCTCGATGATGCAGACGATCGCGCCCTCCTCGACGGTGGCGCCCTGCTCGACGAGCACCTTGAAGATGTTGCCCTGGAGGGGCGAGGCGAGCGTGTCGCCACCCGCGCCGCCTCCGCCGCCGCCCGACTTGCGGTCGCGGCGCGGTCGGGCTGCCGCCGGCGCCGAGGAGTTCCCCGAGGGGATCGAATCGCCGAGTACGCGCACGTCGAACCGCTTCCCGGACACCTCGACCGTGTACACACGCTCCAACGGCTCCGGCTCCCCCTCGCTGCTGGTGCTCGCAGGTTCGAACGCCAGCGACTTGAGCCACGCCCGATCCTCCACCAGATCGCGGCACGTCTCCGCGCGCGCCCACTGCGCCGAGGCCATGATCGCCTTGTGGAACGGGATCAGCGTGCGCACGCCGTCGACGTCGAACTCCCCCAGTGCGCGCGCCATCCGGCGCGTCGCGCTCTCGCGATCCACGTCCCAGACGATCAGCTTCGCCACCATCGGGTCGTACAGCGGCGTGATCTCCGAGCCCGCCAGGACGCCGGAGTCGACACGCACGCCCGGTCCCGACGGCTCGCGGTAGCGCGTCACGGTGCCCGGTGCGGGCGCGAAGTTCTTCGCCGCGTCCTCGGCGTTGATCCGGCACTCGATCGCGTGGCCGCGCAGCACGACCTCGTCCTGGCCGACGGACAGCGGCTCGCCCGCCGCGATCCGGATCTGCTCGCGCACGATGTCGATCCCCGTCGTGGCCTCCGTCACGCAGTGCTCGACCTGCACGCGCGTGTTCATCTCGAGGAAGAAGTACTCGCCGTCCTGCAGCAGCCCTTCGATCGTGCCGGCGCTGCGGTAGCCGACCGCGCGCGCGGCGTCGGTCGCGATCCTGCCGATGCGCTCGCGCAGCGCCTCGTCGACCATCGGCGCCGGCGACTCCTCGATCAGCTTCTGGTGCCGGCGCTGGATCGAGCAGTCGCGCTCGCCGAGGTGGATCACGGAGCCGTGGCTGTCGGCGAGCACCTGGACCTCGACGTGGCGCGGGTCGGGCAGGTAGCGCTCGAGGTAGACGGTCGGGTCGGAGAAGAACTTCTCGCCCTCGCGCGCGGCGCCCTCGAACGCGTCGGCCAGCTTGTCGGGCGCGAGCGCGACGCGGAAGCCCTTGCCGCCGCCGCCGCCCGCGGCCTTCACGGCGATCGGGTAGCCGATCTTCTCGGCGATCTTGGCCGCGTCCTCGACCGTGTCGACAGCATCGGTCGTGCCCGGCACGATCGGCACGCCGGCCGCCTTCATCAGCTCGCGGGCGCGCGTCTTCGAGCCCATCGCCTCGATCGCCGACGCGGGCGGGCCGATGAACGTGACGCCCGCGTCCTCGAGCCGCTGCGCGAATGCCGCGTTCTCGGCGAGGAAGCCGTAGCCGGGGTGTACCGCCTCGGCGCCCGACCGCTCGATCACCTCCATCAGCTTGTCCACGACGAGGTAGGACTGGGCCGCCGGACCCGGGCCGATCAGGTACGCCTCGCCGGCGCGGGCGACGTGCTGCGCGTCGCGGTCGGCCTCCGAGTAGACGGCGACGGAGGCGATGCCGAGCTCGTCGAGCGCGCGGATCACGCGCACGGCGATCTCCCCGCGGTTGGCGACGAGGACCTTGGAGAACATGCGGCGCGGGATGCTATCTCCGCGCCGGGAATTCAGGGGACGGATATAGGCTCCGCGCGTGTTGCGCTTCCTCGTGACCGGCGCCAACGGTTGCATCGGCGCCTGGGTCGTCGCTCAACTCGTGGACGAGCGAGTCCCCGTCGTCGCGCTCGATGCGTCCGACGACGATCACCGGCTGAGGCTCCTGCTCGCCGACGCGGAGCTCGCGGCGGTGGTGCGCGTCCAGGTCGACATCACCGACAGCGACGCGCTGGAGCGGACGATCGACGAGCACGGCGTCAACCGCGTCATCCACCTCGCGGCGCTGCAGGTGCCGTTCTGCCGCGCCGATCCCGTACTCGGCGCCCGCGTCAACGTCGTCGGGACGGTCAACGTCCTCGAGGCGGCCGCGCGCCGCGAGCTCGGCCCCGTCGTCTACGCCTCCTCCGTCGCGGCCTACGACGCGCTCGACGACCGCGATGCGGCGCCCGCGATGCGAGCCGTTCCGAGCACCCTCTACGGCGTCTACAAGCGCGCGAACGAGGGGACCGCGCACGTCTACGCCGCCGAGCGCGGGCTCGCCAGCGTCGGCCTGCGGCCGCACACCGTGTACGGCCCCGGGCGCGACCAGGGGCTGACCTCCGCGCCGACGTTCGCGCTGCTCGCGGCCGCCGCGGGGCGTCCCTACCGGCTGCCGTTCGGCGGCGCCTACCAGCTCCAGTACGCGCCCGACGTCGCGGCCGCGTTCGTCGGCGCGGCGCGCGCCGAGCCGGCGGGCGCCCGGTTGGAGGACATCGGCGGTCCGACCGTCCACACCGAGCAGCTGATCGCCGCGATCGAGGCCGCCGCGCCCGGGGCGCGGATCACGTTCGACGCAGTGCAGCTCGCGTTCCCCGCACACACCGGCGACGGCGCCGCGCCGGCGACGCCGCTAGCGGCTGGCGTCGCGGACGCGATCGCGCGCTTCCGCGACCTGCTGGCGCGCGGGCTCGTCACAGCGCCGGACTGACCCTGGGACCGCGGTTCGCTTACACTTGCGGACTGCGGTCCGGTGCGCTACGCTTGCTCACGAAAGGTAAGCGGACTTCGGTCCGGGGGAATCCGAAACGGGGAGCACCAAATGACCACCGCAATCCAGCAGCAGCTGCCGGCCGCTACGTGGAGCGTCGATCCGATCCACTCGACCGTGAGCTTCGCGGTCAAGTACATGGCCTCGACGTTCCGCACAGAGTTCGACCGCTACGAGGCCACGCTCGACACCACGGGGGATGAGCCGCGGCTGTACGGCTCCGTCGCGCCCGACTCGATCGTGATCAAGGACCCGAACTTCCACGCCCACCTCCAGTCGCCGGACTTCTTCGACACTGAGCGCCACCCGGCGATCACGTTCGAGTCGACGTCCTTCCGCGTGGACGGCGACGAGCTCGTCGTCGACGGCGACCTCACGATCAAGGGCGAGACGCGCCGGATCGAGGGCCGCGGCGAGCTGACGCCGCTGCACGAGGACCTGCACGGCAACGAGCGCGTCGGCGTGCGGCTCGAGGCCGCGATCGACCGCTCGCACTTCGGCGTCAGCTGGAACGCGCCGCTGCCCAAGGGCGGCCTTGCGCTGGCGAACGAGACGAAGCTGGTCGTCGACCTCTTCTTCGTCAAGTCGTAATGAGGGTCCTGGGAATCTCGGGCAGCCTGCGCCGGGACTCCCACAACACTGCGCTCCTCCGGGCGGCCGGCCAGCTGCTGCCGCCCGGAGCCGAGCTGCGGCTGTGGGAGGACCTCAAGGCGGTGCCGCCCTACGACGCAGACGACGACTACGGGCTCATCGGCCGCGCGGAGAGCCTGATCGCGCTCGACGCGGCGATCCGCGACGCCGACGTCGTGCTGTTCGCGACGCCGGAGTACAACCACTCGATACCGGGCGCGCTGAAGAACGCGCTCGACTGGCTCTCGCGCCCGCTGGCGGAGAGCCCGCTGCGCGGCAAGCCGGTCGCCGTCGTCGGCGCCAGCACCGGGCTGTTCGGAGCGGTCTGGGCGCAGGCCGAGCTGCGCAAGGTGCTCGGTGCGATCGGCGCGCGCGTCGTCGATCGCGAGCTGCCGGTCGGCCTCGCCGGCGACGCGTTCACGGACGCGGGACGGCTCGCCGATTCCGAGCTCGAGCTGGTGCTGGCGGACCTGCTGGCCGAGCTGCAGAGCGAGGTCCGGGCCGTAACCGCAGTCGCCTGATTCGAAAGTTCCCGGCGCGGGCGCCGTTTCCCGCTGCCATGAAACGCGCGATCGCCATCCTCGCCGGGCTGCTCTTCCTCGCGGCGGATGCTCCGGCAGCCGCCGCGCTCGACTCCGACAACGTGAGCCTCCGCGGCAAGGTGCCCGACTCGGCGGGAGCGATCGGCGCTCGCTTCTCCCCCGACGGCGACACGATGTACGTGACCGCCGCGACCGGCCTGCAGATCTACGACGTCTCGGCGCCGGAGAGCCCGCGCAAGCTCTCGCAGCTCGCGCTGCCGCACCTGGAGAACGAGGACGTCGACGTCGGCCGCGACACGCTGATCGTCTCCAACGACCCGTCGTTCACCGGCGTCGGCGTGATCTACCTGATCGACGTCGCGAACCCGAGCAGCCCGAGCATCCGCAAGGCGCTGCCGACGAACGTGCCGCTGGTCGGCGAAGACAACTCCGACAACGGCCACATCGCCAACTGCATCCAGCGCTGCAACTACCTCTACACGACGGGCACGAGCGAGGGCCTGACGGTCTACGACATCCGCGACCTCGACGACCCGCGCAAGGCCGGCACCGTGCCGATGCCGGGCGAGGGCTTCACGCACGACGTCGAGGTCGACGCCTCCGGCATCGCGTGGGTCACGGGCGAGGACGGCACGTTCGGCTACGACACCACCGATCCGCTCCACCCGACGCTGCTCTACCGCTCCGACCCGAGCATCGTCAACACCGGCGGCGGCCTGCCGGGCGACGACGGATCGAGTCCGCTCGACTTCCTGCACCACAACATGAAGCGGACATCGCTCGACATCTCTGACAGCGGTCGGGTGAGCCGCGCCAAGCAGGCCGGCCTCGGCAACGTGCTGGCGATCACGGAGGAGGACTACGCGAAGCCGACATGCGAGGGCCAGGGCTCGCTGCAGACGTGGCGGATCACGAGCGAGCGCAACGCCGACGGGACGATCAAGCTCGAGCTGCTCGACCTCTGGACGACCGAGCTGAACGAGCTGGCGAATCTCACCGGGCGCTCGCCGGCGACGGTCAACTGCTCGGCGCACTGGTTCGACGTCGACGGCAGCCTGCTCGCGCAGGGCTGGTACGACCAGGGCGTCCGGTTCATGGACATCTCCAACCCGCGCGACGTCCAGCAGGTCGGCTACCACGTGACCCAGGGCACGTTCTGGGCGGCGTACTTCGCCCCGACGGACCCGGACCGCGAGACGGTCTATGCGCTCGACACGACGTCGGGGCTCGACGTGCTGCACATCGAGCGCCCCGACACCGGGATGAAGCCGCGCAAGAAGCCGGCGAGCGAGGCCGAGCTGAGCACGCGCAGCGCGTGGGGGACGCCGAGCCCGCGCTGGGGCTACGCCTGCCGGCTGCCCGCGCTGTAGGGGTTAGGCTCTCGGCCGATGACGGTCGAGAGCACGCCCACCTTGCCGCCGCTCGCGGCGCGGCTGCGCGGCGTGCAGTCGTCGCCGGTGCGCGAGATCCTGGCGCTGACGGAGCGGCCGGGGATGATCTCGTTCGCCGGCGGGCTGCCCGCGCCTGAGCTGTTCGACGCGACCGGACTGGCCGCTGCGTTCGCCGAGGCGCTCGCCGGCGCGGCCGCCGGTCGCTCGCTGCAGTACTCGACGACCGAGGGCGACCCGGCGCTGCGGGCCGGGGTCGCCGCGCGGCTGACCGCGCGCGGGCTGCCGACGCACGCCGGCGAGCTGCTGATCACGAGCGGCTCGCAGCAGGCGCTGACGCTGATCGCGACCGTGCTGCTGGAGCCCGGCGACGTCGTGCTCGTCGAGGAGCCGTCGTACCTGGCCGCGCTGCAGGCGTTCAAGCTCGCCGGCGCCGCAGTCGTGCCGGTGCCGTGCGACGACGACGGGCAGGCCCGCGACATCGCCAAGCTCGCGTCCGAGCTCGGGCTGGAGCACGGGCTGGGCGGCGAGGACCGGCGCGTCCGCCGGCGCGGGCGCCGCTGAACGGCGGGCATCGAGGAGGGGCCCGGACCGCCGGTCAACGCCGGTCGGCGGGGCGGTTCGGGCGTCCTCCGCGCGTTGACGGCGATATACGCCGTCAACGCAGGAAGCCGTGCCGATTTGCTGCGGCGACCGGCGTTGACGTCGGAAGCCGCCGGGTCAACCGAGGGGTTCCGACGTTGACGCGGCGGCCGCGCTTCCGCAGAAGCGCCTCCCGGTCCAGGCCCTTCCTCAATGCGGCCGTTCGCCCAGCCGGCCGCCGACCGCCGTCTCCGCCTGCCCGGCGGAGCGCCTACGGCGCGCGC
>Ga0126306_10002657_pt1 | contig 10141 bp, 11 predicted proteins | sample Plot27_FD_92592 | JGI IMG/M metagenome (GOLD analysis project Ga0126306, IMG submission 92592) | Serpentine soil microbial communities from UC McLaughlin Reserve, CA, USA - Plot27 | ecosystem: Environmental > Terrestrial > Soil > Grasslands | place: USA: UC McLaughlin Reserve, Lake County... | reverse complement strand
GACATCCGCCTCGACGTGCTGGCCCGCAGCACGCCCGGCTTCACCGGCGCCGACCTGGCCAACCTCATGAACGAGGCCACCCTGCTCACGGCCCGGAAGGGCGGCGAGACCATCACGATGGGCTCGCTCGAGGCGGCCATCGACCGCGTCCTCGCCGGCCCGGAGCGCAAGACGCGCGTGATGTCCGAGCAGGAGAAGAAGGTCATCGCCTACCACGAGAGCGGCCACACGCTGGTCGGTCACGTGCTCGAGGGCACCGACCCCATCCACAAGGTCTCGATCGTCTCCCGCGGACGGGCGCTGGGCTGGACGCTGGCCCTCCCGGTCGAGGACAAGTACCTCAAGACCCGCGGCGAGCTCATCGACACGATGACGATGCTGCTCGGCGGCCGCACGGCCGAGGAGATCATCTTCGGCGAGCCGACCACGGGCGCCAGCGACGACATCGAGCGCTGCACCGACATCGCCCGTGCCATGGTCACGACCTACGGCATGAGCGACCGGCTCGGCCCGCAGCAGCTCGGCTCGCAGAACGGCGAGGTCTTCCTCGGCCGCGATTACGGGCACGAGGCGAGCTACTCCGACGAGATCGCCGGCGTGATCGACGACGAGGTCCGCCAGCTGGTCGACGGGGCCCACGACCGGGCCCGCGCCATCCTGACCACGCACCGTGTCACGCTCGACCGCCTGGCCACGGCGCTGGTCGAGAAGGAGACGCTCGACGACGCCGACCTGGCCGACGTCTTCGGCGAGCTCGACAAGGGCGTGGGCATCGTCGTGCCGCTGCCGGTCCGTCCCCGTGAGGTCACCCCGCCCCGCGAGCCCGCGGGCGTGGCGACCGCCGAGGTCGGGAACCGGAGGACGCCCGCACTGGTCCCCCTCGCACGCACGGTCCGCCGGTCCATGGCCCGGGGTCTGTCGCGCTGGCGGGCGCTCCGGGCGCCGGGAGCGGGCGCGGCCCGTCCCAGCACGGCGCGCCCCACCAGCACCTGATTTTTCCGGACCCTGAAGAAGGCGACGCCGTGACCACGCAGGACATCTCTCCGACGGACGACGGCGAGTTCGAGGACGACGACTGGCCCACGAGCGCGAGCCGCTTCCCGGCCATGGACACCCCGATGGACCTCGATCGCATCGCCAAGGCGGTGCGCGAGATCCTCGAGGCCATCGGGGAGGACGTCGACCGCGACGGCCTCAAGGACACCCCGATGCGGGTGGCCCGCATGTACGCCGAGGTGTGCTCCGGCCTCCACGAGGACGCCGACCGCCACCTCAAGGTCACGTTCGACGCCGGCCACGACGAGATGGTGATGGTGCGCGACATCACGGTGAACTCGCTGTGCGAGCACCACCTGGTGCCGTTCATCGGCAAGGCCCACGTGGCGTACATCCCCGGCCCCGACGGGCGGATCACCGGCCTGTCCAAGCTGGCCCGGCTCGTCGACGCCCACGCCAAGCGCCCCCAGGTGCAAGAGCGGCTCACCGCGCAGATCGCCGACGAGGTCGAGCGGACCCTCGCCCCGCGCGGCGTCATGGTCGTCGTCGAGGCCGAGCACCTCTGCATGACGATGCGCGGGGTCCGCAAGCCGGGGTCCACGACGGTCACGTCGGCCGTGCGCGGCATCTTCCGCTCGTCGGTGGCGACACGCGAAGAGGCCATGCGTTTCATCCACGGGCGCCACTGAGGTCGCCGACCACCCTCCGTGCGATAGGACGCCACAGTACGGGCCGGTAACTGCTCGTGAAGGCGGCGACACGCCCAGCTGGGCCCTAAGATGGCTGGCCGTGCAGCTACGTCCTGGTCGAGTCATGGGTGTGCTCAACGTGACACCCGACTCGTTCTCGGACGGGGGCCGGTTCCTCGCCGCCGACGCCGCCGTCGCGCACGGCCGGCGGCTGATCGACGAGGGCGCCGACTGGGTCGACGTCGGCGGCGAGTCCACCCGGCCGGGCGCCGAGCCCGTCCCCGTGGAGGAGGAGCTGCGCCGCGTCGTCCCCGTGGTCGAGGCGCTGGCGGCGGGGGGCGTGCAGGTGTCGGTCGACACCCGCAAGCCCGAGGTCGCCGAGGCGGCCGTGGCCGCCGGCGCCCGCATGATCAACGACGTGTCGGCCTCCCTGGCCCCGGTGGCCGCCGCCACCGGCGCCGCCTTCGTGGCCATGCACATGCGGGGCGACCCCCGCACGATGCAGCACGAGCCCACCTACGACGACGTGGTCGTCGAGGTGCGCGACGCGCTGGTCGCCTCGGCCGATGCCGCCACCGCCGCCGGTGTCGACGAGGTGTGGATCGATCCCGGCATCGGGTTCGGCAAGACGCTCGCCCACAACCTCGACCTGCTCGCCAACCTCGACGTGCTGGTCGCCACCGGGTACCCGGTGCTCGTGGGCACGAGCCGCAAGTCGTCGCTCGGCCGGCTGCTGGCTCGCGCCGACCGCAGCGATGCGCTGCCGCCGCCGGGCGACCGGCTGGCGGGCTCTGTCGCCACCGCGGCCTGGGCGTACCACCAGGGAGCGGCGATGGTGCGGGCACACGAGGTGGCCGCGACGGTGCGGGCCGCCGAGGTCGTCGCGGCGTCCGTCCGCGCTGGTGATCGAGAGGAACAGTCGTGGCACCGATGAAGGGCAAATGGGCCCAGGGCATCACCCCGCGCAACTTCGTGTGGGTGCTGAAGGACAAGCTGGCGATCTGCGAGCGCCCCGGCGGCTACGGCGCCAACCACCGCCGCGTCCGCCGGCAGGAGGAGATCATCTGGATCCGGGAGCAGGGCTTCAGTCGAGTCATCTCCCTCATCGCCGCGCCGCACAACCTCCACAACTACGACGAGCTCAACGTGTCGTGGCTGCACCGGCCCCAGCGCCCGCAGGACGACCCGGTGATCTTCCAGCACAAGCTCTACCTCGAGCTGCAGGCCCTGCTCGGCCGGGGAGAGAAGCTGGTCCTGCACCAGGAGGAGGTGGGTGACCGCATCTGCGGGTTCGTCGCCGGCTACCTGCTGTGGGCGCGGCTCGTGCCGTTCGGCCCGCAGGCCATCTCGGTCACCGAGCGCCTGACCGGCCGCCAGCTCGGGCCGCTCGGGCGGCAGATGGTCGCCACGGCCCAGCAGCTGCGCGACCAGCCGGCGTGAGCGACCGCGTCGCCGGGGACCGCATCGAGCTGCGGGGCCTGCGCGTCGTCGGCCGCTGCGGCGTGCTGCCCGAGGAGATCGAGCGGGGCCAGCCGCTCGAGGTCGACCTCGACGTCGTGACGGACATGGCGGCCGCCGGCGGCAGCGACGACCTCGCCGACACCGTCGACTACGGGGCGATCTGCACGGCCGTCGAGCGGGCGATCACGGACGGGCACGTCCAGCTGCTGGAGTTCCTGGCGGGGAAGCTGGCCGACGCCGTCCTCGCCGTCGACGGCCGCATCAGCGCCGTCGAGGTGGCGGTCCGCAAGCTGCGCCCGCCGGTGCCGCAGCACCTGGCCACCTCCGGCGTCCGCGTCACCCGCCTGCGGCCGTGACCCGGGCCTTCCTCGCCCTCGGGTCCAACCTGGGTGACCGGGTGCGCTACCTGCGCGGCGCCGTCGACGCCCTCGAGGCACACGGGCTGGTCGCGGTGTCGCCCGCGTACGAGACCGACCCGGTCGGCGGCCCCGAGCAGGGGCGGTTCCTCAACCTGGTGGTCGAGCTGGCCACCGACCTCTCGCCCCGCGACCTGCTCGGCGTGTGCCGGCACCTGGAGGCCGAGGCCGAGCGCGTGCGCGAGGTCCGCTGGGGGCCCCGCACGCTCGACGTCGACGTGGTGTGGGTGGACGGGACGACCGTGGACGAGCCCGACCTGGTGGTGCCCCATCCCCGCATGTGGGAGCGGCGATTCGTCCTGGCGCCGCTGCGGGACCTGGCCCCGGACGTGGTCTCCGAGGAGGCGCTGGCGGCCGCGGGCGGCGAGGTCGAGCGGGTCGGCCCCCTCGACGCGCTGGGATAGCGGGGCCCGCCCATCCCCGGGTCGGGGGTCGGGCATAGGCTTGCCCCGATGACCTCGGTGCGGATCATCGGGCCTGGCCGGGCGGGTACGTCCCTGGCGCTGGCCCTCACGAACGTCGGGTGGGACGTCGCGCCGATGCTCGGCCGCCACGACGACGTGACCGAGGCCGCCACCGGCGTCCAGCTGCTGGTCCTGGCCACCCCCGACGACGTGATCGACGACGTGTCCGCCCGGGTCCGTCCGGTCGAATCGACGGTGGTGGCGCACCTGTCGGGCTCGCTCGGCCTCGGTGCTCTGACGGGGCACGAGCGGCGGGCCGCGGTCCACCCGCTCGTGGCGCTGCCCACGCCCGAGATCGGCGCCAGGCGCCTGGTCGGGGCCTGGTACGCGGTGGCCGGCGACCAGCTGGCCGACAAGGTCGTGGCCGCCCTCGGCGGGCGCGCCTTCGTCGTCGACGACGACCACCGGGCCACCTACCACGCCGCCGCCGTGATCGCCTCGAACCACCTGGTAGCGCTGATGGGGCAGGTCCAGCGGCTGGCGGACGAGGTCGACGTGCCCTTCGAGGCCTACCTCGACCTGGCCGCCGCCACCCTGGCCAACGTCGGCGACCTGGGGCCCGCCCGGGCGCTCACCGGCCCGGCGGCGCGGGGCGACGAGGCCACGATCCGCCGGCACCTGCGGGCGCTGCCCACGGCGGAGCGGAAGGCCTACCGGGGCATGGCCGACGCCGCCCGTCGCCTGGCCGCCCGGGCCGCCGACCCCGGCGACGCCGAGCGCAACCCGCACGCCTGAAGCCGGCGGCCCGGCCCCGGCTGTGGGCCCCGACCCCGCTGCGGCTGCCCCCCAGGGACCACCGCCCCACCGCCTGTCACACCCCGGCGGCATGATGGCGGGGTGAAGCGCCTCGACACCATCGCCGAGCTGCGGGCCACCCTCGACGCCGAGCGGGCGTCCGGGCGCACCGTGGGGTTCGTCCCCACCATGGGCTTCCTCCACGAGGGCCACGTGTCGCTGATCCGGCGGGCGCGGGCGGCCGACGACGTGGTCGTCGTGTCGGTGTTCGTGAACCCGCTGCAGTTCGGCCCGACGGAGGACCTCGACGCCTACCCGCGCGACCTCGCCCGCGACAGCGACCTGCTCGAGGTCAACGACGTCGACTACCTGTTCGCCCCGTCGGTCGACGAGATGTACCCGGGCGGCATGCTGACCACGGTGTCGGTGGGGGGCGAGGTGACCCACTGGCTCGAGGCGGTCCGCCGGCCCGGCCACTTCGACGGCGTGGCCACCGTGGTCGCCAAGCTGTTCGCCATCGTGGGCGCCTGCCGGGCCTACTTCGGCGAGAAGGACTGGCAGCAGGTGGCCGTCGTCCGCCGCATGACGGCCGACCTGTCGCTGCCGGTCGAGGTCGTCCCGTGCCCCACCGTCCGGGCGCCCGACGGGCTGGCGCTGTCCTCGCGCAACGTCTACCTGACCGACCTCGAGCGCGACGAGGCCACGGTCCTGTTCCAGGCGCTGAACGAGGGTGTGCGCCTCATCCGGCACGGCGAGCGCGACGCCATCGAGGTCCGCACCCGCATGCAGGGGATGATCACGTGCGCCCGCACAGGCGAGCTGGATTACGCCGAGGTGGTCGACGCCGACACCTTCGAGATCCCCGACCCCCTCGCCGGTAATCTGCGGCTGCTGGTCGCGGCCCGCTTCGGCCGGGCCCGGCTCATCGACAACGTGGGGGTGACCGTCTGACGGCGCCCACCCGAGGAGGCCACCTGCGATGCGGCGACGCATGCTCAAGTCCAAGATCCACCGCGCGGTCGTGACCGACGCCAACCTGCACTACGTGGGCTCGGTGACGATCGACCCCGACCTGCTCGACGCGGCCGACATCCTCCCGCACGAGCAGGTGGCGATCGTCGACATCGACAACGGCGCCCGGCTCGAGACCTACGCCATCGCCGGCCGGCCGGGCTCCGGCGACCTGTGCCTCAACGGCGCCGCCGCCCGCCTGGTCCAGCCGGGCGACAAGGTCATCGTCATCAGCTACGCCGACTACGACCGCGAGGAGCTGGCGTCCTACGAGCCGATCGTGGTGCACGTCGACACCGCCAACCGTCGGGTCGATGCGGTGACCGCCGAGCTGCTCGCCGCCGCCGACCGGGACCCGGCCCCGCACCGCTACAACGAGGTCGCCGCCGGCTGACGCCGCGGCGGGCGCAGGTCCATCGGCCGGGGGCCGATTCCGCTGTCGCACACGGTGCGTGGTCGGGTGGAATGAAACCATGACCGACGCCGACCCCGCGCCGCCGCTCGACCTGCTCGTCCTGGGCTCCGGGGTGGCGGGGTTGTCCGCGGCGGTGCGGGCGGCCGACGTGCACGGCATGCGGGTCGGGGTCCTGACCAAGGCCGACCTCGACCAGGCCACGACCAGATGGGCCCAGGGCGGGGTGGCGGCGGTCCTCGGGGGCGACCCCGACTCGACCGACGTCCACCTCGCCGACACCCTCGCCGCCGGGGCCGGGTTGTGCGACACCGAGGCCGTACGCGTCCTGGTGGACGAGGGGCCGGTGCGGGTCAACGAGCTGATCGCCCTCGGGGCCGCCTTCGACCGCGATGCCGCCGGCGACCTGCTCCTCGCCCGGGAGGGCGGGCACTCGCACGCCCGGGTGGTCCACGCCGGCGGGGCGGCCACCGGCGCCGAGGTCGAGCGCGCGCTGGTCGCCGCCGTCCACCGGACCGCCACCGCGCTGTACGAGCGCTGGTTCGCCGTCGACCTGCTGGTGGAGGCCGGCCACTGCGCCGGCGTCGTGGCGCTGTCGCCGGACGGCGTCCGGGCCGAGGTCCGGGCGCGGCACGTGCTCATCGCCACCGGCGGGGCCGGCCAGCTCTTCGCGGTCACCACCAACCCCCACGAGGCCACCGGCGACGGCATCGCCATGGCGCTGCGGGCGGGGGTGGCGGTCGCCGACCTCGAGTTCGTCCAGTTCCACCCGACGGCGCTGCACCACCCGGCCATGCCCCGGCCCCTGCTGTCGGAGGCGCTGCGGGGCCACGGCGCCCTCCTGCGCGATGCCAAGGGCGACCGCTTCGTGGACGAACTGCTGTCGCGGGACAAGGTGAGCCGCGCCATCACCGCCCGCATGGCCGAGCAGGGGACCGAGCACGTGTGGCTCGACGCCACGGGGCTGGCCCACTTCGACGAGCGCTTCCCGACCATCGCCCGCGAGCTGGACGTGGCCGGGCTCGACGCCGGGCGCGACTGGCTGCCGGTCGCCCCCGCCGCCCACTACCTGTGCGGCGGCGTGGTCGCCGACCTCGACGGCGCCACCACGCTGCCCCGCCTGTGGGTGGCCGGCGAGGTGGCCTGCAACGGCGTCCACGGGGCCAACCGGCTGGCGTCGAACTCCCTGCTCGACGGCATGGTGTTCGCCCCCCGCGTGGTCGAGGCCGTCGAACGCGGCAAGGACGGCCCGTCACCCACGGGCGTGATGGCGGCGGTCCTGGGCGAGGCCGACGACCTGGACGAGATCGGCCGGCGGGCGCTCGTCGTCCCGCCGCCGGACACCGCCGCGACGGCCGGCCCTGCCACGGAGGACCCCGCCGCCTACGGCGGCGCCGGGCCGCGGCCGGTCGAGGTCGCCCGGCGGGACCTCCAGCGGGCGATGACCGCGCACGCCGGGGTCCTCCGGTCCGAGGCCTCGCTCGCCGCCGTCGCGCCGGACCTGGCGGCGGCCGCCGGCAGCGCCGCCGCCGGCGAGGGCGCCCCGGCCGCCGAACTGGCCAACCTGGTGACCGCCGGCCGGGCCGTCGTGGCCGCCGCCACCGCCCGGACCGAGAGCCGCGGCGCCCACACCCGCACCGACCACCCGGAGATCGACCCGGCGTTGCGGGCGCGGCTGGTCATCGGCGGCCCCTGAACCGGTCATCCCGGTGTGTTCGGGCGTGTAAGTAGACATGTCGGGCCGATTCGGCCATCATGTCGACCCCTACGTCGGTTGACGACGGGAAACGACACGGTCGTGGCGGCCACGGCCGGCCGGACGCCGCACCGGCCCGCCACCGGCCGCCGCCAGGGGTCGGGCCAACGGCGTCGGGCCGCGTCTGGGGCACGACCCGGCGCCGGCGGCCCTCCTCTCCATCGGCCTTCGGCCCCTGGGGCCGGTCCCGGGTCCGGCCCGGGACGGCACGCACGCCCTCGGCGGGGGCGGCCCGTGGTGCCGTCGGTCTGCTGCGGCACGGGCGGACGCCCCGCTACCGGGCCCCGCGGAGCGACCACTATGGTTTCGCCCCATGTCAGGAGCCGATCAGCAGGCGATGGCGGGCGCCGGCCAGCACCCCCAGGGCTGGTACCCCGATCCGTTCGGCCGTCACGAGACGCGCTACTGGGACGGGAGCAGGTGGACCGAGCACGTCGCCTCCCACGGGCGCCAGGGTGTCGACGCGCCCGTCGGTGGCGGCAACATCCCCACCGTCAACCGGGCCACCGAGAGGGTGGCGGGCGACGTGACCCGCGCCGGCGTCCAGGGCGGTCAGGCCCAGGGCGGCGGGACGATCTTCACCGAGCCGATCCTGGTCGTGAACCAGAAGGCGAAGCTCATCGAGGTCAACAACGAGTACGCCATCTACGACCAGCACGGCCGCCAGATCGGCGCCGTCCGCCAGGTCGGGCAGAGCGCGCTGAAGAAGGTCGTCCGCATGCTGGGGTCGTACGACCAGTTCATGACCCACAAGCTCCAGGTCGTCGACGCGTACGGCAACGTGCTCATGGCGCTGACCCGTCCGGCCAAGGTCCTGAAGTCCCGCGTGATCGTGCAGGACGGCATGGGCAACGAGGTCGGCCTGATCGCCCAGCAGAACGCCATCGGCAAGATCCGGTTCTCGCTGGAGTCCGGCGGCCAGCAGTGGGGCTCGATCAACGCCGAGAACTGGCGGGCCTGGAACTTCAACGTGCAGGACCACACCGGCGCCGAGGTGGCCCGCATCACCAAGACGTGGGAGGGCCTGGCCAAGACCATGTTCACCACCGCCGACAACTACGTCGTCCAGATCCACCGGCCGCTGCAGGACCCGCTGCGCACCCTGGTGGTCGCCGCCGCCCTCGGCGTCGACACGGCGCTCAAGCAGGACGCCCGCGGCTTCGGCTGATCGGGCCCGCCCCTTCCTCCCGCCGGTGCACGACGCCCACCCGCCGATCGGCGCGGCCCGCGAGGCCGTCGCCCGGGCCCTCGCCGAGGACCTGACCCCGATCGGCGACCTCACATCGTTGCTGCTGCCGCCCGACCTGGTGGCGACCGCCCGGTTCGTCCCCCGTTCCGACGGGGTGATGGCCGGGCGGCTCTGCGTGGACGAGGCCTTCCGGCAGGTCGACGCCGCGCTCACGGTCGAGTGGTCCGCCGACGACGGCGACGCCCTGACCTCGGGCAAGGACGTCGCCCACGTGACCGGGCCGCTGGCGCCGATCCTCACGGCCGAGCGCACGGCGCTCAACTTCCTCGGCCACCTGTCCGGCGTGGCCACGCTGACCTCCCGCTACGTGGCCGCCGTCGCCGCCGCCGGCGGGACGTTGCGCGTGTGGGACACCCGCAAGACCACCCCCGGCCTGCGGGCGCTCGAGAAGGCGGCCGTGCGGGCCGGCGGCGGGTGGAACCACCGCGGCAACCTGTCCGACTGGGTCATGCTCAAGGACAACCATCTGGCGCTGTTCGGCATCGCCGACGCCGTCGCCCGGGCGCGCGTCCGGTGGCCGGGCCGGACCATCCACGTCGAGTGCCAGGACGCCGCCGACGCCCGCCTCGCCGTCGAGGCGGGGGCCGACGCCCTCCTCCTCGACAACATGACGCCCGACGAGGTGCGGGCGATCGTCGCCGAGGTCCGGGCGCAGCACCCGACCCGGCCGCTGCTGGAGGTGTCCGGCGGCGTCGACCTCGACACGATCTGCGCCTACGCCACCACCGGCGCCGACATGGTGTCGGTGGGCGCCCTCACCCACTCGGCGCCGGTCCTCGACATCGGACTCGACGTCGAGGACGCCTGAGCCCGCCCGGGTCGGTGCGTTCGACCGCCCGGCCTGGGTGGGGCTGGCCGGGGCGGAGCCCCGGCGGGGGTGCTTGGGGGGCGGAGCCCCCCAAGGGATGGCCTCGCCGGTCCTCGACATCGGACTCGACGTCGAGGACGCCTG
>Ga0126306_10002656_pt1 | contig 10142 bp, 9 predicted proteins | sample Plot27_FD_92592 | JGI IMG/M metagenome (GOLD analysis project Ga0126306, IMG submission 92592) | Serpentine soil microbial communities from UC McLaughlin Reserve, CA, USA - Plot27 | ecosystem: Environmental > Terrestrial > Soil > Grasslands | place: USA: UC McLaughlin Reserve, Lake County... | reverse complement strand
TGCGAGGCCAACATCGCCGCGCTGCTCGCCGCCTGGCGCGAGGCGGAACGTCCGGTCGTGTTCGTCCGCCACGACTCGCACGAGCCCGGATCGCCGCTGCGGGCCGACAACCCCGGCAACGCCTTCAAGCCGGAGATCACCGGCGACCCGGACCTGGTCGTGACCAAGCACGTCAACTCCGCGTTCCACGGCGACCAGGACCTCGCGGCGTGGCTGCACGAGCGCGAGCTCGGCAGCATCGCGATCTGCGGGATCACGACCAACCACTGCTGCGAGACGACCGCGCGCGTGGGCGGGAACCTCGGCTTCGACGTGCTGTTCGTGCTCGACGCCACGCACACCTTCGACCGGGCCGGGCCCGACGGCACCGTCATGACCGCGGATGAGCTGGCGCGCGCCACGGCGACGAACCTGCACGGCGAGTTCGCGACCGTCGTCTCGACGGCCGAGCTCACACCGCCGTCGCCGCGGGCGCGCGCGGCGCGCTGACGGGGCGGGTGCGCGGCGCCACCCGCTCGGGGTCGGGCCGCAGCACGACCACCTCGTGCGGCGCGTTGCGGAGCAGCCAGGCCGTGTCGTCGACGCTGAAGCCGTCGTGCCGGCTGCTGCTCGCCGCGGCCACGACGATCCGCTGCGCGGGCACCTCCGCGATCAGCTGGCGCAGCGCGTGGCGGAGGTTGCGCCCGCGCGCGATCCGGGAGTCGACCGCGACGCCGGCGCGCGAAGCGCGCTGCTCGATCGCCTCGAACACGCTGAACGCCTCGTCGCACGTGCGCGGGAACGGGGCGTCGAGGCTCAGCGAAAGCGGCACCGACACGAGGTACGCCGGAACGACCGTCGCGCGCTCGACGCGCGCGAGGCGCAGCGCCGCCTCGAGCGCGCGCTCGGACAGCTCGGCGCCGACGAACGGGAAGAGGATCTTCGCGGTCGATCGCGGCGCCTGCTCTCCCCCGCTCCTGCCCCGGCGCATCACGATCAGCGCGATCACCGCGCCGGCGGTAAGCGCGATCAGCGGGATCAGCACGTCGACGAGGCTCACGAGGGCGGGCTCCATTCGCGCTTGGAGCGGTCGGCGACGATCCGCAGATCGACGCCGGGCATCCGCCGCAGCAGCTGCTCGGTGAGCGGCTCGCTGAATCGCTTGAGGCCGTTGCGCGTCACGGGCGCGCCGATCAGGACGTAGGTCGTGCCGCGCTCGCGCGCCACGCGCGCGGCGACCTCGCTGACGTCGTCGCCCTCCTCGACGATCACCTGCGCGCCCATCAGCGAGCCGAGCCGACGGAGCGCGTCGAGCTGCTCGGCCTCGTCCGGGGTGAGTTCGCGCCCGGGGCGCAGCACGGTCAGGATGTCCAGCTCGGCGCCCAGCCGCTGCGCCGAGCGCCACGCCCGTCGCACTATGCGCTGGGACGACACCTGCGGCGTGACCAGCGCGAGCAGCCGCTCGCCGACGGCCTGTGGCACGGCCTGGCCCATTATCTGGTGCTCGTCGCGCACCGGCGGGGGCAGGCGGATCAGCCGCTTGGCCTCCACATCCTCGGCGACCTGGCGCAGCGCCACCTCGCGCAGCGCCTCCAGGTTCTCGACGCGGAAGAAGCCGTTGAGCGCCGCGGGCACGCGCTCGGGCGCGTAGACCTTGCCCGCGCGCAGGCGCTCGATCAGCGCCGCCGGCGTGACGTCGACGAGCACGACCTCGTCGGCGTCCGAAAGCACGGAGTCCGGGAACGTCTCGCGCACGCGCACGCCGGTCAGCTCGGCAACCTGGTCGTTGAGCGACTCGAGATGCTGGACGTTGACCGTCGAGAACACGTCGATCCGCTCGTCGAGCACCTCGGCGATGTCCTCGTAGCGCTTGGCGTGCTCCGTGCCGGGCGCGTTGGTATGCGCGAGTTCGTCGATCAGCGCCAGCTCCGGGCGCCGCTCGAGCAGCGCCGGCAGGTCCATCTCCGCGAGCGTCACGTCCTTGTACGTGATGCGCCGGCGGGCGAGCTGCGGCAGGCCGTCCGCAACGCGCTCGGTCTCGATCCGGCCGTGCGGCTCGAGGTAGCCGATCACGACGTCGCGCCCCGCTTCCAGCTCGGCATGACCCTCCTGCAGCATGCGGTAGGTCTTGCCGACGCCCGCGGCCATGCCCAGGAACACCTTGTGGTGGCCTCGCGCACTCACGCACCCAGGAGGTTATGGACGATGAGATCGATCAGCTTGATCCCGACGAACGGGGCGATCAGGCCGCCCAGCCCGTAGATCAGCAGGTTGCGCCGCAGCAGCGCCGTCGCGCCGACCGCCCGGTAGCGCACGCCGCGCAGGGCGAGCGGCACCAGCAGCGGGATGATCAGCGCGTTGAAGACGATCGCCGAGACGATCGCCGACTCCGGCGTGCCGAGCGCCATCACGTTGAGCTGGTCGATCGGTCCGCGGCCGCCGCCGGTCCCATAGGTGAACGCGAACACCGCGGGCAGGATCGCGAAGTACTTCGCGACGTCGTTGGCGATCGAGAACGTCGTCAGCGCGCCGCGCGTGATCAGCAGCTGCTTGCCCACCTCGACGATCTCGATCAGCTTCGTCGGGTTGGAGTCGAGGTCGACCATGTTGCCGGCCTCGCGCGCGGCCTGCGTGCCCGTGTTCATCGCCACGCCGACGTCCGCCTGCGCGAGCGCGGGAGCGTCGTTCGTGCCGTCGCCGGTCATCGCCACGAGCCGGCCGTCGGCCTGCTGATCGCGGATCAGCTCGAGCTTGGCCTCCGGCGTCGCCTCGGCGAGGAAGTCGTCGACGCCGGACTCGTCGGCGATCTTCGCCGCGGTCAACCGGTTGTCGCCGGTGACCATGATCGTGCGGATGCCCATCGCGCGCAGCCGCTCGAAGCGCTCGCGCATGCCCTCCTTCACGACGTCCTTGAGCTCGATCACGCCGAGCACCTGGCTGTCGCGCGCGACCGCGAGCGGCGTCGAGCCCTGGCGTGCGATGCGATCCAGCTCGGGCTCGAGCTGCGGCGGCGCCTGGCCGCCCTCGGCCTGGACCCAGCGGAGGACGGCGTCGCCGGCGCCCTTGCGCAGGCGGCTCCCGTTGACGTCGACCCCGCTCATGCGGGTCTGCGCCGTGAACGGCACGAAGTGCGCGTCGAGCGACGCCAGCTCGTGCTCGCGGATGCCGTACTGCTTCGCGAGCACGACGATCGAGCGGCCCTCGGGCGTCTCGTCGGCCAGCGAGGCGAACTGCGCCGCCTCGGCCAGCTCGACCTCCGCCACCCCGGGCATCGGTACGAAAGCGGCCGCCTGGCGGTTGCCGAATGTGATCGTGCCGGTCTTGTCGAGCAGCAGCACGTCGACGTCGCCGGAGGCCTCGACGGCGCGGCCGGACAGCGCGAGCACGTTGCGCCGCACGAGCCGGTCCATGCCGGCGATCCCGATCGCGCTCAGCAGCGCGCCGATCGTGGTCGGGATGAGCGCGACCAGCAGCGCGATCAGCACCGTGATCGAGGCGTCCGTGCCGGCGTACTCGCCGAACGGCCGCAGCGTGACCACGACGACGAGGAACACGATCGTCAGTCCCGCCAGCAGGATCGAGAGCGCGATCTCGTTCGGCGTCTTGCGCCGCGCGGCGCCCTCGACCAGGGCGATCATGCGGTCGATGAACGACTGGCCAGGCTCCTGCGTGATCTCGACCACGATGCGGTCCGACAGGACGCGCGTACCGCCGGTGACGGCGGAGCGGTCGCCGCCGGACTCGCGGATGACGGGCGCCGACTCGCCGGTGATCGCCGACTCGTCGACCGAGGCGATGCCCTCGATTACGGTTCCGTCGCCGGGGATCAGCTCGCCGGCCTCGACGACGACGACGTCGCCGCGCACCAGCTCGCACGCGCCCTTGGTGCCGCCGTCGCGCAGGCGCGCCGTCGTCTCCTTGCGCATCGCGCGCAGCGTCGCGGCCTGGGCCTTGCCGCGGCCCTCTGCGATCGCCTCGGCGAAGTTGCCGAAGATCACGGTCAGCCAGAGCCACACGGCGACTGTGAAGGCGAACCAGCCGGGCTGGCCGGTCTCCCCCACGATCCACATGACCGTGGTGAACAGCGCGCCGATCTCGACCACGAACATGACCGGGTTGCGGGCCAGCTCGCGCGGGTCGAGCTTGCGCAGCGAGCCGATCAGGGCGGTCCTCAGGATCGCCGGCTCGAACAGCGAGCGTTCGGGTCGGTCGGTCATCGGGAGGCCTCCCGGTCGAGGTCGAGGTTGAGCTCGAGCACGTTGATCGACTTGTCGCCCGCCAGCCCGAACAGCGACCGGCTCGCGTTGTCGTCGATCAGCTCGAGCACGCGCGCGCGGTCGAGGCCGCGCTCTTCGGCCACGCGGTTGGCCTGGATGCGCGCATTGTCCTCGGAGATGTGGGGGTCGACGCCGGAGGCCGACGTGGTCGCCGCGTCCGACGGGATGTCCGCGGCGGTCAAGCCGGGCGTGTACGGCTGCTCGCGCTCCAGGTAGGCGTCGACGTAGCCCTTGAGCTGGTCGGCGAGGTCCTGCTGGTTCGGGCCGTGGTTGTTGAAGAACGTGGCCGACGGGGAGTAGCCGGTCGCCGAGGGCCGGCTCTGGAAGTAGGACGTGTCCTTCGAGAAATCCTGGCCGATGAGGCTGGAGCCGACGACCTTCCCGTCACGCTCGATCATCGATCCGTCGGCGCGCCCGGGGAACACGACCTGGCTGACCCCGGTCATGAGGAGCGGGTACGCGAGGCCGAGCACCACGGTGAAGGCGATGACGGCGATCGCGGCTGTCTTGAGTTCGCGCATGTCAGTAGAGCTGGTCGGAAAGCCCCTGGACCAGCGGCCCGAGGAGGAGGGCGGGGACGAACGTGAGCAGGGCGACGATCAGCACCACGGCGATCAGCACGACCCCGAAGGTCGGCGTGTCCGTGCGCAGCGTGCCGAGCCCCACCGGGCTCACCCGCTTGCCGGCGAGCGAGCCCGCGACCGCGAGCACGGCCAGCAGAGGGATGAAGCGGCCGCCGAGCATCGCCAGCCCGCCCAGCACATCGGCGAACGAGATGCCGAAGGCGCCGTCGTTCGTGCCGTTCGGCTGCACGTAGCCCGTGTAGCCGGCAAAGGCTGAGCCGTTGTTGTTGCCCTGGGACGTGTAGGCGTAGAGCGTCTCGGAGAACCCTTGCGGGCCGCTGTCGTAGATCGAAGGGGCGCCCCACTTGGAGCCGATCGCGAGCGCGCTGGTGACGAGCACCATCATCGGCACGGCGATCGTGCCGATGATCGTGAGCTTGATCTCGCGCGCCTCGATCTTCTTGCCGAGGAACTCCGGCGTACGTCCGACCATCAGGCCCGAGATGAAGACGCCGAGGATGACGTACAGCAGCATCGAGTAGAGGCCGGAGCCGACGCCGCCCCAGATGACCTCGCCGGTCATCATCTGCGCCATCGGGACCGCGCCGCCGAAGCCGCTGAACGACTCCATCGCGGCGTTCACCGCTCCGCACGAGGCGGCGGTGGTGACGGCGGAGAAGAGCGCGCTCGAGCCGATGCCGAAGCGCATCTCCTTGCCCTCGAGGTTGTCGCCCGTCAGGCCTGCGGCCTGCATCGCCGCGGTCGGGCCCGACTCGCTGACGTAGATAACGGCGACCGCGACGACGAACAGCGTCATCATCGCGCCGAAGACCATCCAGCCCTGGCGCCGGTTGTCGACCATGCGGCCGTACATCGCGGTCAGCCCGGCCGGAATGGCGAGGATCGCGAGCATCTCGACGAAGTTGGAGAGCCACGTCGGGTTCTCGTACGGCATCGCCGAGTTGACGTTGAAGAAGCCGCCGCCGTTCGTGCCGAGCACCTTGATCGCCTCCTGGCCGGCGACCGGCCCGTAGGCGAACGTCTGCGTCACGCCGGTGAGGCCGGTCGCGTCGGCGTAGTCGCCGAACGTCTGCAGCACGCCCTGTGAGACCAGGACGAACCCGACGATCGCCGACAGCGGCAGCAGGACGTAGAGGATGGCGCGCGTGAGGTCGACGTAGAAGACGCCGATCTCCTTGCCGGAGCGCGAGGCCAGGGCCCGCACGAATGCGACCACGACGGCGATGCCGACGCCCGCGGAGATGAAGTTCTGCACCGCGAGGCCCGCCATCTGTGAGAAGTACGACAAGGTCGTCTCGCCCGCGTAGAACTGCCAGTTCGTGTTCGAGAGGAACGACGCGGTGGTGTTGAAGGACACGTCCCACGTGCCGGAGCTGAGGTCCTGGGGGTTGAGCGGGTGGATGCTCTGTGTCCGCAGGATCACGTACAGCAGCACGCCGAAGAGCGCGCTGGAGATCAGCACGGAGCGGGCGTAGCCCTTCCAGTCCTGCCCGCGCGCCGGGTCGACCCCGAGGCCGCGATAGAACGCGCGCTCGACGCGCCCGAGCGGCGCGAGCTCGCCGCGGAACACACGCGTGAGATAGCCCCCGAGCATGGGGGTGATGGCGGTCAGGACCGCCAAGAAGATCAGGATCTCGATCCAGCCGGCGACGGTCACGGCCCTAGAAGCGCTCCGGGCGCACGAGCGCCACGAGGAGGTACGCCAGGACCGCCACCGACACGATCAGCCCGACGAGCTCGACCGCGCTCATACGCGGTCCAGCCCCTCGAGCAGGAGGAAGAGCACCGCGAAGGCGAGCGCGCCGAACCCCAGGGAGGAGAGGTCCTGGAGCGAGTCCAGGATGGAGGCAAAGGTCATGCCTCCATGCTGGATTCGGATGCGTCAAGGCGCCATGCCGATGCACCTTCTCCGTATCAAGATGTCGTGAAGACCTATCAGCCGACGAAGCGGTAGCCGACGCCCGGGTCGGTGCGGATGTAGCGCGGCGCCTCGTCGGCCGGCTCGATCTTGCGCCGCAGGTTCGCGATGTGCGTGCGCAGCACCTGGGTGTCGCTCGCGTACGCCGGTCCCCAGACCTCGACGAGCAGCGTGCGGTGGGTCATCAGGCGGCCGCGCTGGCGCGCGAGCGCGCGCAGGAGCCCGAACTCGATCGGCGTCAGGTGCACCTCGGCCCCGTCGCGCCGGACTGTGCGTGCGGCGAGGTCGATCTCGAGGCCGTCGGCGACGATCGCGGGCTCGTCGGGGCCTTCGCCGGCGCGCCGCAGGTTGGCCTGGAGCCGCGCGACCAGCTCGCGCGGTGCAAACGGCTTGACCACGTAGTCGTCCGCCCCCGCCTCCAGCGCGCGCACCTTCTCCTCCTCGTCGCCGACGGCCGACAGCAGGATGATCGGCATGGCGCTCCACTCGCGCAGCGACCGGCAGACCTCGATGCCGTCGCCGTCGGGCAGGACGAGGTCGATGATCGCGGCGTCCGGCGGCTGTACCGCGGCGCGGTCGAGCGCCTCCTCCGCCGTCGCCGCCGGGACCACGTCGAAGCCCGCCTCGCGCAGCACGACGCGCAGGGCGCGCAGGATCTGCGGCTCGTCGTCGCAGACCAGCACCCGGCGGGCACTCATCCGGCCACGGGCGCGTGCTCGGGCAGCGGCAGCGCGACGACGAAGCTCGTGCCCTGGCCGGGGAGCGACTCCACGTGCACGCGGCCGCCGTTCGCCTCGACGAAGCCCTTGACGATCGCGAGGCCGAGGCCCGAGCCGGGACTGTGGCCGCCGTCGGCGCGGAAGAACGGCTCGAAGATGCGGTCCTGGTCGGCGAGTGCGATGCCGGGCCCGCGGTCGACGACGCGCACGAGCAGCCGGCCGCCGCTGACGCGCGCACGGACGGATACGGGCTGCCCGGCGGAGTAGCGCAGGGCGTTCTCGAGCAGGTTCGCGAACGCGCGCTCGAGTTGGCCGGCGTCGGCGTGCATCAAGGGCAGGTCGCGGTCGACGACGAGCTTGAGCTGCTCGGGGCCGAGCCCGGCCGACGCGGCCGCCTCGCGCAGCAGCTCCTCGACCGAGCACCAGTCGCGCTGCGGCTGGGCGGCGCCGGCCTGCAGTCGCGAGAGCTCGATCAGCTTGTCGATCAAGCGCGCGAGCCGTGCGCCCTCGCGCGTCACCCCCGCCGCCAGCTCCCGCCGCTCGTCGTCGTCGAGCGCGGGCGACGCTAGCGCGTCGGCCGACGCGACGATCGCGGTGATCGGGGAGCGCAGGTCGTGCGACACCGCGCGCAGCACGGCGGTCTTGATCTCGTCCGAGCGGCGCAGGGCGCGCGTCTCGACGACCTCGCGTGTCAGCGCCTCGCGCTCGAGCGCCGCCGCCAGCAGGGCCTCGAGCGCGGGTCGCGCGGCCTCGCCGGCGGCGCGCGCGGCACGCGGCACGAGCAGCGTCCCGAGCCGCTGCTCCCCGCTCGTGAGCGGCACGGCCGCGGAGCGGTTGTCGCCGCCGACCGCTTCGAGCACGATCCGGCACGACGGCAGCCCGAACGCCGCCGCGATCCGCTGCGCGGCCGGCCCGAGCGCCGCCGGCGGGTCGGGCGCGCCGAGCAGGATGCGCGCGAGCTCGGCGGCGAGGCCGGCCTCGCGCCCGCGCTGCTCAGCCTCCTGGGCACGGTGCCGCGCAGCCTCCGCGAGGCTCGCCGCGACCAGCGCCACGATCAGGAAGATCACGAGCGCGACCCAGTTCTCGGCCTCGGCGATCGTGAACCGGCCGGTCGGCGGGATGTGGAAGAAGTTGAACGCGGCGGCGCTCACGAGGCTCGTCGCGACGCCGAGCCAGGCGCCCCACACGATCGCGACGATCAGCACCCCGAGCAGGTACACGACACCGAGCGAGACCGACGGCGCGGCCTCGCCGAGCGGGTACAGCGCCAGCGTCTCGATCGCGACCAGCGTCGCGGCCAGCGCGATGCCCGCGACTAGCGGCGGCCGCTGTGTGCTGAGGGCGCGCATGGCACTCCCCAGCGTACGTCAGCGTCGGAGCGCGACGAATGTCGTCTCAACCCCCCATAGCGGGGACGAGATGACATTCGTCGTTCCCTCGAGCTAGGCGATCAGCGGGATGATCAGCAGCGCCACGATGTTGGCGACCTTGATCATCGGGTTGATCGCCGGGCCGGCGGTGTCCTTGAACGGGTCCCCGACGGTGTCGCCGGTGACCGAAGCCGCGTGCGCGTCCGAGCCCTTGCCGCCGAACGCGCCGTCCTCGATCAGCTTCTTCGCGTTGTCCCACGCGCCGCCGCCCGAGGTCATCATCACGGCGAAGAACAGGCCGACGACGATCACGCCGATCAGCAGGCCGCCGAGCGCCTTCTCGGACAGCACGCCGACGATCACCGTGACGACGATCGGGATCAGCGACGGGACGATCATCTCGCGCTGCGCCGAGCGGGTCACGATGTCGACGCATTGGCCGTACTCGGGCTTCTCGGTGCCGTCCATGATGCCCGGATGCTCGCGGAACTGGCGCCGCACCTCCTCCACGACGGCGCCGCCGGCGCGGCCGACGGCCTCCATCGAGAGCGCCGCGAACAGCGTGACCATCATGCCGCCGATGATCAGGCCGATCAGCACGTCGGGGTCGTCGAGGGCGAACGTGACCGGGCTGCCGATCTCCTCCTGCAGCTCGATCTTGAACGCGGCGAAGAGCACGAGCGCCGCCAGCGCGGCCGAGCCGATCGCGTAGCCCTTGGTCACGGCCTTGGTCGTGTTGCCGACGGCGTCGAGCGGGTCGGTGACGTTGCGCACGTCCTCGGGCATGTCGGCCATCTCGGCGATGCCACCGGCGTTGTCGGTGATCGGGCCGAACGCGTCGAGCGCGACGATCAGGCCGGTCAGCGACAGCTGCGCCATCACGGCCACGCCGACGCCGTAGATGCCGGCGAGCTCGTTGGCCGTGAAGATGCCGAGCACGATCACGAGCGCCGGCAGCGCCGTCGCCTGCATGCCCTGGGCGAGGCCCTGGATGATGTTCGTCGCATGCCCGGTGACCGACGCCTGCGCGGTCGACTTGACCGGCGAGAAGCGCGTCGACGTGTAGTAGTCGGTGATCACGAACAGGCACGCGGTAACGGCGAGGCCGACCAGCGCGCAGACGTAGATGTCGAACCAGCCGGGCGCCTCGCCGCCGGTCGAGCTGGTGAACGACAGGTCGTCCATCATCCACGCGGTGACCGGCAGGATCAGCAGCGCGGCCAGGACGCCGGAGAGGATCAGCCCCTGGTAGAGCGCGCGCTCGACGTTGCCGGCCGCCGACTTGACCGCGAACG
>Ga0126306_10002655_pt1 | contig 10143 bp, 13 predicted proteins | sample Plot27_FD_92592 | JGI IMG/M metagenome (GOLD analysis project Ga0126306, IMG submission 92592) | Serpentine soil microbial communities from UC McLaughlin Reserve, CA, USA - Plot27 | ecosystem: Environmental > Terrestrial > Soil > Grasslands | place: USA: UC McLaughlin Reserve, Lake County... | reverse complement strand
GTGTCGGCGCCGATGCCCCTGCTGGCGCCGGCGACCAGTGCGACCCGCCCGTCGAGCGGCCCTACGCCTTCGTGCGTGGCGCTGTCCGTCGTCATGGCAACGACGATAGACACGAAAGCGTTAGATATCAAACGATTTGATATCGATCAATGATAGGCTCGCCACATGGGACCGCCCGTCGACCCGCCCATCGGCCTTCACCTCACCCGGGTCGAGCGCGCCGTCAGCCGGGCCTTCGACGACGCCCTGGCCGCGGCCGGCGGGTCACGGCCGGTGTGGCTGGTGCTGATCGCCCTGAAGACGCAGCCCGCCGCCAACCAGCGCCGGCTGGCCGAGGCGGTGGGCATCCAGGGGGCGACCCTGACCCATCACCTCAACGCCATGGAGGCCGACGGGCTCGTGACCCGGCGGCGCGACCCCGCCAACCGGCGGGTCCACGTGGTGGAGATGACCGAGCGGGGCGAGGCCACGTTCCACCGCCTGCGCCGGGCGGCCATGGGCTTCGACCGTCGCCTGCGCCACGGGCTGTCGGCCGGCGAGGTGGCCACGCTGGCCGCCCTCCTCGAGCGCCTCCGGGTCAACGCCACCGAGCAGGACGGCGAGGTTGCCGCCCCCGAGGGCGCGGTCGAGGTCCCGGCCGGGGCGGGCTGACCCCGGTGCCCGCCGGCTGCCGCCTCAGCCGCCGACCAGGCCGCGCACGTAGTTGGCCTGGCCGGCGTGCTCGAGGCAGTCGTCGGCCACGCTGACCAGGCGGACCCCGAGCGTGACCGGCGGGTCCCAGTTGCGGTCGACCACGGAGTCGAGGTCCTCGGCCGACACGCCCCGCAGGTACCCCTCGGTGACGGCCGTGACGGCGTCGAGGTAGTCGAGCAGGGCGTCGCCGTCCGTCGGGCGGACGCTCGCCACCTCGGCCGCCGAGTGGCCGTAGCCGCTGTCGTCGGGGTCGGACGCCAGGCCGAAGCGCGGTCCCCAGTCGCCGGTGACGTAGACCTGCTCGGCGCCGTCGATCAATTCGGCGATGTGGCCGTCCTGGACCCGGGTGAGGTGCCACACGAGCCAGGCGATCGTGTTGGCGTCGGGCCCGGGGCGCTCGGTCAGCCGGTCGGGGCTCAGCCCCTCCACGGCCTCGCGGGCGACGGGGCCGATGCGGCCGAACAGGTCCAGCAGCAGGGCGGCGGCGTCCATGCCGCAGTCCACCACAGCCGGGTACCCGGCCGGGGCCGCACGCCGGCCGTCAGAGCTCGGCCGCCTCGGCCAGGAGCTCGACCTGGTCGACGGCCGGGTTGCACGGGAAGGCGATGAGCTCGTCGCAGCCGGCGTCGGCGAAGGCCGCCAGGGCCTCGGCGACGGCCTTCGGCGTGGTCAGCGCCCCGGCGGCGACCTGCTCGGCGTAGGGCCCGAGGAAGGCGTAGTAGTCGCCGAGGTAGCGGCGGGCGTGGCCCTCGGCGTCGTCGCCCAGGCTGTAGTAGGCCAACGTCACCAGCCGAGGCTCGTCCGGTCGTCCGGCGTCCTGCCACGTCCGGCGGGCCTGCTCGGCGCCCTGGGCGAACATGTCGGGCCCGCCGCCGCCGGCGATCCAGCCGTCGCCGTACTGGGCCATGCGGCGGTAGGCCGCCTCGACCGTCCCGCCCAGCAGCAGCGGCGGGCCCGACGGCGTGGCCGGCACCGGCCCGACCGGCCCGCTGCGGCCCTGCGGCTCCTGGTCCCACACCGAGCGGATCTCGGCGAGCTGGGCGTCGAACGTCCGGCCCCGGCGGCCGAAGTCGGCCCCGGTGGCGGCGTAGTCGTCCTCGCGTCCGCCGACGGCCATGCCGACGGTGAGGCGGCCGGCGCCGGCGATCACGTCGACCGAGGCGAGCTGCTTGGCCAGCAGCGCCCCGCTGCCCCGGTTGGGGGCGATGAGGATGCCGGTCGTGAGGCCGATGCGCTCGGTGACGGCCGCGGCCGCCGCCAGCGTGGGGACCGTCTCGAGGTTGCCGTAGACGACCCGGTCGATCGTGCCGAGGGTCGAGAAGCCGGCCCGCTCGGCGGCCGACGCCCACTCGCCGATGCGCCGGCCCGGCACGCCGGGGATGGTGGACGGAAGGCCGATGCCGAGCTCCATGGCCGGCACCCTACCGACGGCATCTCGGGGGTGCGGGCCGACCGTCCGGGCTGCGCCGGAGCGGCGCGGGAAGGCGAGGCCTCGGTGTCCCGCGGCCCCCGGCCGTGCGGGAGAGTGTGCGCGCCGATGTCGAGACCGGGACGACGGCTCCGACTCAGCGGTGACGGGTGCCCACCCACGCGCCCCCGACGTCGAGGAGCGACGCCATGAAGTACATGCTGCTCATCTACCAGAACCCCGAGGCCTTCCAGGGACTGCCCGAAGCCGACAAGGACGAGCTCATGGGCATGGCCGGCTCGATCATGGGCGAGCTGATGGAGACCGGGGAGTGGGTGGGTGGCGAGGCCTTGGCCGACCCGACCACCGCCAAGACCGTGCGGGTGCGCGACGGCGTGCCGGCGGTGAGCGACGGCCCGTTCGCCGAGTCCAAGGAGCAGCTCCTGGGCATCTGCATCGTCGACTGCGAGACCGAGGAGCGGGCGGTCGAGATCGCGACCCGCTGGCCCGACGCCAAGTTCTGGGCCATGGAGGTCCGCCCGCTGCTCAGTCCCGACGGCGTGGAGATGTGACGGTGGCCGGCGACGTCGAGGGCCTGCTGCGGGCGGCGGCCCCGCAGGCCCTCGGGGCGCTGGTCCGCCGGTTCGGCAACTTCGACGCCTGCGAGGACGCCCTGCAGGATGCGCTGCTTGCCGCCGCCACCGGCTGGCCGGCCGATGGGCCACCCGACGAGCCGGCGGCCTGGCTCGTCACGGTGGCCCGGCGGCGACTGGTCGACCGGTTCCGCAGCGATGAGGCCCGCCGCCGGCGGGAGGACGCCGTGGCCGCCGCCGCGCCTCTCGCCGACGCCGGGCCCGACGGCGAGGGCGGTGGCGTCCCGGCCCGCGACGACACGCTGACGCTGCTGTTCCTGTGCTGCCACCCCGAGCTGACCCCGGCGTCGCAGCTGGCCCTGACCCTGCGCGCGGTCGGCGGCCTGACGACGGCCGAGGTCGCCCATGCGCTGCTCGTCCCCGAGGCGACGATGGGCCAGCGCATCAGCCGGGCCAAGGCCCGCATCAAGGCGAGCGGCGCCCGCTTCGGCCCGCCGCCGCCGGGGGAGTGGGACGACCGGCTCCGCGTCGTCCTCCAGGTCCTCTACCTGATCTTCAACGAGGGCCACGCCGCCACGGCCGGTCCCTCGGCGGCGCGGGGCGACCTCACGGCCGAGGCCATCCGCCTGGCCCGGGCCGTGCGCCGGCTCCTGCCCGACGACGGCGAGGTGGCCGGCCTGCTCGCCCTCATGCTGCTCACCGAGGCACGGCGCCCGGCCCGCGCCCGGGCCGACGGCAGCCTGGTCCCGCTGGCCGAGCAGGACCGCTCCCTCTGGGACCGCGCCGCCGTCGACGAGGGCATCCCCCTGGTCCGGGACGCGCTGACCCGGGGCCCGGTCGGGCCGTACCAGCTGCAGGCCGCCATCGCCGCCGTCCACGCCGAGGCGGCGACCGCCGAGGAGACCGACTGGGTCCAGGTGGTGGCGCTCTACGACGTCCTCGAACGGGTGGCGCCCAGCCCGATCGTCACCCTCAACCGGGCGGTGGCCGTGGCCATGGCCGACAGCGCCCGGGCCGGGCTGGCCGTGCTGGCCACGGTCGAGGACGACCCGCGCCTGACCGCCCAGCATCGGCTCGACGCCGTGCGTGCCCACCTGCTGGAGCTGGCCGGCGACTCCGCCGGCGCCCTCGCCGCCTACCGCGCCGCCGCCCGGCGCACCACCAGCATCCCGGAGCGCCGCTACCTGGACGCCCAGGCTGCCCGCCTGGCCGCCGATCTGCCGCCCCTTCCAACCCTTCCGCCCGACGCCACTTCCTGACGGGCCGGGGACGCGGCGTCCCCAGACGGGCCTGGGGGCCACCCCGGGCAGACGGTCCGGGTCGTCGGGTCGACGATGCGTGGCATGGCCGCCGCGACCCGCAAACGACTCGTGCCCTGGGTGCTCTACCTGCTCACGCTGCTGTCGGCGTGGCCGGTCGGCGAGATCCTCGCCAGGAGTGCGCCCCAGCCCGCGGGGGCGTGCTCCGGCATCGGGTTCGGCTGCAGCCTCTACGGCTGGGACGCGGCCGGGTTCGTGCTGTTCGTCCTCGGTATCCCGTTCGCCGCCGGACTGGCCGTCGTCCTCGGCGTCCTGTCGTTCCTGCCGGAGCGGTTCGCCCCCGTGACGACGGCGGTCGCCCTGGCTGGCCTCGCCGTCCCGTGGGGCTTCACCGCCTACGGCGTCGCCGCGGCGCGGTGATGCCGGGTCGCAGGGTGGCGCTCGGGCGACTCAGGCGACCGTGACGCCGCTGAGGTCGCCCTCCGGCTCGGGGTACTGGAGGTCGAGGCCTTCGAGCGTTTCCACGAGCGCCCTGCATATGCCCAGGTCGCGTATCCACTTGCGGTCGGCCGGCACGACGTACCAGGGGGCCTCCTCCGTGGCCGTGTGCTGGATCGCCGCCTCGTAGGCGGCCTGGTAGTCGTCCCACAGGATCCGCTCGTCGAGGTCACCCTTGCGGAACTTCCAGTGCTTGGCCGGGTTGGCGAGGCGCGCCTCGAGCCGGGCCTTCTGCTCGTCGGGCGAGATGTGGAGGAAGAACTTGCGGATGGTGGTGCCCTCGTCGGCCAGCATCTGCTCGAAGTGCCGGATGTGGTCGTAGCGGGCCTTCCACCGCTCCTTCGGGATGAGCTCCCGGACCCGCACGATCAGCACGTCCTCGTAGTGGCTCCGGTCGAAGATGACGATCTCGCCGTTGTGCGGCACCTGGGCGTGGATCCGCCACAGGAAGTCCCGCTCCAGCTCCGGGGCGGTGGGTGCCTTGAACGAGGCCACCCGCACGCCGGAGGGGTTCATGCCCTCGAAGACGCGGCGGATGGCGCCACCCTTGCCGGCGGTGTCCATGCCCTGGAGGACGACGAGCATGCGGTGGCGGCCGTCCGCGTAGAACTTCTCCTGCAGCTCGTCGAGGCGCTGGGTGAGCTTGGCCACCTCGGCTCGCCCCGCGGGCTTCCCGCCCTCGAAGCCGTCCTTGTCGGCCGGGTCGTAGTCGGCGAGACGGAACTTCGTGCCGTCGGTCACACGAAAGCTGCTCATGGTCGTCCGTCTACCCCGTTCTGCGCCCGCCGCACGCCTCTTACGCTGGCACCATGCGCATCGCCTTCGGGACCGACGAGCGGACCGCGCTGACCGACCACATCAAGGCGCACCTGGCCGGGGCCGGCCACGAGGTCGTGGTCGTCGGGGAGGACGAGCCCTGGCCCGATGTCGGCCGGGGCGTCGGCGAGGCCGTGGCCGACGGCCGGGCCGACCGGGGCGTCGCCTGCTGCTGGACCGGCACCGGCGTGTCGATCGCCGCCAACAAGGTGGCCGGCGTGCGGGCCGCGCTGTGCACCGACCGGGCCACGGCCGAGGGCGCCCGCCGGTGGAACGACGCGAACGTCCTGGCCCTGGGCCTGCGCCTCACGTCGCCGACCGTTGCGGACGAGATGGTCGACGGGTTCCTCGGCACCGACCCCGACGGCAGCGAGGATGCCAACATCGCCCGGGTCGAGCCCGGCTGAGCCGCCGAGATCGTCGGTGGGGCTCCGGGCGGCCACTAGCCTCACGCCGATGGCGACCACGGCCCCCGCGCTCCGCAAGGCCTTGCGGAACAGCTCGCCGGGGCTCGCCCACGAGCGGGGCCTGTGGGAGGCCGGCCACGAGGTCGTGGTCGGGATCGACGAGGTGGGCCGCGGCGCCTGGGCCGGTCCGCTCACGATCGGTGCCGCCGTCCTGCCGCGCGACAAGCGCGTCTACAAGGTGCGCGACTCCAAGCAGCTCACCGAGCGCGAACGCGAGGCGCTGTTCGACCGGATCGCGTCCTGGTGCGTCGCGTGGGGCGTCGGCCACGCCAGCCACGAGGAGTGCGACGAGCTCGGCATGAGTGAGGCCCAGCGCCTCGCCGCCCGGCGGGCGATCGCCCAGCTCGGCCTGGCGCCGGAGCGGGTCCTCGTCGACGGCAACTGGGACTTCGTCGGCACGGGCAACGTGACCCGCATCGTGCGGGGCGACGCCACCTGCCTGTCGATCGCGGCGGCCTCGATCCTGGCGAAGGTCACCCGCGACCGCATCATGCAGGCCGAGGCCGAGCACCATCCCTGGTGGTGGTTCGAGCACAACAAGGGCTACCCCTGCCCCCGCCACAAGGCGGTCCTGCGCGGCATGGGCCCGTCCTCGATCCACCGGCGGTCGTGGGTGTTCATGGACACCCTCCCGTGGACCGGCGTCCCCCGCCTCATCCGGCCCGACATGCAGGGCCAGCTCTTCGCTGAGCCGGTCGGCCGGGCGCCGGCCGGCGGCCTCAGGCGTCCGTGGTGAGGGTCCCCCGGAGGACGCTGCGGCCCGAGTGGGTCGGCACGCCGTCGGCCGGCTCGAGGGAGACGTCCACGATGGGGAAGTCCTCGTAGGACACGTCGGGCGGCAGGTCGTAGACCCCGTCCTCCCGGGCAGGCCCGAGCGAGACCATGCCGTCGATGTCCTGGTCGATGAGCCAGACCTCGTAGTAGCCGGCCTCACTGGGCAGGCCGGCCTCGTCGAGCGGGATGTCGAGCGCGAGGCCGCCGTCGGCGTCGACCAGCTGGGCGAGGGTCGAGCCCGACGCCAGCTCCAGCGGCTCGAGGTCGGCCGAGGCCACGACGTCGGGCCCCGGGTCGCCGGAGCGGACCAGGGCCCCGACGCCGATGGCCACCACCAGCAGGACGGCGGCGGCGATGCCGATGAACGCCCGCCCGGACCAGCCGCCCCGCGTGGGCGGCCCGGCGCGGCGCCGGCTCCCCAGGTCGGTCACCGGCCGCGGCGACGGGGACGGGGGCGTGGACGGCAGGGACGACGGTGGGGCGCCGGGCAGGTCGCGGCCCCCGGCGTCGGAGCCGGGACGGCCGGCCGCGTCCGCCTCGACGGCGGCGGCGATGCCGGCCCACACGGCCGGGGGCGGCTCGTCCAGCAGGAAGTCGTCGTCGCGGAGCGACCGGACGACGTCGCCGACCCGGTTCAGAGCGGCCAGGTCGCCGTCGTCGGCGTCGCCCGTCGGCTGCGCGCGGGCTGCGGCGAGCTCGATGGCGTCGCGATCGGGGCCCACGGGATCTCGGGGGTCGGTCGGGTCAGAGGGCGGCATCGATGCCCTCCAGGTGGCGTCGAAGCGTGGCGAGCGAGCGGCGGATCTGGGACTTCACGGTGCCCAGCGGCCGGCCGGTGCGTTCGGCGATCTGCTCGTGGGTCAGGTCGGAGTGGAAGGCGAGCTCGACCACCTCCCGGACATCCGGGCGGAGACGCCGCAGGCCGTCGGCGAGGAGGAGGCGCTGGGCGAGGGCGTCCATGCCGCCGTCGACGGCCGGGCGCTCGGCGACGGCGGCGGCGCGTTCGAGCCCGGCGGCCGCCCGTTCCCGCCGGCGCAGGGCGTCGATGGTCTTGTAACGGGCGATGCCCATCAGCCAGCCCCCGAGCGAGCCGCGGGAGGGGTCGAAGCGCTCCGCCGAGCGCCAGGCCGCGACGAACACGTCCTGCGTGATCTCGTCGGCCACGTCGCGCCCGGCCGACCGCCCGCAGTAGCCGTGGACCACGGCGCCGTAACGGCGATAGGCCGCCTCCAGCGCTCCGGGCTTGCCGGCGCTGAACTCCTGGTCGAGCGCGAGGTCGGCGGCGCCACCGTCGAGCACCCCGTCACCGCCGGCGGCGGCGTCCGGGGCGTCGGGACCGGCGTCCGGGCCACTGGGCACACCAGCACCGTAGTCAGCCCTCGGGGCGTGTTGCTCATGACCCTTCGTTCGTCGCCAGGCCGTTCCCGGGATGCGTCGATCGATCACGGAGATCGGTGAATCCGGGCCGGGTGGACCGGGCGAAAGGACCCGCAACACCGTCCACCCACAGGAGGGACATGCAATGAAGCGTTTCGTCGCCTACACGGCTGCGCTGCTCGGCGCCGTCGGCCTGCTCGCGGGAGCCGTTCCCGTCGACCCGGCCGGCGCCCAGTCCGGGGCCCGCATCCACCTGATCCACGGGATCCCCGACACGCCGGTCGACGTGTTCGCCAACGGCGAAGTGGTCATCGAGGGGTTCGAGTTCGGTGACACCGAGGACCTCTCGGCGCTCGCCGGCCAGACGCTCGCCGGCCTCCAGGTCCGCCCGGCCGGCACCGAGGACGTCGCCATCGACGGCGGCGACCTCGCCCTGCCCGCCGAGGGCAACGTGACCGCCATCGCGCACCTCGACGCCGAGGGCACGCCCACGCTGACGGTCTTCAACAACGACACGTCCGCGGTCGCCGCCGGCCAGGGCCGCCTGGTCGTGCGCCACACCGCCGCCGCCCCGGCGGTCGACGTCCGGGCCAACGGCGAGGTCGCCCTGCCGAACCTGTCCAACCCGAACGAGGCCTCCGCCGACCTGCCGGCCGGCACCATCTCGGCCGACGTCGTGCCCACGGGCGCCTCGGAGCCGGTCGTGATCGGCCCCGCCGACCTGCCCATCACGGAGGGCTCGTCGCTCATCGTCTACGCCGTCGGCTCGCTCGACGGGGGCACGCTGCAGACGCTGACCGAGACCATCGACGGCCTGGGCTCCGGCCCCGATGCCGTCCAGACCGGCAACAGCCCGGTGTCGGACGACTCCGGCAACGGCCTGGCCATGCCGTTGGTCGCCAGCCTGGCCGGTGCGGCCCTCCTGGCCGCCGGTGGGACGAGCGTCATCCGCTCCCGCCGGGCCGCGGAGACCGCCCGCCGGTGACGCGTTTGCGTCCGCCCCTCGGGCAGAGGCGCGGGGACGGGGCAGCCGCCCCGTCCCCGCGACGGGCGTCCGTGACGGCGACCCGGGGCGTCGCCGCCCTGGCGCTCGCGGCCGTCCTGGCGGCGTGCGGCGGGGGCGGGGGCGGGGGCGACGACGCCGCCGCCGAGGCGGCCGCCGACCCGGGCCCGGCGACGAGCGTGGCACCCGCGCCGACCACGACCGCGGCGGCTCCGGCCTCCGGCACGGCCGACGCCATCCAGTCGCTGCCCGTAGCGCCGGCCCTGCCGACCGTCGAGGCCGAGGGCTCGGCGCCGGTCACGCTCTCCGTCCCGGCCCTCGACGTCTCCGGGGCCACCGTGCGTCCCGTCGGCGTGGAGGAGGACGGCGAGATGGAGGTACCGCCCGCCGACGAGGTGGGCTGGTACCGCTACGGGGCCCGTCCCGGCGATGCCGGCGGGGCGGTGCTCGCCGCCCACATCGCGTACAACGGGGTCGACGGGGTGTTCCGGCACCTCGCGGACCTGGCCGTGGGCGACACGGTCGACGTCGCCTTCGCCGACGGGGCCGCCCGTCGGTTCGTGGTCACGGAGATGGCCCGGTACCCCAAGTCCGAGCTCCCCGCCGAGCTGTGGGCGCCCGACGGCGACTCCCGGCTCGCCCTGGTCACCTGCGGCGGCGAGTTCGACGCCGCCGCCGACAGCTACGAGGACAACGTCGTCGCCTGGGCCGTCCCGGCCTGAGCGACGCGGGCCCGCCGGCGCAGCCCACCGCCGGCGGGCCCGCCGTACTGCCGGGCGGCGGCCCTACGGGCGGGTGGCGGCGTTGACCGTGCGGACGGCCGTGACGACGAGGTCGTCGCGGGCGCCGACCCAGTAGGGCCCGGACTCGTCGAGGAGCCGCTCGACCGTCTCCCTGTCGTCGTCGGCGAGGTAGCCCGCCAGCTCCTGCCGCGCCGAGGTCAGGTGGAGCAGGGCGACCCGGCGACCCGTCTCGTCCAGCGGCGGCGTGGCCTCCACCAGGAACGACCGGGACCGCACGTCGGCCAGCCCGGCCCGCGCCAGCGCCGCCGGCCAGCCGGAGGGGAGCGGCGGCCCGTGCAGCTCGGCCCGCAGGTCGGTGAACCAGCGGGAGCGGGCGTCGTCCAGCCGCGACTCCAGGCCGGGCCGACCGACCGGCCCCGCCAGCAGCCACGCCGCTGCCTCGTCGACCCAGGGCCGCTCGAAGGCGGCGTTCTGCTCGAGGGCCTCGACCCAACCCTCGCGGACCTGCTCGT
>Ga0126306_10002653_pt1 | contig 10146 bp, 12 predicted proteins | sample Plot27_FD_92592 | JGI IMG/M metagenome (GOLD analysis project Ga0126306, IMG submission 92592) | Serpentine soil microbial communities from UC McLaughlin Reserve, CA, USA - Plot27 | ecosystem: Environmental > Terrestrial > Soil > Grasslands | place: USA: UC McLaughlin Reserve, Lake County... | reverse complement strand
CCGCGAACTGGCGCTTCGTAGTGGAGAGGCTCATGTTGATCACGTCGAAGCCCTGCTCGACGGCCCAGCGGAGACCGCCGAGGAGTGCCGGGCCGCTGCCGGTGAAGCCGGCGCCGAGCACCCGCACGCTCGAGATCCTGCAGTCGGGGGCGAGGGCGCGGACGATCCCCGCGCACGCCGTTCCGTGGCCGCAGAGGTCGCCCTCCTGGTCCTCCTTGATCTCCACCTCGTCGCCTTCGACGACGGTCACCGCGACGGTCTCATCGAGCTCGCCGACGAGCGGGTGGCCGGGCTCGATGCCGCTGTCCAGGATGCAGACGCGAACGTCCTTCCCCGCCGAGTCACCCCACGCCCACTCGCGCGTGAGCTGAGCCGGCCACTCGACGGGCAGCTGGTGATCCTCCCCTCGGCCTGCCGGCATGCTCCACGCCGGGAGGGGACGGCTACTCATCGCCGCCGCCGAGCGCTCGCCGGACGGATCGGGACGCGGCCTCGGCGTTCGCTTCCGCGCGCGTGACACGAAGGTCCTCGGGCGCCGTGCCCAGGTTGATGCGGACGAGGTGTGCCGCGGCGCGCGTGCCCGCCTCGGCGAGGAGCGCTCCGGCGATCGCGTCGCCGCGCAGGCGCGGATTGCCCTTCTCCGCCAGGCTCGCGGCGAGGTCGGCCACGTCGGCGCCTACCTCGGCGATCGCCAGCGGGACGGCAGCAGCCCGCTCGAGGGCGACGCCGAGGGTCGCGTTGCGCACCTCCGGCTCCAGCCGGTCGGGGAGGCGGAACGCGGCGAGCGCGTTCTCGTAGACCTCGGCATCCGTTTGCGCGAGCGGCTCGATCCGAGCTCGGAGTGTCTCGGCCTGGGCCGTGGCCCCGCGCGCCTCCGGCCACTCGTCGCGTGAGTTGCGAGCGCACATGGCGGTCAGGCCCGCCCCCAGCGCGACCGCGATCGCGGCCGCCGACCCACCGGCCGGTGACGGGACTTCGGAGGCGATGTGTCCGAGCACGTCACCGAGCGGCGTAGAGAGCATGTCGTCGGGGGCCGACATGCGAGGGATTGTCCTAGGTGCGGGCGCTCGGCGCTAGTCGTCCGGAGGGAGGCGCCGCCGGAGAAGCTCGACCACAGTCGGATCGGGCTCGTAGCCCTCGGCGGCCAGCGCCGACTCGAGGTCGGCGATGAGCGTACGACGAAAGCGGTCGTCGGCCCGCGCCCGCTCGACGAGGTCGTCGAGGCCGCGGAGGGCAAGGGGAAGTTCCTGGGCGGCTCGCACCCAGGCCTCCGGCGCCGGCTTCAGCAGCCGGAGGAGTTCTGCGATGCGCTCTTCGTCATAGCCGCTCATCACCAACCTCCAGACGACGCGGCCGCCGCATTTCTTCCCTCGCCCTCGAGCTCGCCGCGCAACCGGGTCAGGCAGCGCGAGATCCGGCTCGCCACGGTGCCCGCGGGCAACTCGAGCGCTTCGCCGATCATCCGGTAGCTCTCGTCCTGCGCGAAGAAGCGGTCGAGGATCTCCGCGCAGTGATCGGGGAGCGCGCGCATCGCCTCGTGGATCGACAGCGCCTCGTCGAGCTGCTCGATCACGTCGTCCAAGCCGTCCGGCTCGACGTCCTCCCCGGCCGGTTGCTCGCGTGCGCCGCTGCGGATGGTGTCGATGCAGAGCCGGCGCGTCAGCTGCGCGAGCCAGGGGCGCAGCGCGCTGTCGTCGCGAAGCTTGCCCAGGTGCTCGTACGCGCGCGCGAACACCTCCTGGAACACGTCGTCGGCGTCCGGCTCGGGCAGCCGGAACGCCTGCACGGTGATCGCGTAGACGTAGCGGGAATAGCGATCGACGAGCACGCGCCAGGAGTCGTTGTCGCCGCGGCGACAACGAGCGACCAGCTCCGCATCGGTCAGCTCGTAGTGCACCGCACAATCATCGCACTACCAGCGAGAATTGCGACCCCGGCGGCTCGTGTAGAGCAGCTTCGGCCTGGCGACCCGCATCCCCTCGCGCTCGAACTGGTCGCGATGACCGAGCCGGACCGCAACACGGCTCACTTCGGCCTCCTGGTCCGGAGTCACGAGGGTGACGCCGCTCCCGTCTCGTCCGGCGCGGCCGGTCCGGCCGACGCGATGGACGTAGCCCTTGTCGTCCTCGGGCGGGTCGAAATTGATGACGTGCGTGATGTCCGCCAGGTCGAGGCCTCGCGCGGCGACGTCGGTCGCGACCAGCGTCGTCACCCTGCCTGAGTGGAATCGCGCCAGGGCCCGCTCGCGCGCGTTCTGTGACATGTCGCCGTGGAGAGCGATCGCGGGGACGTCTCGCCGGACGAGCTTCGCCACGAGACGGTCGGCGCCGCGCTTCGTCCGGACGAAGACGAGCGCGAGACCGCGCTCGTTCTCCAGCTCGGTGATCAGCGCGTCGACCTTGCCGTCCTGCGAGACGGACACGAACCGATGCTCGGTCGTGCCGGCCGCGGCGCTGTCCGGCGGATCGGCTTCGAAGCGGCCGGGGTTGCGAGTGTAAGAGCGCGCCAGCTCGCCGACCTCCCCGTCGAGCGTGGCCGAGAAGAGCATCGTCTGCCGCTCGCGGTCGAGATGCTTGACGATCCGGTCGACCTGCGGCTTGAAGCCCATGTCGAGCATCCGGTCGGCCTCGTCGAGGATGAGGATGCTGACCTGGTGAAGCTTGATGAGCCGCCGCTCGATCAGGTCGAAGAGGCGGCCGGGCGTCGCGACGAGCACGTGGGCGCCCTTGATCCGCTTCGCCCCCTTGTGCACGGGAGTTCCGCCGTAGGCCGCGTCGACCCGCAGCCCCTTCGCCTTCGCGATCGGCGTCAGCGCCTCGGTGACCTGCCCGGCCAGCTCACGCGTGGGGACGAGAATCAGCGCTGCGGGTGTGCCGGCCTCGGACGAGATCCGGTCGACGATCGGCACCCCGAAGGCGAGCGTCTTGCCCGACCCGGTCGGGGACTTGGCAAGGACGTCGCCGCCCGCAAGGGCGGCGGGGACCACAGCCGACTGGATCGGAAATGGCATGACGATGTCCTGGGCGGCGAGCGCCTGCGACACCTCTGCGCTCACGCCGAGCGCGTGGAAAGACTCTACGGTCAAGTTCTCTACTCCTTGGTTTTAGGCTCGAGATCAACTGCTCGGGCCCACGGAGGAGAACGAGAAGCTCAATCTCACGGGACGGCCGGATGCCGTCCGTGCTCACACAGTAGCCGAATCTTCAGAAATACAGCTGCGACCAGGCGGTCCACCAGTCGTCGGCGCGCGAGACGACCGTCAGCGGCTCCTCGATCTCGACGCCCTTCTTTCGGCGAAACTCGTCGACGCGGTCGGTCGTCGTGATCTCGACCCTGATCTCCGAAGGGCGGCCGGGGTCGTACGGCTGGACGGCTTTCAGGCCGCCCGAGAGCGCCTTGCGCGCGCCTTCCTCGATCAGCTCGCGGGCGCGAAGCGGCGGGATCTGGCGCGCGGCGTAACGGCTGAGGCCCTTCTTGACCGCGACGGTCGTGAGCCCGTCGCCGAGCAGTTCCTCCGCCTCGCGGCACGTCGCCTCGTCGCCGGTGACGAGCACCACCGGGCACCCCCAGTGGCCGCAGAGCGCGGCGTTGATCCCCGTCTCGCCGACGGGCGTCCCGTTGAACCAGAGGTTCCGCCAGGCTTGACCCGAAACCGTGTGGTTCATGACGCCGTCGGTCGTGCCGGCGCGCGCGTGCATGGCGATCAGCAGGCAGGCGTCGGCGCCTTGCTCGAGAAACTCCGTGTACTCGGTCCAGCTCGACTGCACGACGTACTCGCACGCGGGGTCGAGCAGGTCGGGGATCAGCGAGTTGAAGCTCCAGCCCTTGCCCGCGCCGTGGTGGTCCATGACGAGGATCTCGTCGGCGCCCGCCGCCTTGGCGCCGCGGACGGCGGCGTTGATCTCCTCGGTATAGAGGCGGCGGCCCTCCTTGTACATCTGCTCGCCGCCGGTGACCTGCTCCCACTTGACGATCCCGGCGACACCCTCCATGTCGCTGATGATCTGGACGCGCACCAGAGGGTTCTACCCGATCGCGCGCAAGGGCACGCGAGATCGGCGACGAGGTCCGTAGGGTTGCGCCGTGGAGACGGGCCTCGCGGGCAAGCGCGTTCTCGTCACCGGCGGCTCCGGCGGGATCGGCTCGGCGTGCGCGCGGGCCTTCATGGCCGAGGGCGCCGACGTCGTCGTCCACTACCACCGCGGGCGCGAGCGGGCCGAGGCGGTCGGCGGCTCGGCGGTGGTGCAGGCCGACCTGACGCACGAGGCCGAGGTCGATCGTCTGTTCGACGAAGTGGGTCGGCTCGATGTCTGCGCGGCCGTCGCGGGCGTCTGGCCACGCGAGGACGTGCCGGTATGGGAGCTGCCGCTCTCGCGCTGGGAGAAGACGCTGAGCGCCAACTTGACCGCGACCTTCCTGACGGCTCGCAGCTTCCTGCGCCGGCTCGCCGCCGAAGGACGGAACGGGAGCCTCGTACTGGTCGGGTCGACCGCCGGCCTGTTCGGGGAAGCGGGCCACGCCGATTACGCGGCGGCGAAGTCCGCGGTCGTCGGCGGCCTGCTCCTGAGCCTGAAGAACGAGGTCATCCGGATCGCGCCTGGCGCGCGCGTGAACGCTGTCTGCCCCGGCTGGACGGCGTCCCCGATGACGCGGGCGGAGCTCGACGACCCCGATCTCGTGCGGCGCGTCACCCGGACGATGCCGTTGCGAAAGGTCGCGCGCCCCGAGGACGTGGCGGCGCAGGTCGTGGCCCTCGCCTCGGACGAGATCTCCGGCCACGTCACGGGCCAGGTCGTGACCGTCGCGGGCGGCATGGAAGGGCGCGTTCTCCACTCCGATCAGCCTGATTAGCCGGGCGAGCGAAGTGATCGGTGAAGCGGGGCCGTCAACCCGGAAAGGGTGATGGATCAAGCGCTGCCGGCGCGGCCATAGTGGGCGTACAGAGCACGGCCCCGGTGCGGCGGGGGCCGACTCGAAAGGAGAAGAGCCCGATGCGGCGCGGGTCGACTCCAGGGAGCCGCCCGGATGCGGCGCGGGCGGATCCCGGGGCGACGCCCCGATGCGGCGGAGCCTCGAACACAACTTCACAGCGGTTCTCTTCGAAGGCGTTCAAGCGGGGCCAGGCGGCGGCCCCGCTTGGACATTCTTGTCGCGGAAAGTGCTTTGCACTGCGTGGTTGCGTGACGGTCATTTTCGCATCGGCATGCGATCGAACCGAGCAGCCACACCGCGCGAAGTTAGCCTTCCGGGACGCATGGCCTCACGCTTCCTCGATCGCCTCCAGCAGGGCCCGCTCGTCGTCGCCGACGGTGGGATGGGCGCGCTCATCTCCGCCGCCGTCCCCAGGCTCCGATGTCCCGAGGAGGCCAACCTCAGGGCGCCCGAAGCGGTCGTGTCCCTCCACGTCAGCTTCATCAACGCCGGCGCCGACCTGATCGAGACCAACAGCTTCGGCGCCAACCGCCGCAAGCTTGCCGCCCACTTCCTCGAGGACGAGCTCGAGACGATCAACTCGACCGCTGTGAAGCTCGCCAGGCAAGCCCGCGAGACGACAGGCAAGGACGTCTTCGTCGCGGGCTCGATCGGCCCGATCGGGCAGGCGGCGACCTCGCGCATCCGCAAGGAGCTCTTCGCGGAGCAGGCGAGCGTGCTCGAGGGCCGCGGCGCCGACCTGTTCATGATCGAGACGTTCTACGACCTCGAGGAGGTCGTGGACGCGGTCGAGGCGGTGCGGAGTGTGTCGAGCCTCCCGATCGTTGCGCTGATGACCTTCGACGAGGGCGCGGAGACCCTCGCCGGCATCACCGCCGGCGAGGCGGCCCAGAGACTCGCCGACCTGGACGTGGCCGCGATGGGCGCGAACCACGGCGCAGGGCTTCTCGCGGCCCTGCACGCGCTCGACCAGATGGGCCGGGACGGCAAGCCGCTGGCCGCGCTGCCGAACATCGGCCTCGCGAGCCTGTCGGGTGGGCGCGTCATCTACCCACACGCCTCGCCGGAGTACTTCGCCGAGTTCGCCGCCCACGCGCGTGACCTGGGCGCGCGCATCATCGGCGGCTGCTGCGGCACGACGCCGGCCGAGATCGCGGCGATCAAGACCGCGGTCGACGAGGAGCGGCAGCCCCGCGCTCCGCTCGAGCTCGACGAGCGCGAGCTGATCGTGGCCCTCGGCGAGGAGCAGCGCGAGACAGGCCTCGCGCGCGCGCTCCGTGAAAAGGAGTGGGTCGTCTCCGTCCAGCTCGACCCCCCGCTCGGCGGTTCGAGCCGCGGCCTCGTCGAGGTCGCACAGGCCCTGCAGGACTCCGGCCAGGTCGGGTTCGTCGACATCAACGACAACGCGACCGCGCGCGCCGGCATGAGCGCGCTGATGGTGTCGGCCGCGATCGAGCGCCAGGCGGGCATCGAGACGATTCCGCACCTCACCACGCGCGACTGGACGGTGATGGGACTCGAGTCGATGCTTCTCGGCGCGCACGCCGAGGGCGTCCGCAACGTGCTCGCGATCACCGGCGACCCACCCGAGGTCGGCGACTACCCCGGCGCGCGCGGCGTCTACGAGATCGACGCGATCGGCCTCACCCGCCTGCTCGCGCGCATGAACCGCGGAGAGGACTACAACGGCCGGCCGATCGACGCTCCGACGTCCTTCTTCATCGGGGTGGCGGTCAACCCGACCCCCGACGACCTCGACGTCGAGGTCGACCGCTTCCGCCAGAAGGTCGAAGCCGGAGCGAGGTTCGCGATGACGCAGATCGTCTACGACCTCGAGCACCTCGACCGCTTCCGCGAGCGGCTCGGCGGCGAGTGGCCGATCCCGGTGATCGTCGGCGTCTTCCCGCCCACCAGCTACCGCCTCGCCCTCCGCCTGCACAACGAGGTGCCCGGGATCGTCGTGCCCGAGCCCCTCCAGGACGCGCTACGCGACGCCGGGCCCGATGCATCCAAGCTCGGCATGGAGCACGCCCGAGGGCTGATCGCGGCGTCACGGGACCGGGCGGAGGGCGTCTACATCGTCGCGCCGTTCCGGCGGCCGCTCGCCGTTCTCGACCTGCTCTAGCAGGCTCCCGTCGAGACCGGCGTGCGAGCACCCGAGAGCGCCTTGCGGACGAGGTCCGTGGGAACGCCGAAGCCGCCGTCGGAGCCGCGGCGCGAGGCGAACACCGTGGTCTCCACCTCGCCGCGGGCGTTCACGGCCGGCCCGCCGGAGTTGCCCTTGCGTACGCGACCGCGGAGGGTCGTGATCCGGCGGGCGACGGTCCTGCGGCCGAGCGCGTCCTCGGTCAAGACGGTCACCGTGGGCCCGGCCCGACCGGGAGTGGCACGGAACGGGCCGTTTTCCGGATAGCCGAGGATGGCGACAGGGTCGCCGGCGTCGGGCGCCACGAGTGGAAGCGCCCGAGCGGCAAGACCCGGAACGCGGAGAACGGCGACGTCGTTCGTCGCGTCGAAGGCAACCGCGGCCGCGTCGAGGCGACCGGAGCCTGGCGCCTCGACCGTAGTGTCGTCCTGCCCGGCCACGACGTGGGCGTTAGTGACGACCAAACCTGGCGCCGCGACCCAGCCCGAGCCCGAGACGGCCAGTCCACACGCCGTCCCGAACACACGCACGACGCTCGGGGCCGCCTTACGAACACCCGGTGTCCGCAGAACCTGCGGGCTCGGCGGCTCGACCGGCGCGAGCGGCCCGACGATCGAGGGGAACGGATCGACACGCGCCAGCGCCCGCAGAGCCCGGGACGGCGGCGCGATCTCGTTCAGCTGCTGCAGCACTTCCGATCGCTGCGCCTCCCGGCGTAGGCGCGTCTGGCCCGGGAACTGCAGGGCGACCGCGCCGACGACCCATACGAGAACGAGGCCCATCGCAGCGCCGAGGACGAAGCCGGCGACCGAGTCGGCCCCCTGGAGTGGGCGCAACCGCAACGCGCCGCGCAGGCGGCCGCCGACGGTCGCGCCCACGGCCTCGAACAAGACCGCAAACGCGCCCGCGCAGAGGAGCGCGACGAGCGGCGTGTACGGCGAGGTCGAGCCCTCGGAAAGGAGGTGCGGAGCCAGGCGGGCGCCGAGCAGCGCGCCCACGACGACGCCGACCGCCGCGAGCGCCGTGGCGAGGAAGCCGCGCCGCGCCCCGAGGAACCCTGTCAGTAGGGCGAACCCGAGCACCATTAAGTCGACCCTCGTCAGGCGCCGGAGGCTAGCTGGACGGCCTCGACGCCCGGTGCAATCATCGAGCAGTGACGACCTACCACGACGGATCGCGCCGCCTCCAGGACCGTTTCGACACGCGCCGGCTCGCCGACCGCATCGACGAGAAGCTCGTGGCGCGGGGAACGATCGACGAGGACGACCGCGCGTTCATCGAGCGCTGCGACATGGTCTTCGTGGCCACCGCCGACGCCGACGGCCGGCCCAACTGCTCGTACAAGGGCGGCGACCCCGGCTTCGTCCGCGTCCTCGACGAGCGGACGATCGCGTTCCCCAGCTACGACGGCAACGGCATGTACCTCTCGACGGGCAACGTGCTCGTCAACCCTCATGTGGGGCTCCTGTTCATCAACTTCGAGGTTCGCAAGCGCCTGCGTCTGAACGGCGTCGCGTCGATCGACGACGACGACCCGCTCATGCCCGACTACCCCGAGGCCCAGTTCGTCGTCCGGGTCCGCGCCGAGCAGGTCTTCCCGAACTGCCCGCGCTACATCCACCACTACCAGCTGGTCCAGCGTTCGCGCTTCGTCCCGAAGAGCGCCTGCGAGACGCCGGTCCCCGCCTGGAAGACGCGCGAGTGGTCTCGTGATGCCCTGCCTGAAAACGATCCCGCGCGCAATTCCGCGCGCGAGGTCGTTGAGCGCGGCTAGCCGAAGGTACAATCGTTCGGCTTCACGCGCGGGGGCGTAGTTCAGTTGGTTAGAACGCCGGCCTGTCACGCCGGAGGTCGCGGGTTCGAGTCCCGTCGCTCCCGTCTCTCAAAGTGCCTGCAAATAGGTTTTTGTTGTCTCATCAGGCACGGCAGGACAGTTGGTGGCCCAATCCCGTGGCCCAAACGTCTGACGAAGAATGCCTGCAAACGAGTCACTTTGTCCCTCTAGTCTGTGTCCGGCCACACGAATAGGAACGAGTCACGAGGGTGGCTCGGCAGCTCGCTATAACCATTCGGGGTGAACGCCGGCGAACAGAGAGCCGCGCCCGGGTCGGTGTCCGGGCTCGCCGAACGGGCGACGGCGACCCGATGAGGAAGGACGTCCGCCAGTTCATCCGCCGACTCGAGTCGGCCGGGCTCACGGTCGTGTCAACGCCTGGCCACTACCACGTCCTGCGCGATGGGAAGCCGCTGCGGAAGCAGAACGGGATGCCGTTCACGCTCCCGTTCTCTCCCAACACGATCCGCTGGCGTCGTTCGGCACTCGTCGAACTTCGCAAGCTCGGCATCGACCTGTAGTCGCGTCAGGCGACAGCGTCGACCTCCGTATCTTTGAGTCACGATTGTTCAGCCGAATCCGCCGCGTACTCCTCGTCGCTGACGTGGTCGCCCCAGATGGCGGCGTTCCCTTCCTCGTCGACATCGAGCATCGCCAGGTGGGTCATGAACCGCGTCGCCGCTGCGCCGTGCCAGTGCTCCTCCCCGGGCTCGAAGAAGACGCGGTCGCCGGGGCGGATCACCTCGATCGGCCCGCCGCGCCGCTGGCAAACGCCGACGCCTTCGAGGACGTAGATCGTCTGGCCGTTCGGATGGGTGTTCCAGGCGGTGCGCGCGCCGGGCGTGAAGTGGACGCTCCTCGCTCAGCCGCGAGGACGCGGAGGTGCTGCGACCGTGTCGATGTAGACGGCGCCGGTGAACCAGTCACTCGGCCCGGCTTGGGTGTCGAGGGTGTTCCTCGCGATCTGCATTCGCGATCTCCTCTTCGCGTGTGGCAGCGCAGCTGGCGAGCAGGCGTAGGGCTTCCTCCGAGCGCGAGCCCGGTTCGGCCGTGTAGGCGACGATCGTCAGGCCGGGGTCGGCGGCGAGCTCTATCCGGTTGTAGCTGAGCTCGAGCTCGCCGACGACCGGATGGTTGAAGCGCTTCTCGCCCTTGGTGTGAAGGCGCACGTTGTGGGTCGCCCAGAGGCCGCGGAACTCCTCGCTTCGGGTCGAGAGCTCGCCGACGAGATCGG
>Ga0126306_10002652_pt1 | contig 10151 bp, 7 predicted proteins | sample Plot27_FD_92592 | JGI IMG/M metagenome (GOLD analysis project Ga0126306, IMG submission 92592) | Serpentine soil microbial communities from UC McLaughlin Reserve, CA, USA - Plot27 | ecosystem: Environmental > Terrestrial > Soil > Grasslands | place: USA: UC McLaughlin Reserve, Lake County... | reverse complement strand
TAAGCGCGGAACTGCTCGCGGACCACCCCCTCCATCTGGTCAGCGGACAGGCCGTAGGTGGCTGCCAGGTCCCGGGCCGGAACCACGATCGGGGGCTGGCTGACGATCCGGTACTGGCCGTCGACCCGCTCACCGAGCTTGGCCAGGGCCTGCAGGCTGTCACGGGTCCGCGCCTTGGCCGCGCCCTTGCGGGCGGTCTTGGCGACCTGCTTGACCGCCTTCGCCGCCTTCTTGGAGGCCTTGGAGGCCTCGGCGGCGGCGCTCTGGACCCCGCTCAGGAGCTGGTCCTCGTCCAGGTGGGCATACCAGATAGCCAGCGTGCCCATCGCGGCGAAGCTGGCCATCGCCTCCCGGTAGGCCGCCACCGACGCCAGCGTCGCCGCCCGCGTGTCCGCCTTGGAAAAGCCGTTGTTGCGGGCGGCGATGGTGACGCTGGCCGCCAGCCGCTTGACGTCGTACTCGAAGGGGCCCGGGAGGGTCTCGTCAAAGTCGTTGAGGTCGAATAGCAGCCGCCGCTCGGGCGAGCCGAACGCGCCGAAGTTCGACAGGTGCGCGTCGCCGCACAGCTGCACCTGGAGGCCGGCGGTGGGCGTGCCGGCAAGGTCGGCGGCCATGATCTTGGCGCCGCCGCGGTAGAAGGTGAAGGGCGAGACCAGCATGCGCCCGTGCCGGACCGGGACCAGGTCGGGCTCACGGGTGCGGTTCTGCTCCTCCAGCAACCCCACCGGATCCGGGCGGTCGCTGGCCGGCGTCCAACCGGCGTGGCTGGAGGGAGGGGTCCGGTCCCGTGCCTCCTTGCCCTTTGCCCGGCGCTCGTCGACGCTCAGATGTGGGACCCTCGTGCTCGCGGCCATCGGCATACCTCCGCTTCCGTCCGCGTTCCCGCTTGGTGTTCGCTGATAGCACTGTCCCGGCCGACCCGGACATCGTGGGGCCTCCCGGCTGTGATGGGCTGGCTCTCCGGCGTGCGTGGGCGCGGGCGGTGTAGCGGGCGGCGACGGCGGCGCCGGTGCCCATGAGCGAGCCGGCGAGCACATCGCCCGGATAGTGCACGCCGGTGTGGACCCTGGAGTAGGTGATGGCGGCGGCCAGGGCGTGGAGTGGCAGCCAGGCCAGGGGCAGCTCGTCGCCGACCGCCGTGGCGAAGGCAAAGCCCGAGGCGGAGTGGCCTGAGGGGAACGACGTCGAGCCGGGCATCCTGACCTTGCGCCCGGTCGGCACGCTCACCCCGGCCCGGTCGGGACGGGCCCGCCTGAGCAGCCCCTTGCCCACCAGGTTGGCCGTGGCCGAGGCCAGCCCGATCCACGGCTTGGAGTGGTCGGCGGCCGATGACAGCCGGCTCAGGGCGAGGTCGAGGCTGGGCGATGGGGTGGCCGCGATCGCCCGGTAGACGGCCTGGTCGAGCTGGTCGAGCTCCCCGAGGGCGCCGCCGTAGATGGTCACCGGAGGCGCCGGCCCCCCGCGACCGACGACCTCACCCACGGCCGGTGGCTGGCCCGGTCAGGGCCATCTGCCGCAGGCGGTTCCAGTCCATGATGGGCTTGGGATCCGGCACCCCGGGACGGTCGCGGGGCACCCGGACCCGCAGCGCGGCCGGCCGCACGACACAGCGCACCGGCGTGTCCAGGACCAGCGCCTCACCGTCCACCCCGACCGGGATCTGGGCGGCGTCGGCGTCGATGACCACCTCCCGCCCGACCAGGCTGGTCAGCCCGCGCGCGCGACGCCCACCCAGCAGCCCGGCCGCCTGGGCGGCGCTTTGGACGGTGACCGCGAACATCCCCAGGGTGCCCCGGTCCAGCCGGGCCCGGCGCCCGAGCCCGGCGATGTCGCCCATCCCGTAGGGGTTGTTGGAGACCAGCACCGCCTGCGGCCCCTGGACGGTCACATTGTCGGCCCTGGCCACCAGCCGCGGCCCGCTCTGGCCGGCCAGCAGCCCCGGCAGCTGGTCCAGGGTGGTGCGGGTCTTGTCGTCGCGGTAGGCCGGGCTCTGGACGACGGCGGCATAGGCCCCGAAGGAGGCGTTGTTGACGAACGGGCGGCCGCCGATGAACCCCAGGTCGACCTGGAGCTCGACCCCGTCGCGCAGCGCGTCCAGGCAGCGGGAGGGGTCCTCGCGGTCCAGCCCGAGGTCGAGGGCGAAGTGGTTGCGGGTGCCGGCCGAGATGACCAGCAGCGGGATATCGTGCTCGGCGGCGATGCCGGCGACCAGCGCCTGGGTCCCATCCCCGCCGGCCACCCCGAGCAGGTCGGCGCCGTTTGCCACCGCGGCCCGCGCCAGCTCACCCACGTCCACGGTCCCCGGCCCCTCGAGCAGGGCGACGGTGGCGCCGAGGGCCTCGGCCTTGTCCTTGAGCCCGAACCGTCCCACCTTCCCGCCGCCTGAGCGCGGGTTCATGATCAGGTACGGCCGCCGGGGCGGCGGGGCGTCGTGTTCGCGCATCCGCTCGGGCACCACCTCGCGGGCCAGCGCCGCCCGGCCGGCGGCCACCGCCACCGCCAGCAGCCCCAACGCCACCACCACGACCCACAGCAGTCCCCGGCTGGTGTACAGCACCAGCACGACCAGCGGCGCCAAGACCGCCACCGCGGCAGCCAGCCAGCGGATCGGGCCCCTGTGGGTCAGGGCCCACCACAGGCCGGCCGCGGTGAGGGCTAGGCCGACCACGCCGGTGACGGTCACGGCCAGGCTGGCCCTGAAGCCGATCGCCAGCAGCGGCACCAGCACGGCCGCCGCGGCGGCCACCAAGGCCAGCCGGGCCAGCCAGCGCTGGGCCACGGTCGCCCGCCCCGGCGCCTCCTGCTCGGTGGTCACCATCCCCCGATCACCACCCACTCCTCCGACTGCCAGGACCGCTATGAGCCTGGACGGGCGGCGGCCGTCGAGGCATCACCCCAAACGGGTGAGATCCAGGTCAACCCCGGTTCGCGCCGAGCCGCACCTCGGCAGCATCCACCACCTCACGAGGATCCGCCCCTACGATCAGGAGCCCAGGCGCGGCGCCGAACTGGTCGTTCAGCAGCAGGTGACGAGCCGGCCCGGCGCCCACACACTTCAGCGCACCGCGGGTCGGTCGCCTCCCCTGGCAAGGTCGCAGATGATCGCTGGTGGGTGCTCGGCCAGCTGCTTGAGGATGGCCCGCTGGAGTTGGGGGCGGGAGCCAAGTCGAGCCCCCAGGCAGGGTCAGCACGACGAATCCTGCTCGCTGGACTGCTGGATCCGCATCGCGGCCTCGATCTTCGCCGTCCTTCAAGGCAAGCATCGCACCCTGGAGGTCGCCAGCCAAAGCCAAGGCCCGCAGACGGGCGGCGAGGCAGCAGCGCATTGACCTCTGTGTGGTCTGTACGCGAAGGACGAGCCGGCGGACCACGAGTCTATGGCCTCCGCCACTTCCCCCAGGGCCGCCACTGGGACCCAGCGCTCCGCCTGACATCTCCGCCTCAGCCAGCGGACTTCACGCGCCGATCGTATCCCCTCAGTGGCGGCCGGCCCGCCGCGCGGTGTTGGGGCTGGCCGGACTGGGGGACGGCTGGGTTCCGGTGGTGTCGGCGATGGCCGCCATGGGTAAGGAGCCCTCTGATGACCGCGCCGCACCATCAGGATGGCGGTTGAGGATGTCGCCGGAACTCATCTCGATCCTGGTCCTCGCGCTGATCTTCATGATCGCCACCCTCCTGCCGGTCAACATCGGGGTGCTGGCGTTCGCGGGAGCCTTCCTGGTCGGCACCCTGGTTGCCGACCAGTCCACCGACGACATCATCGCCGGATTCCCCAGCGACCTGTTCCTCACCCTGGTCGGGATCACCTACCTGTTCGCGGTGGCGCAGAACAACGGCACCGTGGACTGGCTGATCGAGTTGGCGGTGCGGGCCGTCCGCGGGCGGATCGGCGCGATGCCCTGGATCATGTTCGCCCTGGCCGCCGCGCTCACCGCCGTCGGGGCCGTCAGTCCCGGGGCCGTCGCCATCATCGCCCCGATCGCGCTCGGCTTCGCGGTCCAGTACCAGATCAGCCCGCTGCTGATGGGGCTCATGGTGATCCATGGCGCCCAGGCGGGGGGCTTCTCCCCGATCAGCATCTATGGCGGCATCACCAACGGTGTCGTCGAGGAGGCTGGGCTGCCCCTCAACGAGGTCGCCACCTTCCTGGCCAGCCTGTTCGCCAACCTGGCGGTGGCCGTGCTGCTGTTCGTGGTCCTGGGCGGCCGCGACCTGCTCCGCCGGCGGGCCGAGGTGACCGAGGGCCCCGCCGGCGACACCACCCACGCCTCCTCGGCCGGTGGTACCGGGGACGGCCGGACGGCACCGGGAGAGGACCGCCGCGTCCTGGCGAGCTCGCCCCAGCAGGGGGCACAGGCCTACGGCGACGCCGAGATGGAAGCCCGCAGCGAGGAGCGGGAGCTGGAGCGGCCGCCCCCGGAGGCGCCTGAGGCCGCCGCCGACGGGCCGCTGTCCCCCAGGGCCTACCAGCTCCTCACCGTCGCCGGGATCCTCATCCTGGCCGCGTTGACCCTGTTCTTCGAGGTCGACATCGGGTTCGCGGCCATCACCATCGGCCTGGTGCTCACCCTGATCGCGCCGCAGCTACAGAAACGGGCGGTCGGGCAGGTCACCTGGCCCGAGATCCTGCTGATCACCGGGGTCGGGACCTATGTCGGCGTGCTGGAGGAGATGGGCACCATCGACTACGTGGGCGCGGCCGTCGCCGACCTCGCCTCGCCACTGCTGGTGGCGCTGCTGCTGTGCTTCATCGGGGCGGTCGTCTCCGCCTTCGCCTCCTCGACCGCGGTCCTGGGATCGCTGATCCCCCTGGCGGTGCCGTTCCTGCAGGCCGGGACGGGCGTCAGCCCGGTCGGGTTCATCGCCGCCTTCGCCGTCTCCTCGACCATCGTCGACGTCAGCCCGTTCTCCACCAACGGCGCCCTGGTGCTGGCCAACGCCCCCCCGAGCGTCGACAAGAACCGCTTCTTCCGGCAGCTGGTGGCCTACGGCGCCCTGGTGGTCGCGGTCGCCCCGGTCGTGCTCTGGTTGGTGTTCGTGGTCGTCCTGGGCTAGGACGCGGCTCAGTCCTTGAGGTCGCGCTTGATGACCTTGCCCATGTCGTTGCGGGGCAGCTGGTCCAGGTAGCGGACCACCCGGGGGCGCTTGTGGGGGCTGAGCAGCCGGGCGACGTGGTCGACCAGCTCCTGCTCGGGCGGCCGCTCGGCAGCCGGGACGATCCAGGCGACGATGCGCTCGCCCAGGTCGGGGTCGGGCTCGCCGGTGACGGCCGCCTCGGCCACCCCGGGGTGTTCCAGCAGGGCGTTCTCGATCTCGCCGGCGCCGATCTTGTAGCCGCCGCTCTTGATTAGGTCGACCGAGCGGCGCCCGACGATCCGGATATAGCCGTCGGAGGCGCGCACGGCCACATCCCCGGTGTGGAACCAGCCGTCGCGGACCGCCTCGGCGGTGGCGTCGGGGCGGTTCAGGTACTCCAGGAACAGGTTGGGGCCGCGGACCAGGATCTCGCCGACGGTCTCGTCGTCGCTGGCCTCGATGGTCGTCCCGTCCTCATCGACGAGCCGGACGTCCACGCCGTCCAGCGGCGGCCCGACGGTGCCGGGGCGGCGGTCGCCGGCGGCGCGCACGGCACAGTTCATCAGCGTCTCGGTCATCCCGTAGCGCTCGACGACGCGCTGGCCGGTGGCGGCCGCGATGCGCTCGTGGTCGGTCGCCGGCAGCGCCGCCGACCCGGAGACCAGCAGCCGCGCCCGCGAGACCCCGCTGGCGAGCTCCGGGTCGCGTTCGGCGTCGGTGGCCAGCCGGTGGTACATGGTGGGGACACCGAACATCATCGTCGCCGGCCCGGCCAGCTCGGCGGCCATCGCCGACGATGAGAAGCGCTCCAGGTGGTGGACGGCGCCGCCGAGGCGCAGCGGCCCCAGCACGCCCAGGATCAGCCCGTGGACGTGGAACAGCGGGAGGGCGTGGGCGAGGACGTCGTCGCCGGTCCATTCCCAGGCGTTGGCCAGCGCGTCAAGGTTGGAGGAGATCGCCCGCCGGGGGAGCACGACGCCCTTGGGGGGCCCGGTCGTCCCGGAGGTGTAGACGATCACCGCCGGAGCCTCGGGCGAGGGCTCGGCGGGCAGCGCACCGCCCCGGGCCCCCAGATCGACCTCGACGCGGGGCACGCCGGCGAGCTGTGGGGGGAGCTCGATGTCCTTGGCGGTCAAGATCAGCGCCGGTGAGCTGTCGGCGACGATGTGGGCGAGCTCGCGCTCGCCGGCCTTGGGGTTGATCGGCACCACCGGCACACCGGCGACCAGGGCGCCGACCACCGCCGCGCAGGTCTCCGGCGCCGCCACGGCCCACACCGCGACGCGAGGTCTCGACCCGATCAGCCACACAAGGTGGGCCGCCACGCCGGTCAGCTCCTGGTAGGTCAGGACCCGATGTCCGAAGCGGATCGCCTCCTGGTCGCTCGGGTCGGCCAGCGGAGGGAGCAGGGTGCCGCCGGCCGTCGGGGTGGTGGAAACGCTCATCGGGGTGCCTCCCGCCCGTCGCGAGACCTCGCGCCCGTCGGCCGCGACGCCGATCATGGGTGCTATAGGAAGGCTAGACCAGCCGGGGAACCGATGACAGGAGCAGCACCATCGGGCGGGACGGGCCGGCCGGCCCGCCTCAGCGCCGTCGAGCTCGTCGAAACGGTCGTCGATCCTGGGTCGTGGCGGAGCTGGGACGAGCCGGTGGCGGACCCGCCCGGCATCGACCCGGGCTATGTGGCCGACCTGGCCAGGGCGCGGGAGCGGACGGGGTTGGACGAGGCCGTCCTCACCGGTTGCGGCCGGCTACGCGGCCGCCAGGTGGCGGTGGTCGTGTCCGAGTTCGGGTTTCTCGCCGGCTCGATCGGCGTTGCTGCCGGCGAGCGGCTGGTCCGCGCGGTCGAGCGGGCCACCCGGGAGCGCCGGCCGCTGGTGGCGGCGTCGGCCTCCGGCGGCACCCGCCTCCAGGAGGGAACGGTCGCGTTCCTACAGATGGTCAAGGTGGCGGCCGCGATCGCCGACCACCGCAAGGCCGGCCTGCCCTACCTGGTCTACCTGCGGCATCCCACGACCGGTGGAGTGCTGGCCTCCTGGGGGTCGCTCGGGCATGTGACCGCGGCCGAGCCGGGGGCACTGATCGGCTTTCTGGGCCCGCGGGTCTATGAGGCCCTGCACGGCCAGCCGTTCCCGCCAGGCGTGCAGGTGGCCGAGAATCTGTACGCCAAGGGGCTGGTCGACGCGGTGGTGACCCCGGCGGAGCTCGCCGAGGTGGCCGCCCGCGTCCTGGAGGTGCTGTGCGGGCCCCGCGAGGTCCCCCAGGTCGGCGAGCCGCCCGCCGACGACCAGGTGGGCCATACCCCGGTCGCCGAGGCGATCCGGCGCTCGCGCCGCCCCGACCGGCCGGGGGTGCGGGCCCTGCTCCGGGTGGCCGCCAGGGACGTGACGCCCTTGAGCGGAACCGCCGCCGGGGAGCTGGACCCCGGGGTGCTCCTGGCCCTTGCCTGTTTCGGCGCCGCCCCCTGCATCCTCCTCGGGCAGGACCGGCACCGCCAGCGGCGTCAGCAACCGCTGGGACCAGCGGGACTGCGCGCGGCGCGGCGCGGCATCCGCATCGCCACCGAGCTCGACCTGCCACTGGTGACGGTTATCGACACCGCCGGGGCGGACCTGTCCAAGGAGGCAGAGGAGGGCGGGCTGGCCGGTGAGATCGCCCGGTGCCTGGCCGACCTGGTGACCCTGCCGGCCCCGACCCTGTGCCTGCTGCTCGGCGAGGGGGCTGGCGGCGGCGCGCTTGCGTTCCTGCCGGCCGACCGCGTCGTCGCGGCCCAGCACGCCTGGCTCTCCCCCCTACCGCCCGAGGGGGCATCAGCCGTCCTGTACCGCACCACCGAACAGGCGATCGAGGTCGCCGAGCGGCAAGGCATCGGCGTGGCCGCCCTTCGTGCCCATCGCATCGTCGACCGGGTGGTCCCGGAGCTTCCCGACGCCGCCGACGAGGGTGAGGCGTTCCTGCAACGGGTGGGCGCGGTGCTCGAAGCCGAACTCGGTACCCTGCTCCGGTCCGACCCCTCGGCCCGGTACCGTGAGCGCCGCCGCCGCTACCGCGCGCTCGGGCTGACATAACACTCTTGCGGTCGATGAGAGGAGCGGCGTGAACAGGTTCCACCGCTACTACTGTGCAAGCCCCAGCTGGGCCCGCCTCGTGCAGACGACTCTGGTGCCGGCCGTGCTGGAGGGGACCGCGCTGGGCCGGCGGGTGCTGGAGATCGGTCCCGGCCCGGGGCTCACGACCGAGGTGCTGGCCGGGGTGACGGCGGAGCTGACCGCGGTCGAGATCGACCCGACCCTGGCCAGGGCGACCCGCCACCGGGTGCCGGCCGCGCGCGTCGTGCAAGCGGACGCGACGAGGATGCCATTCGCTGACGCCGCCTTCAGCGCCGTGGTCTGCCTGACGATGCTGCACCACCTCCCATTCCCCGAACTGCAGGATCGGCTGTTCACCGAGGTCCACCGGGTGCTGGCTCCTGGCGGCGTCTTCTGCGGCTCCGACAACCCAGGTCGGGGACTCAAGTTCCGCCTGATCCACCTCGGCGACAATCGGACCATCGTCGATCCCGCCACCCTTGGGGCGCGACTGCAACGTGCGGGGCTCGAGCAAGCACGGATCCGCACCGGATCGCGGATCGTGTTCCAAGCCCACCGCCCCCACTAGGGACTCGACCTAGAGCCCTGTGGGGAGCGTGACTCCCAGATCCCTGCCGCTCACAACTGGGCGCTGAGGATCACCGCAGCGCGCAACGCCAGGACGCCGATCAGGACCAAGCCGGGTGCGCTCACCGACGCGAGCAGCGGCTGGGTGACCACGGCCCCGTCAGCGGTGACGGCGAGCCGGGCGGTGAAGAGCCCGCGAAGCCCGGGGACCATCCCCGCGAACGCCACCAGCCACAGCAGGATCCAGGGGAAGCCGAAGGCGTCGTCCAGGGCGCCGGCCGGGAAGAGGGTGAGCACGAAGACCACCAGCAATACGAGCTCGAGGAGCGTGAAGAGGCGCTCGGAGAGTTCCAGCATGCCGGCGCTGGCCCGCGCGTCCTCCCGATAGCGGACGAGCAGGAGGAGCAGCGCCGCCGAGCCGGCGAGCCCGGAGGCGAGGAAGAGCCCGCCGAGCGCCCACGTGTCGCTCCACACCGGCTGGTTGGAGACGGCCAGGAGCACGCCGGTGTATCCGGCGATGAACAGGCCCAGGACCGCCCCGACGCTAATCCACAACTTGCCCGCCGTACCGTCCAGCAGCCGCACCGCCCGGTCGGCAAGTGAACCGCGGATCTTCCGGTCCCGCACCAGCACCTCGAGGAACGACACCGTCGCGAAGAGGCCGAAGGCCACCAGCGCCCACGAGCCGACCGACATCGGCGACCCGGTTTTGAAGTTGAAGCCCTGCGAGCCCGGCGTGGTGTTCCACAGCATGTGCCAGAAGCGCAGCGGCTGGGTGAGGTCCAGCGTCAGCAGGATCGGGCATGGCAGGAAGGTCAGGAAGGCGGCGTAGTAGCCGACCCGCGCCGCCGGCTCGTCGGCGCGTTCGCCCCACAGGCGGAGCAGTGTGGCGATGAAGTAGGAGCCGCCGGCCAGGCCGGCCAGGAAGAAGTAGGGCACGATGTACCAGGTCCAGTCCGGCGCGCGGACGAAGTGCTGGGCCTGGGCCAGAAGGATCATCGCGCTCCCGCCTCGGCCGTTGGCGGCGTCTCGTTGGGCGGTGGCTCCTGGGGCGATACCTGTCGTCGGCGCAGGGCGATCAACCCGCCGAGCACGCCCAGCACCGCGGTGACCGCCGTGGTGAGCCAGCCGCCCGCGTTGTTGCGGCCCGGAAGCGTCGCGTTGGCCGCGTTGGGCAGCCGGTAGGCCTCCGGCTTGTCCATGAGCAGGAAGAACGCGTTGAGCCCGCCGTAGACCTCCTCGTCCCGCCCGTACAGGTTCGCCTCCACGACTCCCTGGGAGTGGAGGTCGGCCAGGCGCTTGTCGGCTCGCTGCTGCAGCTCGTCGAGGGGGCCGAACTGGATCGACTGGGTCGGGCAGGCCTTGGCGCAGGCCGGCTCCATCCCGCCCTGGAGCCGGTCGTAGCACAGCGTGCATTTG
>Ga0126306_10002651_pt1 | contig 10151 bp, 8 predicted proteins | sample Plot27_FD_92592 | JGI IMG/M metagenome (GOLD analysis project Ga0126306, IMG submission 92592) | Serpentine soil microbial communities from UC McLaughlin Reserve, CA, USA - Plot27 | ecosystem: Environmental > Terrestrial > Soil > Grasslands | place: USA: UC McLaughlin Reserve, Lake County... | reverse complement strand
CTCGTGCGGGCGCTCGGCGCCGCAGAGAAGCTTCTCAAGCCGGGCGGCAGGCTCGCCGTCGTCTGCTTTCATTCACTGGAGGACCGCATCGCCAAGAAATTCTTCGTTCAACGCAGCGGCCATGCGGCGCGCCCCTCCCGCCATCGCCCCGCGGCCATGATGCAGCATCCGGCCTTCATGCTCCTCAACCGCAATCCCCTCACCCCCTCCGAGACCGAAGTGGAAGCAAACCCGCGGTCGAGATCGGCGAAGCTCAGGGCAGCTGTCAGGACCGATGCGCCGGCGCGTCCGCTCACCCGCGATCTTCTGCTCCTGGCAAGCGCCGGAGGCCGGCCATGATCCTCCGCCTCCTTAACGGAATCCTGGTGCTCGGTCTCCTCGTGTCGGCCTATTATGCCTATGCCCTGGAGCACAAGACGCGCAGCGCCGAACGTGACATCGTATTGCTCGATGGTCAAATCAGGGAGGAGCGCGAAAATATCAAGCTCCTGACCGCGGAGTGGAGCCTGCTCACGCGGCCCGACCGCATCGAGCATCTGGCCGCCAAGCACCTGAAGCTCGGGGTGGCCGGTGCCCTGCAGCGGATCTCAGAATCCGAAATCGACACGCGGGTTCCAGCCGAGCCCATGATTGCGCCGGGCACGCCGGGCACGGATCAAATTGGCGACATGCTGAGAGAGCAGGGGAGTGCGCCCGCGGACGCAGTGACGCCATGACCGTTCAAGTCTCGGCCCTGGCCGGCCAGAAGCGCCTGCGCCTCGTGGTCTGCGGTTTTGCGCTGTGCTTTGCCATCATCGCACTGCGATTTGCCCAGCTCGCGCTGCTTCCTCCCCACGCCGGTCAGGCGCAGGGGGAGCGGGAAGCGCCTTTGCTCCGCCCGGACATCATCGACCGCAACGGCGTGCTTCTGGCGAGCGATATCGCCATTCCCTCCCTTTATGCCGATCCGCGCCAGATCATCGATGCCGATGAAGCGGTGGAGCTTCTGACCGGTGCCATTCCCGAGATGAGCGCGCGCGACATTATGCAGAGGCTTTCCCAGAAACGGTCCTTCGTTTGGCTGAAGCGGCAGATCACGCCGCGGCAGAAGGAGATCGTTCATCGTCTGGGAATCCCCGGCGTGGGCTTCCGCAACGAGACCCGGCGCGTCTACCCAATGGGCCGGCTCGGAGCGCATGTTCTGGGCTATGTCGACGTCGACTCGCATGGTCTTGCCGGCATCGAGAAATATCTGGACGAGCGGGGCGCGATCTACAAGGCGTCGCTGGCAGAGCCCGGCGGGAACAACACCGGGCCAGCCGAGCTTGCCATCGATGCCCGCGTCCAGCATGCGGTTGCGAGCGAGATCGCCGCGGCAATGGCGACCTACAAGGCGCAGGCCGGGGCCGGCATCGTGCTCGACGTGAAGTCCGGAGAGGTGATCGCCGCGGTCTCGCTGCCGGATTTCAATCCGAACGATCCGAAACAGGCCCAGGACAAGGAAAGCATGAACCGCTTCTCGGGCGGCGTCTTCGAACTGGGCTCGTCGGTTAAAACCGTCACCTTCGCCATGGCGCTCGACGAGGGTGTGGCCGACCTCGGCAAGACATATGACTGTCGCTATCCGCTGCCTGCCGGCCGCTCGCGCATCGACGATTATCATGCGACGCGGCGCATCCTCACAGTGCCGGAGATCTTTACCCATTCCTCCAACATCGGTACCGCCAAGATGGCGCTCGATGTCGGGGTCGAGGGACATAAGCAGTTTTTGCGCAAGCTCGGCTTGTTCGATCGTCTCCACACCGAGCTGCCCGAGTCGGCCGAGCCTCTCTACCCGGCCCGCTGGAGCCGCGTGAACACCATGACCGCCGCGTTCGGCCATGGCATTTCCATCCAGCCGCTGCAGCTTGCCTCGGCTGTTGCCGCCTTCGTGAATGGCGGCATAATGATCGAGCCAACCTTCTTCAAGCGTGATGCCGCAGAGGCAGGTGCCGCGTCCCGCCGCGTCATCAGCGAGGAAACCAGCGTGACCATGCGCTATCTCATGCGGCTCAACGTGACCGAAGGCACGGCCACCAAGGCCGAAGCACCAGGCTACCGGGTGGGCGGCAAGACCGGCTCGGCGGAGAAAGTCGTCGGCGGGCGCTACAGCCGGGATCATCGTTTGACCACATTTGTCGGTGCATTCCCCATGGACAATCCTCGATATGCCGTGCTGGTCTTGCTGGATGAACCCCAAGCCGTTGCTGGAACATATGGCTTTGCCACCGCCGGCTGGAACGCTGTGCCGACGGCGGGCCGGATCATCGCCCGCGTCGGTTCGATGCTCGGCGTCGCGCCGGAAATCACCGCCGAGGAAGCAGTCAAGCTTGCCAAGAAAACTGATGCCGGAACGATCGGTGACTGATCCATGTCGATGAGTCTCAGGTCTCTGATGGGTCCCGACATTGCGCTGAGCGAGGAGGCAGGGCGGCTGGCGATTTCGGGCCTAACCGCGGACAGCCGCAGGGTCAGGCCGGGCGATTTGTTCTTTGCCCTCTCAGGCACAAACGCCGACGGGGTCGGGTTCATCAGCGAGGCTATCGCCAAAGGTGCCACCGCGGTGGTTGCCGAGCCGCGCGTCGGCAAGGCGAATGTGGCGGTCATCCATGATGAGAATCCGCGCCGCCGCCTGGCTCTCGCAGCGGCGCGCTTTTATGGCCGGCAGCCCGACCTCTGCGTGGCCGTCACCGGCACCAACGGCAAGACATCCGTGGCAGCCTTCGTCCGGCAGATATGGCAGTCGATGGGCTTTCGCGCCGCAAGCCTTGGAACGATCGGCATCGTGGGCCCCAGCGGCGATGAATATCTGAGCCATACGACGCCCGATCCTGTCGAGCTTCATTCGATTCTCGCCCGGCTCGCGCAGAGGGATCGCGTGAGCCATCTGGCCCTCGAAGCATCGAGCCACGGGCTTGCCCAGTTCCGTCTCGACGGTCTGAGACTGGCCGCGGGTGCCTTCACCAACATCACCCGCGACCATCTCGATTATCACCCCAGCTTCGAAGATTATCGCACCGCGAAGATGCGGCTCTTTACCGAGCTGCTGCCGCGCGGTTCGCCGGCGGTGATCGATGCCGATACGTCCGAAGGCGAAGACGTGGTGCGCGTGGCGAAAACCCATGGACTCGTGCCGTTCACCATCGGCGGAAAGGGCGATGCGCTCAGGCTTCTCGAGCGACGGCAGGAAGGCCTCGGCCAGGTGCTGCAGGTCCAGGGGCGCGCGGCGCTCCATACGATTACTCTCCCGCTCGCCGGAGATTTCCAGGCTCACAATGCGCTGGTCGCTGCCGGGCTGGTGATCGCCACGGGTGGCCGCGAGGACGTGACCATGAATGCGCTCGCGAGCCTAGAGGGCGCCAAGGGCCGACTCGAACGCGTGGCCACCACTGACTTCGGCGCACCGGTCTTCGTCGACTATGCGCATACGCCCGATGCACTTGAAACCGTGCTTGCATCGCTTCGCCCTTATGCCCGCAGACACCTGGTCGTCGTCTTCGGCTGCGGCGGCGACCGCGACCGCGGCAAGCGTCCGCAGATGGGCGCGGTTGTCCGGCGCCTCGCGGACATCGGCTATGTGACCGACGACAATCCGCGCAGCGAAGATCCGGCTCAAATCCGCCGCGAAATATTGAGGGCCTACCCCGAGGCGATCGAGATCGGCCCGCGTGAAGAGGCGATCCGCGCCGCCGTGCATGCGCTCGGCGAGGGCGATGTGCTTCTCGTCGCCGGCAAGGGCCATGAGACCGGCCAGATCGTCGGCAATGAGGTGAAGCCGTTCAGCGACCACGATATTGTGCGCCAAGCCGTGCGCGACGAAAGGTCCGATGACTGAGCTATGGTCGATCGAGGAACTCCTCGCCGCGACCGGCGGCAGGCTCGAAGGCGAGGCGCGCGGGCCGGTCACCGGCGTTTCAATCGACAGCCGTTCGATCGCGCCTGGAGACATTTTCGTCGCCATCAAAGGCGACAGCCGCGACGGGCATGAGTTTGCCGCTGCAGCGCTAGCGAAAGGCGCAAGGCTTGCCATCGTTGCCCATCCGACCGAGGAAATGCGGGCCAAAGGCGCCGTGTTCGTGGTCGACGATCCGCTTGCAGCGCTTCGCCGCATGGCCGCCGCAGCGAGAGCGAGGTCGGCGGCGAAGATCATTGCGGTGACCGGCAGTGTGGGCAAGACCGGAACCAAGGAGGCTCTGCGGCTCGTTCTCGGCGCGCAGGGCGAGACCCACGCCTCGCAAGCTTCCTACAACAATCATTGGGGGGTACCCCTGTCGCTCGCAAGGCTGTCGCGCACCGCGCGCTACGCCGTCTTCGAGATCGGCATGAATCACGCGGGCGAGATCACTCCATTGACCGGCTTGGTGAAGCCGGAGATCGCCGTCATCACCACCATCGCTCCCGTTCACCTCGGGCACTTCCGTTCGCTCGAGGAGATCGCTGACGCCAAGGCCGAAATTTTCTCAGGCGTTGTTCCGGGCGGCGCTGTGCTGCTCAATCGTGACGATGGATTCCATGCTCGCCTCTCTGAAACGGCACGGCGCTGCGAAATCGGCCGCATCTACGGCTTCGGCCGACATCCTTCCGCCGAAATGAGGCTCCATCGCTCCGTGCTGCATGAGACATGCACCTGCGTCACGGCGCAAATTTTCGGCGAGGAGGTTGTCTATAAGCTCGGCGCGCCCGGTGAGCATCTGGCGATGAACAGTTTGGCGGTCCTTGGCGCCGCGGCCCTTGCCGGAGCCGACCTTGCCCGCGCCGCCCTGTCGCTTGCAGCGCTTTCGGCGCCGAAGGGCCGCGGCCAGCGTCACCGGCTCACGGCACCGGACGGCCATCTGATTCTCATCGATGAGAGCTATAACGCCAATCCGAGCTCGGTCCGGGCAGCCCTCGCCGTCTTAGGAAATACCAGGCCCGGGCGAGGCGGCCGAAAAATCGCCGTGCTCGGCGACATGCTTGAGCTAGGCAATGGCGCTGCGGAGCTTCACGCAGGGCTTGCAGAAGCCATAGACGCCTCGGGCGCGGATGCCCTATATGCCTGTGGCCCGCTCATGCGCCATTTGTGGGATGCCGTTTCGCCGGACCGCCGTGGAAAATATGCAGCAAGTGCGGAGGGGTTGAAAGAACCCCTCATCGCGGATTTGAGGGCGGGGGACGTGATAATGCTGAAAGGCTCTCTGGGCAGCCGCATGGGCCCGCTGGTCGAGGCGATACAGGAGAGATTTCCAGCAGTCTCCGACAGTGCATAGGGGTCGCGGGGTGCGAGGGGAAGGAAAGGGATGCTCTATTATCTGATCCAGGCACTGGAGAAGGATGTCGCCGGTCTTAACGCCTTTCGCTACACCACCTCGCGCACCGGCGCGGCGATGCTGACCGCCCTCTTTCTCGTCTTCATGTTCGGACCCGGATTGATCTCGCTGCTCAAGCTCAAGCAGGGCAGGGGTCAGCCGATCAGGGCCGATGGCCCGCAACGGCATCTCGTGGAGAAGCAGGGTACGCCGACCATGGGCGGGCTGATGATCCTCTCCGGCATCGTCGTATCCACGCTCATTTGGGCCGATCTTTTCAATCTCTATGTCTGGGCCGTTCTGTTCGTGATGCTGGGGTTCGGCGCAATCGGCTTCTATGACGATTTTCTGAAAGTGACCAAGACCTCCTCCAAGGGCTTCCCGGGCAGGGTGAGGCTCTTTTGCGAATTTCTCATCGCCGCAGTCGCTGTATACGCCTTCATGCGCATCGGCGAACCGGCGCTCGCAGGCAAAATGGCCCTGCCGTTCTTCAAGGATTTGCTGATACCGTTCGGCATGGCCTTCATTCTGGTCGGCGCGCTCGTGATTGTCGGCGCTGGCAATTCCGTCAATCTGACCGATGGTCTGGACGGGCTCGCGATCGTCCCGGTGATGATTGCCGTCGGCACCTATGGCGTCATCGTCTATCTGGTGGGCAATGCGGTTTTTGCCGATTACCTGCAGGTGCATTTCGTCAAAGGATCGGGCGAGCTTGCGGTCCTCTGTGGAGCGATCATCGGTGCCGGCCTCGGCTTCCTGTGGTTCAACGCACCCCCGGCCATGATTTTCATGGGCGATACGGGCTCGCTGTCGCTCGGCGGCGCGCTCGGCGCAATTGCGGTTGCCGCCAAGCACGAGATCGTGCTCCTCGTGATCGGCGGTCTTTTCGTGCTCGAAACCGTGTCCGTCATCGTCCAGGTGTTCACTTTCAAGATTTGGGGCCGGCGCGTATTCGCCATGGCGCCGCTGCATCATCATTTTGAGCAGAAGGGCTGGAAGGAGCCGACGATCGTGATCCGTTTCTGGATCATCGCCTTCGTGCTGGCGCTGCTCGGCCTCGCCACCCTGAAGCTCAGATAGGATCCGCACTTCGATGTTTGCGGCCAGGTCAATGCAGGGAAAGAAGGTCGCCGTCTTCGGCCTTGCACGCTCCGGCCTCGCGGTCGCCGAGGCTCTGAAGCGCGGCGGCGCCATCGTGACCGCCTGGGACGATTCCGAGATTGCCCGCGGCAAGGCAAAGGCCCAGGGCATTGCGCTCGGCGATCTCGACGGGCTCGACCTCTCTCCTTTCGACACTCTGGTGCTGAGCCCCGGCGTGCCGCTGACCCATCCTGCGCCGCACTGGACGGTGAGCAAGGCCAGGGCCGTCGGCGTCGAGGTCATCGGCGACACCGAGGTCTTTCAGCGCGAGATCGCCGGCTCCGGCGCCAAGCTCGTCGCCGTCACCGGTACCAACGGCAAATCGACAACAACCGCGCTCATCGGCCATCTCTTCGCCTCTGCGGGGCGCGACACTCAGACCGGCGGCAATATCGGCAAGGCGGCATTTCTCCTGGACGCCCCTCAGCCGGGCCGTGTCTATGTCCTGGAGCTTTCCTCTTATCAGATCGACCTGATGCCGAGTCTCAAGCCCGATGTCGGCGTGTTGATGAACCTCACCCCCGATCACCTCGACCGTCACGGAACCATGGAGCACTATGCCAATGTCAAGGCACGAATGTTCGCTAGGCAGGAGAAAGGCCACACCGCAGTGATCGGCGTCGACGATGCCTGGAGTGCGAAGATCGCCGGCGCACTCGCTGCCGGCCCGATGCTCGTAAAGGTCTCGGTCGAGCGCGAGCTCGCAGATGGCGTATCCTGCATTTCGGGCATCCTTCACGACCGGGAGCATGGTAATGACCGCCAGAAGATCGATCTTGCGCCGATGCGGGCGCTGCGCGGCAAGCACAATTGGCAAAATGCCTGCGCCGCCTATGCGGCGGGCCGGGCGCTGGGCCTTACCGCAATGGACATCGAGCGCGGCATGCTCAGCTTTCCGGGCCTTGCCCACCGCATGGAGGAGGTCGGCCATGCAGGAGAGATTCTTTTCATCAACGACAGCAAGGCGACGAATGCCGATGCTGCCGCCAAGGCACTCTCGTCTTTCGACACGATATATTGGATCGCCGGCGGCATACCCAAGGCGGGCGGAATCGACTCATTGAAGCCGTTTTTCGGCCGTATCTTGAAAGCCTATCTGATCGGCCAGGCTGCGGATGATTTTGCACATGCCATCGGGGGTGCAATTCCCGTTGAGATGAGCGGAACTTTGGACAGGGCGGTCGCCGCGGCGGCACGCGATGCCATGCGTGAGGGGCGGAGGAGCGCCGCCGTGCTGCTGTCGCCCGCCTGCGCTTCTTTCGATCACTATCCGAATTTCGAGGTGCGTGGCGATGCGTTCCGGGCGCTGGTCGGAAAAATATCAGGCATCGAGATGCGGCACAGGAACATGGCATGACGCTGATCAGCCGAAGTGATCGGGGGGCGTTGGCGCGATGGTGGTTCACGGTCGACAAGCTGCTGCTCACCTGCGTGCTTCTGCTGATGGCAGCGGGCGTCATCGTGAATCTTGCGGCAAGCCCGACCATCGCCGCCCGGCTCGGTCTCGAGCCCTTTCATTTCTTCGATCGACATCTTGCCTATCTGGTGCCCGCCGCGCTGATCCTGCTGTTTACCTCCTTCCTCGACGAGCGGAACGCGCGCTGGACCGCACTCGCTGTTCTCATAATAGGTCTCATCCTCATGGTAGCCACGCTGATGGTCGGCGCCGAGGTGAAGGGAGCCCGCCGCTGGATCGATTTCGGTATCGTCAACCTGCAGCCTTCTGAATTCGTCAAGCCGGCATTCGTGGTGATCGCCGCCTGGCTTCTCGGCGAAAGGACCAAGCGTCCCGACGTGCCGGGGCATGCGATCGCGGTGGCGCTCTTCACCATCATTCTTTCGCTGCTCATTCTGCAGCCCGATTTCGGCCAAGCTGCGCTGCTCAGCGCCGTTTTCGCTATCATGCTCGTGGCTTACGGCCTGGCATGGACCATGCTCATGGGTCTGGGTGCGCTGGCACTTGCGGGGCTGGCTTTCGCCTACCAGGCCTTCCCGCATGTGGCTTCGCGCATCGATCGCTTTTTAAGTCCCGACACGGGCGACACCTTCCAGGTCGATACGGCCCTCCAGGCGTTCTACAACGGCGGGATCTTCGGCACCGGCCCCGGCGGCGGAACGGCCAAGCGCATCCTTCCCGATGCTCATGCCGACTTTATCTTCTCCGTGCTCGGCGAGGAATTCGGCTTCCTTGCCGGCATCGTTCTCGTTCTCCTCTTCGCCTTTATCGTGATGCGCGTGCTGCTGCGCTCACTCGAAGAGCGCGATGCCTTCAGTGCGCTGGCACTTGCCGGCCTCATCTCGGTCTTCGGCCTTCAGGCGATCATCAACATGGCGGTCAATCTCTCCTTGATGCCGGCCAAGGGAATGACCTTGCCGTTCATCTCCTACGGCGGGTCCTCTCTGCTTTCGATGGCTTTCGCGATGGGGCTGGTGCTCGTCTTCGGCAGGCGGCGCCCCCGCACCGAACTGAGTTCGCCGGTCGCCGGCGGGCAATTGAGTTAGGATGGCGGCATGGCCCCGAAGAGTGTGAAGGAACATCGCCTGATCGTGCTCGCCGCCGGCGGAACCGGCGGACATCTCTTTCCCGCCCAGGCATTGGCGGAAGAATTGCAGCGCCGCCATTATGAAGTGCACCTCCTGACGGATTCCCGTGTGCGCGACCATGGCGCCAAATTTCCGGCAGCCCATGTATACGACATTCCCTCCGCTACACTGACGATGACAGAGCCCGCAAAGCTGCCCGGCCGCCTCTTTCGGCTGCTGCGCGGCTACGGCATCTCCAAGACCATATTGATGCAGCTTCAACCTCGCGCGGTGATAGGCTTCGGTGGCTATCCGTCTTTCCCGCCGCTGGCGGCCGCCGCGCGGCTGCGCATGCCCACCGTCCTGCACGAGCAGAACGCCGTCATCGGCAGGGCAAACCGGGCACTGGCGAAATGGGCAACCGTCATCGCCTCCTCCTTCCCGACCATTGCAAACCTGCCGCCCGCGCTCGCTTCCAAGATAGAATTGACCGGTAATCCGGTGCGCTCTGCCGTCATGAAGCTTGCCCGCACACCTTATGACAAGCCGACCGCCGACAAGGTCTTCCGTCTTCTCGTCTTCGGGGGAAGCCAGGGCGCGCGCTTCTTCTCCGACATCATGCCGCCGGCCGTGGCCGAGCTTCCCGGTCCGCTCCGCCGCAAGATCAAGGTCACGCAGCAATGCCGGCCGGAAGACATCAAGGGGCTCAAGGCTAAATTTGAAGAGCTCGGCATCGAGCACGACGTCCAGGCATTTTTCAGCGATCTGCCGCGGCGCATGGCGGCCGCGCATCTGGTGCTCTGCCGGTCCGGCGCGTCGACGATCGCCGAGCTGGGCGTGATCGGAAGGCCGGCTCTGCTGGTGCCCTTGCCGCACGCAGTCGACAATGATCAGCAGCGCAATGCGGAAAACTTTGCAGCCTCCGGCGGCGGCTGGCTGCTGCGCCAAGGTGAGATCACGCCCGAAATGCTGGCGGCAGTGCTCACCCGCCTCCGCTACCAGGATGCAGAGCTCGCCGAAGCTGCCAGGGCTGCCCTGGGTCACGGCCGCCCGGATGCGGCCGAGCGTCTTGCAGATGTTGTTGAACGGCTGGCGGCTGCGCCGGCGAGGGTATCGAGCGTCGAGAAAGTGGGACTAGAGCATGAAGTTACCTCGTGACGTAGGACCGATCCATTTCGTCGGCAT
>Ga0126306_10002650_pt1 | contig 10151 bp, 8 predicted proteins | sample Plot27_FD_92592 | JGI IMG/M metagenome (GOLD analysis project Ga0126306, IMG submission 92592) | Serpentine soil microbial communities from UC McLaughlin Reserve, CA, USA - Plot27 | ecosystem: Environmental > Terrestrial > Soil > Grasslands | place: USA: UC McLaughlin Reserve, Lake County... | reverse complement strand
GGATGGCCACGCGCCAACCGATACTGTTGAGCCGGGTGAGACCAAGGATGTGGCGGTTGATCCCGAGAACGTCTCGTTCAAGAGCCTTTTGAACTTTGGCGCACTTGTTGATGCCGGTGGTGCCAAGAAGGCCCCTGCAAAAGAATAGCCCGTGAGGGTTTGCCCCAAACGGCCTTGGGCAAGCCGCTAGGACCGCATGATTGCGGCCCACGTCCCCGTGGCTAATCCCCCTGAAGGAGCCTCCTTATGCCTCTGAATCCCTATACAACTTCCGACGCCAAGATCTTCATCGCGCCAGCTGCGACTGCTGAGCCGGCTAACGCAGCTGCTTATGCGGCCCTGACGTGGACGGAAGTCAAGAATGTCCGTTCGTTTTCGCCGTTTGGTCCATCGACGAATATCATCACAGCTCCGGTCGTAGGTGACAACGTCGAGCGCAAGGCGGCTGGAACGACGACGCTCGGCGATATGACGTTGACCGTTTACCCCGACGATAACGATGCTGGTCAGACTGCGCTCATCGCAGCCATCGCGACCAAGAGCACCTATCCGATCCGCTTTGACTTTCCGTCCGCCAGTAAGGTGACGGTGCCGGGCGGTACTGTCGCCAAACGTTATTGGCTTGCCATCGTGGCTGGTGGGCAAGAGTCGCCTGGCGGTAACGAGGATCTTGTAACAACGGCTTATACCATCGCAACCACGACGATCCCAGTTAAGGTTGCGGCAACTTAAGGAGTGACGTTTGTTTGACATCAGCAGTCTTGATACGTCCGCACGAGCCGAGGAAGGGGCCGATCTTGTCGTTCGGCACCCAACTGAAGGCTACCCACTCAAGGATGCGGATGGGCGTCTTTTAACAATCCGTATTGCCGGGCGTGACAGCGAGCGCTCCAAACGCGCCGAACAGGCTGTTCAAGACCGGCGCGTGCGGATGAATAAGGGGCGGGGCTTTTTGTCTTCTGCTGAGATGGATGATGATCTCATTGAGGTTTTGGTAGCATGTACACTTGGTTGGGAGCCATTCGTTCTCCACGGCAAGGTGTATGAATATAGTCGGGAAAATGCTCGGAGTCTTTACGAGCGGGTCATTTTCATTCGTGAACAAGTTGACGCGTTTCGGAGTGACCGAGCCAATTTTTTGCCCTCATCACAGACGAACTCGTAGCCTACGCCGAAGCCGTCGTTTCTAAGCGGCGGGATGTCGAGGCTCCTGAAGGTTATCTTTACCTTTGGGACTGGTTTTGTGAGCTTGATGCCGCCCGGTCTGGAAACGGCTTCGGCTCCAACCCGATTTCGTTCGTCGATCTTGAGGCGTGGTCGAGGCTCACAGGCCGCAGACCCCGCCCATGGGAAGTCGATGTTCTTCGTTCGCTTGATATGGCCGTTATGACGGTGCGGGCGAAACGGGCTGAAAGAGATCGGCAAAAGTCTGGAGCTTCCTCTGGGGAAATCATGATGAATGACCTAGAGGGGTTCGAGCGTGCGTTTGGAGCATAGAGCCAATGGCTGACCAGATTGCCAGTCTTGATCTTGCTATCGACTCGCGTCCTGCTGACCGGGCGTCGGCTTCGCTTGATCGCTTTGCCGACTCTGCTGAAGCCCTCGAAAGAACCATGCGCCGGATGCTGGAGGGGCACAAAAATCTTGCCGCGGCTAATGAAAACGTGCGCCGCTCAACGGCAAATGTCGGTCATCAATGGCAACAACTCCAGTTCCAGCTGTTTGATATTGCCCAGACCATCGCAACGATGAATCCCCTGACGATCTTGCTTCAGCAGGGGCCGCAGGTTTATCAAGCACTTAATGGACCGGGCGGAGTGTCGGCAGGCCTTGCGAATGTCGGGCAGCATTTGGCAAACATGATTACACCAGCGCGTGCTGTTGGTGTGGCGCTTGCCGCAGCTGCAGGAGTTGGCGTCGTCGCTTGGTTGCGGTACGACGACATGCAGCGCCAAGTCACGGCAACTTTGACCGGCATGGGGCGAGGGCTCGATACGACGAGCACAGCTTTTCAGAACATGGCCCGTCAAGCCGCGGCGGCAGGTGACCTTTCGCAGTCGCAGGCCACAAGAATGGCGACTGCGTTCGGTCGCGTCCAGGAGAGTATCAACGTCCAGACCATCGGACGTGCTGTGGCGCTCTCGAAGGACTTTGCTGCAACCTACACGAACGGCGATCTTCAGGCAGCGCAGGAAAAGATTGCACAGCTTCTTCAGAGTGGTGCAGATGGCATTGGGCGCTGGGTTCGTCAGCAAACTCTATTGAACTCAGCTCAACGTGCAGCCCTGGACGATGCCGTTCGCCGTAATGATGCGGCGGATGCCTTCAACATTGCCATGGATGCGATGGTTGGCAAGTTTGCCAAGGCAGCGGAGGTCACAACCCCTCTGCAAAAGGCATGGGAGGCTATCAGTAAGGCCGTTGACGAGATGATGACAAGGCTTGGGCCTTTCATTGATCTCATGGCACGTGGTGCGGTCAATTTCCTTGGTGATGTAACGACAGTCGTTGACAAGCTCGTTAGTCGCCCGGTGGCCGGGAACCTTTCAGAAGTATCTGGGCGGGTTATTGGTGCCGTTAATCGTGGCGGTAATGCCTTGCGGTCGTCTATCGGATTGGCTCAATCATCCGGGGAGCAGTACGGACCGAATATCAGCGAAATGACTGACATGGCGGCGGGAACGCAAAAGCTCGCTGCTGAAATGAATAAGCTTAAGAGTGAAACTGGCGGACTTAAAAAAGAAACGCTAGATCTTTGGAAGGCTTTTAATCCAGGTCGGGAGATTCTTAACATTCAGTCTGGCCAGTTGGAAGAACACTCTAAATCGGTGTCTGAGAATACCAATCAGATTATTCAACGTGCGAACGCTGTTGAAAAGATTGTTAAGGAGGCCAATCGAGAGGGCGAAGAGTATAAGGATTTAGCGGCTCAGCTCGGAACAGTTGAGCAGGCCAGGAAGGCTGGGCTGGTGACGGGTCGCGATGCGGCCGAAACCGAGGACCGACTTTCGCACGCCTTTCGAACGCACAAAACAGAACTCCAGCGTGTGACCGAAACTGAGGCGCTTGCTGTTCGGCAGGTCTTGGCGCGAACGCAAGGTGAGAAAGAAGCTGTCGCGGCTGAGCAGGCAAGGCTTTCGGTTGCGGGTCAGCGGATCTCACAGGCGCAAGAGGATGTGCTTGTCGAGGGCGCGCGGTTGCGTGTACGGGCTGACTTTGTTGCCCAGTTGCGTGATATGCAGCAGGACCAAGAAAATGAAGCCAAGATGATCGAGTTGGAGCGAAGCCTTATTTTCGCATCCAACGAGGAGCGCGCCCGTCAGATTGCACTTCTTCAAACTGAGCAGCAGCTGCGGAAGCAGGGGTTTGACACGAGTCAATCCAATGTTCGTGAGCGGATTGCGCAGGCCGGGCAGCTTGCGGCAAGCCGTAATAATCAGACTACGAAGGCGATTGAGCAGGGCTGGAATACGGCGCAGAGCGCGGTTACGAATTTCGCGACAAGCTTTGCGCGTGATATGCAAAATGGCGTTAAGTTTGCGGATGCCCTCGCCAATGCCGCCAAGAACGTTGGCCAGAGTCTCACCCAAGCCGGTATCCAGATGGGTATCCGGGGCTTGGCGAGTGGGAACTATGTTGAGGCTGGTATTGGTGCGGCGCTTACGGTTGGCGGCCTGGCTCTTGGGTCCGGTAGTAGCGAAAAATCCAAGCAGCGCAAGCAGCAAATGATGGATGCTTGGGCTCAGGCTCAGCAGGACGAGTTCGAGGCTATTCAGGCGCAGCAGGAAGCCACGATCCAGGCTGGCATTGCTGCCGCTCGTGCAGCCGAAGAAGCGGCCCGTGTGGCCGAAGCTGCGGCTGAAGAGGCAACCCGTCGTGCTGAAGCCGCTATCCGGCGTATGGAGGCATACCAGGATCGCGCCTTTAATGCTGGGATTAATACGAACACGATCGAAGGCCGCCTTACGGCTCTTGCGCGTCAACAGCAGCGCGAGCGTGAGGAAGAGATGCGCCAAGGTGGCGAGGCGATTAACGACCTTGTTGCGGCTCAGCAAGCCGAGGAGCTGCGGATCAGACAGGATTACGCGGATCAGCAGCGAGAAGTTGCGCAACGGCAGGCTGAGGAGCAGCGCCGTCAGCTTGAGGAGCAGCAACAGTTCTTCGCTCAGACCGCGCGCAACATTCGTGAGTTCCTTGACCAGATCCAGGGCGGTACAGAAGCTGGCCTAAGCCCGATGGCTCGCCTTGAGGCGGCCCAGAGTGCCTTCAATCGGCAGGTTGCCATGGCGCGTGCTGGAGATCGTGACGCGCTGTCCGGCATTACGCAATATGCGCAACGTCTCCTTGAGGCAGGCCGTGGAGCCTTCGCGAGTGGCCAAGGCTATCAAGACATCTACCAGCGCGTGGTAGCCGTTCTTGAAGCGCTAATGGGCGGCTCTGCCATGGCGGCGGGTGGCGGTGCAGGTGTTATGGGCGCTGCTGCGAACAGCAATGGTCCGGCTGGCGCCACGGCAGGCGCTGGCGTTCTTTCGACGTTTGCCGATGTCGTTAACGAGGTCAGGCAGCTTCGGAGCGACGTGTCCCGGATCGGTAAAGAGATCACGCAGACGAACGCGGGCGGCTTTAACGCGGTTGTCGCGGCTGAGCATGAAACCCGTGACGCTGTCGTGACGGGCTCTGCCAAACAAGCCGAGGCGATCCGTCTGGCTGAAGTTCGTCGTGCGGCATAAGGCAGACTGATGGCGTTAATCACAAAAGCATGGGCCAAGGTTCTTGGCGATTACTCGCTGGGCAAGGCTTCGCCGCCTGGAACGGGCAACGTCTGGTTTGCGCTGTTTTCACAAAATCCTGGTCCTGATGGGTCGTTGGCTGGCGAGCCAAGCGGCGGTAACTACAGCCGTCTAGCAATCACCGCGGCAATGTCGGTGGTTGATCCTGCAACAGCGATCTCGGCCAACACGACATATCTGCAATTTGCGACCGCATCTGGCTCCTGGGGAACAAGTGCGTTGGCTTACTGGGGCATCATGGATACCGCAACGATCGGTGCAGGAACCATGCGCTTTTATGGAACTCTGACACCACCTTTGACGCCAGGCGCAGGCGACGCGCCTCCGTTCCCGGAGGGCACGATTTCAGTCGGGTTCAAGATCATTGATTAACCAAGCTGCTATTAATGCCGGTTCGATCAACGCAGGCCGGTCGGCTCGAAGTGGGGCAGGGTCAAGCGCCTCAGTGCGGGTTGAAGTTGTCGGCTTTGCTCGCCCTGTTTCGCCTCTTTTTGATCTGCTCATGGATCAAAGTCAGATCCTGGTCTTCACGGTTGAAATTTATCCGGCCTTTATCCCGGATCGGGCCGTTGAGACGCCCTCTCTGACAAGTGAAGGTGGTGGTCTCTTTGTGACGGAAACGGGCACTCCGATCGGGATTGACGGCTAATGCCCTCGTTTAATTTTGAGTCGTTCTTTGGTTTCTTTGATCAGATTGAGATTGGCGATGAGGCCATTGAGGGATCTGTTCCGGTCCTTGGTATTGTTGACGGCCTTTTAACGGCTGTTGATGTTGCGGCTTCGGGGACGTCGGAAGCCCTTCAAGCCTCCGCTGCCCAGGATACGCTTGGTTCATTGCTTGATGGACACCCGGATATTGCTCGCGTTCTTCATACAGGTGATCCGCTTGAGGGTCCTAATCTCGCGCAATTTAATGCGTTCCTTGTTGAAGCCAACAGCGTTTCGAGCGTTCAGGCGTATCTCATCAAACGAGTTGAGGCCCTTCGTTCTGCGTCTGAACTCAGAGGTGCCACGTACGCAGGTGGCGTCTTTTCTACAGATCCAACAGCGCGAGCTGACTACGCTTTGTTGGCGCTCGAGTCAGCGCAAGACGCAGGGTTTGTTGTTCGGTTAAAGGCCTCAACCGGGTTCATCGACTTGTCGGTTGGGGAAATTCGCGACCTGGCTCGCGCGGTTGCTCAGCACATCGCAGCCGCACGCAGCCGAGAGGCTGACCTTGTCGATGCCATTTATGCCGTTTCGACTGTTCCAGACCTAAACGCTATCGACATTACGACGGGCTGGCCGGGATGAACCGTGGCTCCATCAACGCTACTTCCATCCATGGACGGCCGCAGTCGAGGGCTTATGTGCGTATTGCTGTTGCACAAGGTACAGCAGCGGTCCCGACCTTTCGCATTCTAGCGGCGTCGCAGCCCTATGCGACGGCTCCGGGGGATGCGATGCCGAACCTTCTCTTTGAGGGGGATCTGACGAAGATCCTGCGCTTTGATCGCAGCATCATTTCAGGCGGTGGCTTCGGGAAAATGTCCATTGGTGTCGGTGAGTTAGAGCTGATCAACGCCGATGGAGCTTACGATAACCTGATTGATAAGTATGCCATCGACGGTCGGCGTGTCGTCGTTAAGGTTGGTGCCCAAGGCGTCTCGTATAACAAGTTCCGTACGATCTACGATGGCTCTGCGGTTGGCTGGGATGTCGACGAGAGCGTTCTCAGGATTACGCTGCGGGATGCAGGCTACAAGCTTCAGATCCCAGCGAACAGTACGCTTTATGCCGGTGCAGGCGATCTAGAAGGAACATCCGATCTCAAGGGACGTCGCAAGCCGGTCTGTTTTGGTTTTGTCGACAACATCTCTCCGCCGCTTATTATCCCGGGGGAGCTTGTTTATCAAGTCAGTGATGGTCCTATCCAGGCCGTCACTGCCGTTTATGACCGTGGATCTCCCCTCGGGCTTTCTGGCGACTACGCCAACCCAGTTGCTCTCCGTAGTGCTGTGATTGGTGCAGCGCAGTATGCAACGTGCCTGACCTATGGCTTGTTTCGCCTTGGATCTGCGCCGATCGGGACAGTCACGGCGGACGTGCAGGGAGACAAAACGGGTAGTGTCTTTGCGCGTTCGACCGCCCAGATCATTCGCCGTCTGCTCCTTCGGTCGAGGTCTGTCGAAGATCCGGCTGGCCTTACCGTGGCATCTTTCGACGAGCTTGATGCGGCCCAGCCTTCGGACGTCGGCTACTGGTTAGAGCCCGACTCTACGGCAACCGTGCGCTCTGTCATTGATGAGCTTCTGGCTGGCATTGGGGCCTGGGGTGACTTCCGGCGTGATGGGCTATTCCAGGTCGGTCGGTTGGATGCACCGTCCGGTACACCCAACGGAACCTATACGCGAGCTCAGATCCTGGACCTTCGGCGCAGTCGTCTTCCGTCAGCTATCTCGCCACCGCCTTGGCGATTTCGTGGTGCTTGGGGGCGCAACTGGACTGTTCAGGACGATCTCGCGGCCATCGTCCTGCCTGACCGCGTGTCTTACCTCTCACAGCCCTTCCGTGTGGCCGCGTCAGGTGACACAGCGCTCGGACAGAGACTTAAAAACATCTATACGCTTGCCCAGGATCCGGAACCGGTCTCAAGCCTGTTCAGGCGTGAGGTCGATGCGCAAACCGAGGCTGATCGCCTGTTGAAGCTCTATAGCCCAAGCCGTGCGCTCTACAGCATTACGCTCAAGCTTCAGCCTCTCATCCATGAAATCGGCGACGTGATCGAGCTTCAAGACGAGCGGTTCGATCTGAAGTACGGGCGTCTTATGCGGATCGTGGACATCGCTGAAGACATGAACGAGCGGCAAATCCAAGTTCAGGCGTTTGGCTGATGAAGTGCGCTTTCGCCTACCGCAACCTTGCTGACACTGCGACTGTCACGGCGTCTAGCGTTGCTGGCAACATGTTCCCAACGCGGGTACAAGATGTACATGTTGCGGAGAAGTGGCGTGCGACATCCGGGAGTGCCTATCTGACGTTTGACCTAGGTGGCGTGTTCTATGTCGATACGGTTGCCCTGTTCGGCCTGAACCTGACTTTGACCGGACAAGCGCAGGTTCGGTTGTCAGCAACAGATGCAATAGCTGTTGCAGGATTGGTTTATAATAGCGGGTCTGTCGCAGGGCGCGTTGATCAACGGTATGGCTACCTTGTGGACTGCCTGCCGAGCCTCGTCCAGGCGCGTTACATCCGCATTGACATGAGTGACACGGCTGTTGCTGCCGTCGAGGCTGGACGTGCTTTTATCGGTGCACGCACTGAGCTGGAGGTTGGTTATTCAGCTGGTGCCTCTGACGGGTATGTTGATCTGTCAAAGATATCCAGGAGCCGGGGCGGACAGTCGTATGTTGACCGCAACGTGACCTATCGAACGATTGACGTTACGTTTGAGCTTCTAAACGGTTCAGAGCGGCGCGGTATTATCGACGAAATTGATCGTGTTGTCGGACAACGACAGGACCTTCTGTTTCTCAAAGATGTCAACAGCGACAATATGGGTCGGGATTCTCTGTGGTGTCTGCGGGATGACATCCAGCCGACCGTTCAGCCCTATACGGTCGATATTTATCGTAAGTCATTTCGCTTAAGCGAGCGGCTCTAACACTTTTTGAAGGGCGGGCCACAGGGCTCGTAGTCATGCATGGCTCATGTCGTTTCCGCTCTCGTATTTGAGACGAGTGTTTCGTCTGGTACAGGTCCAATGTCTTTGTCAGGCGCGGTCAATGGATCTGTGCGTTTTGGCGATGTCATGGGAGTTGGCGATACATGTGATTACGTCATCGCGGCAGGTGCTCAGTTTGAAGAGGGCATCGCAACTTATAGCGGCACAAACACTCTGAGTCGGACGGTGGTCCTTAGTTCGACCAATGGTAATGCCGCCGTCAACTGGGGCACTGAAACGAAAATTGTTTACCTTGTCGTCGCTGCTGCTCGTCAGCGCGATATGATGACACGCCTCCCGCGTGGTCACATCACTGGCCTGAAGATGTCGGCTGGTGGCGGGAATAACTCGTTTTCTGTCACAGATGGTCAGGCAACAGCTGACACTGCTCCTCACCCGCTGCTTCGGCTTACGTCCGGATGGACAAAAACACTAGCGGGTTGGTCACAGGGTTCTGGTGGTGGTGTTATCGATGGTGGTGGCGTTGCGCCGAATGCTTGGCGGTATGTTTACTTGGTTGGGAAGTTGGACGGTACGGCGGATCTGACATCAACGGGAACGTTCGGTGCTCCGAATCTTCCACCCGGTTTTTCTTTTAAGCGTTATATTGGGGCCATTAAGACGGATGGTTCTAGCAATATTCGAGCTTTTGCGCAGCATGGCCCTGTCTTCTTTTGGACGTCACCATCCGTCAATGCGACCAACCAGACGATAGGCACTGGGCAGGTTTTCATTGCGCTTGATGTCCCTCAAATTTCCGGGATCGCTGCTCGCTTCCGGGCAACGGCTCTTAACGCGGCTGCCAACTCTTCAATTTCTTTTATGTCGCCTCTTGAGACGCCCACCACGCTTGTGGCAGGAACTGCGTCTTTGTTTGCAACGGCGGTTGGAACGGCCGGTCACTTTGAGCTGATCGTTGATAGTTTGGGCCGCATTAAATCTGTCAGCAACCACGCTTCCACGACAACGACCATCGGAACGTATGCGTGGCACGACTATACGCGGCAGGATGCATAGCGCTGTCCTCATCCTCTTAAGCACGGGGCCAGCATGGCTGATGACATCCCAATTTCCAGTTTGCCGCCGGCTCCTCCGCTTGATGGCACAGAAAACGCGCCGATCCTCAAGAGCGGTACGAACTATCGTGCCACAACCCAGGCCATTGCCAATCTTGTCCCACCCCTAACAGCGCAGATCAGCAACCTCCCTTCAAGGGCGACGCTTGATGGATCTGAGGTCGTTGCCCTTCTCTGGGATGGTACAGCTTACAACTCGACCGTCCAGGCCATCCTTGATCTCTCTCCGCCGGCTTGGGGTATCCCTCCGGGAGGAGCAACGGGGCAGGTTCTTGCCAAGCTGAGTAACTCTGATCGTCACGTTGGTTGGGTTACACCGGTTGCAGGTGCGCCACCGACCGCGGCGACCGGCGTTCTTGCTGGGGTTGAGGCGCGTGACACGGTTACGGGTGTTGGTTCGGTTTCGCCAGGCAGTGGTGGTGAAAACATCACTGGCCTTTTGGGCGCAACAGGAACAAGTGACACTGCTGCGATCTCCGGGACTGTCACAGCGGCACCGGGCCCGACTGTCGATACGTGGAACCCGAACGACAAGCACGTTTCGGTTCTGCTGACGAACGGCAACCTGACGGCAACGCGGGC
>Ga0126306_10002649_pt1 | contig 10153 bp, 10 predicted proteins | sample Plot27_FD_92592 | JGI IMG/M metagenome (GOLD analysis project Ga0126306, IMG submission 92592) | Serpentine soil microbial communities from UC McLaughlin Reserve, CA, USA - Plot27 | ecosystem: Environmental > Terrestrial > Soil > Grasslands | place: USA: UC McLaughlin Reserve, Lake County... | reverse complement strand
GCTCGTCGTGAGATGGCTTAACATCATGCTTGCCCGCTAAATGAAGATGTAAAAGTACATAGTTAATTTGGTTTAACAACGGCTTGTTTTGCTCATCTCCCTGACGAGCTTTCTTCTTTAAATCTGCTGGTACAGTATTCCACCATTCTTCATATGTCCTACCCATAAGACCAAGTTATACAGGAACTTAATAAGCCTTTTGGGTTCGTCATACTATTTTGAAGTTTATTAATTCATATATTTTCATTCTTGCTTTATATAACTTTGAATATTGCCTGATTGAAAGGCAGATAACATATAAAATACGTTTGAACACTGAGTTTTCTCAAAAAGAGATACATGCCATTCAAAATGGAGGAATTGCAAAAAGCGTATATTGCCTATAAGCAATTCAAGGGTCATAATCCACAACCATATCATGAACGTTATATCTTTCCATTTTTTGCAGGATCGTATTTTACTTACCGCAAAGTCGACGTTATGCGCGTAGTAACAATTTCCAAATCTATTTCCAATAAACCTAAGTTTATAGACATAGGCTGTGGATATGGTGATTTTCTTGGGAAGATAAGGGAATTTATTCCAGATGCAATAGGGCTCGAACAGGATAGAGGTATTTTCTACGCCTTTCAAAGACCTATACCAGATTTTATCTATCCAACTCCTATAGAATCGTTTGAAAAAAAGATGTTTGATGTTGCCTTTATAGGTTGGATGGAACCAGGAGTCGATTTCCGGAAGTATGTTGCAGCCTCTACACGTTGTATTATAACAACATTTGATAGTGGAGGCCAATGCGGAATAAATGGTAGTTGTGAGTACGACGAATTTGGATTCGAAAAAATAGCATCATGGAGAACGCCATCTTGGATAGATGTTAATAGTGAATTGATGAATAAATTCTATACGCCTTCTTTATTATCTGATGAAAATACGAAACAACAACTGGCCAAATTGCGCACTGCTCATAATTTTTGGTATGTATACACAAGACCTCAAATGTCTAGCAAGATAGCTGCAGATTTAAAGGAATGGTTAAAAAAAGAAGAATCAGTAGGTTTATGGACATATGATTTTGAATCACTCCTTGATGAATGTGGTTTCCATTATAAGGAGAGTCTTCCAATGTTGATATCTAAAGATAATCGATTGTGGGAAGTAACCTTCGACTAGAAGTGCCATTGAATTGATAAGGCCGCTATTGGTGATGATACATATCATATTTAATAAAATTAGTGCAAATTCATTCCAAAAAGCTCAAAGATAGATCAACTGCAACAAATCTTCTAGATGAAGAATTACTAAAGGATGTAATAAAAAAGAGTAAGAAGAGAAGAGAAGAAAGAAAAGGCTCTATTCTTTTGGAAATTGCAAGAGTGATTGACTATTGTAGATATACAACTATAAAAGTAAAGAATAGAGAAAGCAAAAAAGGTAAAAGATTAAGGAAAACGCGGCGATTCACTATCTGATGTGATAGAAAGACTGCTTAATTACTATGAGTCAAAGGAAGGAAAACCGTCCAAAAAACTAAAAATATAAATACAAACGATATTTAGTGTAGACAACAAATGAAACAATTTCATGAATATTTCATGAAACAGTTTCACATTTTTTAGGCACTCTTTTTTGACTGATTTGACAAAGTTATAATACAGAGTAGCATCTAGACTAACCGATATCTGACAACGACGTTTCCAATTATAGGAAACAAATATTGTCGGGTTATTGTCTTTGGTTCTTTCTTCTCCACTTGTTATATTGAGCCGATAACTTCAACCCATAACCCGACAATATTTATTAGTTATGTCAAAATATCCTTCTTTTCTTTTTTCATTAGATAGAGAGAAAGGGCTAAAGAGAAGATGGAATGTCTTGTGATGCACAATCTAATAGTATGTTGCACATTACCTAAAATATTTTATGTTCAAGCTGCTACTTATCTATAGGTCTTCAAAGAGAAGAAGAAGAACAAGAAGAAAAGAATGAGCAGTAAGCAAAAGCTAAAATAGAGTTATTAAGAGGGAGACGTCAAAAATTTCTATGACCTATTAGCTGCAGGGTACAACCAAACAGAGATAGGCCAGATTCTAAAGGTAAGCGACCATATTGTAATCAATCGGATGTTGCACATATTGTGATATAAAAGGTTGAGTTAATTGCATAGTTTAGGAAGAAATTATCAACTGCCTGAAAATAATTAACAGGCACACGTTAATATGGAATATTAGTGTTATGCTGTTATAATTTAGATTCTCTGATAATTTCCGTGTTGTTCGTGCAATTATTTGACACCATATCTTGGTAATAATATTCGATTCTGTTTACTCCAAATCCTCTAATTCTTTTAATTTTGCCTTCTTTTATCAAACGTAGTATAGCGTATTGCAATTCATACTTGCTACTAATATCAATCTGCTTTTCAATCCGTCTCCTAGTGGCTTTACCATTACAATTTTTTATGATAGAGTAAACTGAGTGGTATACATACTCTTTCGACTTTTTATTTAGTTGAATGGTTGTCATGATTGTTAGTGTTAAATTTAAGTTAAAAATAGGCCAGTTTGTATTATTTTACTTTGAATACAAGGAAATTGCTTGAGTTGAGAATAATACTTAACTCTTCCCATAGATCCTGCAGATAGGATATGATGTTTCCATAGGCTAATCTTAATACATATATCCAGCTCTGATTTGACATGCTTCGTGATAACTGATGTATTGGACCATCTTTATTTTTAACGAAGAAATTAATTGGGATGAGTTTAACAGCAGTGTCGTTATAACACTGTTTTGTTATTGGCATAGGGTTTAAATACTTTCGAACGTAAAGCACCTACAGTGAATTAATAGATGCCAATTGCAATAATTCCAGACGTTGATGAACAAAGATGTATTGGATGCGCTCTCAGTGTAGAAATTTGCACTGCTCTCGGTCCAGATGTTCTTAGAGTAAAACCTGTAGAAGGATGGAAGAGAGGTAAGGCGTTTGTCTTCTACCCAGAACGATGTATTTCAGATGGTGCATGTATAGGAGTATGTCCAACTCATGCAATATTCTGGATGAGGCCAATGGAATATACTTCAGGACAACCAGTGCCACTGCACAAGAATGGTGTATTCTCAAAAGGCTGGGAAGAAGGTTAAACTTCCTCTCCACTAGAAGAGCTCCAAATACAAATACTACTTTCCTTTTTTAAATTTTTAAATGGTTTTTGGAATAGTATTTTCAAGTGAATATATATAAACTACTTCTAAAAATAAGAGTTTGATAAAAGAGTAGATAGACATATCTAATTACAATTATTAGATTCATCTTACGATCATAGAAATCTAAGTTTATTGCTTTGACTTGTACCCCATTAAAGTCGTCAACCAGTCAACGCCATCTTATGTCTGAGTATGCTGAAGAAGCATTAGAACAACAGTTGACTGGTTTATATTGTAAGTTGGTCACCCTTATTATTTTGACTATGGAAATGACATAATTACAGACTCAATAAGTTAACAAAATATTTAATTGTTAAATGAAATATAAACAGGAATCTTGCCAAAGCATCGGTCGGAAGAGCACTTGAAAAGTCAAATCAAACTTGCCATTACAGGTAATCCAGGAGTGGGAAAGCATACAAGTGTAAAATTTGTATCTGAGAAGTTAGGAGGGGTTAAAATAATTGATATCAACAAGGTCATAATCGATAATGATGCTTTCATACTAAATGACGATAGATATGGAATAGAAGTTGATATAAAAAAGACATTAAAGTTGATTACAGAAGAATTAAAAAAACGAGAAGACTTAGTAATTATTGGACATCTTGTACCTTATGTGTTAAAACCAGATAGAATCAATCTTGTTATAGTTATGCGGCGTTCACCCTATGAACTAATAAAAACTTTTGAAGACAGAGGATACTCAACTGAGAAGATTAGAGAGAATGTAGCAAGTGAAATCTTAGGTGTTTCATTCTACGATGCATTAAAAACCTTTGGAAAAAATAAAATTGCAGAAATTGATGCAACTGGAAAGATGCCTCAACAGTGTGCCGAAGAAATAATTTTATTGTTACAAAAGAAACTAAAACATGAGATCGGAATAGTTGACTGGCTCTCATTGGTCTATGAAAAAGGTGACGTTCAGAAATTTCTCGAATATTAATTTCTTAAATATTATTAAATCCCTAATCTATTTCTTCTTCTTCATGGGATACATTTTTGATTTATATGAATGGATAATGTAAGATATCATATTTGCTCTAATTTTAAGACTAGTTGATAATATGTAAATATCAAAAATAAAATATTGAAATTCATATATATATATTACTTAAAGCATATTCTGATAAGAATATTTATGTCTGCATTACTGAGTCGGAAATTTGGGGAAGAAACAATACAATTCCTAGGCAAAAAAGTGTCTATTGAAACTTCTGATCAAAAAATATACAATGGCACGCTAACGGGCATTGATGAAAAACTCGATGTTATACTTGATAATATAGAAGGTCATGGAATCCTCAAATTAATTCTTAACGGCTCTTTCGTTAAAGAAATAAAGCTCATGGAAAAGCCTTTTGATTTTAAAGCCTTATCAGATAGGCTTTCTAGAGTGTTTCCAGGTTTAGTAAAGATTAGGGAAGATGTGGGAGCTATAATTGTAATGGATAAAATCAAACTCACAAAGACAGGTATTGAAGAAGGTTCTGGACTTGCGGCTGATAGAGTTAAGGCAATATATGATGAGTTCGTCAGGGAGACAAAGAAGTAAAATTGTCCTTCGAGGTCAGATATACTGACCTAGCTGGCCGTATCGGTAAATTAAAAACTCCCCATGGCAGTTTTGAAACCCCTGCATTTATTCCTGTCATTCATCCAGTAAGGCAGACAATAACTCCGCAATTTCTTAAAACCTTGGGATTTAATGCAGTCATCACTAACGCTTACATAACACTCCGACATTATGGTGATGAGGCAAGAAAGAGAGGAATTCATGATATAATAAAATATGACGGAGTGATAATGACAGACTCTGGAGGATATCAAGTTTTAGAATATGGCTCAATTGATGTCGAACCCACTATCATAGCTAAATTTGAGAAGGATATTCGAAGTGACATTCCTGTGCCTCTTGATAAACCTACAGGTTATGGACTAAAGTATGAGAAGGCGAAAGACTATGTAGAGCAGACACTTAAAAATGCGAGAGAAACTCTTAATGTAATAGAAGAAGGAAGAGAAAGCAAGAGAATCAAAAATAACACCGGCAATGAGTATTATTATGATGGTGATGATATAAACGGCGCAATTTGGGTAGGGCCAGTACAGGGTGCCGAACATTTAGATTTGGTAAAATACTCAGCTGATGCACTTGACAAAATGGGTTTCAATCTTTTGGCTATTGGGAGCCCTGTCGAGTTAATGGAGGCATATGAGTTTTCACTACTAGCACATATGATAGCCACAGTAAAACGTACTATTCCAGCAAAACCAATACATCTTTTCGGAGCAGGACATCCCATTACAATTCCCTTGGCTGTTGCGTTGGGATGTGATATGTTTGATTCAGCCTCGTACATTCTCTATGCTAAAGATAATCGATATATGCATTCAAATGGTACTGCCAGGCTAGAAGACCTTTCATATCTTCCATGTCAGTGTCCAATTTGTACTACTTATTCTATCAAAGAGTTGTTTTATATGGACAAAGATAGTCGTACATTAGAAATAGCAAAACACAATCTCTACATTTTGAAAGCAGAAGTTAATGCAGTAAAACAAGCTATAATGGATGGCAGATTGTGGGAATATGTGATGCAAAAGGCGCATGCACATCCAAAACTTATGGAAGCAATGGAACTTTTCAAAACCTTTGAATATCTAGAAGAAGGAACACCGGTCTTCAAAGAGAAAGCAGTCTTTCTCTATGATCCGATAGATCAATATAGACCAGAGCTCAAGCGATTCAGAAATATGGTATCTACATTTGCATCGTTAAAAAATAAAGAAAGGAAATTAATATTATATCCAGACTCTGATATCCATCCATTTTATTCTACCAGAGTTTTTTTTCAGCTCATCAAAAAATTTCCTAATGCACAAATTTGCGCCTATAACCCATTTTTTGGAATTATTCCTTCAGAAATAAGCGATATATTTCCAGCTGCACATAATTTGAGTTGCAAAAAACCAGCAAATCATAATCATCCCAAAAATTATCCAAGCTTTATTGAATCCCTTGACCGATTCATTCTAAACAATAACTTTGAAGAAATAATAATAGTGGCAGATAATTTCATGCGACAGGTAGTTGACGATAATTTTTATAATAACATACCGACAATAATAAAAAAACTAAATCCAAAAGTTTTTGATTATGATTATAATATTATTACCAAATTATAAAATATACTTTTTCGTTATAAAGCTGTCAAATGAACTATTAATTAACTTTACAAAAGCATGGGATGTTAGAAAACAGCATAAAAAGATTGGAATATCTGAATGAAAATGAGATGCAGAAAATGACAACGACATATATTGAAATGAAGAGGTATATATAAGATACAACTAGTTACATATCTAGTCTTCATTAATATGTCCTGAAATGACCATAAATTTGTCAAAACTCATATTAATAAGGAATAGAATATCCTCATCCAGAATTTTTATAGTATATCACTGGAATTATGTCACTAGATCAGAAAAGTCTCTTGTAAATGCATTCCTTCTGTCTTTTGTCAGTACAAACAAGAATTTTGGCTCTTTTACCATATAAAATAAAGTTAATAATATGGTGCTATAAATTTACTATTTCTTCTTTCATATTCAGTTATTTGAGGGTCAAACTGTAATGTAATTCCTATTTCATCTAGACCTTCAAGAAGTGTATTTTTTCTAGATTCATCTATCTCGAAGTTCATGCTTTTTGGGCCCATAATTATCTGTTGGTTTGATAAGTCGATCTCAATATCCACATCATCAGCATTTATGAACATAAAATCTACTTCTTCATGGCTAAGCCTAACTGGCAAAATTCCATTTTTGAAGCAGTTATTATAGAAAATATCAGCAAAAGATGGTGCAATTACTGCTCTAAATCCATAATCGAGAATTGCCCAAGCTGCATGCTCTCTTGAGCTTCCACTACCAAAATTATCACGCGTAAGCAATATCTGCCTGCCAGCATATTTTGGATCATTTAACACAAAATTACTTTTTGGTCTTCCATCTTTATCAAATCGCCAATCGTAAAATAGATATCGACCATAACCACTTTTCTGAACTAGTTTAAGAAATTGTTTTGGAATTATTTGATCTGTATCGACATTAACCATGTCAAGCGGAGTTGCTTTGCTTTTAATAATTCTAAAAGGTTCCATTATTTAATTTACTCCATTATTTTATTTCTTTCTTATCTCCATTTTTATATTATGGGGTTTATTCTCATTATAACCACTCTCTTACATCTACAAAGTGTCCTTGGATTGCAGCAGCTGCGGCCATAACTGGGCTTACGAGATGCGTCCTTCCACCGCTTCCCTGCCTTCCTTCAAAGTTGCGGTTAGAAGTACTTGCACAGCGTTCGCCAGATGCAAGGATATCAGAATTCATTCCAAGGCACATACTACAACCAGATTCTCGCCATTCAAAGCCAGCATCTTTAAAAACTTTGTCTAAACCTATCCTTTCTGCTTGCACTTTTACCTGTTGGGAACCAGGAACTACCATTGCTCTAACTTTGGGCGATACCTTTCTTCCTTTTATCACAACTGATGCTTCCAGCAGGTCTTCTAGTCGAGAGTTAGTACATGAGCCAATGAACACACGATCTATTGGAATATTTGTAATAGGAGTACCAGGTTCAAGATCCATATATCGTAAAGCACGTAATGCAGATTTTCTCTCATGCTCATTGCCGTTTGCGAATTCTTCAGGGTACGGAATAGAATTGGTGACATCAATGACCATCGAAGGATTAGTTCCCCAACTGACTTGTGGAGCAAGATCATTGATATTTACAGTGATAGATTTATCAAATGGTGCATTAAAGTCGGTTTTCAAATTTCCTCGCCAAAAATCAACCATTTTTTCAAACTGTTCATCCTTTGGAGCATATGTTCTTCCTCTGATATAATCGAAAGTAATTTGGTCAGGAGCTATCAATCCCGCCCTAGCTCCAGCTTCAATGGACATATTGCATATCGTCATTCTCTGTTCCATAGAAAGTTCAGCAATTGTTTCGCCTTTGTATTCTATAACAGTGCCTACACTCCCTGAGGTGCCTATCTTTTGAATAACGGAAAGTATCATATCTTTAGCAGTAATAGCATGTGGATTTTTACGGCGACCTGTAAAATTAATTGCAAATGTTTTTGGTTTATCTAGCCATATGCACTGGGTAGCCAAAACATGTTCTACTTCACTGGTACCTATGCCAAATGCGAATGTACCAAATGCGCCATGCGTTGAGGTGTGGCTATCACCACAAACAATCACCGTTCCAGGAATAGTGATGCCAAGCTCAGGACCGATAATGTGAACTATGCCTTGGTTTGGACTCTTAATATCAAAAAGTGTAATCCCAAATTCCTTGCAATTTTGCACTAATGTCTGAATCTGTACAGAAGAAATTTGATCAACTAGCGGAAATGATCTATCGCTTGTTGGCACGTTATGGTCCATGGTTGCAAACGTTAGATCAGGGCGTCTTACTTTTCTATAATTTAAACGAAGGCCATCAAACGCTTGCGGAGAAGTAACCTCATGTACTAAATGGCGATCTACATATATTAGAAATGGCCCCTCATTGTTTTCTTTTTTAGTAGGTATTACATGACTGTCCCAAATCTTCTCAAATAGCGTCTTTGGCATTCGATTCGACTAGGTTACATCGGAAATATAATCATATGCAGAACTCTATTTTAATGATATTGATAATGCTTAAATTTGGTCTTGATTCTGCTATCTTATATAATGCAACCTCAAGATAGCAGATACTCTGACTATATCGCCGAGCAGATCAAAAAAGGAACTACTACTTGCGCATTGACATGCACAGATGGCGTAGTCCTAGCTGCAGATACAAGAGCTAGTGCAGGTTTCTTTATTGCCGATAGACATGTAATGAAAATTCAGAAAGTCGATAAACATTTAGGTATGACAATTGCTGGTGGTGTGGCAGACGCCCAGAACCTTGTTGACGTTATGCGTTACAATGCAAACATCTATAGGATTACAAATAGAGAAGTGATGCCTGTAAACTCAGCAGCAAGACTTTGTTCTAATGTATTATTCAATCAAAGGTACTTTCCATATTATGTCCAGATCATTCTAGCTGGATATGACAATAAGGCTGGTGGACAGATCTATAACATTGATCTCTTTGGCTCAATGACGAGTGAAAAGTACATCTCTACGGGCAGCGGCTCTCCTGTAGCCTATGGTTATCTTGAATCCGAATACAAAGAAGCATCAAGTGTAAATGAGTCTTATAAAATAGCAATACAGGCAATTGCTGCTGCTATTAGGCGAAATGCAGGTACTGGCGATAACATCAATGTAGTTATTATAGATAAAGATGGATATCGCGAGTTATCAAAAGAAGTAAAAGAAGCTGTTGGTGCAGTCTACTAGCAGAATCTAAAGAAACATCGTTTCTTACATTTCTTAATATCTAGAAAGAAGAAGTTATTAACTCCAAATAAAAAGGAAATAGACTCAATTAAGCAGTATTATAAGAAATGTTGTCGCATTCATTAATACTTCAATAAGTAACAAAAAATAATATCGTGGGGATAGAATATAAGAAAGGCTATGTTTGTTGTTGTTGTTATCAGATTCAATGCTGTTAAAATTCATGAACAACATATTATAGTATAATTATTTGATACATATCTGTTATACATTATATATTTGGATGCACAAATTCTTTTTCTTTATCTATTATGGGTATACTTAGCAATTGATAAGTTATCAAGTATATTATATTATTCTATTTGATCTAGAAAGAAAGAAATTGGGAATTGAGGAAAGATAAATAGAAGAGATAAGAAAGGGAAAACTTAATTCGTTCAATCTAGAACTATTTCATTATTTTACCGTGCATCCCTGTCTATATGCCCTTCTCTATGGTCACTTCAGTTCTCTGTATGAG
>Ga0126306_10002648_pt1 | contig 10153 bp, 10 predicted proteins | sample Plot27_FD_92592 | JGI IMG/M metagenome (GOLD analysis project Ga0126306, IMG submission 92592) | Serpentine soil microbial communities from UC McLaughlin Reserve, CA, USA - Plot27 | ecosystem: Environmental > Terrestrial > Soil > Grasslands | place: USA: UC McLaughlin Reserve, Lake County... | reverse complement strand
GTTCTCTCCATCGCCGGCTCCGACTCGGGCGGCGGTGCGGGCATTCAGGCGGACCTGAAGGCGTTCGCCCGGTGTGGCGTGCACGGGATGACGGCGATCACCGCGATCACGGCTCAGAACACGGTCGCCGTGACCGCGGTGCATCCGATTCCCGGGGACGTGATCGTCGAGCAGGTGCGGGCGGTGGTCGAGGACATCGGGGTCGATGCGGTCAAGATCGGCATGCTCGGCACCAGGGAGACGATCGAGGCGGTGGGGGAGGCGCTCGATCTCGTCGGTGACGCGCCGGTGGTGCTCGACCCGGTCATGGTCGCCGAGAGCGGCGCGCGGCTGCTCGACGAGGACGCGCAGGAGGCGCTCCGCACGCAGCTCGTCGCTCGCGCCGCTGTCGTGACGCCCAATGTGCCGGAGGCCGGCGTGCTGGCGGGCGGCAACGCCCCGACCGAGGCCGAGGAGCTTGTACGTGCGGTCCACGCCCTCGGCCCGCGGGCCGTCGTCCTCACCGGCGGGCACCGCGAGCAGGCCGTCGACCTCTTCTTCGACGGCGACCGGCTCGTCGAGATCCCCGGTGAGCGCTTCGAGCGCGGGGCCGCGCATGGCTCCGGCTGCACGCACTCGTCCGCGCTCGCCGCGCACCTCGCGATCGGCCTCGACCCGCTCGACGCCGCGCGTGCGGCCAAGGCGATCGCCTCGGAGGCGGTCCGTGACGGCCTGCGGAGCATCGGGCGCGGCCCCGGGCCGGTCGACGTCTTCGGGCTCGAGCGGCGCGTCCGCAGCCGCTGACCGGACGAAACGGGCGCTCCCGGTCAGAACCCGCGTGACATAATCGGGGAGGTGAAGTTCCTGCGCATGAAGCCCGGGCACGGCGAGGTTCTGCTTGCCGAGGGCGATCCGCGGGTCCGTGAGGACGAGGAGAAGCTGATCGAGGAGTTCCGGCGCCAGCTCGACGAGGGCATGTGGGCCGCCGTGCCGGTGCAGAACCCCGGCAGCGGACGCCGCGAAGCGCAGATGGTCAAGCAGTACGCGGACATCCCGCCGGACTCGGAGCGCGTGATCTTCTTCCCGCGCGCCTCCGGCGGCTAGGGCACAGGAAGTCCATGCTGCTCGCGCTCCTCGCACTCGCCCTGGTCACGGTGGTGCTCGCCGCCCCGATCGTCTACCGCCGGGCCGTTCGCTGGCACGCCGAGCGCGCGCATCGCCGGACGGCGGGCCCGGGCGAGCTCGACATTGACCTGTACGACCCCGGCCGCGAGCGCCGCGCCGAGCAGCGCGCCCGCGAGCTCCTCCGCTCATGCGTGAACGAGGAGGAGTGGGGGATGTACCGCGACCTCGGCTTCATCCGCGTGGCCGGCCGCCACGCCCGCCGCGAGCTCGACCGTGGCGCGCGCCCCGCCTACGCCTACCTGGTCTACCCCCACAAGCCGATCGTGGCCTACGTGCCGGAGAGCGGGCAACTCCTGTCCGAGTACTGCGTCGAGTTCCCTGATCTCACCGGCGGCGGCGGCCGCCACCGGCTGCCTGCCTCCGACGACGTGCTCGCGAAGTGGATGGCGCTCACATCCGACGAGGACCGCGTGATCCGCCGCGCCAACATGCACCTGGTCGGCCGCCAGCTCGACCCCGCCCGCGTGCGCCGTGACCTGTGGCGCCTCGCCGAGTGGGAGCGCCGGCGCGGCAACCGCGAGCAGGTTCACCACAGCCAGCGGTGACTGGAAACGGATCCACCGTCGCCGGTCAGGCCGGCGACCTCGGACACGACCTGCGGAGTCGCAGCCGGGTCATTCTCGACGGCCCGGATCGCGCTCAGGCGCGCGCCTACCTGAAGGGCATCGGGTTCGACGACGACGCCCTCAGCCGGCCGATCGTGGGCATCGCGAACACCTGGACCGAGACGATGCCGTGCAACTTCCACCTCCGCCGCCTGGCCGAGAAGGTGAAGGAGGGCGTGCGGGCGGCCGGCGCGACGCCGATGGAGTTCAACACAGTCGCGATCTCGGACGGCATCACGATGGGCACCGAGGGCATGAAGACCTCGCTCATCAGCCGCGAGGTGATCGCCGACTCGATCGAGCTCGTCGTGCGCGGGCACATGTTCGACGCCGTGGTGGCGCTGTCCGGCTGCGACAAGACGATCCCCGGCTGCGTCATGGCGCTCGCCCGGCTCGACGTGCCCGGCCTGATGCTCTACGGCGGCTCGATCGCGCCGGGTAGGTGGCGCGGCAAGGACGTGACGATCCAGGACGTGTTCGAGGGGATCGGCGCACACGCGGCCGGCGACCTCACAGACGAGGAGCTCACCGACCTCGAGGACCACGCCTCGCCGGGCGCGGGCGCGTGCGGCGGCCAGTTCACCGCGAACACGATGGCGATGGCGTTCGAGGTGCTCGGCATCTCGCCGATGGGCAGCTCGATGGTGCCCGCCGAGGACGGCAAGAAGGGCAAGGTCGCCGAGGAGTGCGGGCGGCTCGTGCTCGAGGTGCTGAAGGAGGATCGCCGCCCCAGCAGGATCATCACGAAGCGCTCGCTCGAGAACGCGATCGCGGCGGGCGCCACGTCGGGCGGCTCGACCAACCTCGTCCTCCACCTGATGGCCGTGGCGCACGAGGCGGGCGTGGAGCTCGACCTCGAGGACTTCGACCGGATCGCGTGGCAGACCCCGCTGCTGTGCGATCTCAAGCCCGGCGGCCGCTACGTGGCCACGGACCTGTACCGCGCGGGCGGCGTGCCGCTCGTGATCCGGCGGCTGAAGGAGCTGGGCGCGCTGCACGAGGACGAGCTGACCGTGACCGGCCAGACGATCGGCGCGGTGGCCGATGCCGCCGAGGAGGCGGACGGCCAGGACGTGGTCCGCCCGGTGTCCGACCCGATCAAGCCGAACGGCGGCTTCGCGATCCTGCGCGGCAACCTGGCGCCGGAGGGCTGCGTGGTGAAGCTGTCCGGCCACGACCGGGTGGACCACCGGGGCCCGGCACGCGTGTTCGAGCGCGAGGAGGACGCCTTCGCGGCCGTGATGGCGAAGGAGATCCAGCCGGGCGACGTGGTCGTGATCCGCAACGAGGGCCCGAAGGGCGGGCCGGGGATGCGCGAGATGCTGCATGTGACCGCGGCGCTGGTGGGCGAGGGGCTCGGCGACAGCGTGGCCCTCCTGACCGACGGCCGCTTCTCGGGCGCCACCCACGGCTTCATGGCCGGCCACGTGGCGCCCGAGGCGCCCGACGGCGGCCCGATCGCGGCCGTTCGCGACGGCGACACGGTGGTGTTCGACGTCGAGCACCGCGAGCTGAACGTGGAGCTCTCCGACGAGGAGATCGCGGAGCGGGTGGCGGCCTACGACGCACCCGCCCCGGCGTACAGGAACGGCGTGCTGGGGAAGTACCGCAAGCTCGTGGGCTCGGCGGCCCAGGGCGCGGTCACGAACTAGCCTCACCGCGGTGTGAGGCTCGGGCTCCTCAGCGACGTCCACATGACAATGGACCCGGCCACCCGGGCGTCCTGGCACAACCCGTACGACTTCGCCGGACTGCCCAGCCGGATCGACGCTGCCCGGCAGGCGTTCGCGCGAGCAGGCGTGGACGCGGCGATCGTCTGCGGGGATGTCACCCACGCCGGCGACGCGGAGTCGGTCCGGGCGGCCCTCGGACGTCTGCGGACCGGCCTGGATTGCCCAGTGCTCGTGGTTGCCGGCAATCACGACCTGCTCGAGTGCGACGACCGGCTGGAGCGCTCCATGCCGGTCGGCTGCCGCATGCTCCCGGTGGAACCGGTCGATGTCGGCGCGGGCCGGGTGGTGGGTGTGCCGGTCGCGCGCGACGCCGTTACGCGGGCGCTGTGCTGGACGGGGGCCGGTGAGCTGGTGGACCACGGGCGTGTCACCGTCCTCGCGTCGCACTTCCCGGTGATCTCGCGTGCGGAGCGCCTCCGCGAGCTTGGCCTCGCCTATCCGCGCGACCTGGGCAACAGGGAGGAGTTGTATCGGCAGGTCGCCGACGGCGGACCGGCGATCGTGCTGAGCGGCCACATTCATGCGCGTGAGAGCCACGCGCAGGGCAAGGTGCTCCAGCTCTCGGCGGGCGCGCTCGTCGAGGCGCCCTACGAGGCCGCGATCGTCGACGTGAGCCTGTGGCGCCGGCTCGTCCGGGTACGCCGCCGCGCGCACGTGCTCGGCCCTCCGCCGGCGGGACCCGACCCTGTGCTGGCGCCGCCGGACGAGACGTGGATCTTCGCGGCGGGGTCCTGGTGGCGCCCCCGCGTGTGGCGGCGGCGTTAGGCCGCCTGCGACTCGCCCTCCGCCGGCTCCTTCTCGTCCGCACGCCCCTCCTCGTCGAGGAACTCCACCAGCACGTCGTTGAACGCATCGGGGCGCTCGGCCATCGGCACGTGGCCGGTGTCCTTCATGACGATCTTGCGGCTGTCCTCGATCAGGCGCTCGAACTCGTCGGCGTCGCGGGTCGGGATGATCGAGTCGCGCTCCCCCCACACGATCAGCGTGGGCACCTCCACGTCGGGCAGCCGGTCACGGAAGTCGTAGTCGAGCGAGGCGCGCAGGGCGGCCCCGAAGCCCGGCTTACCGCCGCCCTTGAAGAAGCCCTCGTAGGCGAGGTCCGCCTTCAGAAGCCGCGGATGGCGCGCCACCAGCGCGAGCGACATGTGCCGTGTGACCGGCCGGGCGGCCAGCCGGCGGTAGCGCGTCACGCTGTTGGAGGCGAGCCCAGCCGCCATCCGGCCCAAGGTGAGGATGGGGGCCTGGATCACCTCGGCGCTCGAGATCCCCGCGGCGGACACGAGCACCAGCCGCGACACCCGCTCGGGGAACTGGATCGCAACCTCGGCCGCGATGTACCCGCCCATCGAGTTGCCGACCAGGTCCACCTTCCCCAGCCCGAGCCTGTCGGCCAGCTCGTTCACCCAGCGGCCGTACCGCGTGATGGTGATGTCCTCGTCGTCCTCGGCCTCCGGCGTGAGGCCGAAGCCGGGCAGGTCCATCGCCACGACGCGCCGGTCCTGCGCCAGTCGCGGGATGTTCTCGAGCCAGTTCTGCCACTGGCCGCCCAGGCCGTGCACCAGCAGGACCGGATCGCGGTCCCCCCTGCTGGCGGGGTGACCGCCTTCGGCGGCACCCCGCGCGGTTACGTCCACGTAGTTGAACGCGATCCCATCGATCTCGATCTGCTTCAGCTCACGCGTCCAGTCGGTCTCACGCCAGTCCGGCGTGGCCGTCTGGCCGTAGTCGTCGAGCGCGTCGCGGTAATGCCACGGAGCGGACGGCGCCGCCCCGGGGCGAATCAGCCGGCGTCCCATGCTCCCTACTGTACGAAGCCGTGGCGAAGATCGCGCTGGACATCGACTCGACCCTGCACCACTACTGGGACCTGCTCCAGCGGATCGCGCGCGAGCGCTACGGCGTAGACCTTCCCTACGAGGACCAGCGCGACTGGGGCATCACGGTGCTGGAGCGCGACGCGGTGGTGCACTGCGTGGAGGAGTCGCATTCCGACGAGAACATCGGGACGGGCGTGCCGTATCCGGACGCCGTCGAGACGGTTCGCGAGTGGCACGACGCCGGGCACTGGATCCACGTGACGAGCCACCGGCGGACCAGCACGTACGAGGCGACGGCGGCGTGGCTCGATCGGATCGGCATGCCCTACGACGACCTCCACTGCTCGTTCGACAAGGTCCCCCGATGTGTCGAGCTGGGTATCGACGTCCTGGTGGACGACAGCCCGGTGAACATCGCCAAGGCGCGCACGGCCGGAATCGTGGCCGCGACGATCGTGCATCCCTGGAACGAGGAGATCGTCGACACCGACGGCGTGATCGGCGCCCCCGACTGGAAGCGGCTCAAGGCGGCGCTCGACCCGGTCTTGGAACGCCTCGACCGGGCGCCTGCTTGAATCGGCCCGCATGCCGGAGTCGCGACGCACAACCCTGTCGATCCGCGAGCGCGAGGCGCCCAGCACGGCGCTCGTGCCGGGCGACGAGCTCAAGAAGCACGTGCCCGGCGTCGAGCCGGACCGTCAGCTGAACGACTGGGGGCGCTCCGAGCGGATCGAGGGCCTGTACGACCGCACCGTGATCGACTTCCTCTACCGCTACTGGTTCCGCGCGGAGGTGGAGGGGATCGAAAACGTGCCGTCCACGGGCGGCGCGCTGCTCGTGTCGAACCACGCCGGCGCCCTCCCGCCCGACGCGGCGATGATCACCAAGGCGATCAAGGAGGAGCACGCCCACCCGCGGCCGGTGAACATCACGGTCGAGCACTTCTTCAAGGGCTATCCGGGCTTCAGCATGCTGGTGTCGAAGATCGGCTGCGTGCCCGCTCACCCCGCGAACGTGCACCGGCTGCTGTACGACGAGGAGCAGCTCGTCCTCGTGTTCCCCGAGGGCCGCAAGGCCACCGAGAAGCTCTACAAGGACCGCTACCGGCTGCGCCGCTTCGGCCGCGGCGGCTTCGTTGAGGCCGCCATGCGCGCGCAGGCCCCGATCGTGCCGGTGTGCGTGGTGGGGGCCGAGGAGTCCGCGCCGGTGTTCGCCCAGGTCGGGCTGATGCAGCGGCTCACCGGGCTCCTCTACTTCCCGATCACGCCGACCTTCCCGCACTTCGGCCTGCTCGGGATGCTCGGCTACCTGCCCGCCAAGTTCAAGCTGCGCTTCCTCGAGCCCATCCACTTCGAGGAGGAGGGGATGCACGAGGACAAGGCGCTCGTCCAGACGGTGGCCCACGACGTGCGCGCGCGGATCCAGGAGAACCTGTGGGACATGCTCGCCAACCGGAAGTCGGTCTGGTTTGGCTGAGCCCATGGATTCCAAGCGCATCCTGATCACCGGAATCTCGCGGTACTGGGGCGGCAGGCTCGCCCAGGCACTCGAGGCGTTCCCCGAGGTCGAGGCCGTGATCGGCGTGGACAACGAGGAGCCGAAGGTCGAGCTGGAGCGCACCGAGTACGTGAAGGTGGGCGCTCAGCACGCGCTGCTCCGGCGCGTGGTGGAGGCGGCGGAGATCGACACGATCGTCGACACGCGCCTGGTGGTGGACTCCGCCACGATGCCGTCCTCGCGTGCCCACGAGAACAACGTGATGGGCACGATGAACATCCTCGCCGCCTCCACGGGGTCCGACTCGCCCGTGAAGAAGGTGATCTTCAAGTCGTCGACCCACTTCTACGGGTGCCACCAGGACGACCCGGCGTTCTTCGACGAGACGATGCGGCGGCCGCACCCGCCCAATACGGGGATCGAGAGGGACATCGTCGAGGCGGAGGCGTCGCTGAACGAGTACGCCGAGCGGCACCCGGACACCGCGGTGACGGCGCTGCGGTTCGCGAACGTGCTGGGGCCGGACGTGGAGACCTCGCACACCAAACTGTTCTCGCTGCCGGTGGTCCCGATGATCCTCGGCTTCGACCCGCGCTACCAGTTCGTGCACGAGGACGACGTGGTGCACGCGCTCGAGCACGCCGTGAAGCACCGAGTGCCGGGCACCTACAACGTGGCGGGTGACGGCGTGCTCGCGCTCAGCGAGGTGGCGGGCCTGCTCGGGAAGCCGTACGCGCCGGTGCTGCCGCCGTGGGGCACGGGCATCGCGGCCGCGGTGGCGCGCCGGATCGGCGTTGACATCCCGCCCGAGGCGCTCGAGCAGATGCGCTTCGGCCGCGGGGTGGACAACCGGCGCTACAAGGCGGCCGGCTTCAACTACAAGCACACGAGCCGCGAGACCGTCGAGAAGCTGGGCGAGTACCTGCGGCTGCACCCGGTCGTGCGGGGCGCGCAGGAGCCGTACCGCTACGAGCGCGAGGTGGAGGACTTCCTCCGCTGGAGCCCGCACGTGAAGAACACGCGCGAGACGGCCATCTCGGCGCTGAGCCGCGATCAGCTCGCCGAGCTGCAGCGTCTCCTGACGAGCTTCGCTGACACGACCGGCATGGACCTGACGGACGACGTGCCGGACCGCGCCGCCGAGGCCGAGCGCCGCGCGGCGGCCGCGGAGGAGGCGGCCCGGACCGCCGCGGAGAGCGCCGCGGGGGCGGAGCAGCGCGTCCGCGAGGCCGAGGAGCGCGCCCGCCAGAGCCGGCGCGCGCGGCGGCCGGTGGAGCACTACGAGGATCTCGCTGCCGAGGAGGTGATCGCCCTGCTCGCCTCGCTCGAGCTCGACGACCTCGAGACGCTCCGTGACTATGAGCGCGATCACGCCAATCGGCCGCGGGTGATCGGCGCGATCGAGTCGGTGCTCGCCCGGCGCGGATCGACCGTGTAGTGGCGCAAGCATCGGGCGGTGCCTGGTGCGCCGCGATGGCATTCGCCGCAACGCAGCTCCCAACCGTCGCCGGTCGCCGGACCCGACGGTACCCTGAGCCGGTATTCCCCCCATGAGGCACCGGTGGTTCATCCTCGTGGCCGTCCTCCTGCTGGTCCTCGGAGGAGGCGCGGTCGCAGCATTCGCGTACGACTCGTCGCGCGATGACCTGATCGCCCAGGGCGTGACGATCGCCGGCGTGGACGTGGGCGGCATGCGGACCGCCGAGGCCACCCGCGTCGTCCGGCGCGAGCTCCAGAAGCCGCTCGAGCAGCCGATCACGGTGAGGCGCGGCAAGACCCGCTTCACGCTCTCCGCGGAGGACGCGGGCGTCAAGGCCGACATCGGCGGGATGGTCGAGGAAGCGCTCGAGGCGAGCCGGAGCGGCACGATCATCACCCGGGTGGCGCGCGACCTCACCGGCAGCGAGGAGGACGCGCAGGTGCCGCCGCGCGTGACCTACTCGTCCGACGCCGTGCACCAGCTCGTCAAGCGCGTGCGCGGCAAGCTGAACCGGCCGGCGCGCGACGCCGAGGTGGATTTCCCCTCGCTCGAGAAGGTGCGCGAGCAGAAGGGTCGCCGGGTGAAGACGGCAGCGCTCGAGCAGCGGATCGCCCAGGCGCTGACCGTGCCGGGCGCCGACCGCACGGTGAGGGCGCCGGTGCGGATCCTGAAGCCGAAGGTCACGCAGGCCCAGCTGGCCGACAAGTACCCGATCCTGCTGGTCGCCGACCGGTACAACTTCAGGCTCCGGCTCTACAAGGGACTCCAGCTGACGAAGGAGTACACCGTGGCGGTCGGCGCGGTGGGCTTCGACACCCCGGCCGGGCTGTACCACATCCAGAACAAGGCGGTCGACCCGGCCTGGCACGTGCCGAACAGCGACTGGGCGGGCGACCTGGCCGGCACCGTCGTGCCCGGCGGCGTGCCCGAGAACCCCCTCAAGGCCCGCTGGCTCGGAATCTTCGCCGGCGCCGGCATCCACGGCACCGACCAGACCTACTCCCTCGGCAGCGCCGCCTCCCACGGCTGCATCCGGATGGCGATCCCGGACGTGATCGAGCTGTACGACCAGGTCCCCGTAGGAGCGCCGATCTACATCGCGTAGGTTGCGCTGTGCGACAGCGCGGCCCTTGGTCTGGCTGCCGTCGTCCTCGCTGCGATCCTCGCTCCACACGGAACGCGGCCGAGCCAGGGCGGCCCGGTCACGGGCCGATCGCCTCGACTGGCACTTCCTCCCAGCCCTGCTCCTCAAGCAGGTTCCGGCGGTCGGTGTGTCGAATGCACAGGGTGCCGATGAAGATGCCGCGTTCCCGCTTTCGCAGCACCGAGTACCACATCGTCGAGGCGTCGCTCGGGCCCTGGATCTGGTGCCAGGGCGCGACGGGCTGCTCGTGCTCGTCCGCGAGCCTGGCCTTGACGAGCTGAGTCCGCGTCGCCACCCGTCCGTCCTCCGTGTTGACGAAGAAGACACCCACTCCGGTCGAGGCTAGCTGGCAGGATGCGCTGGCCCGGTTCGACAACTGGCAGCTCGCGCGCGGCATGGGGGAGAAGACCCGGCGGGCCTACGGCGTGGACCTGGCTCAGCTCGCCGAGTGGGCCTCGGGCCGCGATCTCGAGCCTCGCGACCTCACCCACAAGGAGCTTCGCCACTTCGCCGGTGTGGTGTCCGAGCGCGGCGCCATGAAGTCGACCGTCGCGCGCAAGCTCGCCGCGATCCGCACCTTCTACCGCCACATGGTCGAGCGCGAGGAGCTGCAGGCCAATCCGGCCGAGCTCGTCTCGAGCCCGAAGAAGGACGCCTACCTGCCCAAGGTGCTGAAGCCGGACGAGGTGTCGGAGCTGCTCGAGCGCATCCCC
>Ga0126306_10002647_pt1 | contig 10154 bp, 9 predicted proteins | sample Plot27_FD_92592 | JGI IMG/M metagenome (GOLD analysis project Ga0126306, IMG submission 92592) | Serpentine soil microbial communities from UC McLaughlin Reserve, CA, USA - Plot27 | ecosystem: Environmental > Terrestrial > Soil > Grasslands | place: USA: UC McLaughlin Reserve, Lake County... | reverse complement strand
GTGCGTGCGCAGCGGCCGGACGTCGTGCTCGAGCTGATCGTGGTCGACAACGACAGCACGGACGGAACGTGGAAGATCGCTCAGAACGGCGCCGACATCGCCATACGCGGTGGCCCGGAGCGCTCGGCCCAGCGCAACCTCGGTGTGACGAGAGCACATGGCGAATGGATCCTGTGGCTCGACTCGGACATGCTGCTTCCTGCCGGGGCGCTGCACGAGGCACTCGAAACCGCCGGGCGAGAGGGTGTCGATGCCGTGGCGCTGCCGGAGCGCACGGTGGGCTCTGGCTTCTGGACGGCATGCCGGACCCTGGAGCGCTCGTGCTACCCGGACCAGGGCTCGATTCACAATCCGCGACTCGTGCGCCGAAGCACTCTGACGGGAGTCGGGGGCTTCGACCTCGCCATGACCGGCCTCGAGGACACGGACCTGCGGCACCGGCTGCGAGCGGCGGGCGTCCGCTGGGCGCTCGCCCCAGTGATCGTCGAGCATGACGAGGGTCGCCTGAGTCTGCGCTCGGTTCTGGCCAAGCGCGTCTACTACGGACGAAGCATTCCGGCGTTCGCAGCTATGAATCCGGGTCGTGTCGCGGAGCAGGGGAGGGCGACGGTGCGTGCGTTCTGGCGACATCGCCGTCGGCTCGGCCTCGACCCTCTGCACGCCGGTGGGATGATCATCCTCCGCGTCGCCGAGGCGGGTGCATACGCGGTTGGCGCATGGCAGGGTCGACACGCCGGCCGAGCTGTCCGGGCGGATGCGGAGGTCGGGTGACACGGCGGCTGCTCTGGGTGTCGCTACCCGATCAGCGCCCGCGGCGCGAGCTGTGGTGGCTCTCGCAGATGCCTGAGACGCAGGTGACCGCGCTGGCGGCGACGCGCCCCGAGGGCGGCGTGGAATGGCGTCCGAGCCGGTACGTCCGCCCGATCCGGCGGTTCGTGGAGGCCGGAGCGCTGGCTTGGATCCGTGGACTGTCCGCCCTGACACCGAATTTCGACTGGGTTGCCTCACTCGAGCTGTGCTCACTGGTCACGGGACAGGTGGCCTCCTACTCTCGAAAGCACCGGCTGCGGCAGGCGGTGATCACCTGGGAGAACCTGACCCATCAGCCGCTGTACCACCTGCCGCCCTACCACCAGGCGTTCCAGCGGGCGCTCGAGGCCGACCTTTTCATCTGTCTGGTCCAGGCGGCACGCCAGCACCTCCTCGAACATGGCGTGGACGAGGAGCGGATCTCGGTCGTCCTGCCTGGTGTGGACACGTCGACGTTCCACCCTGCCGAGCGTTTGGTGACCGAGCCGGTTGCCGTCTTCATCTCGCCGTTGGCCGCGAACAAGGGCATCGACACGGTGCTCCATGCATTCGCGCTGGTGTGCCGGTCGGTACCCGAGGCAAAGCTGCTGGTGATGGGGGCAGGTCCGATGGAGGCGATGGTCCGTCGTGCGGCTGCCGCCCCACGCAGCGGGGTGGAGATGGTTCCGCACGGTGATCCCGACGCGGTTGCCGAGACTCTGCGCCGAGGTTCCGTGTTCGTCACCGCGCCGCGGGCGACGTGGAAGTGGAACGAGCAGTTCGGGCTAGCCTACCTGGAGGCGATGGCCTCGGGCCTGCCTGTAGTGACCACCGTCTGCGGTACCAACGGAGAGGCTGTCCAACCGCCAAACGTTCGCACTGCCAACAACCACGAGGCGCTCGCAGCGGCGTTGATCCGATTCCTGGCCGACGAGTCACTCCGTCGGAAGGTCGGTGCCGAGAACCGGACCAGGGTTCTTGCCGAACACGACCTCGCCGCGAGTTGCGCAGCCATGGGAGCCGCTTTCGGCCGCCGCGAGAGGTGAGGCGCAGCAGCATCGTGGCTATGACGTGTGCTGAGCGTCCGCCGCGGGTGCAGCCGGTGCGGGCAGTGTGGCTGTGCCGGTCGGCGCCTGTGCCCTGGCGGATTCGACGACGGTACGAAACTGCTCACCGGTCGCCGGCCAGGTGAACTGACCCGCGTACCTGCGGGCCTCCGCGCCCATCTCCTCTTGAAGCTGCGGATCGCTCAGGAGCGTTGCCACGTGACATGCGAACAGGGCCGCGTTGTCGGCGCGCAGCCCGGTCCGGCCGTGAACCACCGATTCGGCGGTCCCCCCGGCCGCCCGGAAGGCGACCGACGGCGTCCCGTGCGCCGCGGCCTCCACGACGGCGAGACCCCAGCCTTCCTTCAGCGACGGCATCAGGTTCACCGAGGCCCGGGCGAGCAGCCGGTGCTTTGTGGCCTCGCTGACGAACCCTCGAAACAGCACGGCATCGGTGACGCCCAGCCGTCCTGCGTGGGCGCGCAGCTCGTCCTGCCAGTAGCCCGAGCCGACAACGTCGAGTGTCAGTGCCGGGAAACGCTCCCGCAAAGCCGCGAGGGCGTCGATTGCGATCTCCACCCGCTTGTGGGGGACGAGCCGCCCGAGGATCACCATGGACGGCGGTTCGTGCCGACCGAGGCCCCCACGTACGTCGACCTCGTCGGGCATGTCGTTGCCCGCGTAGATGACTTGCACGTGCGCTGGATCGACTCCGAGGCCGACGAGCTCGGACCGTGTCGCCTCGGAGACGGTGACGTACCGGCAGCCGCGGTAGACCGCGGGTGCCATCCGGGACTCGAGCCACCACCCGAGCCGCGCCCGCCATGGACCGAAGACCACGGGCCATTGCTCCCGGTGCACGTGGTGGATCAGCAGCACTACGGGCGTGCTCGTGAGCAGCGGTGTCCAGAACGGCACGCCGTTCTGGATGTCGACGATCACGTCGTAGCGAGTGTGACGGCTCAGCACATGCATGGCCGCACGCAGGTAGACCGAGTAGCGCCCTCCGCGCCGGATGAACCGCACGGAGCCGAGTCGCTCCTCCCGTGCGGCGCCCGGATAGGTCGCGCACAGGACAGTGACGTCCCAACCGCCGGCGCTCATGGCCTGCGCCATCCGCTCGACGTACATCTCCGAGCCACCCCCCTCCGGGTGGCTCCGGTCGCGCCACGAGAGGAACAGGACGCGTGGCCGTGGGCTGGCTTGAGGGTCAACACTCATGGGCGGCGGTACTCCGCAGGTTCGAATCGGGCCGGACGTGCCGGGGTTGGCCGGTTAGGCTACGCGGCACATGCCGCCCGTGTCCCGCCTGGTCCGAAGCCGTTGCCCGTCAGCCTGAGGCTCGAGGCGGCTGTCTGGGTCCCGCCCGGGGAACTAGCATCCGGCCGGTGACCAGCGCTGCGCGTCAGGGCGTACGACGCTCGATGGCGCTGCTTGCGGCGTTCCGCGTCGAACAGACAGATCCTGAGCGCTTCTACTCGATGCTGGCGGCGGACTCGGTGCTCACGGTGGGGCGCTATGCGCGCCTCGCCGGGAGCCTCGTCCTCGACGTCGGCGCTGGCCGTGCGCAGTTCGCCCGGGCCTTCGCAGCGGCTGGCGCCACGTACGTCGCACTGGATGTCAACGAGCGAAGCGCGGCCGAGGCCAGGGACTGCGCGGCGACGTCGTTCTCGGTCGTCGGCTCGGGTGAGCGGCTGCCGTTCGCCGAAGCGTCTCTTGACGTCGCCTTCGCCAGCAACGTCCTCGAGCACGTCCGTCGGCCGACCATGCTGCTCGACGAACTGGTCCGAGTTACGCGCCCAGGTGGCCTGGTCGTCTGTGCCTACACGAACTGGCTCTCGCCCTGGGGTGGCCACGAGACATCGCCGTGGCACTATCTGGGCGCCGAGCGGGCCGCCCGAATCTACGAGCGACGAACCGGCCACGCGCCGAAGAACCGGGTGGGCTCGACACTCTTCCGGATCTCGGTACGCGACGGGTTGCGTTGGGCGCAGGGCCGACCTGACGCGGTACTCATCGACGCCCGGCCCCGCTACTTGCCGGAGTGGTGCCGCTCAATCGTTCGGCTGCCGGGTGTGCGCGAGGTGGCCACATGGAACCTGCTGCTCGTGATGAGGCGCACCGTGGGTGACGTGGACCAGCACCCCGCTGGCCCGCAGAGGCGTATCGGAAGTCGTGTGTCGACCAGCGTCGCACCCGGCGCCGTTCATCGGATCAAGGCGTGAAGTCGGACGCGCCGACCGGCACCGCACAGCACCGCGCGGTCGGGCTGGCTCTCATAGGCATGGCTGCCTTCCTGCTTGCCCTGGCGCCGATGCTGTGGGTCGTACGCGTATCCGGGGCTTGCCGTCGTGCCGGCAGACGTCGACATAACCCTGGTGTCCGTGGGTGACGCGACAGTCTTCGACATTGACGATCGGGTGGAGCGTCGGACCGATCTCACGTCCGTGCGGACACTCCGAAGCGACGTCTCCACCGGCACCGGCGAGGTCGCGGTCTGAGTCACCTTCGTCAAGACCATGGACGCGGATGGCACCACGGTTTCCGCGCAGACCCAGCGAGCGGCCTTCGACCCGTACGCTGGTCTCGCACTGCCCGGCTTCGGTGAGAACATCGACGGCGACGCCGTGGAACACGTCTGGCAGGTCTTCAAGTTCCCCATTGGTGTGGCGCACGCCACCGTCGAGGTTCCGGGTTCGATCGTAGGAAGCGGCCAGGCGACGGTCGAGGCCGATCGCGTCTACGCAGACGTGCGAACGCTTTGGGTGAAGCCCGAGACAGGTGTGATCATCAAGGGCGAGGAACGGCAGAACTCCGCTCTGCGCTTCCGCGACGACGCCACGGTGACCACCGAAGCGACGATCGGGTACGACGACCGGACCGTGTCTGAGAACGCCACGGAGTACGGCGAACCTGGCCGACCGGCTTCGGTTGGTCCGGGACACGGCGCCACTGGCCACCATTGCGCTCGGCCTGTCGGTCTGGCCGGCGGGCTGGTGATCCGGAGGTCTGGCACAGGGCGGCCGGGCCGGGGCCGGATCCGTAGCAGACTCCGCCGCCGAGTCTGAACGGCTTCGCGCTGACCTCGGGGGTGGTCACGGCGGAAGGATCGTCCTGTGGCCGCGGGACGAAGGTGATCTCGGATGCCGATCCGCATAGGTCGCGGATCCACTCGGCCGGCCGCAGGACAGACACCTCGTGCGGATTTCCCAGGTTCATCGGCCCGGGATGCTCGTGGTGCAGAACGCGAACAATCCATTCGACCAGGTCGTCGACGTAGCACACGGAACGCGTCTGAGAGCCGTCGCCTGCCACGGTGATGGGCTCACCGGCGAGGGCCTGTCGAATGTAGGTTCGGGACGGCCCGTGCATCGTCGGGGCGCATTCGCTCGCCGAAGGTGTTGAAGATTCGAACGATGCCGGCATCCCCAGTACGACTCGGGTTGAGGATGCACCTGCGGGTCGCCGTACACCTCTGAGGTCGGCGCCAGCACGAATCGGCGGCCTTCGACCGCGCCAGGCCCAGCGCGTGCAGCGTTCTGATGGAGCCGACCTTGAGCGTGTGGATCGGCATCTGGAGGTACTCGACCGGCGAGGCGGGCGAGGCGAAATGCAGGACGGCGTCCACCCGCCCTCCGACGTGGATGTACCCCGTGACGTCGGTGCGCACCAGCCGGAATGCCGGGTTCTCGAGCAGGTGCGCAACGTTGTGTGGAGTGCCTGTCGTGAAATCGTCCAGACACTGTACGCGGTAGTCCTCCGAGAGCAGGCGCTCGCAGAGGTGGGAACCGAGGAACCCGGCTCCACCGGTCACGACGGCGTTGCGCACGGCGGAGCCTTCCCTGTGGACGGACCAGTCAGGGTACGGCCGGACCGTCTCGCGCTCGGTCCCGACGTCGCGACATGACTCGCTCACGGGTCAGACCCCACAGCACGAGGAGCCCGGCGGCGGACAATGCCGGGACGAGCACACCTCCCAGGCTGGTGGCGGTGAGTTCGACGACGGCGACGTAGGCCAGCAGCACTGCCCACACTGCGGCGATGGTCGGCAGGTCACCGCTGGCCAGGTGAGCGTAGACGAGCAACTGCGCGACCGCGAACAGCGCACCGAGTGCGGTGAACGCAGGAATCCAGGGGGCAAGGTCGGCGTAGCGCGATCCGGCCACGACGGAGACAGCCGGACCGGCCAGTACGGCCGTCGCCACCACCAGGGCCGCGCCACAGCCGGCCACGGCGAGCAGGCCCAGACGGAACGCCCCGCGACGCCGCTTCGGGTCGGTGAGTGCGGGGAAGGCAACGAGTGGTACGAACTGGGGCAGCCAGAAGGCGATCTTCGTGAACACCGAGCCCGCGACGTAGAAGCCGCTGTCCCGTGCGGACAGCACGTGCCGGGCGAGGACCACGTCGGCGTTGGTCACGAAGACGAGGCCGAGCAGAAGTGCGCCCGCGACGAACGTCTTCCGCAGGCTGGTGACGAATGTGGTTCGCGTCCCCGGACCCAGCGGTGGCCGTGCGATGAACCAGGCGCCGAGAGTGGCGACGATCAGCCCCGCCGCGACTCCGACCAGCGCTGCCGATGCCGTCGGCCGGACCGCCATCCCGGCCAGGCCGCCTCCGACTCGTACTGCGGCCTGGCCCGCGACGAGAACGCCGAGGGCGGTGAAGCGCTCCGCGCCCTGAACCAGACCCATGGCGGGCGCGGTGGCGGTTACCGCCGCCACGGCGACAGCGGCGGCGCCGATCGATACCACCGACGGCAGTTGGAGGAACGCCGCCAAGGCTGGAGCCAGCAATCCCAGACCAAGTCCCGTGGCGAGCGCGAGGACCAATCCCGACCGCACGTCGGAGGCCACGGGCTCACGGCGGGCCCTGGTCCGCGCGACGGTGGCCTGAATCGCGAGTGCGGGCACGCTGCCAGCGATGATCAGTGCGAGTACAGCGCCGAATGCCCCGAACTCCGTTGGCTCGAGGAGCCGGGCGGCAACCACCGTCAGCAGATACGCGACGGCGTTGGCGATGCTCGTGGCGGCTGCGACGCCCCCCGCCGTCGCGACCCGAGCTGTCAGCTGCGTACCCCGGTTCTGCTTCACTGTCGCCTCGGCGTCGACCGTCCATGGGTTGGGAGGACAGTGTGGCTGATACGTCCTCTGTCTCGCCCGCGAGGCTGCCCTACCGGTGGCCACTTCTGGCCTGGTGCATCGGCCTTGCGGCGCTCGTCCTGGCACCGCTGGCCCGGCCGGGCTTCCTGCTCTCGTACGACATGGTCACTGTGCCACGGCAGGAGCTCGTTCCGGATGCGTTAGGACTGGGCAGCGCGTTGCCGCGAGCCGTTCCCTTGGACGCCGTCGTCGCGGTGCTGACGCAGGTGGTGCCCGGTGAGTTGGTCTACCGGGCCGCGCTCGTCGGGATTCTCGCGGGTGGCGCGATCGGTGCGGCGATGCTGCTGCCACGGGCTTCGGGCATCGTGCGCGCCGTTGCCGCTTCCGCATACGTGTGGAACGCCTATGTCGCTGAGCGGCTGGTTATCGGGCATTGGGGTTTGCTCGTGGGTTACGCCGTGCTTCCGTGGCTTCTCCGTGCCGGGTTGGCCGTACGGCACGGGGATCGAGCGGCGCTGCCGAAGGCGCTCGTGCTGGTCGCGCTCGCGTCGGTGACGCCTACCGGTGGGGTCTTGGCCACCGGCGTCCTCGTGGTGGTAGTGGCATTGCCCGGGCGTCGTCAGCGATGGCCGGCGGCGCTGGCTGCGGCCGGCTGTGTCGTGCTTCAGCTGCCGTGGCTGGTGCCCGGCGTGTTGACGCCCACGTCATCGACGTCGGATCCGCGTGCCGTCGAGGCCTTCGCGGCCCACCCGGACTCACCGCTCGGTCTGGTCGGCAGCGTGCTCACCCTGGGCGGCATCTGGAACTCCGAGGCCGTACCGGACAGCCGGTCCCTCTGGACGGCGGCGATCATCACGATCGCGTGGGTGGGCCTTGCGCTGGGTGGGGTTACGCGGCTGCGCGCGACCATGGGTAGCACGGCGACGCTCGCGCTCGCCGTCCTTGCCGTCCTAGGCCTCGTGTTGAGCCTGTCCGGAGCGTTCGGAGGCGCACTTGCGTGGGCGGTCGAACGCTTCCACGGCGCTGGCCTGTTGCGGGACGGAACGAAGTTCCTGGCTTGGTACTCGTTCGCACTCGCTCCCGCCGCCGCCTTGGGCGCTGCCCGGCTGGCAGCGTCGGTGTCCCGCTGGAGCGGTGGACTCGTGTCCGCCACGGTTGTGGCAAGCACCGCAGCCCTGCTGCCCCTGGCGGCGCTGCCGGACCTCGCCTGGGGAGTCGGGGGTCGGTTGTCACCCGTCCGATACCCGCCGAGCTGGAGCGACGTTCGCGCTGCGCTCCAGCAGGAGCCTGCCACCGGCGCGCTCGTGGTGCTGCCGTACCAGCCGTACCGATCGTTCGACTGGAACGACGGACGCACTGTTCTCGACCCACTGCCGCGTTACGTCGGCGTCGAAACCGTGGTCCCCGACATGCTGACCGTGGGCAGCCGGCGGCTGGCCGGCGAGGATCCTCGAGCGGCGGCCGTGGCGGAGGCCTTGGACACATCCGAGCCGGCGGAGCGCCTGCTTCGGCTAGGCGTCGGCTGGGTCGCCGTCGAGCACGGTACGCCGGGAGCCCGCCCAGCCCGGGTACTGGAGGATCTCGATCCTGTCATCATCGGACGCGATCTCGATCTTTACCGCGTGCGCGGAGATCCGGCGCCTTGGCAGGCGGTCCCACCTCGGGCGCCGGTGTTCGTCGCGCACCTGACGGCGTTGGTGGTAGTGGCCGGGTCCATCGCGTGGCTGGCCATGGCCAAGCTCACTCGGAACGGCCAGGACACCCTGGTACAGTCCGCGCAACCCGATCGTGCACGGCGAGAGGAGTAGATGGCTCAGATGAACAACGTTCTCGCCGGAGTGGTCGCCGCTGTGCTCGGCGCAGCCCTCGCGGTTGCGGCAGCCATCACGATCGTCAACGTGGCGGGTGGACCGTCCGCGCAAGAGGTCGCTCATGACGTCGGCGCCGAGGATCTGGCCTACGGCAGCAACTGACCGGGGATCGGTCGCGGAGTAACGTCGACCACTACTCGTGAGTAGGGCCGATGCGCTAAGTTGCGGCGCTGTTACTTTCGAGTGGCTCTGGTGTCAAGGAAGGTTGCCATGCGCCGTAACATCGGCCTCGTCCTCCTCGTCCTCGGGACACTCTTCCTCGTGCTGGCACCGCTGCTGCGCTGGTACGCCTACCCGCGCCTGGCCGTCGCCCCGCAGGACCAGGCGAGTACAACGGTGTCGTCCGGATCGGATGTCACGGTCTTCTCCATCCCTGCCCTCCTGGCGGGAGAGGATCCCGAGGTCGTCACCGACGTCACCTCGACCCGAGGCACCGTGTCCATCGTCGACGATCGTCCCGCGGGCACCAGTGATGACGACGTCGCCGTCTGGGAATCCGTGGTCAACACGACGAATGCCGCCGGCGACACGCTGACGGCCACCCGCTCGATCGTGGCATTCGATCGTCGTACCGGCGCGGGTGTGGAGGGTTACGGCCAGTCCATCGACGGCGACCCGATCGACCACGAGGGGCAGATCCTCAAGTTCCCGTTCGGCACCGAGCAGCGCGACTACGAGTTCTGGGACATCGCCCTGCGCGAGGCGACACCGGCCGTGTTCGACGGAGAGGACGAGATCGACGGCATGACCGTCTACCGCTTCGTCCAGACCATAGAGCCCACCGTCGTCAGTCAACTCGAGGTGCCGGGAAGCCTCGCCGGTTCGGCGGCGCCGTCCATCGAGGCCGACCGGACCTACGCGAACACCCGCACCCTGTGGATCGAGCCTGAGACCGGCGTCATCATCAGGGGCCAGGAGGAGCAGGACACCGTCCTGGTCTACCGGGGAGAAGAGATCGCGACGATCACGAGCGGCACCATCAGGTACACCGACGAGCAGGTGCAGGCCAACGTCGATGAGTACCGTCCGCTGGCCAGCCAGCTCAACCTCGTCGGCAACGTGCTGCCGTTGGTGCTGGGAATCCTCGGTGTGGTCGGACTGATCGCCGGAATTGTCCTGTTGCGCTCGGGGTACAGGCCCCGCCGAGCCGCGGACAGCACCCGCCGCAGCGAGGCGAGTGAGACCGCCGACACGGTCGTCGACGAGAAGCCGTCCATCCTCGATTTCGACGCCGAAAGGCGTTCGCCGTGAGACCTACGACGCCGATGCAGTGATACCGTTCCGTGACACCAGCGACGCCCGTTCCGTTACCGTTGATGATCACTGCGCAGATTGACCGTGATCCGCTG
>Ga0126306_10002646_pt1 | contig 10156 bp, 11 predicted proteins | sample Plot27_FD_92592 | JGI IMG/M metagenome (GOLD analysis project Ga0126306, IMG submission 92592) | Serpentine soil microbial communities from UC McLaughlin Reserve, CA, USA - Plot27 | ecosystem: Environmental > Terrestrial > Soil > Grasslands | place: USA: UC McLaughlin Reserve, Lake County... | reverse complement strand
TCGCCGAGCAGGTGCACGAGCTGACTGCCCGCCACGTCGTGGTGGTGCCGACGAAGGCAGTCGTGGAGGCGCTGGCGGCACTCGTCGCGTACGACCCGCAGGCGGGCGTCGACGCGAACGCGGCTGCGATGGCCGAAGCCGTGCAGCGCTTGCGCACGGGAGAGGTCACGCAAGCCGTGCGCGATGGCGTGGGCGAGGCCGGGCCGATCAGCGCCGGCGACTGGATCGCGGTCAGCCGCGACGGCGTGTGCGTCGTGGCCAAATCCGCGGTCGACGCCGCCATCGGCCTCGTCGACCGGCTCGCCGACGACGACAGCGAGCTGGTCACCGTGCTCGTGGGCGCCGACGCCGTCACGACCGACACCGCCCGGCTCGAGGAGCACCTCGCGCTCGGGCACCCACAGCTCGAGGTCGAGGTGCACGAGGGCAACCAGCCGCTGTACCCGTACCTCGTCGGCGTCGAGTAGGCGGTGGTTCGGCGGGACGGGTTGACGCTGCGCGAGCTCGCCGCGCACCCCGTCTCCGAGCTGCGGGCGGTGGGGCCGAAGCTCGAGGCGTCTCTCGCCGAGATGGAGATCCGCAGCGTGCTGGACCTGCTGCAGCACTACCCGCGCCGGTACCACGACCGCACGAAGCGGGCGGAGATCGCCGAGCTCACGATGGGGGAGGAGGCGACCGTCTTCGCCGAGGTCAAGAAGATCCGGGGGTTCCGGACGCGCCAGGGCCGCGCCATGGTCGAGGGCGAGGTGTTCGACGGCTCGTCGTACCTGCGCGTCGTGTTCTTCAACCAGGGCTGGCGGGAGAAGCAGCTGCCGGAGGGAACCGAGGCCGCCTTCTTCGGCCGGGTCGAGTACCGGCGCTCCCGGCTGCAGATGACCAACCCGATCGTGGACATCCTCGATCGCGTCGGCGAGAACACGGGCGCGATCGTGCCGGTGTACCCGCAGTCGGGAAAAGCAGAGGTGTTCACGTGGCAGCTCCGCAAATTGCTCGCCACGTGCTTGCATAAGACCAAGCCGCGCGGCTTCGCCGAACCGCTCGGCACCGAGCTCCTCGACGAGCGCGGCTTGGTCGACCGCACGCGCGCGTATCGAGGTATCCACCGTCCGGAGTCGCACGACGACCATCGCCGCGCCGCCGAGCGACTCAAGTTCGACGAGTTCGTGCGCATGCAGGTCGGTTTGGTGGCGCGCAAACGGGCGCTGGCGCAAGAGCAGACCGGGATCCGGCACGACGTCGACGGTCCGCTCATCGGGTCGTTCCACGCCGGGCTGCCGTTCAGGCTGACCGGTGACCAGCAGCGTGCGATCGACGAGATCTTCCGCGATCTCGCCGCGCCGGCGCCGATGCACCGGCTCCTCCAGGGCGACGTGGGCTCCGGCAAGACGGTCGTCGCGCTCAGTGCGTTGCTCGTCGCCGTGCAGGGCGGCTACCAGGGCGCGTTCATGGCCCCCACCGAGGTGCTGGCCGAGCAGCACTACCTGACGTCGCGCCGGCTCCTCGAGGACCTGACCGTGCCGTCGGAAGCGACCCTGGTGGGCGAGCGGCCGGTGCGCGTCGAGCTGGTCACCAACCGCACCGGCGCCGCCGACCGGCGCCGGATCGCCGACGGCCTGCAGGCAGGCGAGGTCGACATCGTCGTGGGGACGCACGCGTTGATCTACGGCGAGGTCGAGCTCGCCCGCCTCGGCGTCGCGGTGATCGACGAGCAGCACCGCTTCGGCGTCGAGCAACGGGCTCTGTTGCGGGGAGCCGCCGACGAACCCGACCAGCCCGACGTGCTTGTCATGACCGCGACGCCCATCCCCCGGACCGCGGCCATGCTCGTCTACGGGGACCTCGACAAGTCCGAGCTTCGCGAGATGCCGCCGGGCCGGACGCCGGTGACGACACAGGTGATCGGGTCCAGCCCGCTCGAGCGGACGACCGCGTACGAGCGCCTGCGCACCGAGGTCGACGCCGGCCGCCAGGCGTACGTGGTGTGCCCGCTGGTCGAGGGTTCGCCCCGCACCGAGGCCAAGGCCGCCACCGAGGAGCTCGAGCGCCTCGGCGAGGAGGAGCTCGCCGGGCTGCGCCTCGGTCTCCTGCACGGCCAGCTGCCGGCGCGCGAGAAGGAAACGGTCATGGACGCGTTCCGATCCGGCGAGCTCGACGTGCTCGTCGCGACCACGGTCGTGGAGGTGGGCGTCGACGTCCCGAACGCGACCGTCATGGTCGTCGAGGACGCCGACCGCTTCGGGCTCTCGCAGCTGCACCAGCTGCGCGGTCGCATCGGACGCGGCGGTGGCCAGTCGTGGTGCTTCCTGTTCGCCGACCCGTCGACCCCGGAGGCGAACGCTCGCATGGAGGCCGTCGCCGGGTCGACCGACGGGTTCCTGCTCGCTGAGCGCGACCTCGAGATCCGCGGCGCCGGCGAGGTGTTCGGCGAACGCCAAGCCGGGTTCAGCGATCTAAAGCTCGGACGGATCCCGCGTGACGAGCCGATCGTCCTCGAGGCGCGCGCCGTCGCCGAGCAGATCCTCGACGCCGACCCCACGCTGTCCGAGCACGCACAGCTGCGCGAAGAGGTCGAGGACCTGTTGGGTGACGCGGTCGAGTTCCTGTTCAAGAGCTGAAGGGTTCGATCGCGATGGCACGCTCGCGACGAGGTTCGCGACGGGACGGGCTGCGGGTGATCGCCGGCGCCGCCGGCGGCCTCTCGCTCGTCGCGCCCAAGGGTGGTGCCGCGCGCCCGACCACCGACCGGGTCAAGGAGTCACTGTTCGGCGCCTTGGGACCGGACCGGCTCGTGGACGCGTCCGTGCTCGACCTGTATGCGGGAAGTGGCGCGCTCGCGATCGAGGGACTGTCGCGCGGCGCGACTCGAGCCGTGCTCGTCGAACGCGATCACGCCGCCGTCACCGCCATCCGCCGCAACCTCGCGACCACACGCCTGCGAGACCGGGCGCGCGTGCAGGCGAGCACCGTCGCGACCTTCCTCGCCGGCAAGCCGCCGGCGGAGCGGCCCTTCGACCTCGTGTTCATCGACCCGCCGTACGCGGTCACCTTCGGCGAGCTCGCCCGAGTGCTGAATGGGCTCGACCGGACGGGATGGCTGGCGGAAGGCGCGACCGTGGTGGTCGAGCGGGCCTCGGGGGCGGGACCGGCGCCGACCCCGGAAGGGTGGGAGACCACGTGGGAACGGGCCTACGGCGATACGCTCGTCACCGTCCTCACAACGTCGACTGGTTGAGGCTCGCACACAGCAGGGAGTCACGGGGCGTGGCGACAGCACTCTGCCCGGGATCGTTCGACCCGGTGACGAACGGGCACCTCGACATCATCGAGCGGACAGCGCGCCACTTCGAGGACGTGATCGTCGCCGTCATCCGCAACCCGCAGAAGTCGGAATCCTTGTTCACCCTCGAGGAACGCCAGGAGATGCTGCGGGAGGTCACCGCGCACCTTTCGAACATCCGCATCGGCTCGTTCAAGGGGCTGCTCGTCGACTACGCCAGGGAGCACGAGGCCTCGGCGATCGTGAAGGGGCTCCGGGCGATGTCGGACTTCGACTACGAGCTCCAGATGGCGCAGATGAACGAGCGTCTCTCGGGGATCGACACCTTCTTCATCTCCACCAGCCCGCAGTACTCGTTCCTCTCGTCGAGCCTCGTGCGGGAGGTCGCGCGCTTCGGCGGCGACGTGACGAACATGGTGCCCCCGGCGGTGGCGAAGCGGTTGAGCGAGCGGTTCGGGGACCGGCCCCGGCCCTCGGAGGACGACCCGCGGTGACGGCGGCATTGCCGACCGTCGCCGCAGGAGCCGGAGCTTGCGACGGCGACAGAGGAATGAAATGAGCGACCAGGCCGCCTACGACGTCGAGACCGTCCTGCTTCGGCTCAAGGAGCTCGTGGAGGCGGGCCGGTCGATGCCGATGTCGGCGTCGGTGCTCGTCAACCGGGAGGAGTTCCTCGAGCTGCTCGAGGAGGCGATCGCGACGCTCCCGCAGGAGCTGCGCCACTCGCGCTGGCTGCTCAAGGAGCGCGAGGAGTTCCTGAGCCAGGCGCGTCGCGAGGCGGACGACATCATCGAGGCGGGGCGGGTCCGGGCCGAGCGCATGGTCGAGCGCACCGAGGTGGTGCGCGAGGCGCGCCGCGTCGCCCAGACGGTCGTCGACGACGCCGAGGCCTCCGCCCGTCAGCTCCGGCACGAGGCCGAGGACTACGTCGACCAGAAGCTCGCCGCCTTCGAGGTGGTGCTGGAACGGACGATGCACGCGGTCGAGAAGGGCCGCGAGCGCCTGCAGGTGGTCATCGAGCCCGAACGCGAGGACGAGCCCGAGATCGACGAGCTGCCGGGCATCGAGGTCGACCCGGAGCTCGAGGAGACGTTCTTCGACCAGGACGCCAGATAGCCGCCTGCCCACGTCGGCGGCCTGGGAAATCCTGGAAATCAGGTCCGCCTGGTAACCTGTGACAGCTTCGACGTCCTGTGGGGCGACGCCGGGCCCAGTTGTTCCTCTCCGCCCCTCGCCACATGACGGCCGACATCCCGGCGCTGCGCATCGACGTCGCCGACCTGCTGACCCATCCCGCCGCCCGCCGCACCGTGCACCTCGAGGCGCGGGTGGACGAGCTGGCCGGCTCGGCGGCACGCGTCCCCGACGACGAGCCCGTCGTGCTCGACCTGGTGCTCGAGCGGGTCCCGGACGGGGTGGTCGTGCGGGGCACGGTCCGGGCCGACTGGCGGGGCGCGTGCAGCCTGTGCCTGACCGACCTCGCGCACACGCTGAGCAAGGACGTGAGCGAGCTGTACGAGCCCGACCCGGTCGAGGGCGACACGTACCCGCTCGAAGGACACGAGATCGACCTCCAGCAGCTCGTGCGGGACGTCGTGCTGCTCGAGCTGCCGCTCGCCCCGACGTGCGAGACGACCAGTCGGGGTCCCTGCGCTACGGACCTCGTCCCGGAGCAAGAGCCGCCGCCGCCGGATCCGCGCTGGTCGGCGTTGTCCGAACTCGACCTCTAGAAGGAGCGAAAGGCAACCGATGGCTGTACCGAAGCGCAAGACGCCCCGGGCCAAGACCCGCAGTCGCCGCGCCGCGAACTGGCGCTTGGCGGCGCCGCCGCGTTCGCTGTGCGCGAACTGCGGCGCCGTGAAGCGGCCGCACGTCGTGTGCGACAACTGCGGGTGGTACCGCGACCGCCAGGTCATCGAGGTCGACTAGCGCCGGTGGGTACGCAGCGCATCACGGTGGCGGTCGACGCCATGGGGGGTGACCACGCCCCGGGGGAGATCGTCCGCGGCGCGCTCGACGCCGTCGACCAGCTCGGCGTCGACGTGCTGCTCGTCGGCCAGGAGAGCGCGATCGCGCCATTGCTGACCGACCGGGGACGCGTCCCCGGCGTCGACGTCGAGCACGCCGGCGAGGTCGTGGAGATGGACGAGGATCCGGCGGCGGCCGCGCGCCGCAAGAAGGACTCGTCCCTGGTGCGCTGCGCCCAGGCCGTCCGTGACGGGCGCGCCCAGGCCATGGTCGGCGCCGGGAACACGGGCGCGACGATGGCCGCGGCGCTGCTGCGCATGGGCCGCGTGCGCGGCATCTCCCGACCCGCGATCGCGGTGCCGATCCCGGTGCCGGCGGGCATTCGTCACCAGCTGCTCATCGACGGCGGGTCGACGGTCGATTGCACCCCGGAATGGCTCGCCCAGTTCGCCCGCATGGGTCGCGAATACGCGCGCACCCGGCTCGGCGTCGATCAGCCCACCGTCGGGCTGCTCTCGAACGGCGAGGAGCCCGGCAAGGGCGACGAGCTACGCAAGCAGACGTTCTCGCTGCTCGAGACGGTCCCGGGCTTCCAGGGCAACGTCGAAGGCCGCGATCTCATGCACGGCACGGTCGACGTCGTCGTCACGGACGGCTTCACCGGCAACGTCGTGCTGAAGACACTCGAGGGTGCGCTGCGCGCCGCCGTCGAGCTCGTCTTCGGCGTGCTCGACTCGACCCCGGAGGCGAAGGAAGCGGGCAAGGTCGTCGCCCCGCTGCTCCTCGACGCGGCGGCGGTGTTCGATCCCGACCTGACGGGCGGCGCCGTGCTGCTCGGCGTCGACGGTGTATGCGTCATCTCACACGGGTCGTCGTCGGCACGCGCCATCGTCGGCGCGGTCGGGGTGGCGCAGGAGTGCGTCGAAGCCGGCGTCGTGGGACGGCTCAAGGAGGCGATCGATGCCGGCTGAGACCCACGTCGCCCAGGGCCCGATCGGCCCCGAGGAGGTGTACCGGATCCTGCGCGAGCGGCTGGCGGAGATCCTCGAGATCGACGAGGCGCGCATCAAGCTCGAATCGAGCTTCACCGAGGACCTCGACGCCGACTCGCTAGCGCTCATCGAGCTCGTCGAGGCGCTGGAGGAGGAGCTCGGCGAGCGCACCGTCGGGTTCAGCATCGACGACGAGGACCTGGGCGATCTGCGGACCGTGCAAGAGGCGGTCGACTACGTCGTGGCCAGGCTCGGGGGATAGCGGTGCGCGCGGGACGTCGCCGGAGGCGGAAGGACCCCCAGTCGCGCGATCTCGACGCCGCGCTGGGGTTCAAGTTCCGAGACCCCGCGCTGATCGAGCGGGCGCTCGCGCACCGTTCGTATTGCGCCGAGCATCCCGACACCCTGTCGAACGAGCGGCTCGAGTTCCTCGGCGACGCCGTCCTGGGACTGATCGTGACCGACTACATGGTCGCCGAGTACCCCGACATGCCCGAAGGCGAGCTGGCGAAGCTGCGGGCATCGGTCGTCAACAGTGAGGTGCTCGCCGACGTCGCCCGTGAAGCGCGGCTGGGCGGAGCGCTGCTGCTCGGCAAGGGCGAGGAAGCGACGGGCGGACGCGACAAGCCGTCGATCCTCGCCGATGCCATGGAGGCCGTGATCGCCGCCGTCTACCTCGACGGCGGCTGGGACGCCGCCCGCAAGCTCGTCTTGCGGCTGCTGGAGGCGCGCATCGTCGAGGGCGCGGCCGGCCCCGGAGGACACGACTACAAGACGCGGCTGCAGGAGTTGGCGACGCAGACCTTCGACCAGCTCCCGCGCTACCAGGTGCGCCACGAAGGGCCCGACCACTCGAAGCGCTTCTTCGCCACGGTGATGTTGCGCGGCGAGCCATGGGGAACGGGTGAGGGCAGATCGAAGAAGCATGCGGAGCAAGCAGCGGCGCGCGTCGCGTGGCGGTATCTCCGCGAGATCGCGGACCCGCGTAACGGCGCGCACGCGGTCACAACCGGGACCGAAGCGTCCCGACCGGAGGAAGACGATGCCGGAGTTGCCTGAGGTCGAGGTGGTTCGCCGCGACCTCGAACGGGAGATCGTGGGCAAGCGCGTCAAGGCGGTGGAAGCCGACGGCATGCGCTCGATCCGCCGGCACCACAACCGCAAGCAGTTCGCGAACCGGCTCGTCGGAAAGCGGATCACGGGCATCGAACGGCGCGGTAAGTACATCCTCGCCCGGCTCGACGGCGGCGACGTCCTCGTGATCCATCTCGGGATGTCCGGACAGCTCATCCGGACCAAGGGAACGCGCGAGACGATGACGAAGCACACGCACATCGTGATCACGTTCACGCAAGGCGGTCAGCTGCGTTTCATCGACCCGCGGACGTTCGGCGAGATGTTCGTCACCGAGCTCGACGGCGTGGAGAAGGAGGTGTCGGAGCTCTCCCATCTCGGGATCGATCCGCTCGAGGACGCGATGTCATGGGACAGCTTCGGTCGCCTCGTCGCGTCGAAGCACATGAAGCTCAAGACACTGCTGATGGACCAGAAGTTCCTCGCCGGCATCGGCAACATCTACAGCGACGAGATCCTCTTCGGCGCCGGTCTGCGCTGGGACCGCATGAGCGACTCGCTCTCGTCCGAGGAGATCCGTCGCCTGTACCGGTCCATGGTCGAGACGCTCCAGGACGCGGTGAAGTATCGCGGCTCCTCGCTGGCCGACGAGCAGTACGTCGACCTCAACGGCAAGCCGGGCGAGTACCAGCTGCACCACAAGGTGTACGCCCGCGAGGGCGAGTCGTGCCGGCGGTGCCGCAAGGAGATCGTCCGCCAGCGCATCGGCGGCCGCTCCACGTTCTTCTGCGAGGCGTGCCAGGTCTAGACGGGCCCGGGCCGTGACCACTAGCCGGATCCGGCGCCGCGTCCTGGTCGCCGGGAGAGTGCAGGGAGTGTGGTTCCGGGAGTCGTGCCGGGACCAGGCGCAGGCGGCCGGGGTCGCGGGGTGGGTGCGCAACGTCGACGACGGCCGGGTCGAGGTCGTGCTCGAGGGTCCTCCGGGCGCCGTCGACGACGTGCTCACGTGGTGCCGGCGAGGGCCGCGACGGGCCCGCGTCGATCGCGTCGACGTGATCGACGAAACGCCGGTCGGGGAGCAGGGCTTTCGCGTGCGATAGGCGCGAGTCTCCACCGAGCGTCCCCGAAGCGCGCGATCCTCGTGGGTACGATCCGACGGCACCGTCCTGTCGACGTTCTGGCGAAGGAGAGCCGCCCGGGTGTTCCTCAAGTCGCTGACCCTGCGAGGCTTCAAGTCGTTCGCCGACAAGACCGTGCTCGAGTTCGAGCCCGGGGTGACGGTCGTCGTCGGGCCGAACGGGTCCGGCAAGTCGAACCTGGTCGACGCCGTCGCCTGGGTCCTCGGCGCGCAGGGCCCCCGCACCGTGCGCGGTGGCCGTATGGACGACGTCATCTTCGCAGGCACGCCGGAGCGGTCGGCGCTCGGACGGTCCGAGGTGTCGCTCACGATCGACAACACCGCCCACCTGTTGCCGATCGATTTCACCGAGGTGACGGTCACCCGGACCCTCTTCCGCGACGGCGAGTCCGAGTACCAGCTCAACGGGGTCACGTGCCGGCTGCTCGACATCCAGGAGCTGCTGTCCGACACGGGGATCGGCCGCCAGCAGCACGTCATCGTCGGCCAGGGTCAGCTCGACGAGGTGCTCACCGCCAACCCCGCCGACCGCCGGGCGATCATCGAGGAAGCGGCCGGGGTGCTCAAGTTCCGCAAGCGCCGGGAGCGCGCCGAGCGACGGCTCGAGGCCACCGAAGGCAACCTCCTGCGCCTCAACGACCTCGTGCGTGAGGTCGCCCGGCAGCTGCGGCCGTTGGAGAAGCAGGCCGACGCCGCCCGCCGCTACGGCGGCGTCGAAGCGGAGCTGCGCGCGATCCGCCTGTACCTCGCCGGCCACGAGATCGCGGGGCGCCAGGCCCGCCTCGAGCGCCTGCACGACGCCCGCAACGAGAACGCCGAGAAGGAACGTCTGGTGCGGGCGCGGTTGCGCGACCTCGACCGGAGCGTGCTCGACATCGAGCATTCCCTCACCGCCCTCGGCCACGACGACGCCGCCGAAGCACTCGTGCGGGCGGAGACGCTGCGCGAGCGCGGCCGGGGCCTGCGCGCGCTGCTGGCGGAGAAGCAGCGCGGCCTCGAGCGCGAGCTGACCGCCGCCGCCGATGAAGGTGTGATCGAGACGCTCGTGGCCGACGCCGACGCGCTGCGACGCGAGCTCGCCGAGGTCGACGACGAGTCGTCCGCCCTCGAGCCGAGGCTCGCCGAGGTGGAAGCGGCCGAGCAGGAGCTGGCCGCCGAGCGGGCGGCACACACCGACGACGCGCGGGACGCGACCGGGGGCGTGCCCGCAGCCGAGGCCGCCCTCACCGACGCCGACGAGCGGTGGCGCGAAGCCGAAGCGGACGCGGCGCGCCGGCGCGCCCGCGTCGACGCGCTCGACCTGGCGTTGGGCGAGGCGCGTGCCGGGGCCGGCGCCGAGGCACTCGCCGACTTGGACGGCGCCGCCGGCCCGCTCGCCGACCACCTCGAGCTCGAGTCCGGCACCGAAGCGGCGGTCGCGGCCGGCCTGGGCGACGCGCTGCAATCCGTCGTGCTCGAAGGTGGCGCCGCCGCTCGGCGGGCGGTCGAACACGTCAAGGCCGGTGATGCGCGCGCGCTCGTCCTCGTCGCCGACGCGCTCCCGGACGGCGCACGGGCGCCGGCGCTCCCGCCTGGGGGGCGTTCCCTCGTCGACTGTGTGCGGGTGCGCCGTCCCGGCCTCGATTCAGTGCTCGAACGGCTCCTCGCCGGCACCGTGCTCGTCGACGGCGGATGGCAGACTGCGCTCGACACGGTGCTCGCCCATCC
>Ga0126306_10002645_pt1 | contig 10159 bp, 3 predicted proteins | sample Plot27_FD_92592 | JGI IMG/M metagenome (GOLD analysis project Ga0126306, IMG submission 92592) | Serpentine soil microbial communities from UC McLaughlin Reserve, CA, USA - Plot27 | ecosystem: Environmental > Terrestrial > Soil > Grasslands | place: USA: UC McLaughlin Reserve, Lake County... | reverse complement strand
GTTTCCGCAGCGCGGGTGGGCCGGCGACCCCGACCGCCCGCTTGGCCACCCGGCCGCGGCGATCGCCCATCTGGAGGCGCAGCGAGTCGCCGGCTTCGAATTTCTGCTTGTGCCGGAGCCGCAGCGCTCGTGGCTCGAGGCGCACGCCGAGCTTGCGAATCATCTCCTCGGCCGCTACGGCGTCGTCGAGGATCCGGGGGTCGGCCTTCTCGTGGATCTGCGCCGGCGCATGGTTGAGCGGCGGGACGCGCTCGCGGATGTTCTGGACGACGCGGTAGACGGCGATCGTTCGGTCCCTGTCCTCGACTGGACCCAGCTCGACCTGGCGAGGTTGCTGCCTGGCCGCAACATATTCGCACCGTTCGTGGCGGCCGATGGCTTGCTGCAATACATCGACAGCACGATCCCCGTCGTCGTGATCGACGACCCCGACACGCTCGAGGAAAGCCGGCGCGTCGCCAGCCGCAACGTCCTGCAGGTTACCGGTGAAGCGGGCCCTGTAGTGCGGGTGACGGAGGTGCTTGAGCTCGCCGGCGCCGACACGCCCCCCACAGGGTCGGTGCTGGCCGTGGTTCCGAGGTCCGATACGGACGACTCGTGGCACGCACGCCTCGACGAGGCGTTCGCGGAAGCGCCGGAGACGAACGTCGTCGCGATGGACGAGCCGCTGGCGGCAGACGCTGCTGACGCGATCGTGGTTCTTGAGCCGGGGGTCGTGCCGCTGCCCGGCTGTGTGCCCGCGCTGCTGGCCCGGCTCAGGGCAGACCAAGGCGCCGGGGCGGTCGCGCCGAAGCTGCTGTCCGAGGACGGGGCGCTCGAGGCCGCCGGGACGGTGGTCTTCGCAGACGGCTCGATGGAGGGAATCGGAGCCGGCCTTCCGGATATCGCCGCCCCCTGGCACGAGTGGGTCCGGCCCGTCTGCGCCGGTGCCGGTCTGGTGGCGGCGCGGCCGGACATAGTACGCACAGCCGGCGATTACTCCCTCCCCGCCCTCGCAGCGGCCGCTTGGTCGAGCGGCCACCGGGTCGACTACCAGCCCGCGGCCTGCGCCGTGAGAGCTTTTCCCGCTCAGGCCTCCGCGACAACGACGGCATCCGAGGGCTGGGACGCGGCGCTCGCCGCGCGCCCTGGCCGCCCACACCCGCTGGACGAGGACGCCTGGCGCGAGTTGCTCGCCCGCGACGACGTGGAGGCCGCGTGGCGATGAAGAAGCGAGTCCTCGTCTCGCAGAACCGCGTCCCCGAGATCGACCGCGACTGCGGCTCCCAACGCGTCGACCTCTACATCAAATGGCTCCTCGAGGAAGGCTGGTCGGTCACCTTCGTCGCCTATGAGGAGTGCGGCGACCACCGTCACGTCCAGCGCCTTCGCCAGCAGGGCGTCGCCACGTTTCTCGGTTTCAACGAGGCGGACAGGATCGCCGCCGCCGGCGACTTCGACCTGGCGCTCCTGGCCTTCTGGAAGCCGGCGTCGACGCTGCTGCCCGTCCTGCGTGCGACCTCACCTCTCACGCCGGTGATCGTGGACTCCGTGGACCTGCACTTTCTGCGCGAAGCCCGAAGGGCGCTTGTCCCGGGTCTCCTGCTCGATGACGCGACGGGCGCGCTGTTCGCGGGCGAGCTCAACACCTATCGCCAGGCCGACGCCGTGCTCACGGTCTCGGAGCGAGAGGCTGACCTGCTTTCAGCGTTCCTCGGAGCAGACGGCATATACGCCCTGCCGGTCGCCAACGAGATGTCGCGGTCGACGGTTTCATTTGGGGAGCGGCGTGGGATGGTTTTCGTCGGCAACTTCCTTCACCTCCCAAACGGCGAGGCCGTCGAGTACCTGTGCCGCGACATCCTGCCGCGGCTCGACCCGAAGCTGCTCGCCGAGCATCCCCTGCGCGTGCTGGGAAGCCGGCTCGTCGACAACGTCCGGGCGCACGCTCGGGGAGTCCGGGGCGTTGAGATCGTAGGCTGGGTCCCGTCGGTCCTCCCCTACCTCGATACCGCGCGCGTGTCCGCCGTGCCGTTGCTGCACGGCGCCGGCACGAAGGGCAAGATCGTCGAGTCGCTCATGAAGGGCACGCCCGTCGTCACGACGCCCGTCGGCGCGGAGGGCATGGACCTCCGGCACGACGAGCACGCGCTGATCGCCGAGACGGCGAGCGGTCTCGCGGCTGCCTTGACCCAGCTGCTCACCGACGAGCGTGAATGGCGCCGGATAGCGGACGCCGGCCACGAGCTGGCGATGGCCAGGCATTCGCCCGCCCAAGTGCGGGCACGGTTTCTCGAGATCGTCGACGAGACGCTCTCCACCCCGTCGAGCCGCACCGCGACCGTCGAATCGGGTCTCGCCCGCCTCAGCCGGCACGAATTGGCCTACCGGGACGCGACGGCGGCCGCCATAGCGACGCTCCGCAAGGTCACGGCTCCGGAGGCCACCGTGCTTGTCGTGTCCCGCGGCGACGACCGGCTCACCGCCCTGCCCGGTCGCGAGGGGGCACACTTCCCCCAGGCGCCCGACGGAAAGTGGGCGGGGCACCACCCGGCGAACGCCGGGGAGGCGATCGCCCAGCTCGAGGCGCTGCGTGCGCGCGGGGCTCGCTACTTCGCGATCCCGAGCCCGTCGTTCTGGTGGCTGCACTACTACGAGGGGCTGACCGACCACCTGGAGGAGCGCTATCGCAGGATCCACTCCGGGGAGCAGGTCGTCGTCTTCGATATCGGTGAGCACGCCACTCTCGCGCACCCGCCGCGCGCTGACCGCGGCGGGCGAGAGCACGTGCTCGTCCTCGGCCGATACGACCCCGCCAAGGGCGGACCCCCGCCGAGCCTCGTGGCCGAGCTCGAGCAAAGCGACCGCTACGTGGTCAGCCAGCAGTGGCGGTCACGTTTGGCGCCCGACGGGCCCGAGGAACCTTCTGATGCAGCCTGGATCGTGCACGTGCAGGACACGGCGGATCTCCCCCAAGGCTTCGTGGACCGCTTCCTCGACATCGCGCTTCACCTCGAACAGCTCGGCGTGCAGCGGTTCCAGCCGGCGCACCGCGACGGGCCTGCTCACGGACCCCCCGCGACGGAGCGCTTGCGCGGGATCGTCGCACGCGAAGTCGCCGGGCCGGCCCCGCTGCCTGTCCTGGCGGAGCGACCGGAGACGTCGAAGGAGGCGCCCGTCGCGCTCGTGGACGCAACTTCGATCGGATTGCTTGAGCCCATCTCGAGCGAAGTGGATCCGCAGCCGTTCAGCGACGTGACCGACGTGTTCGTGCTCGATGGCGACGAGCCGCGCCGCCTGGTGCGGCGCGTTCAGAGCTCGGCCGCGCCGCTGATCAGCGTGCTGATCGCCACCTACGAGCGCCCGGAGCTTCTCTCCGCGTGCCTGGAGTCGTTCTGCGAGCAGACCCTGCCGGCCTCGGATTTCGAGCTCGTCGTGGTCGACGACGGCTCGCGCGGGGCCGACACCGTCACCGCCCTCGAAACCTTCGCCGGGCAGCTACCGCTCACCTGGGTGCGGATGGAGCACGGCGCGCGCAGCGCCGCCAAGAACCTGGCCACGCTGCTGGCACGAGCCGAGCTCGTCCTGTTCTTCGACGACGACGACCTCGCCGCCCCGGACCTCCTCGAGCAGCACGTGGGCGCGCATGCCGCCCACCCGGACGAGGCGACCGCAATCCTCGGCCACACGGAGTGGGCGCCGGATCTGCGCGTCACGCCGCTGATGCACTACCTCACGGACGTCGACAAGATGCTCTTCGCCTACGGAAACTTGGCGCCCGGCAGGCGGCTCGACTGGCATTACTTCTGGGAGGGCCGCATTTCCTCGAAGCGCTCGTTCCATCGCCGCTACGGCTTGCACGACCAGCGCCTGGCTTACTCCGTGGACGTCGAGATGGCCTGGCGGCTCGCGCGGCACGGCCTTGGGGTTGTGTACTGGCCGTCAGCCCGAAGCTTCATGGCACGGCCTGTGGACTTCGAGCAGTTCTGCGCACGACGCGAGGCAAAGGGTGTCGCGGAGGCCATGATGGCCGCGCTCCATCCCGATCCGGAGGTGATCGCCTACACGAGATTCGAGGGCGCGGCGGCGCGCTGGCGTGCCGCGCAGCCGGGGCTCGAGCTGTTGGTCACCCGCGTGCGACAGCTCGAGGTGGCGCTCGAACGAGACGTCCACGAGGATGACGAACGGGAGTCGCTCCTGTCCGAGCTCCATCGGCTGTACCGGGCCGCGTTCATGGCATACACGGACAGGGGAATAGCCGGCGCCGGTCAGAGCGCCGCGCAGGAACGCCCGGTTATGGCCATGACCGACCCAGCTCGCGTCTCAACGGTCCGACCCGGCATTCGCGCGCGCAGTCCGGCGAAGGCCGGCGCAAACGGCGGGGAGCCACCGGAGCTGACCGTGACCATGCCGGTCTGGAGCAGGACGCCTGAGCTGGCCGACATGGCGGTCCGCACCATTGAGCGAGTTTGGGAGGTGGCGCGCCTGCGAATCGAGGTGGTCGTGGTGGATAACGGGTCGCCTGTGTCCCGTCCGCTACGAGCCCGCGTCCACCGCTTCGAGGAGAACACTGGCGTCGCGTCAGGGTGGAACACCGGCATCGAGCTGGCGCGCGCTCCGGTGATCGCCGTGCTGAACAGCGACTGCCTGGTCGAGCCGGGGTGGGACGAGGCTCTCTACGAGGCTGCCACGACGGGGCGCCGGATCGCCTTCCCCTACACGGACCACCGCGACGGCCGGGGTTTCCGGATGCCGGATCAGGCCGGCACCGCCGGCTGGTGCTTTATGGCTGCGAAGTCGACCTTCGACGAGGTGGGCCGGTTCGACGAGCGCTTCAACCCGGCCTACTGCGAGGACACTGACTACTGGCATCGAGCGTGGGAGCTCGGCGTCGAGCTGTCGCCCGTTCCGCAGGCTCGCGTCACCCATGCTCGCCGCACGAGCGCCGAGTCTGCCTCGGACTGGCTGTTGACCAGCCACCGCTACCTGTATGGCTGGAAGCACGGCGTCGAGCCGATGCGTGCCCCGCCCTTCTACGACCGCGAGATCGTCGAGTATCACTGCTCCGAATCGGCGAGGTCGGCGATGACGACATGAGGATCGTCGTCCGGGATCAGCATCTCCACCGTTCCGTGGCGAGCGAGCGCCTCGGAGTCGTAATTGGCCTCCCAATGGAGGGGGACGCGCGCGATCGCCACCGGATCCCGCCGGGGACGGTCCGGGCTGACGTCGAATGCTGTCAGCATGCTGCCGCGCGCTCCCAGGAGCCAAACCCGGCCGTCGGGCGTGCCGGCGAGCTGAGGTCGACCGTCCACCAGCCCGCCGTCCAGCTTCTCCCGGCGCCACGTCCGACCGTCGAGCCAGACGTGCTCGAGCGACCGGCGCCCACCCGGCAGGTCGAACACGACGACCCCGTGGGGGTTCCCCCGGCGGTCGACGGTGAGCCCGCCCGTATTGATCAGTCCCGATCCCCTCGGAGCCGTGTCGATGACGGTCTCCGCGCGCGCATGGGTAATCGGCTCGGGCAGCGGAGCGCCGCTGCTCGTCTCCCAAGTGCTGCCGCCGTCCGACGAGCGCGCGTAGCCGACGTCGCTGTTCGTCTGCACGCTACCGGTGGCGCGCCACTCGAACATCAGGTGGACCGTGCCCGAGCGCGGGTCGACGGCGATGTGGTGCAGGTAAGGACTCTCTTTGCTCGGCCGGCCGTCCAGCACCACCCCGCGAGGGCGCCAGCGGCTAACTCCCGGCGGGAGCGCATCCAGCTGAACTGCCCCATCACCGGACATACCCTCGCGGCGCCAGAAGAACAGCGTGCCGTCGAGAAGCCGCGTGAACACCGGGTAGGTGACGCTCTCGCCTCGGGCTGGGGTCGGCGATGCCGTCCAGCGGTCGAGGCGGGCAGCCCTCCCGCGCACGTAGCGAAGCCGGTCATCGTGCATGTTGCCTGCGACGTGCACGTAGCCATCGGCGACGGCGATCGCGTAGACGTTGTGGAGGTCGTCGCGCGTCGGCGCGGCGAGGGGGTCATGCGGGAGCGTGACAAGGTCCCGGATGAGCCAGCGATCTTCCCCACGCCTCCGCCTGCCGACGTGGGGCGCCCCGTCGTCCGCGACCCAGACCGCATACTGGTACCGAGCCGTGCTCCATAGGTTGTCCTGGATGAACGCCTGGCCGTTGTGGAGGTCGGCGGCCGGTGCGGAGCCCGAGCCGGGCGCTCGTAAGGCGACCACGATCACGATGACGACGAAGATCAACGACAGGGCCAGACCAATGGGGCGCGACCACGTCGTCATCGGATCGGGCAAGCGTAGTCTCCAAGTCTTGGCGCAACCGTAGGAAAAGGGATGTATCCCCTCTGGGACAAGGTCATAGAGCCCGCGCTGGTGGCCGCGCAGGCGAGGCGAGTGATCGAGATCGGCGCACTGCGTGGCGAGACGACCGTCCGGTTGCTGGACGCCCTGGGCCCGGACTCGGAGCTGCACGTCATCGATCCCGAGCCGATGTTCGACCCGGCCGAGCACGCCCGGCGTTTCCCCGGCCGTTACGCCTTTCATCGCGACATCAGCCACAACGTGCTGCCGAAGCTCCCCCCGGTCGACGCAGTATTGGTCGATGGCGACCACAACTGGTTCACCGTCTACAACGAGCTGCGCATGCTTCGGGAGACGGCTCGACGCTCGGACAGCCCCCTGCCTCTACTCATTCTCCACGACGTCTGCTGGCCGTACGGGCGCCGGGATCTCTACTACGCCCCCGAGCGGATTCCCGAGGACGCGCGCCAGCCGTTCGCCGCCGGGGGTCTCCTGCCCGGCCGCACCGACTTGGCCGAGGGAGAGGGCATGAACCAGCACCTCGACAATGCCGTCGAGGAGGGCGGTGCCCGCAAAGGCGTGATGAGCGCTCTCGACGACTTTGTCGCCGAGCACGATCGCCCGCTTCGCACGGTGGTCTTGCCGATCTACTACGGGCTCGCCCTGGTCGCGGAGGAGGAGTTGCTCGCGGCACGCCCGGAGCTCGCGAGGCTGCTTGACTGGCTCGGCAGCGTTGAGGGCCGGTACGAGTGCCTGGAGCTAAGCGAAGCGATCCGAATCCACGAGCAGGTGGCGCATCACGAGCTCCAGTACTCCTCCCGAGAACGATTGGCCCGCACCGCGGGTCGATATCTCGACCTTCTCAAGGGCGCGCTCCTCGACGAGCACTACCTGGAGAACGAGCTCCGCATAGAGCACCTCCTCGAGTGCGTCGCGACCAGAGCGGAGGTCAGCCGCAGGAAGCTTCGCGATCCGGCGCGCTACATGAGCCAGGAGCTGCGCGAGCGAATGCAGACCCGCCAATCCGGCGATCCTTCGCAGGCGTCGGCGGGATACAACGGCAGCTCGGCCGGGCTCGCGTACACGGGCGTAGGCCGCCAGCGGCTCGATCAGCTCGAGCAATGCGTCAAGACCATTCGAGAGGAGGGGGTGGGCGGCGACATCGTGGACTGCGGGGCGGACCGCAGCGGCAGCGCGATCTTCCTGCGCGGCCTCCTCGAGGCCTACTACCTGGGGCGTCGGCGAGTTTGGGTGGCGCAACGATTTTGCGGCGGCCGCGAGCCCGCCGAGAACGGAGCTCCGGACTTTGCCTACGACTTGAACACTGTGCGCGATGCCTTTCAGCGCTTCAAGCTGCTGGACGACCGGGTCCGTTTCATCCAGGGGCCTCCCGCGGAGACGTTGGCGGAGGCACCGCTCGACGACGTGGCGCTGCTGCGCGTGGACGGGCACGACGCGGACGATGTCCGCGGCGCGCTCGAGGCAGTGTACGCCCGTATGTCGCCCGGAGGCTTCGTGGTCGTCGACGACTACTGGGACGAGCGCTGCCAGGCGGCAGTGGAAGCCTTTCGCTCCGAGCACGGCGTCGTAGAGCCGCTCGAGCGGATCGACTGGAGCGGCGCCGCATGGCGGAAGAGTGCCGAAGAGCAAACCATCCCGGCGCAGGCTGCGGACTACGAGCGGCCGCGGCGATGGCGACGGTCGGCTACGAAAGCGCTCTCGATGGTCGTGGTCGTGCACAACATGCGCCGGGAGGCGGCCCGCACGCTGTACTCGCTGTCCTCGAAGTACCAATGCGGGTTGGGCGACCTCGATTACGAGGTCATCGTCGTCGAGAATGGCTCGTCGCCGGACGAGCGCCTGGGGGAGCAGTTCGTCCGAGGCTTTGGCCCCGAGTTCACCTACGTGGATCTCGGCGAGGCGTCCACGCCCTCGCCCGCCCCCGCGCTGAACCGCGGGATCGAACTGTCCAGCGGGCGGACGGTGGCGCTGATGATCGACGGCGCGCACGTGCTCACTCCGGGCGTCCTTCGGCTTGCGCTGCTGGGCCTGTCGGCCTACGAGCCCGCGATCGTGTCAACCCAGCAGTGGTACGTCGGTCCCGGGGAGCAGAACGAAGCGGTGGCGAAGGGCTACGACCGCGACTACGAGGACCGTCTGTTCGCGCAGATCGGCTGGCCGGTCGACGGCTACCGGCTCTTCGAGATCGGGCACTTCATCGGCGACCGCGACTGGTTCGACGGCCAATGGGAGTCGAACTGCATTTTCGCCTCACGCGACCTCCTCGAGCAGTTCGGTGCGATGGACGAGCGCTTCTCGATGCCCGGCGGCGGGTTCGTGAATCTCGACTTCTTCGAGCGAATGGCAAGCGCGCCGGGAGTCAACCTGGTGACGCTGCTGGGAGAGGGATCGTTCCACCAGGTCCACGGAGGGACCACCACGAACCTCGGCGAGAGCGCCGAGCGGGCGAAGGTCCTTCGCGGCTACGGGGGGCACTATTCGGAGCTCCGCGGGCGCGCGTTCCGCGTGCCGGCCGCCGAGGTCCAGTACATCGGCAGCCTTCCGGGGCCCGCCCGGCGGACGCGAGCGCGCCGCATGGGCGCCCCCGAGTACTTCAAGCAAGCGCACGTGGTCGGCACGGACGGGAAGCCGCGCGCTCCCGTCCCGGTGCCCGAGGAGCTACGGCTCGAGTTCGTCGACGCCGTCTGGCGCAGCCAGCAGTCGCGGCAGGCGACGTGGTTGGGGAAGTGGGTAAGCAAGCTTCCGACCGACCTCGCGACCTACCAGGAGCTCGTCTTTGGCGTCCGGCCCGATTGGATCATCGAGACCGGCACCTGGGGGGGCGGCCGTGCGATGTACCTAGCCTCGGTCTGCGAGCTGACCGGCAAGGGGCGCGTGCTGTCGGTCGACGCTAACCCTGCAGAGAGGCTCGTCGAACACGAGCGCGTGATGTACCTGCACCGGGACCCGACCGAGCCGGAGACGGCGGAGGCGGTGCGCGGCCTGGTAGGTGAGCGCGCCCGCTGCCTGGTCATCCTCGGAGCCGCCAAGCTGGCCGAGCTGATGGCGATGTACGAGCACTACGCGCCACTTGTACCAGTGGGCTCCTACATAGTCCTGGAGGACACGATCCTCAACGGCCATCCAGTCTGGACGGGGTTCGGCCCCGGCCCGTGGGAGGCCGCCAAGCGGATCGTCGATCTTGGCGAGTTCGAGCGCGACACTCACGTGGAGCGCTACTCGCTGACGTTCAACCCAGGCGGCTTCCTCAAGCGGGTCAAGGAGGCCGGCGCATGACACGAGAGGCAGCGACTGCCGACGCCGCCGAGACGTCGGCGCGCGCGCTTCTGGACGATCTGCCCAGGCTGCACGACTGGGGACGCGGCCCAGAGGTCGGCGGACTCGACAAGCGGATCGGAGAACGACTCATCGCAGAGGTCGGCCGATACGAGCGCACTCGGGTCCTGGAGACCGGCGCCGGGGCGTCGACGCTCCTGTTCTGCTGCCTCCAGCCGGGCGCGCTGACCACGATCGCACCGGATGCCTCGCTCCAGGTGCGCACCATGGCGGAAGCAGAGACGCGAGGAATCGCGACCACCCCGCTCCGCTTCCTGTGCGAGCGCTCCGAGCTGGCGCTGCCGAGGCTTGTGGCGAACGGCGAGCGGTTCGACGCGTGCCTCATAGACGGCTCTCACAACTGGCCCGCGGTCTTCGTCGACTTCTGTTACATGAACGTCATGTTGCCGGTGGGCGGGACGCTGTTCGTCGACGACGTTCAGCTCTACTCCGTACACCAGCTGTTCATGCTGCTTCGCCAGCAGGAGGAATACGAGTACGTCGCGCTTGACAACAAGCTCGCCACGTTTCGC
>Ga0126306_10002643_pt1 | contig 10165 bp, 10 predicted proteins | sample Plot27_FD_92592 | JGI IMG/M metagenome (GOLD analysis project Ga0126306, IMG submission 92592) | Serpentine soil microbial communities from UC McLaughlin Reserve, CA, USA - Plot27 | ecosystem: Environmental > Terrestrial > Soil > Grasslands | place: USA: UC McLaughlin Reserve, Lake County... | reverse complement strand
TATGCGGGCCAGATGGGGCCTGACCAGCTCGAGCACCGCGCGGTCACGGGTGGAGAAGTCGCCGCCTGCGCGCGAGAGGACGAAGTTGGTCTCGACGAAGTCGAGGACTGCCCGAAGATCGTTGCTGCGCAAGGGCTCCAAACCGGCACCAACGATACGCCGAAGGACGACCGCTGAACATACGCCGAACGGCATATCGACGCAACAAACGGGCCCCCGTAGCGTCGTCCTCGATCGGTTCCCTCAAACAAGGTGACAGCAAATGACTCGCAATCGTCAGCGCCTATGCAGCCTCGCTCTTGCGGTCTCAATCGCGGCGACGGCCGCCCCACCGACGTGGGCCCGCCCCGTGGACCAGTTCCTGGGCTCACCGGCCGCCCGCCCGTCCCGCGACGCCGGCCCGCCGGCGCAGCAGATCAGGGTCGTCCGCTTGTCGCCCACGTCGGACTTCGACTGGGGCGACGCCGAGATCGGCGCCGGAGCCGCCCTCGCCTTGGCGACGATTGGTGTCGGCAGCGCGCTCGCTCTCGGCAACCGCCGACGCCAGGGGCGGACCGCGACGACTACCTGAAGACCGCCTCGATCGTCCACTTTACGTGAGACGATCGGCCTGTGAAGGTTCGGTTCTGCACCGCGATCGCCGTCGCGCTCGGCGTGTTCGCGGCCCTGCCCGGTGGCACGGCCGCGGACACCGTCACCGCACCCGTGTCCACGTGGGTGCCCGACGGCGAGGTCAAGGCCCTTGCGGTTTCCGGGTCGACCGCCTACATCGGCGGCAACTTCACGCGGATCGGGCCGTACACGGGGTCGTCGGCGATGTTCGGCGCTGCGAGCGGGGATCTGAAGCCCTGGCCCGAGGTCGAGGGCGTGGTCAACGCCGTGGCCGTGGATGGTGCCGGCGGCTGGTACCTCGGTGGAGACTTCCGGTCGGTCGGCGGGGTCCCCAGGACGGACCTCGCCCATGTGCTCCCTGGCGGAACGGTCGACCCGAACTGGGCCCCGACCACCGACGGCACCGTGCGGGCGCTGACGGCAGACAACCCCGGCGGCCCGGTGTACGCCGGAGGCGAGTTCTCCTCCGCGAACGGCACGGCGCGGGCGAACCTGGCGGGGTTTGGCCGCGCGGACGGCGCGCTCACGGGCTTCGCCGGCGGGGTTTCGCACTCCGGGTTCGACGACTTCAAGGGTGTGCACGTTCTGCTCTTGGCCGGACCGACGCTGTACGTGGGCGGCATCTTCGATTCGGCACAGGGCAGCGGTGGAGCCGCCGCGCGCAACCGTGTTGCCGCCTTCACGGTCGCGACGAGCGCACTGCTGTCGTGGGACCCCAACGCGAACCACACCGTGAACGGGCTCGCGCTCGACCCCGACGCGTCCGATGGGGCGGATGTGTTCATCTCCGGTCGCTTCAACGGGATCAACAATCCGCAGGTGGCCCGTCACGGGATCGCGAAGGTCGACGCCGCGACCGGCGCGGCGGACACCAACTGGATCCCTCCGCTCCAGTTCGGCCCGGAGCTGACCGCCATGGCGGTGTCGGGCTCGTTCGTCTACATCGGGGGCAGCAACATCCGCTTCAACCCGATGGACCCGGCCCGGACGGCGGCGGCGCTCAGCGTCGTCGGCGCGGTACCGAGCCCAACATGGAATCCCACGGTCTCGGGCACGACGAGTTCCCTCGCGGTCACCGGCTCCACGGTCTACATCGGGAGCGGGAACTTCGGAAGCGGGACGCTCAGCAATGGGCCGCACGCAGCACTGGTTGCCGTCGACGCGACGAACGCGACCCCAACCGGCTTCGCTCCGCAATTCGGCCGCGGCAAGCAGCAGTTCCCGTCGGGCCAGACGGTGGGCACACGCGCGATCGCCGTCAACGGCTCCGACGTGGTGGCCGGCGGCACGTTCATGAACGCCGGGGGCGTCGAGCGGCGCAACCTCGCCGCGATCGACCTCGCCACTGGGCGGCCGACCGCCTTCGATCCGCCGATGAAGGGCCAGTTCTCCAATCTCTCATCCGTGAACGCCGTCGCCGTCACGACCGACGGGCTCGTCTGGGCGGGCGGCCAGTTCCTCACCGAGGACCCGAACCCGCGTACTCACCTGGCCGCCTTCGACGCGAGCACCGGCGCGCTGGCGAGCTTCCACCGGGACGTGAACTCAAACGGCGTTTCGGCGCTCGCGGCGTCGGGGCCGATCGTGTGGGTCGGGGGCGGGTTCAGCCAGGTCGGCGGCCAGCCGAGACAGAACGTCGCCGCCGTCCAGAACGTCCCGGGCGCGGACGGCACGGTGCTGCCGTTCGACGTCGCCACCGATGGACCCGTGCGCGCGCTCGCCCTCTCGGGCGACACGCTCTACCTCGGCGGCCAGTTCCAGAACGTGAACACCGCCCTGGCGTCGCTCAAGAGAGCACGGAGCAACGCCGCCGCCGTGGCTGCTCAGACGGGCCTGGCACTGCCGTGGGACCCGAACCTCGACGCGCCGGTGGACGCGCTCGCCGTGACCGGCGACACCGTCTTCCTCGGGGGAGAGTTCGCCACCGCCAACGGATCGGCGCCGCGGCAGCGTCTGGCCGCCGTCGATCCTCAGAGCGGCGCCGCGCGAGCCTGGGCACCCAGCGCCGACGCGCCGGTGCGCTCCCTGGCCGTGCAGGGGCCCACGGTGTTCGCTGGCGGCGACTTCGGGACCGTGAGCGGCGCGGCGCGGCCCGGAATCGCCGCGCTCGACGGACAGACGGGCGCTCCGGACCCGCTCGGCATCGACCTCGGGCCAGAGGAGCGAAACGGACCGCTGCCGCCCGTCACGCGCGTGGACGCTCTGTTCGCATCGCCGCCGACCGGGTTGCTGGCCGGGGGTGCGTTCGTCATGAGAACGCCCTCGCCGCGCGCGGCGAACCTGGCGAGGTTCGGCCTCGAGTCGCCGGCGGGCGGGCCCGGTGCCGACGTGACCGACCCGACGCTCGCGCTGAGCGCTTCGCGGCGCAGGTTCCGCGTCGGCGCACGCCGGATGCCGCCAACCGGGAATGCGATCGCGACGGCCAGGAGGGCTCGGAAGGGCACGACGCTCAGGCTCACGCTGAGCGAGGCCGCCAGGGTCAGCTTCACGGTGTTGCGGAAGCTGCCGGGTCGCAAGGTGGGCAAGCGCTGCCGTAAGCCGACGCGCCGGAACCGTGGCCGACGGCGCTGCACGCGGCTCGTGCGCAGCGCCCGGTTCGTCCGATCGGCGCCGCAGGGCCGCTCGAAGGTGCCGTGGAGCGGCCGGATCCGCCGTAGGGCCCTCAAGCCAGGCCGCTACCTGCTCCGCGCCACACCGACGGACCCCGCCGGGAACGCGGGCCTGACCCGCTCGCTATCGATCAGGATCGTGCGCCGCTAGAAGCAGCGCAGAAGCGGGACCCGCCCGCGGCCGACCGAACGGTTGGGCATGCTGTCCGCGCGTGGCGGTTCAGGCGGAGGAGCGGCGGGCGAAGGGCGCGGACTCCGGCTGATGGTTACCGCGGCACGAGCCGGATCCGGCCCGGCAGCAGCGGCATCACGAGCCGCTTCGTGTACTCGGAGGCTCCGCGCACGACCGCCTTCCGCACGAACACGGGCGGGAGCGCCCCGAAACCGTACTCGCGCCGGATCCGGTCGGGCAGCAGCGCAATGGTGGTGAAGTTGACGGCCTCGACGAGCGGGCGAGCAACCCTTGGCACCGGCGGCTCGAGGACGATCTCGCGCGCCCGCTGACGCGCCCACGGCGTCACGTGCAGCTCGTCGCCCTCCAGCATGCGACGCCGGTACGCGTCCAGGTCGTCGAGCGTGGCCGGCATGTCGCGCTTTCGCAGTCCGAACAGGCGGCCCACGACCCTGTAGTCCTCCCAGTACGCCGCCTCCGCGTCCCGTGACATCGCGCCCACGTAGCGCCGGTAGACCACGATGCCCGAATCGACCAGGGTGAAGAGGATCCACAGAAGGAGCTCCGGATCGTCGGCCCGGTACGGCGTGCCCGCCGGGTAGCGGCCCACCCGCTTGGGGAGCGTTCCGCGCACCCGCCTGTGCATCGCTCGCACGCGGCGGGTGACCTCGTCCGCTTCGGCGCGTGAGCCGAACCCGATGACGTGCATCGTGCGGGCGGTGCGCGCCAGCCGGTCGTACGGCTCCTCGAGCGCGCTCGAATGCGCGAGCAGACCGGTCACGGCGAGCGGGTGCGCCGCCTGCATGAGCAGCGCCCGCGGTCCCGACAGCGCCAGCGCGCGCTCCCGGTGGACGCGCCGCATCATCGAGCTGTCGTCGAAGTAATCGGTCATTCGCCGTCACTGAGAGTGTGAACGGTCGCGTCCTCGCGCTCGAACAGATCCCACGCCTCGACGACATTCCCCTCGGGGTCGGTCACGTACAGGGAGCGGTCGCCGCCGTCGTGGGTGACGGGGCCCTCGACGGGCACGCCGAGCTCGCGGACACGTGTCGCCATCGCCTCGAGCGAGCCGGGCGCGACCGTGAACGCGAAGTGCACATGCACCCCGCCCTCGTCGCCGAACTCCTTGGGTCCGGGGTCCCACAGGCCAAGGCGCGCCCGCGCGCCCGCGGCGAGCCAGACGCGATCGTCCCCGCTCGCGATCAGCTCGAGCCCGAACGCCTCCTGGTAGAACCGCGCGAGCCGTGCGGGGTCGCGCGCCTCGAGCGTCAGCTCGGAGAAACCGGTGACCACTCCGGCGCTCGGCATGGACATCGTCCGCAGCTACCCGTACGCTTGTACAGCAAACATGTACAGATGTTCACTATAGGCGAGGTCGCCGCGCGGAGCGGCGTCCCCGAGGGAACGCTCCGGATGTGGGAGCGCCGCCACGGCTTTCCCGCGCCGAGCCGGCTGGCGAGCGGACATCGCCGCTACAGCGAGGAGGACGTCGAGCTCGTGCGCCGCGTTGCAGACGCGCGCGCCTCGGGCGTCACGCTCGCCGCCGCGATCGAACGGGTCCACGAGGTCGACAGCGAGCCGCCCGCCTCGACCTACGCCGCCCTCCGGCGCGCGCGGCCGGACCTCACGCCGCACACGCTCGTGAAGCCGATGATGATCGCGCTCAGCCACGCGATCGAGGACGAGAGCCTGTCGCGTGCGGAGCGGCCGCTCCTCTTCGGCTCCTTCCAGCGGGAGCGCTTCTACCGCCAGGCCGAGTCCCGCTGGCGCGTCTTCGCGCGCCAGGCCGAGCTGGCGGTCGTCTTCGCGGACTTCCCGCGCCCCCGCCCGACCCGCGCCCCGGCCGAGGTGCCGCTCGAGCGCGAGCATCCGATGAGCCGCGAGTGGGCGATCGTCTGCGACGCGCCCGGACACGCCGCCTGCCTGGCGGGATGGGAGCCCCCGGATCGGGCCAGGACGGCCGGCCGCGCGCCTTCGAGGCCATCTGGAGCGTGGAGCCCGAGGTCGTGCGCGCGGCGAGCCGCGTCTGCGCGGCGCTCGCCGCCGCCGGCACCGCCGAACTGCTCGAGCCGGTTGGTGGACGGCTCGAGGCGGAGGCGGCTCCGCTCGCCGGGGATCAGCTCCGGCTCGCCACCGCCATCACCGCTCGCGCCCTCGCCCACCTCGAGCCCGGCGCTCGCGCAGCTGGGTGATCCCCAGCCACACGAGGAAGCAGATCACCGGCAGGAAGTACGCGATCCCGGTGAGCCAGTGGCCGGCATGGGCGATCGGCAGCATCACGTGTTCGACTCCGAGACGAGCCAGATGGCGAGCAGTGTGAACCCGAGCATCACACCAAGCATCCAGTACTGCGAGCGCACCGCCTCGCGGGCGTCCCGGTAGAGCGCCACCGCCCGGTCGTGGGCCAGAATCAGGCCGGCGACGTGACCCGTCACGATCATCGCCACCTTCACATACCACTCCACGTTCGAGCCAATCAGCCCGTAGTGGACCTGCGTCCCGGCCGTGCCGAAGATGTCCGAGCCATGGCCGAGCGGGTCGGAGGCGAGATAGGCGAGCGCCTGGCCCTGGTAGAGCAGCAGCGTGAAGTAGTGGGCGCCCACGTAGGCGACCGCGATCGGCACGAGCGAGTGCACGAACTCGCGCGACAGCCGCGTGGCGCTGAACCCGCCGCCCACGCTCCGTGCCCCGAGGATCCCGAGCCGGTAGAAGCCGGAGATGAGCAGCACCACCGCGAGCATCCCGAGCAGGAACGTCAGCTCGAGCGCGTGCTCCGGAGTGAGGCTGAGGTGGTCCTGGAAGGACTGCGAGATGTCGGGCGAGCGGCTGTTCCAGGTGCGCTTGCTCGTGAAGCCGTCGAAGGAGACCGTCCCGATCATCACCATCAGCAGCGGCACGGTCCCAGGGAGCTGCTCGACGTGGGGAAGCCCGGAGAGCGGCTTGCGGAGCCCGACCTCGCCGTCGCGTGTCTCGAACGGCGAGATGCGGGAGAACAGGTTGTAGTAGACGCCGAACGCCTCGGCTCGGCGTGTCCACTGCTCGACCCCGTACAGCGCCATCCCGACGAACGTCAGCGCCGAGTACACCAGGATCGCGACCGCCAGCGTCTCCGGCTTGTCGCCGCCCGAGACCACCAGCTCCAGGGCCGCGAACCCGAAGATCCCGGCGGCCGCGGGCCAGCGCCCGAGCCAGGCCGGGTATGCGAGCGGCTCGGGCAGCTCCGAGCGGGTCACCCTGCGCGCCACCCATGCCACGGCCCGGCCGATCGCGCGCCACGGGTTGAAGGCCCGGAAGATGTCGCCGAACAGCACGCTCAGCGGCACGAACGCCAGCCAGAAGATCACGTAGACGAAGATCGGCGTCCAGTTGGCGGTGGTGCTCTGGGTGCCCTCGAAGCCGGCGTAGATCGTCAGCGCGAACAGGAACACGCCGATCGCGCCGCAGACGATCTCGACCACCCGGCTCGCCAGCACGCGCCCGATTCCGCCGGGGAGCGGCCTCCACGCCCGGTCCTCGAGCCGCGGCTTCGGCCACAGCACGGCGAGCGCGACGAACGAGACGGCGAGCACGATCGACGCCGCCCACCAGAAGATCACCTCCGGCACCGGCAGGTCCGTACGGACCGAGATGCCATGCGCGATCAGGAACACGCGCGCGTCAGTCGGGCTCGACGGTGAGCTGGCCCATCAGGGGGTCGCGGCCGGCGTCCTCCGCCACGTGGCTCTCGATCTCGAAGATGCCCTCGATGTTCGCGGTGAAGTTGAACTGCGCGGGCTGTCCGGGTTCGACGGGCTTCTCGATGTCGTAGCCGTGCAGGTGGATGTCGTCACGCGCGTCGGAACTGACGACGATCCGGACCTGATCGCCCTTCTTCACCTTGATGTTCGCCACTCCGCCGACCGGCTTGCCGTCCCTTATGCGAATCCGGTCGAAGTCCTGGTTCGTCGCGAGCGTCTCGTGAGGGTTCTCGGTCGCAGTCTTCGTGGTGGTCGTCTGCGCCGACTGGTCATCGTCGTCACCGCCACCATTCGCGACGGTCACCACGATCGCGACGATCACGACCGCCGCAGCGGCTGCGAGTAGGCCTGTCCGCTGATTCCTCGACACGGCGGCGCCGAAGTATGGCTAACGGCTAGGGCTGGCTGCTGAGGACGCTGTCGGCGGGCTCTGGCGCCGGCGCGGGCCGCCGGCCGAGCTCCTCCTCGAAGGCCGCGGCCTCGTCCGGGCCGCCGGGCCGCTCCGGCTGGAAGCGGTAGCCCACGCCGAAGTGCGTGTGGATGTAGCTCCAGTCCGGCGAGGCGGTCTCGAGCTTGAGGCGCAGCTTGCGGACGAACACGTCCACCGAGCGGTCGCCGTGCGCCATCGCGTAGCCCCAGACCGCCTGGTAGATCTCCTCGCGCTGCAGGACCTTGCCCTGCGCCTGCGCCAGGAGCTGGAGCAGCTCGAACTCGCGCCGCGTGAGGTCCACGCTGCGGCCGCGCACGAACGCCTGGAACTGATCGGCGCGGATCTCGACCTCTCCCGCGACGAGCGGCCCCGTGTCGACGCGCTCGGACGCCCGCTTGCGCCGCCGCACGACGGCCTCGATCCGCGCGAGCACCTCCTCGGGGTGGCAGGGCTTCGTGATCCAGTCGTCCGCGCCGGCGCGCAGCCCGCGCACCCGCTGCGAGACGCTCGTACGGCCCGTGCAGACGACCACGCCCATGCCGGGCAGCGCCGCGGTGACGCGCTCGAGGAACTCCCACGCGCGCGGGCCCATGAGGCTCAGATCGACCACGAGCGCGTTCACGCGCATGGCTACGAATTCCTCGACGGGCGGTGCCGCCTCGAGGCAGCGGTACTGCCAGCCGAGATCCGCGGCCCGCTTCACAAGCACTCGCACGAACCCCGAATCAGAGTCGAGGATCGCGATTCGCAGATCCGCCATCTCCCTGAAGTCTAAGCAGGCCGCCGGAGGAGGCCATCGCGTTCACAGGGTTTTCACAAGGCGGCAACGCCGAAATAACGGTGTTTGCGGGGTTGACTGGCACAGTCGCCCTTCCACATGGTCGTCGGTGAACTCGAGATCCGTCCCGCCGAGTACCTCGCTCTCGCGAACGGTCGCCCGCTGCGGCTGACCGTGCGCGAGCTCGACCTGCTCACCGCCCTCGCCGAGCGGCGCGACCGCATCGTCTCGCGCGAGGAGCTCTACCAGGTCGTCTGGGAGGAGCACTACCGGAAGAGCGACCGCTCGGTAGACGTCTACATCGCAAGGCTGCGCCAGAAGCTGGACGAGGCGCTCCCCGGCCGGGCGTACATCCACACGCACTTCGGGTTCGGCTACAGGCTCTCCTCCGAGTAGCCGCGGCGTTTCACATCCTTTTTACAAGACGGCCACACCCGGATAACAGACTCAGTCCCGAGCGGTGCGAGCGTGCGGGACATGAAGAAGATCCTCATTTCGATTGCCGCATGCGGCGTCCTCGCATTGGGCGCGACCGCGTGCGGAGGCGACGACGACGACAGCGGCGGCGGTAGCGCCAACGCGAGCACCGGAGGGGATCTCTCCGGCACGATCAAGATCGACGGCTCGAGCACGGTGGCCCCGTTCGCCCAGGCGGCCCAGGAGGCGTTCCAGGGCGAGGACCCGAACGTGAAGATCACGGTCGGCACCTCGGGCACCGGCGGCGGCTTCGAGAAGTTCTGCGCCGGCGAGACCGACATCTCGGACGCGTCGCGGCCGATCAAGCCCGACGAGGAGGTGCCCGTCTGCAAGAAGGCCGGCATCTCCTACAAGGAGATCCAGGTCGCGAACGACGGCATCGCGGTCGTGACCAATCCCGACCTGAAGGTCGATTGCCTCACGACCGATCAGCTCAAGCAGCTCTGGAACAAGGGCTCGAAGGTCAAGAAGCTCTCGGAGATCGACCCGAAGCTCCCGGACACCGAGCTGAAGCTGTTCGGCCCCGGCACGGACTCCGGCACCTTCGACTTCTTCACCGACGAGATCAACGGTGAGGAGGGTGTCTCGCGCGAGGACTACTCGCCCTCCGAGGACGACAACGTGCTGGTCCAGGGCGTGTCCGGCGAGTCCGGCGGGCTCGGCTACTTCGGTCACTCCTACTACGAGCAGAACCAGGACAAGCTGAACCTCGTCAAGGTCGACGGTGGCGACGGCTGCGTGGAGCCGACGACCGAGACGATCCAGTCGGGCGAGTACAAGCCGCTCTCGCGCCCGCTGTTCATGTATCCGAGCACCAAGGCGCTCAAGCGGCCGGAGGTGAAGGCCTTCCTCCAGTACGTAGGCGACAACTACCAGGCCATCGCCGACGCCTCGCAGATCGTGGCGATGAGCTCCGACCAGGCGGCCAAGGCGAAGGCCGCGCTCGGGGGGTAGTTGGAGGCAGCTTCTACAACGCTCGGTCGTAGCGGCCGCCCGGAGGCACCGAGCCTCCGGGCGGCTCGTCGCCGTTGGGGGGAGTCCGTCATCAAGGGCCTCCTGCTGCTGGCGGCCCTGATCTCGCTGCTGACCACGTTCGGGATCGTCTACGCCCTGGTCGAGGAGACGGTCGTGTTCTTCCGCGAGGTGCCGGTCCACGACTTCCTGTTCGGCACCAAGTGGTCCCCGCTCTTCAACCCGCCCAGCTTCGGGGTGCTCCCGCTGGTGGCGGGCACGTTCTTCACGACGCTCATCGGGATCGCCGTCGCGGTCCCGCTGGGCCTCGGCGGCGCCATCTATCTGAGCGAGTACGCGCGTCCGCGCGTGCGCAAGACGATCAAGCCCCTGCTGGAG
>Ga0126306_10002642_pt1 | contig 10165 bp, 11 predicted proteins | sample Plot27_FD_92592 | JGI IMG/M metagenome (GOLD analysis project Ga0126306, IMG submission 92592) | Serpentine soil microbial communities from UC McLaughlin Reserve, CA, USA - Plot27 | ecosystem: Environmental > Terrestrial > Soil > Grasslands | place: USA: UC McLaughlin Reserve, Lake County... | reverse complement strand
CGGCAGCTTCGAACCGTTCGCGTGGAGGATGAACGTGCGCCGGATGCCGAGCGCGCCGCCGAACAGCCCGGCCTCGAACACCACGTTGTCGCGCGGCGACGCCTGGCCGGACTGGGACGCATCGGTCGTGGTCCAGTCGTCCTGGGCGAACACGAACGCGGCGAAATCGACTTCCTGGGAGAGCTCGACGAGCCGGTCGAGGGTGGACCGCCCCGGGTTGAACGTGGTCGTCCAGGGCTCGACGTCGGCGACTTCCTCGAGCCCGCGCGTGATTGCCTGGAGCAGTTTGGCCTGCTTCCCCGACGACCCGAGGAAGATACGCGGCTTGTTCATGCGCGATTCATGATGACGGACATGGCGCACACGCTACGCCGTGGGCCGCGCGCGGGCATCCTGAGAGCCGCTCTCAACAGCCCCGACCTCTTGCCCGGCCCCGACCGAATCCGTTGGGCAATCACGGGGCGAAGCGGCCCTCGGAGCGCCCGCGTGGGCCAAGCCGCCTGCGAACCCAGAGGCCGCCTTGGCACTGCGCTGGCAGTCGACGTCGGCGGGAGGATCGCAACAACGGCTAAGTCGTCCGCGCAGCCAAGGCCTGCACGACGGCCTGCTCGCCGAACTTCGCGCATGCTGCCGTCTCGGCGCGCGGCGAGTCTGAGCGCAGCTAACCGTCTGGCTCGCTCCCTCTGCGGCGGAGGTACTTGTCGATTTCCCGGCGCTCCCAATCGGCGCCGAAGAGCCCGCCGAGCCCGAGGAGCACGATTCCCGTGATCGCCACACCGATGCCCGTACCGAGCATCGGCCAGTAGAACCACCAGGAGCTGCTGTCATCGAGCGCGTCGATGGCGAACCACATCACGCTCAGGGCGATCCAAACGCCCAAGACCGTGTAGAAGATCCGCTTGCGGCGAACGTACCGCCGCGCGTCCTCGAGGGACTCGCTGGAAAGCTCGGACCTCACGGTTCCCTCCTTCGCACCCCGTCCCTCGCGCGCCCGTACGTCACGTGGCTCACGACGATCCTTGGCATGTCGTCTCCTCTCGACTTCGAATTTCTGCCGCGTTGTCGTCGACAGGTGGTCATGCACCATCGACTCGTCCACTTGCCAAGCTTCCGCCGGGCATCGGCCGAAGCGCGGTCGCAGGCGGCGGCTCGGCGCCCTCGACGTGGACGTCCGGGAGCCAGCTGAGCCACGAGGGCAAGTACCAGTTGCGCTCGCCTAGGAGCTTCATCGTTGCCGGCACGAGCACGGAGCGCACGATCGTGGCGTCGATCAGCAGCGCGACAGCGATGCCGAAGCCCATCTGCTGGAGGGCGATCGTGTCGCCCATGGCGAAGCCCCAGAAGACGGCAATGATGATCAGTGCCGCGCCGGTGATCAGCCGTGCGGTCGAACCGATGCCGAAGGAGATGGCGCCGTCCGTGTCGCCCGTCTGCGTGTAGCGCTCGCGGATGCGGCTGAGCAGGAAGACCTGGTAGTCCATCGAGAGCCCGAAGAGGACGGCGAACAGAAAGAGGGGTACCCAGGCGTCGATCGTCTCGGCCTCACGGAGTCCGAGGATCTCGTTGCCGACGCCCTCCTGGAAGACGAGCACGAGCAGCCCGTAAGCCGCTCCGACCGAGAGGAGGTTCATGCCGATCGCCGTCGCGGGTACGAGGATCGAGCGGAACGCGAGCGTGAGCAGGAGGAAGCTGAGCCCGAGCACGAACGTGAGCACGAGCGGAAGCCAGAAGTTCACGGTGTCGTGGTAGTCGAGCTCCTCGGCGGTGTCGCCGCCCACGTACACCTCGGCGTCGACCCCCGCGAACGCACGGGGGACAACCTCGCTGCGCAGCTCGCGGACGGCCGCGATCGCGCGCTCGCCGTCCGGATTCGCCGCGATCGGAACGGTGACGCGGGCGACCGTGCCCGCCTCGTTCGCCTCGACGGTCGGCTCGCCGAAGATCGGGCGGCGCGCGAGCTCTTGCTCGAGCCGCCCCTGCGCGCTTTCGACGGCAGACCCGCGGACGTCTCCGGCGACCGCGACCTCGACCGGCTCGGTCGACTCCTTCGGAAACTCCTCGCGGAGCAGCAGATAGCCCTGCTTCGACTCGAAGCGATCGGGCAGCGTTGCCGCCCCCGACGTGCCCGTGTCGAGCGCGAGGACGGGCGCCGCGAGCGTGAGCAACAGCCCGGCAGCGAGCACGAGGCTCACCACCGGGCGGCGCATGACCCGATGGACGATCGCGCCCCAGAACCGGCCCTCCCGACCCGCCTGCTCGGCCGCGCGTCCGAAGAAGGGGATGCGAAGCTCGTTCACGCGGTCGCCGAGGAGCGCGAGCAAGGCGGGGAGCAGCGTCAGCGCCGCGATCACGGAGACGATTCCGACCAGGATGGCGCCGGCCGCCAGGCTGCGGAAGATCGTGCTCGGAACGAGCAGCAGCCCGAGCATCGCGAGCACGAAGGCGATGCCGCTGAAGAGGACGGCACGACCGGCGGTCGCTCCCGCGGTCGCGATCGCGTCCAGCTTCTCTCGCTCCTGCAGCCGCTCCTCCCGGTAGCGGGAGAGAGTAAAGAGCGAGTAGTCGATGCCCAGGGCAAGGCCCATGCCGATCAGCATGTTCTGGGTGAAGACGGACAGGTCGTAGGCCTGCGCCAACAGCGCCACGAGCGCGAGCGCGACGACGATCGAGGCGATCGCGAGCATGAGCGGAACGAGGCCCGCGACGACCGCCCCGAAGACGAGGAGCAGGACGACGAACGCGAGCGGTGCGCCGAAGAAGAGCTCGCCCTTCCTGAGATCCTCGAGCGATGCGGTGTCCTCGTCGACGTCCGCCGTCCAGTTGCCGGTCACCGCCGCCGTGTAGCCCGACTCCTCGTCGAGGCGCTCGACCACCTCGACCACTCCCTCGACGTCGTCCTCGCCGTCGCTGCCCAGGTCGAGCAGGAGGACCGTCGAGTCGCGGTCCTGCGAGACGAGGCGCCGCTCCTCGCCATAGGTGACGACCCGCGTCGCACCCGCCGCACGCAGCTCATCCGCAAGCGCCGCGACGCGCGCGCGCGTCGCGGCCGCTTCGACTTCGCCGGCTTCGACCCGCACGACGACGACCTCGCTGATCGCCTGGCCGCTCGCCGCCTCCTGCGGAAAACCCTCGTCGAGGATCCGCTCGGCCTGCTTCGACTCGGTCGTCCTCGTGATCTCGGCCTCGCCCTCGAACGCGAGGAACATCGCCACGAGGACGAAGGCCGTGAGAATCACGACCAGCCAGAGACCAACGACGACCCAAGGCCGTCTACTGCTCGCTCGAGCCAGCTTCTCGGTCATCCGCGCTCCTGGTGGTAGGTCGCGATCACCAAGAGCGTCGCCCAGCCGGCGTGCTCGAAGCCGCCGCGGCGGTCCTCGTCGGGGCGGCCCGGTGCCTGCATCACACCGTCGAGCGTCGCGTGCTCGAAGACAACGACCCTTCTTATCAACCCTCGTCTCCTCGCTCTCGCGGGTGAAGGGCGAAACGGTTGCCCTCGTGGTCCTGGAACATCGACCACCAGCCGAAGCTCAGCTGAACCGGCGGCTGTGGGAACTCCACACCGCGCGAGCGAAGCTCGTCGTAGGTCTCCGCGAGGTCGTCGCAGCAGAAGAAGACGTTCGACGTGGGCAAGATCTCCGACGCATTCGGCCGGTCGTCCCGACGCGGGCTGAGGACGAGAATCAGTCCGTTGTCCGGCGTTCTGACCTCGACCCAGCGCTCCTCACCTTCGGTGTTGTCCTGGTGGAGTTCGAAGCCCAGCGTTTCAGTCCAGAACGAGAGCGCTCGGGCTTGATCGTCGACCTCGATCACGACCTTGCTAACGCCTGCGATCACGGTGCGCCTCGTCCGCCTGAGGCGATCGGCTGCACGAGCTCCGTCCGCCAGTCCCTCGGTGGCGGCCACGACGACGGGTCGGGCTCCTGGCCGGGGTCGATCCAACAGTAGACCTCCCAGGCAGGACCGGCCGCGTCGCGCTCGTTCGCCTCGAGCCACGCCTGGAGGCGTCGATACGCGTCGCCGAGGCTGTCGTGGGCTCCGCGATGCCAGGTGACTATCGCCGCTCCCCCCGGTAGCACGCCGGCCTTGATGTGACCCGCGCCGGTTGCTTGCTCACGCACCGGCACCCCTAGCTCGACGTCCGTCTCCGGCTCGCCGAAGGTGTGGTAGCGAACGAACGGCGGACCTACAGGCGTGAGACCGCGAACTTGCATCGAGCGCCAGAGCTCGGTGAGCCTCTGACCCTGAGCCTGTCCCAGCTGGCCTACCGGGACGTTTGCCCTGATGCTGAGCACCGGCTGCGGCTCCCGGTCTTCGACGAGGAACACCGCTTCTTGATCCCGCTGTACGTTCATCGGCATCATCCTTGGCCTCCGGTTCTAGCCCTCGGGACGCCGGTGCGCATCGGCCCAGAGGCCCGAGTTGGCCTCCGACCAAAGGTGGGGGCGACGCTACTCGGGAGTCACGCCGGGCGTGACAACGCCGTGGTCGTAGGCGAACACGATCGCCGCAGCGCGGTCCCGCACGCCGAGCTTGCCGAAGATGCTTCCCACGTGGGTCTTCACCGTGGCCTCGGCCACGAACAGCGTCGCTCCGATCTCGGCGTTGGTCGCACCGCGCGCCATCAAGCGAAGGACGTCATGCTCGCGGTCTGTCAATAGGTCGAGGCGGGCGGCGTCGCGGGCAGCGGGAGCGACCACTCGTCTGTAGCGCTCGAGGAGACGCGATGCAACCGCCGGATCGAACCACGCCGCGCCACCGGCGACCGCGCGGACCGCGGCGATCAGATCCTCCGCCGAGGAGTCCTTGAGGACGAAGCCGGCAGCGCCCGCCTCGATCGCGCCCCACAAGACTTCGTCTTCGCCGAAGGTCGTGAGCACGAGCACGTCGAGCGGGTCGTCGAGCCTGCGCAACTCCGCGGTCGCGGCGATGCCGTCGAGAGCCGGCATACGAACGTCCATGAGGACAACGTCCGGGCGGAGGGCCGGGAGCTGCTCTACGGCTTCGCGACCGTCGGCGCACTCCGCCGCGACGTCGAACCCGTCCGCCGGCGACAGAATTCTCGCTAGGCCGGCACGGACCATGGCCTGGTCGTCGACGATGGCAACTCGGATCATCGGCTTCCGTCATCTTCCACAGGAAGCTCGCAGCGCACGCGCCAGCCGTCGCGCGTCGGCCCGGCGGCAAACTCGCCACCGAGCGTCGTCGCTCGCTCCCGCATCCCGATCAACCCGTAATGAGGTCGTTTCGACTCGAAGGCGGGTCCTGCCACGAGAGGGCCGCTCGTCTCAGCCAGGAGGGCCGCTCGTCCGTTCGCCAGTTCGACCCCGAGCGTCGTCCGCGCGCGGGGGGCGTGACGAGCCGCGTTCGCCAGCGCCTCCTGCGCGATCCGGTAGAGGGCGAGCCCGACGCTGGGCGGGACCAGCGACAGGTCGCCTCGCGTGCGCAACTCGACGGCGAGTCCTCCCGCCCGTGCCTCGTCGACGAGCGCGCGAATCTCGGTCGCCGAAGGGCCGGGCGCCGCCACGCCGACTTCGTCGTCGCTGCGGAGCAGCGTCACCGTACGACGGAGCTCCTGCATGCCGCGGCGGCCCACCTCCTCGGCGGATCGCAACGCCTCCTCGGCAGCATCTGCGTCGCGGCGCAGCACGTGCCGGGCGCTCGTCACCTGCAGCATCACAGCCGCCAGGCCGTGACCGACAAAGTCGTGGACGTCACGAGCGATCCGACGGCGCTCCTCCAGCAGCGCCTGCTGGGCCAGCTGACGCCGCGTGCCCTCGAGCTCGACTACGAGTCGTTCCTGGCGAGCGACCGCGCGACCGACGATCCAGACGAAGACGATCGCCACGACCCAGAGGGCGACGGCGACCTCCATAGGATCCTGGACAGCGGCGACCAGCAACGGTGTAGCGGCGGCGAGCAGACCGAGCAACGCCGCCGCCGCAACCGAACGAGACCAACGCGCGGCCGCGAAGGCGAGCAGCGAGGCATTGAACATGGCCGGCTCGAGCTCTCCCGAGCGCTGCGCCACGATCACCGGGATGACGATCACGGGAGAGACCGCGGCGAGCGGAACATCACGGGCAAAAGCCCACACGCTCCAGGCGACGACCGGGATCACAACGAGAGCGAGATCGGTTGCCGAAGACGGCTGGGTGATCGCCGCGACGAGTCCGAACGCCAGCGAGAAGAACGGGAGGGCACGGCGAAGGTCGTTTGCTGCGAACCAAGCTCGAGCAGACCCTCGGATCACACGCCGACTGTAACTCCGCAACTCGGGAGGCGATGTCGTCCTCCGGGCGGATCTGCGACCTCCGACCCGGGATGGATCGGCTTCGGTGCGCGTCTTTTTTTATCCGGCGAGGCACGCGTGGCACGTTCGGTCCCGCGTGTGCGTCAGCTGGTGCCGACGAGCCGCGGCTCCGTCGTGCTGGAGGACGTCTCTGCTGTTGCCTCTGCGCCGTTCGTGCGCGGTAGGAAAAGGAGGGCAAGGACCGCGCCGGCGAGCGCAATGCCGGCGGAGATGACGAGCGCGTCGTCGACCCCCTGCGTGAACGCTGCTCGGACGGAGTGGAGCAGTGCTTGCGAGTGCGTCCGGCGGTTCGATCGGCGGCGACGCGATCTGGTCGCATCGTTCCTACGCCAACTTCAACCAGACCGAGGGGCCTGCGAACTGCAAGCTCGGCGGCTACCAGCTGCCCGGCACGGGCCTGTGGGCGGCCGACTACACCCTCGAGGCCGAGAACGGCGGCGTCGGCGTGTTCGCGCACGAGTTCGGTCACGACCTCGGCCTGCCGGACCTGTACGACCGGGTCGCCGGTGACAAGGGGACCGGGTTCTCGTCGCTGATGAGCTCAGGCTCGTGGACCGCGTACCCCGAGGCCGACCACATCGGCACCGCCCCGACGCACATGGGCGCGTGGGAGAAGCTCGCACTCGGCTGGCTCGGAGACGATCTCGCGGTCGCCACGGCCGGCCAGGATGCGTCGTTCGACCTCGGTCCGTCCGAGTCTGCGACGCAGGGCCGCTGCCAGGCGCTCCGGGTCAACCTGCCGAACTACTCCAAGACGACGCCAGTCTTCCCGGTCGACGGCACGGATCCGAACTACTTCTACTCCACGAAGGGCGACAACATCGACACCTCCGCGGTGAAGACACTCGCCGCCCCGGTCGGCGCAGGGGGCGCGCCGATCTCGTTCCGCACGATCTACGACATCGAGACCGACTGGGACTACGCCTACCTACGCGCCCAGGTGAACGGCGTCTGGCAGAACGTCGCCACGAGCGTTTCGACGAACATGAGCCCGAACGGCCAGAACCTCGGCGAGGGCATCACCGGCTCGTCCGGCGGCTGGACGACGGTGACGGCGACACTGCCCGCCGGGGCGACGGCGTACGGCTTCCGCTACTGGACCGACGGCGCCGCGCAGGGCCGGGGCTTCGCGGTCGACACGATCGCGGTCGCCGGGACGACGGACAACGCGACGTCGACCACGGGTTGGACGCTCGCCGGCTTCGTGCAGGTCGCGAACGGCGAGCTCAACCAGTCGTACTTCCACTACTACCTCGTCGAGTCGCACAGCTACTACCTCGGCGACCGCAGTCTCTGCGGTGCGTACAAGTTCCTCTCCGGCGACTGGCTGGAGAAGGAGTGCTACGCCGACGGGCTGCTGATCAACTACCGCAACTCCGGGTATCCCGACAACGACACGTCGGTGCACCCGGGCTACGGGCAGGTCCTGCCGATCGACGCGCATCCCGCGCCGGCATCAACCCCGATGGCCGGACGCTGCTGCAGCCGCGCTGGCAGACGTGGGTCTCGACGTTCGGCGTCGACCCGCACTCGGTGACGCTGCCGCAGTACATCAGCGCGGGCCGGACGCTCTGGCGGACGTACACGGCGCAGCCGGTGTCGTCGTTCTACGACGATCCGTCGACGACCGCGTACTGGAACGCCACAGTCCCGCAGAACTCGGTGAAGACGGCCGGAAGCGGGATCCGCATCGACATCACCGGCGCGAGCGCCGATCGCACGGCGTACCGCGTGCATCTGCACTAGCACCGCGAAGCGACGCAGGTGAAGCGAGGGGGCCGGTGAAAGCCGGCCCCCTCGCGCTTCAATGGCGCGTTGTGACGCGCAGGCGAGTGCAGGGCTCCGCGGCTACGCCCGGCCCGCCGCTAGGCGACGTCGCGCCGGCGGAGGAGCCGGCCGGACGCGACGAGCAGCGCGGCGTGGACGTCGCCGGATGGTCGCGAGCGCGTCCGCCTACTTCTCGACACGGAAACGGAGGCTGGTTCCGGCATGCCCGCGCGCCGATGACCTCACCCTCTCGCCGTGCGGACAGCGCGGCGAACCACGACCGCGTTTGGGGCGACCTCAGGCGGCGGCGTGTCGAGCGGGAACCGTGTTCCAGACGCCCGTGGCAGCGGTTGTCCGCGCGTAGTGGCGGAAGTCCCGAGGCTGCCGACCCAGAGCCCGCAGTACGCCGTCAGTGGTGCCGGCGTTGCGGCCGTCCACGACCTCGGCGAAGAGGTAGGTGAGGAGGTCGATCACCTCATCCGGCACGCCGTGCTCGCCAGCTTCCGTCGCGTGCTCCTCGAGCGAGACCGGCGCGTACCGGACCTCCCGGCCGGCCGCTCTGCCGATCTCCGCCGCCGCCTCCGCGAAGGTGAGTGAGCGCGGGCCGGTCAGCTCGTACAGCTGTCCCACGTGCCGGTCCTCGGTCAGCGCCGCCACCGCGACGTCGGCGATGTCGTCGGCGTCGAGGAACGGCGTTGGCACGTACCCGCCCGGGAGCCGGATCTCGCCGCTGATGATGTGCTCGAGCATGTAGTCCTCGCTGAAGTTTTGCATGAACCACGTGGAGCGCAGGATCGTGAGGTCGGCGCCGGAACCTCGAACCGCGTGCTCGGCCCGCTCGGCCTCGGGCTCGCCCCGCCCCGATAGGAGCGCCAGCCTAGCGACGCCGCGGCGCACGGCGAGCTCGGCGAAGGAGCGTGTCGCCTCCACCGCTCCCGGGACGGCAAGGTCCGGGTAGTAGGTGAGGTAGACCGAGCCCACGCCGTCGAGCGCGGGCCCCCAGGTCGATCGGTCCTCCCACTCGAACAGTGGCTCGCCGGAGCGCGAGCCGACCCGCACCGGCAGGCCGCGCGCCTTCAGCCGCTCGACCACGCGGCGCCCGGTCTTGCCTGTGCCGCCGAGAACCAGCGTCGGCTTCGTCTCGTGTGTGTGGGCAGTCATCATTTGCTCCTTCGCTATGGACTATGAATATAGATTATAAATCTATACTGCCGGTATTGACACGTCAAGTTCAGTCGCTACGCTTTCGACATGGCGACGCGGGCCTACACGGCACGTCGGCGCAAGCCTCCCGAAAGCGTCGCGCGCGTGCTCGCGGCCGCCGAGCGTCTGATCAGGGACAACGAGTTCCACTCCGCGACGATGGACGAGCTCGCCACGGCGGCGGGCGTCTCGCGGGCAACGGTCTTCAACCGCTTCGGCTCCAAGGTCGGCGTGCTCCAGGCGCTCTTCACCCGTGCCATGGAGGGGCCCGAGATGGAGAAGATCCGCAAGGCGCTCGAGATCGAGGATCCGGTCGCATCGCTCGAAGCCTTGAGCGAGGCCGCCTGCGCGATCTGGGAGTCCCAGCGCTACATCCACGAGCAGCTGCAGGCGATCGTCGTCCTGGAACCCGACGCCGGCGCCCTGGTCAAGCAGCAGCGCGAGGAACAGCGCGCCGACCTTCAGGCCCTTGCGCGGCGTCTCGCCCGGGCGGGCCGCCTGCGCCCAGGGCTCAGCGAGGCGCGAGCCGCCGCGACTCTGCACATGCTGACGAGCCTCGAGTCCTTCCTCTGGCTGCGCCGCGAGTACCGTCTCTCGCTGCGCCAGACGCGCGAGACGATCGCCGCGCAGGCGCGGACGCTACTCCGGCCCTGACCGCAGCAGAGCGGCGTCAGCAGGCAGCTCCTTCGGAGGCACCCGCAACGGGGCGCTCGAGTGCGTCTCGGATCGAGGCGACCGCCGTGGCAACGTCTCCTTGGACGAGACGCACCAGCGCGAGACCGCGGCGAATTGCGATGATCTCGGCGAAAGTGGGCCAGCTGATCGCGATAGGGACGTATGGGACGCGAGACGAGGCGGAGGTCGTTCAGGGTCTGCTCGCGG
>Ga0126306_10002640_pt1 | contig 10171 bp, 9 predicted proteins | sample Plot27_FD_92592 | JGI IMG/M metagenome (GOLD analysis project Ga0126306, IMG submission 92592) | Serpentine soil microbial communities from UC McLaughlin Reserve, CA, USA - Plot27 | ecosystem: Environmental > Terrestrial > Soil > Grasslands | place: USA: UC McLaughlin Reserve, Lake County... | reverse complement strand
CCCAAAAAAACAAGCCATCCCTACACCTACCATAAATCTTAGAATAGCTATTTGCGGGATGTTGACCGATATACCTGTAAGTAGAGCACAGAACGAAGCCAGCAATATGCCAAACATAGCTATCGTACTGGCACCGTACTTTGCTGCCAAGATTCCCGCTGGGACCTGAAAAAGACCTACACCAACTATAAAGCTTGATGTAACTAATCCAAGCATCGAGATGTTTTGTTCAAGATCTAATGCTATGAGGAAAAATACAGATGCGATATTGAACCAATTGGTGGAATAAAGTACTCTAGCTAGTAGTAACGAAAGTACTTGAATACTGATATAGCTTTTTGGCGCCGAGTTCATTTGTTTTTTGTGGTATTTGGGCCTCTCTCTGTCACAATGGAAGTATTGCTACTTTGAGCTCTATTGATAAGTCGATAATATGATATATAATATATGCAATTTTGATAGACCGCTATTATATTTTTCCATTCAGTTGCTGCTAGTATCCAACTCACGCCTCTTGTACCTAATATAATGGCAAGACGGTAAAGATATGCCGTAATAATCAATAAGAATTACAGTGTTATAACTTGTAGGCACTGCAAGCCTGGCAAAGCTTTAAAGAAAGAAAACCATCTATGTTGAATTTGAATATTGAATCTTTCTTTGCTGATCGATACATTTGAACAAATGGAGAAAACAACAAGTCGATTGAATCTTACTGACAATCTTGTTTCTTTATTTAAGAAAACACCAAGAGAGCTCATTGATAAGGTGGTTTATCTTATCCAGGGAAGATTGGCTCCGGACTATGAATCCTTGGACTTAGGATTGGCAGAAAAGATGGCTATCCGAGCTATTGCTTATTCTTCTGGTTCTCATATCTCCTTAGTTGAAAGGGCTTATAGGGCCACCGGAGACATTGGTGATGCAGCAGGTCAAATAATGAAATCAAAAAGTCAAACAACCTTGGCATCTGATACAGTGACTATAGAAAGGGTTTTTTCGACCTTAGAGAAAATTGCCAAAACAACAGGCCCAGGGTCCCAAGAATCCAAATTAAAACTTTTGAGCAGTATACTTAGTGATACTCAACCTCGGGAGAGCAGATATATTATGAAACTCGTGATGGGCACTCTGCGTTTGGGTATAGCAGACTTTACCGTTATGGATGCACTTGCCATCGCTTTTACTGGATTAAAATCAAACAGATCTGTACTTGAAAAAGCATACAATGTAACAAGTGATCTTGGAGCCATAGCAAAAACTTTAGCAACACATGGCCTTGATTCGATAAAGTTATTGAAAATTACTCTATTCAAACCTGTGCGCCCCATGCTTGCTGAGCGCGTGGCTACCGTCGAGGAGGCCCTTGAGAGAATGAATGGGAATGGATTTGCAGAATACAAATTGGACGGAGAAAGAATACAAGTTCATAAGAGTTCCAAAAGTGTGGAGCTATTTACGAGAAGATTAGATAAAATCACGCATCACTTTCCAGATTTAGTAGAGTCCATTAAGGGACTTGATGTAAATGAGACGATTTTAGAAGGGGAAGTAGTAGCGATAGATCCAGGCACAGAAGCATATCTACCTTTCCAACTTCTGATGCACAGGCGCAGAAAACATGGGATTATTGAAGCGATGGAAAACTACCCAGTAGTCATGAATTTCTTCGACATCCTGTACTTAGACGGAACAGAGACAATAGCAATGCCATTATTCGAAAGGCGTGCATTGTTGGAGAAAATTGTCTACAACAACAGCAGAGGAAGAAAAATTTCGCTAAGACAAGCAAAGACGAACAAAAGAAGCACCTTCGCTAGGAAGACGGAAGATGACAGCAACTTTGAAACTCGTATAGAGGGTTTCAATCAAAGCTTAGACTACAATAAAAAGATAAAATTGGTTCCCCAGATTATTGTTAAGCAGCCTTCGCAGGTTGAAATGTTTATGGCCTCTGCAATAGAAAATGGCTGTGAGGGATTGATGATCAAACACCCTCACAGTACATATCGGGCAGGAGCAAGAGAATATGCTTGGGTAAAACTTAAGCGGGAATATCAATCAGAACTTGCAGATACACTGGACCTTGTAATAGTTGGTGCGCTTTATGGAAGGGGCAGAAGAGTCGGTAAATACGGTGCTCTATTGTTAGCAGCTTATGACGCTAAGGCAGATCTATTCCGAAGCACAACCAAGGTAGGTACAGGTTTCAGCGATGAAAGTCTAGCAAAATTCTTCAAAGACTTAGAAAAGTATGTCCTCTCCCATAAACATCCTCGTGTAGATACAGGAATGAAAATGGATGTTTGGTTTGAACCCAAAATTGTAATCGAAGTCATTGCCTCTGAGATCACACTGAGTCCCGCTCATACGGCTGGGATAAATTCCTTAAAAGAGGGTTTTGGTTTAGCTCTGAGATTTCCAAAATTCACAGGAAAAATAAGGGACGATAAGAAACCAGAAGATGCGACAGCCGTCGAAGAAATAATCACGATGTATAAACAGCAATCTAGGGTAGTAACATAGAACGATCTGAAAGTATGGGACAATATGTATATAATAATTTCAAGATGTTTACCATAAATAGAAACAATTTATACTTAAGGGTAGGATGATGTCATTCCAGTCGATTATCTCAGCATGTAGAATATGCTATATAAATAACAGAAAATCTATATTCTCATCTCTGGAGCAAACTTTATTTTTGCTCGATAGTTCTTAACTTCAACTTTTCTTGAAAGCCATGATATAAACTTGTCTTCGAACCTCTTGCCTCTTGATTTTTCAATTTCCTCACAATATGTCTGAGAGTGTTTCTGCAAATTGCCCTGCAATAAACAATTTGGCAAAGGACCATCCAGCACTCACGGGATCATTTTTAAGGTCAAGTAGTTGACTCGTAAAGTATATCAAATAGAATCTTGGAATCATCAGCATAGCTTATTGACTGAAAGTCGAGGATAAAGATTCCTATATTGTATATTGGATCTCGCTGTCAATCTTTTCTACCCGTTATACCTTCATTCCTGTTCTGCATATGGCCAGTGAATAAGAATTTATAATGCGCAATATAAAAGGTCTTTCAAAACAGTATCTCTTATTTATCTCTGATTTTGATTCAAAATCGCACTTATTAACTGTGTTACCTATTTTAAGAACTGAACGCCTTTATTGTGGGTAGGACCTCCGCTGTGTGCGGTATAGTACTATACAGTTGTTATCTTAGGAGAGCATCCAAGTCTGCAAGCTCAAGATAAATACAACAATATAGCAGTGTCATTTCTTAATTTGTGTGCATCACCATTGCCTGTAGATCCCTAGACTGACATTCATTTCTGTCGCATACCTTCTTCTAATTTCTCTACCTTTCTCTGCAAAGCAAAAATGTATTCCAAAATACGTTGATCACTTATACTATGTCTGTCTACAAAGTGTTCCATAGGCATAGATTCATCAAACTCTATTCCACACAAAGCACATTTCATTTGTTATTCTTCCGATCTCCTTCTTTTGCCATTGACTCCACACTTGCTTTCCAATTCATTTCTGCTATATGTCTATGCATTTCCAGTTCAGATGAATCAATACCTTTTGATTGACATATCTCAATCATATTCATCTCTATTTCACAAGATACTTCGTAACCTATTGCTGGATTAATAGAGTTCCTTTCGACAAAATCTGCAAACAGAGGAAAGATATAATTTAGTAGCTTTACACGATCTTCATCATCTTTTGGCGTTCGTCTAGGGGTCGTAGGTGGAATGCTAGTACTCATTCTTAATTGATAAGAGAAAACTTATAGGCAATATCAATCAATCTCGGAACCTTGGACTTAATTCCCAACAATCAATCGAGAATTCCCAAATTCGGTTGGCAAAAACACTCCAAGACAGAAGGAGGGTCTACGAACCTTAATTTAGTAACTAAACTATCAAAGCAGGAACTGTATCAGAAGGCCTCGGATCCAACTTTTATGATTGTAGGTATTTTGCCAGTCTTGCTTACGATGTCCGGACTGATATATATGGCTTAATTGCCTTTTTCTGATACTCCGTTTTTCAACTTCGATCCTGATCCTGTCTTGGCTGTCATTATTGCAACCATTTGCTTTCATTTTCTAATAGCCCTTATCTTATTTTATGCTTGACTCGCTAAAGATCAAAACCTAAACCGTGGTTCTGGTTCAAAGTCGTCTTGGAAAGAGCGAAGGAATACAGTTTTTGGAATAGTGTCTCTGACCGGGTTATCGTTTATTGACGTCAAGATAGTGAGCTAGATTATTCCCAACAAACACTTGTTAGCAACTCTTCGCTTCTATGTTCTGAAAGTTCTTCCTATCATAGCAGCTGATATATTATTGACCAAAGTATCTTCAAATACGGCGGAAAGATGGGCAGTGAAGTCATTAAGATACTAGAACAAGGCCAAGTAGAATTGAAGCGGTGAAAAACGGTATGCTTTAGAAGCTGTTACATTAGAAGCTATTAATGTGGCTATATTTATAATGTATTTTTGAAGAGCTCTTTCTTATACAGATAATTTTCAGATAACAACCTTATTATTATTGCTGCCAGCAGGCCGTAAAACATGTTGAAAGGCAAAGCTCCAAATATTATTTTGTTTGACAGATCTGATAGCCTACTAGTTTCGATAGATGCAATTGGACCCGTAGGCACCTGTTGTTCTATAACTTGATTTTCAAGAGAGCTAACTAATGGTAAAACCATCCAAAATGTGATAGGGAGGAATAAGACAGACCATAGGGCAAGTCCAAATAATAATCCGTAAACAGGTGCATATTGGAATATGGTTTTCACTGAACTTCGTTTATAGGTAGTAAAAGGTATTGCCACAACAAGTCCTATAATACTTCCAGAAATGAGGTGTAACAACAATCCCAATATAATCATGTTAACTGAGGACAGGTATGAGTCTGTAAGTGCAGCCATAAGGACCATATAAAAAGTGCCTACAGGGACAGCTGTTACCTTTTCTACCATTAAAATTAAACCACTTATAGCCAGAGACGATATTAGTCCAGCAGCAAGTCCGAAACTCACTATCGTAAATCGACTGAGTCCCAATTCTTGTGACAGGATAGGTGGGGTATTGTTGTTCCTACTATTGCTATTGTTATTTTTTCCTCCTTTGTGGATCCATGAACCTGTTCTCATTTATCTGTTCTCTACTGATGTATATATGATTGTAATATTTTTACTTTACTGGCCAAAACACATGGATAACTTAGCTATAGATAGGACATCCCAGAGAGTTTTTAATAACCACAGGCTTTTTAGATAAAATTTATGTTTTCTGAGATCACGCGCCTGCGTATAGTAGGGCAGGCTATCGAGGGACTGTACTTGTACATACGAAGAAAGAAAAAACAGCAACATTATGGTAATGGGCTAATCTTATGAGTCCCAAATTCTCTCTGGACTAGCCCAACTTATCAAAGAGGTATACTCTGACACTGTATTACCGACTATAGCAACTATGACGTGAGGATTTATCATGATCCCGCCCCTGTTAGTCAGTGCATTAATCAATGAGATAACTAGAACCAGAATTGCAATGACCGCTATTAGAAGTATGATTCTGTATTTAATACTGCTTGGCTTATTATCTCTCTTCGCTCTCTGTTTGGCTGGGTCCTCATGCCTAGTGCTTTCAGACTCTTCCTTTCTCCTCTGTCGAGCTTTAATAGAATTCAGTATTGGTGTCTTCTTAACAACGGATGAGTCAAGGGGCGACCTATGCACTTCATATAGGATTGCATCTATTCTATTAGAAGTCTTTTGGTCAAAAATCGCAAGAGCTTCGGCATAGTTATACTTTTCTTCAGATAAGGTCTTACCGAATGTTTCTTTCCATTCTATGACCCAGAGCTTCCTTGGCTCGATTGAATCCCCGTCCGCAATGGTCGTATCGTCAATCTCATCTTTGTCTTTATTATCAGACGACAAACGAGACACGAATCCCACAGTTATAAGAAGCGGCCACCATCCTATTTCCTGACTTCTCTAAAGCCTTCTTCACGGCCCCCTATGCACCTCTCTAGTTCCAGCTTCGCCACTTTCAAAAAAAATTCATGGCGATCAAACCCGTCAACAACATGCTTCGGTATCGTGTATCGTGTACGTGCACCCTCAGTCGATGCCAAAACCGAGTTATCATCTTTAGCATCTACGGTTCTCGCTATCGCACTGGCCCGAATAGATTTGTGAACTATAGATTTTATGGACATTTACAACTGTAATTGCAGCAACGTGGGTGATAAGAGTTTCTGTAACGTCCATGTCATAATTTTCTTGAACGGGCTCTTGCTGCCCTGGCGATGTAGTCTAATTCTTGGTCAAACTGTGGATAAGAGATGCATTTCTGGAGCGATGAGAATCTGTAGAATAGTTCATGTTCTGTTGTCCACATCATTGGATGTAAATAAATACCTTAGCCCATCAGATTATAAACCCCCTGTCAGTAGGTAAATTCAATTAAGGAGAAAGGACGCTATGGATATTTTCCAACCTTCAATTTACATTGCGATATTCCCATATTTGTTCATTGCCAGCTTTCCGCTCTTCGGGATAGTCTTGGTAAGCAGATGGCTAGTGCATGATAGACGGAGAAAACGGCACTTTAACCAATCTAAGTTAGGCGGGTAGTAAACTCAGCATCTCCTGGTACCAGAGGAAGCTAGGAATTCATCATAATTCAATTATTATAAATGGCGGTTAGTATGTTCAGTTATCTTTCATAGTAATGAGTATAACTTTAGTTAACTTAGAAGGAGAGGCATTTTATTATTGATATCCTAATCTTCTCCATGATTTAGTATTGAAGATGCTGATACATAATTATCAAGACATTAGTCCTAAATGCGACGTTTTCTAATTACATATTCATAACTAAGGCCAAAACAAATGCTGCTGGGAGGTCCTAGACTCAACATTGGCACATGGTTGAGTCTCCTGCAGTTTCTCTAATATTATTTCCATTCCCATATTTTCTCGGAAAAAGTTTACATCAGCATGAATCTCGGACTCAAACACTCCAACCATATTATTGAGAAATCAGTATGTAATCAAAAAAAACCATTACTACCCATGAATATACAATGAAGTTCAGTTTCCTTGGTAAAAAGTCCAAATGTGTTAAGTGCGAAAAGAAGTTTAAAAACGAAGCGGAACTAATGGATCATAATCGTACAGCACATACAACTTAGAACTCGGTTTTATCCACAGCGCCTACGTCTTCCTCCCCAATTGTATTTATTTTCCAATTCTTCCATTTGGCTATTCTAAAATTGCTAGCCGACACTTACTTATTCCCTCCGATAAAACTGCAATGCACTCCCCGACGCCAGAGATGCCTTAACTTATGTGCTAACACAATTTTTATTTACGGAACAAGGCTCAACGAAATCAGTGTTCTCCATGATCTCTGTTCAAATACACGAGGATCATATCCCTTAATGTTCACCTTCTTAGAAGCTCTTTTGGTGAGATAAAGTCCCAGTCCTCCCAACGTCGACCACAGCCTTCTGTCGGGGTTTGAGGTGTAAGAATTCAACCCCCATTTAGCGGCTCGGAAGAAACGCGGGTGTTGTTCCGAAAAATAGTCCAAAAGCAGGCTTTTAGAGCAAGAAAGGATATAGTGTGCATGATCGAATACCTCCCGTTTAGTCGCATAATCTGCTCTATCAACCTTAAATTTACCATGCTTCATACCCTCAATTATTGTATCAAGATTGTTTTCCGCTTCAATTATGTTTATGCATCTGCCTATAGTCGATTCAATGTGGGAATCACTACCTGCTATTGTGACCAGCCCATTTTCTCTAGCAAACCTGTCGGCAACAATGTTAGAAAAATGGTCAAGGTTATTGCTATTAAATGATTCTATCATATCGCAAAGAAGCGCTTTTTCGCGTATACCATTGGAGACTGCAAACGGATGAGCTGCACAAGAAATGGCATTCTGCCGTCTTACCTCATCCAATGTTTCTCCGAGAGTCATTCCTGATCTTATTTCTTTTTCAATCCCATATGCAATTATATGACCTTTGTTATGTATTGTAACTTCCTCGGCAGGATAAACTTTGATATTTTTGAACTTGTGATGATTCTGCTGATACTCGACCATCTTACAGTATCCGTCAAGGGTATTGTGATTGGTAACGAAAAGTACATCTATTCCATTTTTTGACGCCGCTTCCAGCTGGTCTCCTATGCTTACGCCGCAATCAAAAGGAATGTAGGATGACGCGCTGCGATAGTTGGAAAAATTGTTATGACAGTGCAATTCAGCTCTCAAAATATTAGCCGTTTCTAAACACCAGTTTTATCCTATTCGTTCTTATGAATAACTAAAATATATAGTAATCTAGAGTAATATTGGTTATTCACCCTTAATTTATAGACTCATCAATGGAAGGTATACGAGTAATATTTGTTGTTATTGTATTGCCTGTTCTTCTTCTTGCCACCACGTCGATAAGATCAGCAAGTGTCTACTAATGATGAAACAGTTCCTGAAAGCTTTGAACTCCAGAAATTGGGAACTTCGGACGATAATTCTGAGTTCGATCGCAAGGTCTTTCACAATGACCGGATCGTTTTATTTGACTGATCTTGGACAATAATCAATAAATACAATTGAAAAATAGTAGGCAGGCATATTTTATATCACTGTAATCTCCGAGTAACACATTGTAATGAAGCATTCCTCTAATCCTCAAACTGAAGAGATGAAGACTAAGAGTGTCTTCATTTTTACCTTTTATATTTCTGCTATTATAATGCTGTTGATTTGTTTTTTTGCACTGTACATAAGTGCTGGAGAATACTTGAAGACCAGTAAACTAGTTATAGGAGAAGTGCTGGTCTATACGGAATTTCCAGCTCAAGGATCTCCAAAACTGGTTACATACCTTATGGTAACTTCTATCATTTCATGGTTCTGTATAACTAGGCTTGCAAGTGACAAGGTCAAGACTATCTCGGAATCAATAAAATCACTATTTCAATTAATTGTTATAGCAATTGCAGTGATTACCTTATATGAGTTCATTTACAACTCTATCCTGTGGAATTCGTTTCTTACCAATGAGGTGATAAGGGGCGAGTTCATGTCAGATCGTATCAGTGTTCCTTATCCAAATCCTGAGACTCCTTGGAATCTCGTGTTTGCGACAAAAATGACACTCGCTGCGCTTTTTATTTCAGCACACGCCTTCTACATAATATCTAAATCAAAGAAGCAAAAATAAGATCAAGTCCTGAGAGTATCCTGGGAAGCTATCAATATCGGGGTAAAAAATAGCACATCCAAGAGATAGTGAATCCAAACATCATTTACAGTAGGGATGCCTTACAAAAAACCTACTGGATACTTTAGAGCCTTGCCATTAAATACTCTTCATTTTTTTCTTAGTCCACTGAAAAAAAATGTCACATTCGCAGTCACTGTTCACTCTAACTACTCTTCCGCACTTAGGACAAATTGCAAGTCTAACAACATTGAATTGCTCTCCATCTTCAATGAAAGCCAGAATGCTAGACATATACTACTATACGTAAACCACTATTTAAGATTATTATAATAATTGGATGAATGATATATAAAATACAGCAAATAAGCAGAATAATAGTTTTCTCCGAGGAGAATTTAGGTTATCTTGAATTTCATATCTGATTAATTACAATTCTGTGAGTCCTCTTCTTCTTCTTCTTCTTTTCTTATTATTGCCTTCATTCTAAGGGAAGGTTGGTCTCCATGACTCTCAAAAACATGGCCAACATACTTTTCATAGCTGAGGAATTCTGAGCTGCATGCCGGACATACAATGCGGTAGCTATCCAAGATACATTTCTATACTAACTACTATTACTCAAAAGGTTTTTTTCTGCTATGAATTAGTCATCTGTAGGATGTATTGAAAGTTAAGATCTGAAATAAGCCTTCACAAAATTTAATATGAGACACAATTTTTTAATCCCATCTTATTCATCTCCCTAATCCTTGTTATGCGGTCGTATGATTTGTTTTATAACGACGGTATCTTGTTTTCCTACTACTCTTAATTATGTATGGTTTCCAGGTCCGCATATTGATACCAATGTCACTGAGATAAATTGTATCCACGATTGCAACTTTGGTTTGAATT
>Ga0126306_10002639_pt1 | contig 10173 bp, 8 predicted proteins | sample Plot27_FD_92592 | JGI IMG/M metagenome (GOLD analysis project Ga0126306, IMG submission 92592) | Serpentine soil microbial communities from UC McLaughlin Reserve, CA, USA - Plot27 | ecosystem: Environmental > Terrestrial > Soil > Grasslands | place: USA: UC McLaughlin Reserve, Lake County... | reverse complement strand
TTTCAAGCACTATGTCTATAGTCCCTCGCAACAGGAGGGCATTAGTGGAATAAGCATTACCGCGATTTATGAAGATAGTCGCGGACGTTTTTGGGTGGGCACTTATGCAGGCGGATTGAACCGATTCAATCCGCCAAACAGCACGTTTACCGTGTATCAAAACAACCCGGACAACTCAAGTACGATCAGCGACAATCATGTTACCTCCATCATCGAAGATAGCAGGTCTGTGCTCTGGGTGGGCACCTGGGCAGGCTTGAACAAATTCCAGCCTGAATCAGGCAGCTTTGAGCGATTTGTCCATTCCGAAGACAATGATCAGAGTATGGCGAGTGACACCGTGAATGACTTATACGTGGACAGCACCGGAAACTTATGGATCGCGACCGCCAGCGGGCTGGACCGTCTGAGCGTGGCAGGGAAACGTTTTATCCACTACAAACACGATCCAACCTTTACCAAAAGCCTGAGCGAGAATGATGTCCTGTCGATTTATGAGGATCGCGGCGGCATCTTATGGATCGGCACATTTGGCGGCGGCGTCAATAAGTATGACCGGCGGCGGGATAATTTCGCCTATTATCGTAATGATCCGACGAGCGCGAATTCATTAAGTGATAACTCCATCTTTTCCATCTATTCCGACTCAGAAGGCTATGCCTGGGTGGGCACCTTCGGCGAGGGGCTGAACCGTCTGACCAGATCGACAAATCAGGTCATCCGTTATCAGAACAACCCGGATAAGCCGAAAAGTATCGGTTCCAATGAAATTTTCTCCATGTACGAGGATCAGGATGGATTTCTTTGGATCGGAACCACGAACGGGCTCGAGCGCTTCGACAGGAATTCATTTTCCTTCCAACATTACAAACGTGATCCCGAGAACCCCGCCAGTCTAAGCGCCAACCGGGTCTATAAAGTCTATGTGGACAGCCAGAATAATCTCTGGGTGGGCACCGCCGCCGGGCTGGATCTCTTTGACCGCGAAACAGAGACGTTCATCCATTACCAGCCTGAAACAGAAAACCCCAACAGTTTGAGCGGATCTGCGGTCAACTCCATTCTTGAAGATCGCGAAGGCAGCCTTTGGGTTGGCACGTTCGACAGCGGCTTGAACAAGTTCGACCCTCAGACGGAACAGTTCACCCGGTATCTCTTCGATTCGCGCGACAAAGAAACCATTAGCAACGATGCGATCCTTTCCATCCATCAGGATACCCAGGGGCGGATCTGGATCGGCACGTTTGGCGGCGGGTTGAACCTCTATCATCCGGAGACCGATACATTCAGCTATTACCTTGAAAAAGACGGCTTACCCAACGGGGTGGTATATGGCATCCTTGAAGATGCAAAAGGGTATCTCTGGATGAGCACCAACTTTGGGATCTCGCGCTTCGACCCGGCAACCGAGACCTTTCGAAATTTTGATGCAGGCGACGGCATCCAGAGCAATGAATTCAATTCGGGTGCCTATGCAAAAGGCAGAAATGGCGAACTTTACTTTGGCGGCATTAATGGCCTGACCGTTTTCCACCCCTCCAGTATCGATGACAGCCCCTATCTGCCGCAGGTGGCACTGACCTCCCTGACTCAGGATGACAACCCGATCGCAACAGATTCCAGTGTGGAAACTACTCAGGATGTCACTCTATTCTGGCCTCAAAACTCCCTGGAATTCGAGTTTGCCGCGCTGAGTTTCAACCAGCCCAATAAAAATCAATATGCCTACAGGCTGGAAGGGTTCGATACCAACTGGCATTTCATCGGTACAAAACGGGATGGGCGCTATACCAACCTGCCGGGCGGAGAGTATACGCTGCTGTTGAAAGCCAGTAATAGCGACGGTCTTTGGAATCAAACGCCGGTTCGCATCAAGGTCACGGTCGTTCCACCCTTCTGGCAGACCACCTGGTTCCGTGTTTTGTTAAGCGTGTTGCTGATCGCGACGGTCGCCGGCGGGTTTCGACTGCGCACCAAGACCATCCAGGATCGCAACCGTTCGCTGGAACGACTCGTAAAGGAACGCACGCACGCACTCGAAAAACGCGGGCGTGAGATGGAAGCGCTCTACCAGGCAGATGAAAAGATCCTGCGCAATGTCAGCTTGAACCAGGTCTTCCAGACCCTCGTGGATGTGGCCGTGGATATGCTCCATGCCGACCGTAGCGTTGTCTTTGCCCTGGATGAGGAAAAGAACAAAGTAGTGCCGCGGGTCAGTCATGGGTTCAAGCCGCAGACCCTGAAATTGATGGAATTCTCCAAAGAGGAAGGTATGGTTGGCAAGGTGTTCACAACCGGCAAGCCCGTCGTTGTGACCGACTTCGATCCGGAAGATCTGCAGTCAGACTTGCGCGCCGCGCTCAAGGCCGAGGGCGTCAAATCCTTTGTACATCTGCCCATCGCAGTGGACCATAAAGTGGTGGCCGTGTTCAATATTGGGTTCACACGACCGGACTTTATCGCCGAGGATACGGTGCGGGTGTTCTCTGCGCTGGTGAACCGCGCTGCGATTTCCATCGCAAATATGGAACTCTTCGAGCAGACCAAGGACCTGGCTGTGATGGAGGAACGCAACCGCCTCGCCCGTGACCTGCACGACAGCGCCAAGCAAAAGGCCTTCGCGGCGCTCGCCCAGCTTGGCACAGCCCGCGGCATCCTGAACGGGCATGGAAATTCGGTATCCCTGCATCTCAACGAAGCAGAAAACCTGGTGACCGATGTGATCCAGGAATTGACATTCCTCGTCCAGGAGATCTATCCATTTGCGCTCCAGGAAAAAGGTCTTGTCACCACCCTGCGCGAACATATCTTTGAATGGGAGAACCGCAACGACATGACCATTCAATTGATCACGCGCAATGAGCGGCGGCTTCCGCTCGACGTGGAGCAGGCAATTTACCGCATCACGCAGGAAGCGCTGGCAAATGTGGCGCGGCATAGTCATGCGCGGCGCGTGGACATGTCGCTGGTGTACAACGGCGACTCGGTACAACTTTCGGTAGCGGATGATGGCTGTGGATTCGATACCAACACAAAACTACATGGAATGGGCTTGCGTTCGATCCGTGAACGTGTGAGCAGTATCCGCGGCACGGTCCAGATCCAGAGCGCGCCCGGGCATGGCACAAGGCTTTTGGTCCAGGTGCCCACAAAAAGCGAAGGAGGCGGCGGTGGCAAGTAATAATCATAATCATAATAATCATGTAAGTATCCTGATCGTGGACGATCATGAGGTGGTGCGGAACGGCATTCGTTCGTATCTCGAAACACTCACGCAGTTCCATGTGGTCGGGGAGGCAGCTTCAGGGGAGGAAGCGCTCAAACTGGTCTCAGAGCATATCCCGGATATCGTCCTGCTCGACCTGATCATGCCCGGCATGGACGGCGTGGAGACGACGCGGCGCATCAAGCAGATCAGCCCGCGCACGCAGGTCGTTGTGTTAACTTCCTATCATGAGGATGTGCATATCTTCCCGGCGCTGAAGGCAGGTGCAATTTCCTATATTTTGAAGGATATGAAGATGGAAAAGCTGGTGGATGCCCTGCAGCGCGCTGCGCAAAAGGAAGTGACGCTGCACCCGCTGGTGGCGGCGCGGGTCCTGCAAAACATTCGCAGTGATAACAGCGACGAGCAGCCGCTCTTCACCGAATTGACCGAACGCGAGCTGGATGTCCTGCGGCTGATCGCCAATGGCATGACCAACAGCCAGATCGCAGAGAAGTTGGTCATCAGCGAATATACGGTGAAAGGTCACGTGAGCAACATCCTGAGCAAACTGCACCTCGCAGACCGAACCCAGGTGGCGGTGTATGCCTGGCAGCGGGGATTGGTAAACAAAGATCAGATGAGCAAGAAGTAAACAAAAAGACACGGAGAAATTCCGTGTCTTTTTATATCAACGCTCCGCTCAGCGCGATTCAATTCTCCAATATTCCCCTCCCCCGCCTTCGCGCTGCATCAACCCAAAACCCACCAGTTCGCGGCGCAGGCTGGCGGTGTCCTCATGATAACGTGCCAGGATCCCATTCACCTGCTTTTCGCTATATCGTTTACCCACATCGAACGCTTTGACCACATAACGCAGGATCGCTTCCAATTTCTTCTGTTGCGACGGAAGCGTTTTCAAGCTTCCATCCCGCCGTGAATAATCCCTGATCACTTTCTTGTCATAGGCATCCGCGTCCACTTCAGCGGCGACGTTGGAGAGTTCGCTTTGCGTGAACATCGTCCGGGCTTTTTCCTGCAAAACGGATTGATCGAGCTGGTAGACACTGTAATAACTTTCGGTGTGTGATCGTACCAGCCCCGCCTCCAGCAGTTTTCCGAGATGGTGTGAGACGGTCGGCGGCTTCAGTTCCAGCAATGTGGCCAGCTCTTCCACACTATAAGGTTTTTCCGCTAGCAGGCCCACGATCTTTAGCCGGTTCTTGTCTGCCAGCGCTTTGAAAAAAGTGACTAGTTCTTCGCTAGAGTTTGCCATAGTAAATCTCTTTTTGAACGACTGAGTCATGGAGACACTGAGAGTTAAAAAAATCTCCGTGACTCAGTGTCTACGTGCTTAGCGCATCCGCCAGTAACGAGTTCCATCGCTTTCGCGCGCCATCAGACCGTAATCCACAAGGTAACGGCGCAGCGCAGCGGTATCCAAATGGAAGCGGCGCAGGATGGTATTGACTTCCTTCTCGCTGTAATTCGTATCAAAAGCGAACGCTCCGACGATGAAGTTCAGGACAATCAGCAGTTTGTTACCCATCGGTGGGATCTGCTTGAGCGTGCCATCTGGGTTGAGGAAGTTTTTCAATACTTTACGGGCGTCCTCTTTCTGATCTTCCTGGGGAACATAGGATTTGCGAGTGCCTTGAAACTGCCCGCGTGCCAGTGACTCGACCGCCTTCTCGTTCAATGTATAGACCCCATCGGCTTCAGCGACAACGCCTGAAGCGATCAATTGCTCCAAATGCCGGTTGATGTCAGATGGATGCATGCCTAAAGCCGAGGCGATCTCCCCAGCGCGTTTGTCTCCGAGGCTCAACAGGCCCACAATTCGTAACCGTTCTGCCGACGCCATGGCTTTAACGAATGCTAGGATTTCCGGTTGCTCATTCATGTTCACTATCTTCTTTCTAATTAGATGTTTATCTAATTAGATTTTACTTCGAAATGTGCGATTGTCAAGGAAGGAAAACTCATCAAGAGCTTCACTACTAGGCGGTATGCTCATACAAAGAAAATGAACTAGAGCGAATCAGGTATAATTCGCACGTAAGAGTTGGTCCTATTTCCAATTTTGGAGGTGTTTTAGTGGATCTCTCGAAGCATGCGTTTTTTGAGGGAAAAATCGTTCCGCTTTCGGAAGCAAACATTAATATCGCAACACATGGTTTTTTATATGGCACCGCCGTATTTGGAGGCATGAGAGCCTATTGGAACGAAGAGAGGAACTGTCTCTTCGTTTTTCGTCCCTATGACCATTTCCGGCGCCTGCTGCATTCGGCGCGCATGATGGCAATGCAGACTCACTATGATGAAGAGAGCCTGATACAGCTCACGCTCGATCTGCTCCGCACCGACAACTGGCAGCAGGATATTTACATGCGGCCGAACTTTTACAAGGCAGACCTTGGCATTGGGGTGAAGCTGCATGACTTGAAGGATGAGTTTTGCATGTTTGTGATGGCGTACGAGCCGTACGTCAAGAATGACACCAGCGCGCACGTGACAGTCTCCTCCTGGCGGCGCATTGACGACAATGTCATACCCGCGCGGGGCAAGGTGGCGGGTGCGTATGCCAACTCTGCACTCATCAAAACGGACGCCAATCGCTCCGGCTTCGACGAAGCCTTGGTCCTGGACAACAACGGTCACCTCTCGGAAGGCTCAGCAATGAACATCTTTATGCTGCGCGATGGCGTTCTGGTCACACCGCCAGTGACGGATAACATCCTGGAAGGCATCACTCGCAAATCGGTCATCGAACTGGCGCGCAAGGAGCTGGGGCTGACCGTCCTGGAGCGTTCGATTGACCGCACCGAGGTCTATATCTGCGAGGAGATGTTCATGACCGGCACCGCCGCGCAGATCGTTGCCGTGACCAAAGTGGATCACCACCCCGTGGGCAGCGGTGCAATGGGTCCCATCACGACCAAACTGCGTACGATGTATGAAGATGTATTACGGGGGAAAAATAAAAAGTACGAACACTGGAATGTGGCCGTATAAAAAGCAGGGATGGGCAGCTGCCCATCCCTGCTTTTTATATTTCTATCGATTCCGCTTGAATCGCACCATCACCAGATTTTTGCCACATTCTGTGGACGTGGTAATTTGGACAGGTTCTGAAAGTGGGATATTCTGCTGGTCCACCAGTTGTACGTATAATGTTTTGTTTGATTCAACCGGCGCAGTCCCCAGAACGAATTCAAAGCCGGAGGGGCCATATTCCTTGTTGATGCCACTCACGGTCTGCTGCTCGACCGTGCTTCCATTTAGGGTGCCGCGCAGCACTACCACGGTCCCAATAATCGGACTATTGTTGGCATCCACCACCGTGCCGCCGATCCCTGCCCAACTGCAAGCCAGTTCCGGGTGGATGATGGTGCTTTCCACCTGTGTGAACGATCCACCGAACGGCGCCTTGGGGGTGCTGGTCGGCTTGGCGGTCTTGGTCGGTGGGACGAGGGAGAACGGCGTATCGGTCGGGAGCGGGGTGATGGTAGGACGCGGCGTGTCGCTGGGTGTCACCACCAGGGTAGGGCTGGCAGTCCATGTGGCCCGCAGTTGGATGGGTGTCACTGTAATCGTAGGAACGTTACTCCCGAAAATCCCCTCCCCCGGCGGCAGGATGTTCAGCGAAGAGGCCGGATTGATATAGACCAGGGCAAAGTATCCGACCAGGCAAATCGTGAGGAGCAGGACCAGGATCGACAGCAGATCCCACATTTGCATGGGAGCTTGAGTGCGTCTGGATTGTGTTCCGTCGAAATCAAAATCATCATTCATCTGCGTCACTCCATTAGGGCTGCTCTCGCTGAGCGAAAAGTATATCTGCCTGCTGGCGCTGCGCCTCGAGCCATTTCGTTAGCGCCAGTTCCTGCAGGGAAAGATAGGCATCGGGTGAAAGCGGACGTTGCGGATCGCGTGCGAGAATCCTGACAATATGAAATCCCACATCTGTTGCGATCACATCACTGTGCCCGCCCACTTGCAAACCAAAGGCGGCCTCCTCGATCTTGGGTTCAAGCAGATAGCCTCGCGGCAGCCATCCCAGGTCACCGCGCGTAAGCGGATCTGCCCGTAGCGCCAGTTCATCGAAATCGGCGCCGCCATTCAACTGCGTGAGAAAACTCTGTGCCGTATCTTGATTATAGAGCAGAATTTGCTGGACGTGTACCTGTTCTGCGGTACTGGGCACTTCCGCCAGGATTTGGTCACGCATCCACGCCGCCTCGGCAGATCGCTTCAACGCGGACCGAAAGGCCTGCTCCGTGTACCCATGCGCGGATTTCCACGCCGAAAGTGCCTCCGCTCCGCCCACCTGCGCAGCAAGAGACTCGAGGCGCGCTTGCAGCCCTGACTCATCCAGGGTAAATCCCTCTGTGCGCGCGGCCTGGGAAAGGAGCAGTTGTGCGGTCAAATCCTCTTTTACCGTCCCGGAAGCTTCCTCCGCAGAGATCGTTTTCCCAAGATTTCCTTGGGAGGTGAGGTACCGCTGCACTTCCGCGTTGAATTCCACAACAGTGATGCCCTCTCCGTTAATGGTCAAGGCCATGGGTTCGGGAGTGGCAGTGGGAGGTTCAGGGGTGGACGTCGCCGTCGGTGTGACGGTAGGCGCGGGTGGAAAAAACGAAGCGCACGCGGAGAGTCCGAGTGCGATCCAAAGGGTCAGAAATGTTCGAATCAGTCTGTAGTGAGACAAGCAAAGCCGTCCTGTGGAAAACATCGCCCCGAATTATACTGCTTCAAACAAGATATGATGAATTGGTTAAACCGCTGCACTTCGTATTTTAAAAAATGCAGGGGCGACCACTGCAGCAAATGTCTGCGGGCCGCCCCTGCAAAATTTTTGGATTGGTTTAGTAATCCATGCCGCCCATGCCGCCAGGAGGCATTGCAGGGGCTTTGTCCTTCTCGGGCATGTCCGTAATCAGGACATCCGTGGTGAGGATCATGGCGGCGATGGAGGCGGCATTTTCGAGTGCACCGCGTACCACCTTGACCGGATCGATCACGCCGGCTGAGATCATATCGACATATTCGTCTGTGAGCACATTGTAGCCGATGTTCTTGTTCTTCTTATCGGCAGCGGTGCGTCGGACGGTGTCGATGATCACTGACCCATCCTGACCAGCATTCGCAGCCAGTTTACGGATCGGGGCTTCCAGGGCCTTCTTGACGATGTTGATCCCGACGCGGGTTTCTTCGTTACCGTCAGCATCGAGTCCCTTCAGCAGTTTATCGAGCTTCACAGAGGCATTGATCAGGGAGATCTCACCGCCGGGCACGATGCCTTCCTCTACTGCTGCGCGGGCAGCAGAGAGAGCATCTTCCACACGGTGCTTCTTCTCTTTCATTTCCGTTTCAGTTGCCGCACCGACACGAATAATGGCAACGCCGCCGCTCAGCTTGGCAAGGCGTTCATTTAATTTCTCTTTATCATAATCGCTGGTGCTCTTCTCAATTTCAGCACGAATTTCGCGGATGCGACCTTCGATGTCGCCCTTCTTGCCTTTGCCGCCGATCACGGTCGTATTCTCCTTGTCAGAGATGACCTTCTCGGCCCGGCCGAGATCCTGAAGAGTGACCGTCTCGAGCTTGCGACCGGTCTCTTCGGAAATCACGGTACCGCCCGTGAGAACGGCAATATCCTGCAGCATAGCCTTGCGGCGATCGCCAAAGCCAGGAGCCTTGACAGCCAGGACATTCAGCATCCCGCGCAATTTGTTCAAGACGAGCGTGGCAAGAGCCTCACCGTCGATGTCTTCGGCGATGATGACCAGCTCACGCTTACCAATTTGAACAAGTTTTTCAAGGATGGGGACGATATCCTGGGCAGCCGAGATCTTCTTCTCATTGATCAGAATGTAGGCGTCGGGGATGACGGCCTCCATGTGCTCTGTGTTGGTGATGAAGTACGCCGAAAGATAGCCGCGGTCGAACTGCATTCCTTCGACAAATTCCTTCTCATCCGCCATGGATTTGGACTCTTCCACGGTGATGACGCCATCCTTACCGACCTGATCCATCACATCGGCGATCAGGTTGCCGATCTCTTCGTCTGCCGCGGAGTTGGTTGCGACAGAGGCAATCTCTTCCTTGGTATCGATCTTGACGGACATCTTGCGCAGTTCTTCCACGATCGTTTCGGTGGCCTGCATGATGCCGTGCTTGATCAGCATCGGGTTGTAGCCAGCCTCGAGCGCCTTAAGACCCTCATTCACGATGGCGTGGGCGAGCACTGTGGACGTGGTCGTGCCATCACCGGCAATGTCATTCGTCTTGGAGGCGGCTTCCTTGAGAAGTTGCGCGCCCATGTTCTCAAACGGGTCCTCGAGTTCGATTTCCTTCGCAACCGAGACACCGTCATGTGTAATGGTGGGGGACCCAAATTTGCGATCCACAGCCACATTGCGGCCTTTGGGGCCAAGAGTTGCGCTCACCGCGTTCGCGACGATATTCATACCGTTCTTGAGCTTGCGGCGGGCGTCTTCTGAAAAGACAAGTTGTTTAGCAGCCATTTTTCATTCCTCCAGAATTAGCCTTCAACCACGGCTAGAATGTCGCTTTCGCGCAGGATGAGCACTTTCTTGCCATCCATTTTCACTTCGGTACCGGAATACTTTGCATACAGTACCTTATCCCCAACCTGTACTTCCATGGGGATGCGTTCACCATCTTCGTCACGCTCGCCAGGTCCCGCCGCCAGGATCTTGCCTTCCTGGGGTTTCTCTTTAGCGGTCTCGGGAAGGATGATCCCTCCAGCAGTCATTTCCTCCTGCTCGATCGGTTCAACGATCACGCGTCCGCCAAGGGGCTTTAGCTTCAGTTTGTTTGCCATCTTAAGGCCTCCTACTTGGAATTTTAGATATTCAAGGAATTAGCACTCGAACCTTGTGAGTGCTAATCTTATGATACCCAAACCAGATGGCTACGTCAAGAGGATTGTTAAAATTCTT
>Ga0126306_10002638_pt1 | contig 10173 bp, 11 predicted proteins | sample Plot27_FD_92592 | JGI IMG/M metagenome (GOLD analysis project Ga0126306, IMG submission 92592) | Serpentine soil microbial communities from UC McLaughlin Reserve, CA, USA - Plot27 | ecosystem: Environmental > Terrestrial > Soil > Grasslands | place: USA: UC McLaughlin Reserve, Lake County... | reverse complement strand
GGCCTCGGACACGTTCGCCGCCGTCACCGTCCCGAAGTCCTCCGATGCGATCTCCAGCACGGGGTCGATCAGGACCATGCCCCGCGTGAACTCCGCGTCCTGTGCCGCCCGCGCCGCGATCAGGCCGCCGAGGGAGTGACCAACCACCAAATCCCAGCCGCTCCCGAGCGGCTCGAGGTCGGCCGCGAAGTCGACCGCCCGGTAGCGCACCGCCTGGGGGCTCCCTCCATGTCCACGCAGATCGGGCGCGACGGCGGTGATGTCATCGCCGGCCAGGCGGTCGGCCAGCTCCCACCAGGTCTGGGCCGAGGAGCAGATGCCGTGGATCAGGAGCACGCGCCGCGGCCCTGCTCCCCAGCGGCGTACGGCGAGTTCGACGGGGTGACCCGAGTCATACATTGGAGCACACTGCTGCACGTGGGCGCCGAGCGACTCGGTGGCGGCGGGCTCGCGCTCGGGGTGTTCGCGGCGGCATTCCTCGTCGTGCGGCTAGCCGGAAGCCGGCTGGTCGACGACGTCGGCCCGAGCACGGTGGCGCTGGGTTCCGTCGCGGTGGAGGCGGCGGCGCTGGTCGGGGTCGCGCTCGCCCCAACCGCGCCGCCGCTGCTCGTGGCGCTCGTCGCCCTCGGTGCCGGGGTGGCGCTGGTGTTCCCCAGTCTCGCCGTCTGGCTCGTCGAGGAGACGCCCGAGCACGAGCGCGGCGCCGCGGTTGGGGCGATGACGGCCTGCTGGGACGTGGGAATCGCCCTCGCGGGACCCCTCGGCGGCCTTGTGGTGTCGAGCGGCGACTTCGGACCGGCGTTCGTCCTCGCCGCGGCGGCCTCGACCGCTGCCGCCGTCGCGCTCCTCATCGCACGCGACCGCCGGCCCGCGTCGGCGGTCAGGCAGCGCGTCGGACATCGAGTGTCGCCTTAGTGACGCCATAGCCGACGGACCCGATACTCGATGGCCGAGCATCGGGCGGCGCGGCGCCGCGGCGAGCCCCTAGCGCCAGGGCAGCCGCGACCCTTCTAAGGGGCACGCCCACACCGCGAGTTTCGCGCCCACCCGCGTGGGTAGCCGGGCGGAACGCTGATGCCGCTCGGCCCGGGCGGCGCCGGCGCCACACGCTCGCGCAGGATGACCGAACCGCCCCTGGACCACCGCTGCCCCTGCACGCCTCGCGGCAGGGACCGGCTCGCGCGCCGAGCAGTTCTGACGCTTGCCCTCGTTGGCCTCGGAGGGGTGATTCTGGCTGCGCCGCCGGCTGCGGCCGGCCCGTTCACCCCCGATACAGGAGGGTCGCCAAACGCCGACGACATCGACCGGCTCTACCGGATAGCGCTCTACATCGGGCTCGTTGTCTTCCTCCTCGTGGAGGGCACGCTGATCTGGTCAATCGTGCGCTACCGGAGACGCCGCGGGGGCCGGGGAGCGGCCCAGATCCGCGGGAACACGCCACTCGAGATCGGCTGGACGGCGGGCGCGGCGCTGATCCTCGTGGTGCTCGCTGCGATCACGTTCATCTACCTGGACGACATCAAGGACCCACCGGGGCCGGGACAGGGGACGCTCGTCGCCGGCACGCGGCCCGCCGCTGTCGATCGGCGCCCGCTCGAGGTCGAGGTCAACGGGCAGCAGTACCTGTGGCGGTACAGCTATCCCGGGGAGAGCCAGCTGTACACGTTCTACGAGATGGTGGTACCGACCGACACCACCATCACGGTGGACATCACCTCCTCCGACGTCGTCCACTCCTGGTGGATCCCGGAGTTGGGCGGCAAGGCCGACGCGGTACCCGGCCACACGAACCACACCTGGTTCCGCATCGCGGAGGAAGGGGTGTACCGCGGGGTGTGCGCTGAGCTCTGCGGGTACAACCACGCGGACATGCGCGCCGCCGTGCGCGCCGTGTCGCCGGAGCGGTTCCGGGCCTGGACGCAGCGCAAGCGCGCGCAGATCGAGTCCGCGGGCGCGGACCTTGCCGGGGAGCGCCGGCGTCGCGAGGAGGCCGGGTAGCGTGGCGTTCCCTCGACCCGAGATCGTGGTGCAGGGCGGCCTGCGGTCCGAACCCGAAGGCTGGCTGCGATGGCTGACCACGACCGATCACAAGCGGATCGGGATTCTCTACCTGGCGACCACGTTCCTGTTCTTTGTGCTGGGCGGCGTGGAGGCGCTGCTGATGCGACTGCAGCTTGCGCGCCCGAACTCGGAGCTGGTCGCCCCGGAGACCTACAACGGCCTGTTCACGATGCACGGCACGACGATGATCTTCCTGTTCGTCGTGCCCGTCCTGGCCGGGTTCGCGAACTACATGGTCCCGCTCATGATCGGGGCGAGGGACGTGGCCTTCCCGCGCCTCAACGCGCTCTCGTACTGGCTCCTGCTGTTCGGCGGCGTCGTCCTCTACAGCGCGCTGTTCTTCACGCCCCCGGACCAGGGCTGGACGATGTACGCCCCGCTGACCGAGGCCGCGTACGCCCCGCACAGCGGTATCGACGCGTGGATCGTGTTCATCCACCTCACCGGGGCCTCGACGATCGTGGGCGGGATCAACTTCATCGCCACGATCCACAACATGCGGGCTCCCGGCATGAGCTGGGGGCGCATGCCCCTGTTCGTCTGGACGGTGCTGGTCTACAGCTACCTGATCGTGCTCGCCTACCCGGCGATCGCCGCGGCGGTAACGATGCTGCTGACCGACCGCCACTTCGGCACCGCCTTCTTCGACCCGGCCGGCGGGGGTGACCCCCTGCTGTGGCAGCACCTGTTCTGGTTCTTCGGGCACCCCGAGGTCTACATCATGGTGCTGCCGGCCTTCGGAATGATCTCGGAGATCCTGCCCGTCTTTGCCCGCAAGCCGATCTTCGGCTACAAGGCGATCGCGGCGTCAACGGTGGCGATCGCGTTCCTCGGCCTGCTCGTCTGGGCCCACCATATGTTCGCGACCCCCACGGCCACCGTGGTGCTGGCCTTCTTCATGCTGTCGTCGTTCACGGTCGCGGTGCCGACCGGTATCAAGATCTTCAACTGGATCGCCACGCTCTGGCGTGGCGAGATCGTCCTGAAGGCCCCTCTCTACTTCGCGGCAGGGCTGCCCGCGCTCTTCGTGATCGGCGGCATCTCTGGGGTGATCCTCGCGATCTTCCCCGTGGACTGGCAGCTGCACGACACCTACTTCGTCGTGGCCCACATGCACTTCGTGCTGTTCGGCGGCTCCGTCTTCGGCATCTTCGCCGGGCTCTACTACTGGTTCCCGAAGATGACGGGCCGGATGCTCTCGGACGGGCTCGGCAAGGTGTCGTTCTGGCTGATGGCGATTGGACTGCTCGCGACGTTCATGGTGCAGCACTCGCTCGGTCTCGAGGGCATGCCGCGACGCGTGTACGACTGGGACAACCCGGAGTGGGACCCGTACAACATGATTTCCACGATCGGGGCGTTCGTGCTGGCCGCGGGTGTGCTCGCCACGCTCGTCAATGTCGTGATCAGCCTGCGCCACGGCCGGCGCGCCGGTAACGACCCCTGGCAGGCCAACACGCTGGAGTGGTTCGTTCCCTCGCCACCGCCACCGAACAACTTCGACGTGATTCCGCGCGTTCGGTCCGTCGAGCCGATGAAGGACATCCGGCGCCAGGTACAGGAGCAGACCGCACCAACCTCCGAATCCGTGGCCCAGCCGGTGGGGCCGGCGATCTGAGCCATGGTCCGCGCTTGCGTGGCGGCAGCGCTCGCGGCCGCCATGCTTGCCCCCGCGGGATGCGGTGACGGCGTACAGGTGGCTGGCGATCGACCGTCGATGCGTCGCGCGGCCGAGGTGTTCTATCAGCGCTGCAGCGGATGCCACAGCCTCGATACCGCTGATGCCCACGGCTCGGCCAACCCGGCGAACTTCTCGAGTCCAGATCGCACCAATGGTCCGAACTTCAACGTCCGCCACGTGACCCGGCGCGACGCCCTCTATGCCATCCGTAACGGAGGCTTCTCCGGCACCGTGATGCCGGCGAACATCGTGACCGGACCGCAGGCCGAGCGGGTTGCAGCCTTCTTGGGCAGGTACTCCGGCCGCGAGAGCGGAAGCGACGATGTCGTCGAGTCGGGCGAGCAGGCGCCCTGAGCGCCTAGCGCCAGGGCAGCCGCGAGCGCTTCTGGCGCCGCGTCCGCTCGCGGCGAACCAGCAGGCCGCCGCCGAGCCCGAGCGCGGCCAGCGCGGCGGCGATCAGGCCCTGGCGGGCGCGCAGCCGGCGGAACTCCCCCTCGACCTCCGGCCAGAGCATCCCCTCCACCAGCTCCGTCGCGGCTTCCTGCGTGGACGCCAGGTCCGACACCGCGATCGGCTCGGAGAACGCCACCTGCACCCGCCGCGGCTTCGGGAAGGGGCCCAGGAAGAGCTGCTCGGTGCCGGTGATCGCCGCGGGCACGAGCGGCGTGCCCGTCTCCAGCGCCAGCCGGCCCGCGCCACGGCGGGGGTGGCCGAGCTCGTCGGGGTCGCGGATCCGGGTGCCCTCCGGAAAGAGCGCCAGCAGCCCGCCCTGCTCGAGGATCACGCGGGCGGTCTCGAGCGCGTCCGCGTCCGAATGGCCGCGCCGCACCGGGAACGCGCCGAGGCGGACGAGCAGGCGCCCGTAGCGGGCCTCGATCAGCTCGGTCTTGGCCATGAAGCGCAGATGCCGTGGTGTGCAGATGGCGATGAAGAAGGAATCCCAGAAGCTCTTGTGATTGGGGGCCACGATCGCCGCCCCCGACGCCGGGATGCGCTCGGCGCCCGACACGTGCATGCGGAACCAGATGCGCAGGAACGGCGTCACGACCCCCCGCACCAGCGCGTACAGGAACCGCGAGACGCCCTTCTCGCGCGCGAGGCGATGCGCCTCCTCGTTGGTCACGCCGCGGAAAGTACAGGCGTTTCCGGCCGCGCCGAACGGGTACGCAACCGGCATGGGCATCCTTGACAAGATCACAGGACGCGCGAAGAAGGCCGCTGGAGACGTGACCGACGATCCGGGGCTCCGCTCGCAGGGACGCCGTGAGGAGCGCAAGGGCGAGGAGAAGGAGAAGCTCGCCGACGCGCAGGACCGGGTCGAGGAGAAGGCCGCGGACGTGGCGGACCTCGAGCGCGACACCTAAGACCACGTCGCACCCTGAGGCTCCCGCTGCCCGCGGGAGTACCGTAGGCACGTGAGCGAGGAACGCAGCGCGCACGTCGCCTACCGGGCGGTTCTGCTCGCCGCCGGGCTGCTGCTCTTCGGGCTGCTCTTCCGGCAGCTCGTGACCCTGCTGCTGGCGATCCTGATCACGATCATCTTCGCGATCCCGCTGTCGGCGGCCTCCACTCGCCTCGAGCGGCGCGGCCTGCCCCGTCCGGTCGGCGCCCTGCTCGCCCTGCTGGGTGGGATCGCCGTCGTTGCGCTCCTCATCGCCCTGCTGATCCCGCCCTTCATCAGCCAGACGGACGAGTTCGTGGACGCCGTCCCCCGCGTCGTCGACGACCTCGAGACGACCTACGCGGACGTGACCGGCGAGGACCCCGGCGAGGTGGGCGACCGCGTGCAGGAGTTCGTGGAGAACTGGACCGACGACCCCGGGCGGCTGATCGGCCCGATCACGTCGATCGGGCTCAACGTGGCGGGCATCCTCGGCGCGCTGGTGTTGATCCTGATCACCGCCTACTACATGGCGATCCGCCCCGAACCGCTGGTGGACGGGCTCGTCAGCCTGTTCCCGCCGCGCCGGCGCGAGCACGTGCGCCATGCGCTCGAGCGGCTGCGCCTCTCATGGATCGGGTGGATGGAGGGCGTGGCGATCGACATGCTCGCCACCTTCGTGCTGCTCTACATCGGCCTGACGGCGATCGGGCTCGACTTCGCGATCTTCTTCGCCGTCCTGTCAGCGCTGCTCGTGGTCGTGCCCTACTTCGGCGCGATCGCCGGCGCCATCCCCCCGGTGCTCTTCGCGCTCACCGACTCCCCCGGCAAGGCGCTGCTCGCGCTCACGATCTACGTGATCGTCCAGCAGATCGAGAGCAACGTGACGATCCCGCTCGTCATGTCGCAGCGCACGCGCATGCACCCCGCGATGATCGCGATCGGCGTGGTGGTGGTGGGCCAGCTGTTCGGGTTCATCGGCCTGTTCGTGGCCGTGCCGATCCTCTCCCTGATCGTGATCACGACCGAGGAGTTCTGGGTGAAGGAGATCGAGGAGAGCGAGCGCGCGCAGCGGCTCGAGGGAATCGAGTTACCTGAGTCAGGCCAGCTTCGTGATCGCGATCACGGCGCCGATGAGCACGAAGATGACGATCAGGATCTGGATGACGATCCAGAAGCGCGGCAGCTCCACCGACGTACTTCTACTCGATGATGGCCTGCCGCAGCGCGATCGCGACCGCGTGCACGCGGGTGTCGGCCTCGAGCTTCATGATCGCGCGCTTGGTGTCCGACTTCACGGTCTCGGCGGAGAGCCCGATGCGGCGAGCCACCTCCTCCGTGTGGAGGCCCTCGGCCAGCAGCTGAAGGATCTCCCGCTCGCGCTCGGAGAGGGGGGCGTCCGGGCCGACCTGCGACATCAGCAGCGCGGGCGAGAGCGAGGGATCCACGAACGGCTTGCCGGTCACGACGGTGCGGATCGCACGCAGCAGGTCCTCCGGGGGCGAGCCCTTCATCACGTAGCCGCGGGCGCCCGCGGCGATGGCGTCCGAGAGCAGGCGCTTGTCCCCGTAGGCGGAGAAGACGACCGTGTGGACCTCCGGGCAGACCTCCGCGATCCGCTTGACCGCGGAGATGCCGTCGATTCCCGGCAGCCGGACGTCCATGATCACGACCTGGGGCTTCAGCCGCCGCACGGCATCGACGACGTCCTCGCCGTTTTGCACGTGGCCAACCAGCTCGAGATCGGGTGCATCCCCGAACATCAGCGCGAGTCCCTGTCGAACGGTCGGGTGGTCGTCCACGGCCAGGCACGTTGTTGGTCTGGCCATCACACCAAACCCTAACTGCTATCTGGTTGGACAGCCAGAGCCGGAGTGGCCGTATTATGGCCACCGATGTTCGACGCGATGGTCGTAGGCACGGACGGGTCCGAGACCGCCAAGGAAGCCGTTCGGCAAGCGGCCGATCTGGCCAAGCACATCGGCGCGAAGGTGCATCTCGTCAGCGCCTACGAGCCGGTGCCCGAGGGACGGCTGCGCGAGGAGCGCCACCAGGTGCCGGACGACCTCCAGTGGATGGTCAACCCGCGCGAGGACGTGAGCGTGACCCTCGCCGAGGCCGCCGAGGATCTCCAGGGGCAGGGCGTCTCGGTGGAGACGCACGCGCGCGAGGGCGACCCCGCCGATGCCATCCTCGACGTGGCCGAGGAGGAGGGCGCCGACCTGATCGTGGTCGGCAACAAGGGCATGACCGGGGCAAAGCGCTTCCTGCTGGGCAGCGTCCCGAACAAGGTGTCCCATCACGCTCCCTGCAGCGTGATGATCATCCGCACCACCTAGGGACAGGCGGTGAACGGCGCGCAGCGCAGCGCCCGCGCCGCGTCCGCCAGGCCCCAGCCGTAGCGCGGGTCCGGGCCGGGCGCGCCAAGGTCGCGAGCGGTGGCCTGGATGTGGTCCTGCACCGCCTTCGGAGTGGGATTCGGCCCGAGCTTGCCGGTGGCGATCACGAGCGCGGCGATGCCGGCCACGTGCGGCGCGGCCATCGACGTGCCCTCGTAGCCGGGCGGCAGCCCGAAGCGCTGGACGCTGCGGCCGCGGAAGGTCTGCTGGTAGATCCAGTCGCCGGAGCCGTCGGGATGGCAGTGCGCGAGGTCCCAGGGGTTGTCGGTATTAAGGGCGTCCACGCCCCCGCCCGGCGCGACGAGGTCGAGGTCGGAGCCCGAGTTCGAGTAGTCGGTCTGGCAGCCGTTGCGGGTGATTGCCCCGACCGCGATCGCCTGATTGGCACGCGCCGGGTAGGCCACGCGCCGCACGAACTTGTTGCCGGCGGCCCCCACGATCACGGCGCCGCGCCGGTACGCGTACCGCACCGCGGCCAGGATCTCGGGGATCTCGGCGGCGATCACGCTGGGATCGAACTCGAGCGAGAGGTTGACCACATCCGCGTGGTGGCGGGTGGCGAAGCGGATCGCCTTGGCGATCGCGACCGAGTCTCCCTCGCCGAGGTTGTTGAGCACCTTGAGCGGCATGATCTTCACGCCGTAGGCCACGCCCGCGGTGCCCTCGGCGTTGTTGGTGGCCTGCGCGATCGTGCCGGTCACGTGGGTGCCGTGGCCGTAGGCGTCGTTCGGGTGGGGATCGTCGTCGACGAAGTCGTAGGGGTGAACGAACGTGCTGGCCCGCAGGTCGGGCGCGCGCCGGTAGCGCTTGATGCGCTCGAAGGCGACGCCGCTGTCCAGCACGGCCACCACGGCGCCCTTGCCGCCCGGCGCACCGGCCGCCGAGGCCAGCGACCAGGCCTCCGGCATGCCGATGCCGAACTCCTCGAACAGGTTCCACTGGAGGTGGATGCCCGGGTCGTTGGGCGTCCACTGCGACGCGTGCGCCACGTAGTTGGGCACGGCGTACAGGACGTCCGGGTCCTCGCGCAGCTCGGCCGCGGTCTCGTGCACCGAGTCGCCGTCCTCGACGGGGAGCTGGCGCAGGCTCGTGTCGCCCTCGTACTTCACCACCACCTCGCCCGGCACGTACTCGGCTGCCTCGGCTGTGCCGGCGAGGGCGAGCAACGCCAGCGCGGCGAGTGGAAGGAGGAGGCGAGCTTTCGGCATTGGGTTACGGTGCCACGCGCAGTGTACGAACGGATAAAGAACCCGCCTACGGGACGGAAGTTGTGACCGTCTGCGTGACCGGGGCCACCGGTTTCATCGGCGCGCACGTGGCAAAGCTTGCGTCCGAGGCGCTCGGGCCGCTGCGCGTGACCTACCGCGACGGGACGCGCCTGGATCGCCTGGCCGGCCTGGAGGCGGAGCCCTTGCGAGCCGACGTGCTCGACCGCTCGGCGCTGCGCCGCGCCTTCCGTGGATGCGAGACGGTCTTCCACGCGGCGGGGTACGTGGGCTCGCGGCCGGCCGAGCGGGTCTGGCAAGTGAACGCGCTGGCGCCGAGGATCGCCGTGGAGGCGGCCGCAGCCGAGGACGTGCGGCGCGTGGTGGTCACCTCCAGCGTGGCCGGCATCGGACCGGCGCCGCCCGACCGGCCGGGCACCGAGGAGGACGTGTACCGCACCGGCGGGCTCGGCCTCACCTACCCCGACGCCAAGCACGAGGGGGAGTCGGAGGCGCTGGCGGCGGGGGCGCGCCTGGGTGTGGAGGTGGTGGTGGTGAACCCCTCGTATGTGTTCGGGGCGCCGCTCGACCGCTCGCAGCCGGGGGAGACGTCGTCGCGGATGATCGGCAACTACCTCCGCGGACGGCTCCCCGCGATCGTGGACGGCCAGACCAACGTGGTCGACGTGCGCGACGTGGCCCGCGGCCACATCCGCGCCGCCGAGCGGGGGCGGGCCGGCGAGCGCTACGTGCTCGGCGGGCACGACGTCCGCTGGGTCGAGCTGTTCGCGCGCGTGGCCGAGCTGTCCGGCGTTCACCACCCGCTGATCGTGCTCCCGCCAGAAGCCGGGGCGGTGGCGCGCGCGGCGGAGGCGGTGCGGCTGCCGAGCCTGATTGCGGCGGAGGGCGTGGTGCTGATGGCGCAGAACTGGCGCTACTCGTCGCGCAAGGCGCGCGGCGAGCTCGGCTACCGCACGCGCGCGCTCGACCGGACGCTGGCGGACACGATCGAGTGGTACCGCGAGCTGATCGACAGTGGCGGACTCGGCGGCGGCTCACCTTCGCCCATGTCGCTGGCGGCGGCCGGCGTGCGCCTGGCGGGGCGGACGGGGCTGCTGAGCGGGCTCGAGGCGGCCGAGCGCTACATAGGACGGCAGCTCGTGGTCCGGCCATGAGCTTCTTCCCGCGCGACGAGTACTACATGCGGCTGGCCCTGCGCGAGGCCGAGCGGGCCCCCGAGCACGACGACGTGCCGATCGGGTGCGTCGTGGTGCACGCCGAGGAGGTGATCGCGGCGGCGCGCAACGAGCGCGAGCTGCGCGGCGACCCGACGGCGCACGCCGAGATCCTCGCGCTGCGCGAGGCGTCACGCCATCTGGCCGGCTGGCGGCTGCTCGACACGGTCCTGTACGTGACGCTCGAGCCGTGCGCGATGTGCGCCGGCGC
>Ga0126306_10002636_pt1 | contig 10175 bp, 6 predicted proteins | sample Plot27_FD_92592 | JGI IMG/M metagenome (GOLD analysis project Ga0126306, IMG submission 92592) | Serpentine soil microbial communities from UC McLaughlin Reserve, CA, USA - Plot27 | ecosystem: Environmental > Terrestrial > Soil > Grasslands | place: USA: UC McLaughlin Reserve, Lake County... | reverse complement strand
GCGCCGAAGTGGTCGATCACCTCGTCCCGGACGAAATGCGACGGGGTGTGGATCGTGGCCCCGCGGGCCAGGGCCCGGCGGATGAGCACCGGGTAGACGAGTGTGGCGGGGTTGGCGAGCTGCGGGAAGCGCAGCGGCGTCAGGTCGTGGACGGTGGCCACCCCGGCCGCCCGGCTCGGGGGCAGCACGAAGTTCGGTCCCCACACGACGTCGTGGCGCCCGATCCACCGGTCGACCCGGGGGTGGTCACTCCGCGTCCACGCCTCCCGCAGGGGGCGGGCGGCCATCGGCCAGCCCACGGTCGCCACGCTCGGTGGCACGACCTTGGGCAGGTCGCCCCATCCCCGCCACGTCACGGCGAAGCCGGTGAGGGCCATGTCGGGCCGGTCGGCGAGCTCGCCCACCATCTCGGCGACGAACACCCCGATGCCCGATCGGGCGTCGAGGAGGGCGGTGAGGTCGGCGGCCACGCGCAGCACAGCGGGGCAACGTAGTGGCGTCCCGGGCCCGTCTGGGTCGCAGGCCGCGCCACCGGCGGGACGCGCAACGGCCGGGCCCTCGAGGGGGGTCCAAGGCCCGGCCGCTGCTCATGTTGGCCACCCGGCTCACGGAGGGGGGACTCCGGCCTTGGGGGCCTCTCGTCGGCGGCGGAGGGGGGATCCGCCGGCCGGCGACTGTGACCGTCAGGGGGTCTCGGTGGACCGCCCGACGAGTTGGAATGCCTGGTGGCGGGCCTCCCGGGCCAGGCTGACGGCCTGGCGGGCGGGCTCGCGTGCGCCCTCGGGGAGCAGCGGCTCGACGGAGGCGCCGTAGGCCTCGTCGAAGCGCTCGTCGAGGTCGGCCAGCCGCTCCTCGGCGGTCTGGAGCACGTCGTCGAGGGACGTGCGGGCGTCGCCCAGCGAGGATGTGAGCGACTTCTTCAGCTCCTGCCGCCGGACCTGCATGCGCTGGAAGCCCAGGACACCGAGGCCGACCGCGGTGTAGAGCGTCTCCTCGACGAGCTTCGGCACGTCATCACCGTTGATGTTGCGCATCGATCTTCCCTCCAGACGGGCTTCCCCCTGCCCATCGACACCGTCGACGCTACACCCCCGTCCGTACGGATCGCGTCGGATTGTGAAGGAATGTGCAAACTGTCACAGCGGTCCCCCGGCTGCGATGAGTAGCGGCATGCCCGCCCCGGGTCCCCGGTTCCGCGGACAGTGGCGAGTAGCCTCGTCGCGTCGTGACAGCGCACGCCGGAGCCGATATCGCGCCGCCGGTCGTTGTGGTCGTCGTCACCCGCGACCCCTCGCCGGAACGGCTCGAAGCCCTGCTCGCCGCCCTGGCCGAGCAGGACTACCCGAATGCGCGCGTGCTGGTGATCGACGCCGGCGGGTCCTTCGACGCGACGCCGATGGTTGCCGCCGCGCTGCCCGACGCCCGGGTCCTGCGCCTGCGCGACGACGACGGCTACGGGGCCTCGGCCAACCGGGTACTCGACTTCGTCGAGGGCGCCGAGATGTACGTGTTCGCCCACGACGACGTCGTGCCCGAGCCCGACGCCGTGTCCGCCCTGGTCGAGGTGGCCGAGGAGTACGACGCCGGCATCGTCGGCCCCAAGCTCGTCGACTGGCATCATCCCGACCGGCTCCTGCAGGTCGGGATGGCGGTCGACCGGGTCGGCTCGCCGCTGCCCTACGTCGAGCCGGGCGAGGTCGACCAGGCCCAGCACGACGGCCTGCGCGATGTGTTCGTGGTCCCCGGTGCGTTCACGCTCGTACGGGCCGAGCTCTTCGCCCGGGTGGGCGGGTTCGACGAGGCCATCACGTTCGTCCACGACGACCTGTCCCTGTGCTGGCGGGCCCGCCTGACCGGCGCCCGGGTGCTGGTGACGTCGAACGCCCGGGCCCGCCACGCCGAGGCGCTGCGCGAGGCCTACGACCGGCGCGCCCGCCAGCGCATGGCCGACCGCCACCGGCTGCGGGCCCTGATGATGTGCACCGGCCTTCCCCGGCTGGCCGTCGTGCTGCCGCAGGCGGCCGTCGTCACCCTGTGCCAGGCACTGGCGGCGCTGGTCATGGGCCGCGGCGGGCGCGCCGGCGACGCCGTGGGGGCCTGGTGGTGGAACCTGCGCCGCACCCGCTCGCTGGTGGCGGCCCGGCATCACGTCGACGCCGTGCGGCGGGTCACCGACCAGCAGGTCCGCCGGCTCCAGGTGCGCGGCCTGGTCGGGCCGCGCCTGCAGCTACGCCGCCTCGGCGACGAGGACACCGCCCGGCCGTCCGGCGACGCCCGCGACCCGGCCAGCTGGACCGCCGCCACCGTCGCCGGCTGGGCCGCCATCGTCGCCGTCCTGGCGTTCGGCAGCCGGCACATGCTCACGCGGGTCGTCCCCGCGGTCGGCGAGATGGTGTCGATCGGCGCCCCCGGAGAGATGGTCGCCGAGTGGGCGAGCGGATGGCGCCACACCGGCCTGGGCCAGGCCACGGCGGCGCCGACCGTCCTCGGCGTACTGGGTGGCCTGTCGTCGTTGTTGGGCGGCGACGGGATGTTGCGCACGGCGCTGACGGTCGGCCTGATCCCGCTCGGCGTCGTCGGCGCCCACCGGCTGCTGCGGCCCGTCGGGCTGCAGCGGGCACAGCTGGTGGCCGCCGTGGCCTACGCCGCAGTCCCCCTGCCGTACAACGCCCTCAGCAACGGTCGCTGGCAGGCGCTGGCGGCCTATGCCGCCGCCCCGTGGCTGCTGGCCCGCCTGGCCGCCGCCCTGCGTCTGGCGCCGTTCTCGCCGCCCGAGGCGTCCGACCCGGGCGCCGGCGCCGCCGGAGACGGCGAGAGCGACCGCTTCGCCGGCCTGCGCGACGCCTCCGGGGCCTCGCTGGCCGGGTCCGGCGGCGCCCGGGGCCGCGCCATGGGGCCGGGTGACGCCCTCGACGACGAGCGCCCGGCCCGGCTCGAGTGGGCGGGCGACCTGCCGCCGGCCTCGGTCCGCCCGGTCGCGCACCGGCTCGTCGCCCACGTCGTCGCCATCGGCCTCACCACGGCCGCGGCCGGGCTGCTGGTCCCGGCGGCGCCGCTGCTGGTGCTGGCCATGGCGGCCGGCCTGGCCCTCGGCTCGGCGGTGGCGCTCGACACGCCCGGGCTGCGCCGCCTCGCCGTCGCCGGCGTCGGCGGGGCCGCGGCCGGGCTCCTGCTCCACCTGCCGACCGCCCTCGACCTGGTCGTCCAGCCGGCCCGCATCGGGCACCGGCTCGGCGGTGGGCGGGCCGACGGGCTCACCGCCCTCGACCTGCTCCGTTTCGACACCGGCCGGTTCGGCTCCGCGCCGCTCGGCTTCGGGTTGGCGGTCGCCGCCGTCCTCCCGCTGCTGGTCGGGCGGAGCTGGCGCCTGGCGTGGGCCGCGCGGGCCTGGGGCGTCGCCCTGGTGGCCTGGGGCTTGGCGCTCGTGCAGCAGCAGGGCTGGGCCGACCTGCCGTTGCCGTCCGCCGACGTGCTGCTGGCGCCCGCCGCCGCCGGGCTGGCCCTGGCGCTCGGCGTGGGCGCGGCGGCCGTGGAGCGCGACGTCCGGGGCCGGTCCGTGCGCTTCGGCAGCCGCCGGGTGGCGACCGCCCTGGCCGGGCTCGCCCTGGTTGGCGCGGTGGTGCCGATCGTGGCCGCCTCCCTCGACGGCTACTGGCACACCCCGCACGGCGGGTTCGACCGCCTGCCCGTCGCCTTCGAGGGGGACACCGCCGAGGTCCCCTCCCGCATCCTCTGGGTGGGCGACCCCGAGGTGCTGCCCGGCGGCCCGGGCTGGGACTGGCGGGACGGCTTCGCCTACGCCACGTCGATCGAGGGCGGCCTCGAGGTGCGCGACCTGTGGCCCGGCCGGGCCGAGGGCGCCACGCCGCGGTTGGCGCAGGCGCTCGACCTGGCCGTCGAGCGGCGGACCACCCGCCTCGGCCGCCTGCTGGCGCCGATGGCCGTGCAGTACGTCGCCGTCCCGCTGCGGGCGGCGCCGTCGCCGTATAGGACCCAGCCGGGTGAGTCGCCGGACGACCTGATCGGGGCCCTCGGCGCCCAGCTCGACATGGTCCGCGTGCGGGTCGACGAGGCGATCGTGCTGTACCGGAACGAGGCCTTCGCCCCGGCCCGGGCGCTGCTCGCCGACGACGAGGCCCTCGCCGCCGACACGCCCCGAGCCACGCAGCGGGTCGACCTCACCGGGGCGTTCCCGGTGCTCGTGGGCCACGACGGCGTCGGCTACTGGGGCGGGCTCCCCCCGGACCAGACGGTCGTCCACGCCTCCACCGCCTCCGACCGGTGGCGGCTGTCGATCGACCGCCGGCCCGCCGACCGGACGTCCGCCTTCGGCTGGGCCGGCGCCTACGCCACCGGCGGGGGCGGCGAGGCGACGCTGACCTACGAGGCCTCGTCCTGGTTCCGGCTGGCGCTGGTGGGGCAGGCGGCGCTGTGGCTGGTGGCGATCGTCGTGGTGCTGCGGATGCGGTTCGGCGGCGAGTCGCTGGTCCCCGCCCGCCGGGCGCCGGACGCTCGCGCCCGCCGGGCCCCGCCCCACGGTGCCCCCGGCGCGCCGGGCTCCGGCCCGCCCGGCGACCCCGGTCCCGGCGGCGGCCCTGGCCCCGACCGTCCCGGCCCGGGTTCCCCCGGCGCCGACCCCGCGCCCGCCCCCGTCCCGACCTCCCCGGACGCGGATCCGCCCCCCGGCCTCGACCCCGATCCCGGGCCCGCCCCGGTGTCCCCGGCCGAGCCCCGCCATGGTTCCCCCGACCCCGCCCGGCCCGTGCCCGAGCCCGTGCGCGCCTGGGGCGACGAGCCCCCGGGCCGCCCGGCCGGGCCCGGCGTGCCGCCGGCGCTCGTCCCCGACGGGGGCCGGCGGTGACGGCCCGGCGTGCCCCGATCCTCGCGGCGCTGGCGGTGGTCGTCGCCGGCGCCGTCGTGGCCAGCGAAGCGAGCGACGGCACGCCCACGGCCCAGCCGGTCGGCGGGCGGCCGGGCGTCCAGGTGCCGGCGCTCCCGCCCGACGACGTGCTGGCCTCGACCTGGTACTGCGCCGCCGGCACGGCCAGCGAGGACGGCATGGCCGACCACACGGTCGTCGTCGTCAACCCGGGCGACACCCCGGTCAGCGGCACCCTCCGGGTCCGCACGGGCGAGCTCACCGAGGCCCTGGCGGTCGACGACGCCCTCACGGCCGAGGACGAGTCCGCCCCGCCCGAGGATGAGGCCGACGACTCCGCCGACGACGCCGGGGCCGGTCCCTCCGGCCCGACCGGGCGGGACGCGCCGGGGGAGCAGGTCGCCGCGTCGCCCCGCATGGTCGAGGGCGAGTCCGCCGCTGCGGCTGCGGCGGCGGTGCCCGTGCAGGAGCCGGGCGTCGGCGACCCCTGGGAGGAGGAGGGCGGCGTCGACGAGACGCCGATCCAGGAGACGTTCGAGCTCGAGCCCGGCGGCCGCACCAGCGTGCGCCTCGCCGACCTGGTGGAGGCCCCGCTGGCCGCCGCCCTGGTCGAGGCCTCGGCCCCCGTTGCGGTCGAGCACGAGGTCGTCGGCCCCGACGGCCGGGACGCCGGCCCGTGCGCCAGCTCGGCGGCGTCCGAGTGGCACCTGGCCTACGGCGTGACGACCCGCAACGCCCGCGAGGTGCTGGTGCTGTTCAACCCGTTCGCCAGCACGGCGACGGTCGACGTGACCTTCAGCACCGACGACGGCGTGCGCGAGCCCCAGCGCTACCAGGGCCTCCCCATCCCGGCGGGCGGGGTGGTCGGCCTCGACGTCGGCGAGGACGTGACCCGCAAGGGCCACGTGTCGACGACCGTCCGGGCGCGGTCGGGGTCGCTGGTCGTCGAACGGCTGCAGTCGTTCGACGGCTCGTCCGGCTCCCGCATCCACGGCCTGTCGGTGGCGCTCGCGACCCCCGAGCCGCTGGAGGCCTGGGGCTTCGCCACGGGGGTCATCGGCGACGGCAACCGCGAGTGGATCGTCCTGTACAACCCCGGCGACGAGCGGGCGGAGGTCGACGTGAGCGTCCGCACGGCCGGCGAGTCGTCGCCCCCGCCGCCGTACGCCCTGACCGTCCGGGCCGGCGGCTACGAGGTGCTCGAGTACGGCGAGGACGACCGGGTCCCGCCCCGGAAGGGCCACGTCACGATCGTGCGGTCGAGCAACGGCGTGCCCATCGTGGCCGAGCGGGTGCTGTCGATTCCGGGCGCACCGGGCTGGCGCGAGCCCGACTCCGATGCCACGGGAGGCGACATCTCGGCGACCACGGGGGCGGCGTTCGCCGACCGCGAGTGGGTGCTCGCCACACTCGGCCGCCGGGACGACGACGGCCGGGACCGCCTCGTCGCCTACAACCCGGACCCGGAGGAGACGGCGACGCTCGATGTGCGGGGCATCGTGGACGGTCGGATCGTGGAGCCGCCCGAGCGACTCGACATCGATGTCCCGCCGGGCGCGCGGGTCGAGGTCCGGCTGGACGGGCCGCTCGCCGCGGCCGGGGCCGCGATCCTCGCCGAGGCGGACCTCCCGCTCGTGGTCGAGCGCCTGGCCGCCTCGTCGGACCGCGTCGTGCAGACCGTGTCGCCGGGGATCATCGGCGGCGAGGGCCCGCTCGCACTGGCTGACGTCGACCTCGGCCTGACCCCCTAGCCGTGCAACGCCGTCCCGGGCGGCGAGGAGTACGGGTGGCCGGTGGTGGAGGCCCTACGGGGCCGGGGCGACGCCGTGGTCGCAGGCGGCGTCCGGGAGGGAGCCGGGCTCGCGCAGCTCGGCGACCGTGGCCCACAGGTCGGTGGCGGTGACCGGGCCCAGGAACCGGGCCCGCACCACGCCGGCGGCGTCGGCCACCACCAGGCCGGGGACGGCGGTCACGCCGTAGCGGGTGTGGAGTGCCTTGTCCTCCACGGCCTCGAGCCGCTGGACGGCCACGTCGTCGCTGGCCAGCATCATCGCCTTCTCCCACACGCTGGCGCAGGTGTGGCAGGTGGGCGAGGTGAACACCGCCACCAGCCACGGGGCCTCGGGCCGTCTGAAGTCGGCGCGGTCGAGCTGGTCGGGGAGCGTGTGGCCGGTCAACGTCGGGGCCGGTGGGCGACGACGGCGCTGCGCCACCACGGCGACGGCGACGGCCAGGGCGGTGAGGACGACGACGAGCACGATCCGGTCCACCCGGGCATGGTCGCGCAGCGGCCCGAAAAGGGGAATTGCGCCCCCGGAGGGGCGCAATCCGTATCGATGACGACCGGTCGGCGGGCCGGGACGGCCCGGCGGCCTCAGGTCGGCGGGATCGGCGGCGGATAGCTGGGCGACGTCCACGAGGAGTCGCCGCCGTTGCCCCCGTTGCCGCCCGCGTAGGGGGCCGAGGCAGGGGCAGGCGCATCGGCGGCGTCGGCGCCCGTCGAGGCGGGGCCGGACACGGGGCCCGAGCTTCCGTCGGCGGCCAGGTCGATCAGCCGGGTCACCTCGGCGCCGTCGATGGTCTCGTGCTCGAGCAGCGCCCGGGCCACGAGGTCGAGCCCGTGGCGGTTGGCCCGCAGCACATGGCGGCAGCGCTCCTCACCCTCGCGGAGGATGCGCTCGACCTCCTCGTCGATCACCCGGGCGGTCTCGTCGGAGTACTCGCGGGTGTGCATGAGGTCCTCGCCGAGGAAGACCTGGCCCTGCGAACCCCAGGCCATCGGCCCGACCCGCTGGGACATGCCCCACTCGCTGACCATCTTGCGGGCCAGCTCCGTGGAGCCGACGAGGTCGTTGTTGGCGCCGGTCGAGATGACCCCGAACACCAGCTCCTCGGCGATGCGGCCGCCCATGCGGACGACGAGGCTGTCCTCGATGTAGTCCTGCCGGTAGATGTGGCGCTCGTCCATCGGGAGCTGCTGGGTGAGGCCCAGCGCCATGCCCATGGGCAGGATCGTCACCTTGTGCACGGGGTCGGCGTTGGGCAGCACGGCGGCGGACACCGCGTGGCCGGCCTCGTGGTAGGCGATGACCTCCTTCTCGGCGTCGGAGAGCGCCATCGAGTCACGCCGCTGGCCCATGAGGACCCGGTCCCGGGCCTCCTCGAAGTCCTTCCGGCGGATGACGTCGGAGCCCGAGCGCACCGCGAACAGCGCCGCCTCGTTGACCAGGTTGGCGAGGTCGGCGCCGCTCATGCCCGGCGTGCCCCGGGCCACGACGTCGAGGTCGACGTCGGAGGACATCCGCTTGGACTTGCTGTGGACCTGGAGGATCTCCTTGCGCTCCTCGAGCTCGGGCAGCGGCACGACGACCTGGCGGTCGAAGCGGCCCGGGCGAAGGAGGGCGGAGTCGAGGATGTCGGGCCGGTTGGTGGCCGCCATCATCACGATGCCCTCGGTCGCCTCGAAGCCGTCCATCTCGGACAGCATCTGGTTGAGCGTCTGCTCGCGCTCGTCGTGGCCGCCGCCGAGGCCGGCGCCGCGCTTGCGGCCGATCGAGTCGATCTCGTCAACGAAGATGATCGCCCGGCCCATCTTGCGGGCGCTCTGGAACAGGTCGCGGACGCGGCTGGCGCCGACGCCGACGAACATCTCCATGAAGTCGGAGCCGGTCACCGACAGGAACGGCACGCCGGCCTCGCCGGCCACCGCCCGGGCGATGAGCGTCTTGCCCGTGCCCGGCGGGCCGACCAGCAGGACGCCCTTGGGGATGCGGGCGCCGATCTCGGCGAAGCGCTCGGGATGGCGCAGGAAGTCGACCACCTCGGTGATCTCCTGCTTGACGCCCTCGTAGCCGGCAACGTCGGCGAACGTGGTGCCCGGCCGCTCGGTCGAGTACGTCTTGGCCTTCGAGCGGCCGATGGACATGATGCCGCCCATCTGGCTCTGCGCCCGGCGCTGCATCAGCCAGAAGATGCCGAGGAACAGCGCCACGGGGATGAGGAGCGGCAGCAGGGTCTCGAAGATCGAGCCCTGCGGGGTCTCGAACGTGACGTCGACGTCGTTCTCGCGGAACAGCGTCAGGTCCTCCGCCGGCGGCTCGAGCGGGCCGTTGCTGCGGAATTCCGTGTCGTTCTCGAACGTGCCGGTGATCGAGCCGTCGTTGTTGTTCCACTCGACGCTCGTGACGTCGCCGTCGGTGACCCGTTCGCGGAGCGTCGAGTAGTCGATCGCCTCGCGGTCGTCGGGGGTCAGGAACCCGGGGAGGAGGAAGATCGCGATGAGGGCCCCACCGAGGACCCACATCGCCCACTTCGGAACCTGCTGGTCGCGGCCTTGCTTCCCCGGTCCGCGGGAGCGCCCCGGTGACGGCGGGGGAGGCGGCGGAGGCGGGGACTGCTGACTCATGCCGGCCAGGATACGGGCGCGGCGACAAGTAGTCGCCATCAGTCGCGGAGAGTGTGACGACGGACCACCGAACGGCGTAAACCCTGGACGATTGCTGGGTACCCGGACGGTACGCCGTCGCTGGCTAGGTTGTGGCCCCGTGCCTCGTGCCTGCGCCCGACCCGGCTGCGCCGAAGTCGCCGTCGCCACGCTGACCTACGACTACGGGGGGCGCACCGGTTGGCTCGACCCGCTCGCCGGCGAGCGGCACCCCATGGCCTACGACCTGTGCGCCGCCCACGCTGGCACGCTCACGGTCCCGCAGGGCTGGCGGCTGGAGGACCGGCGCGAGGCGCCGGAGGGCCCCGGCGAGCGCGAGGGCGCCCTCGCCTCCTGACCCGGTCCCGGAGCGCGCCAGGGGTCACATCGGTCATCACACGCCACGACTCCGGCGGGTGTTGCGTACTTGCGTAGCCTGTCCTCCGTGCCCGACGCCGACCCCATCGCCGTCCCGATGGAGGAGCAGGCTCCCGTGGCCGTGCGCTGGGGATTGGGCGACGCCGTTGCCGGATGGATCCTCGCTCAGCTCGGTGCCGTCGTGACGGGGGCCATCGTCCTCAGCGTGACCGATCGGGAGTTCGACGATCTCTCGATCGGCGCCATCGCGATCATCCAGACGGGCATGTGGCTCGGGATGCTCGGCGTGCCGTGGTTCGCCGCCAAGGTCAAGGGCAACGGGCTCGTCCGCGACTTCGGGCTGGCGATCAAGGCCATCGACCTCCCCGTGGGCCTCGCGGCCGGGGTCGTGTCCCAGTTCGCCATGTTCCTCATCTACGTGCCGATCTTCGTGCTGTTCGACCTCGACGCCGACGACCTGTCGGCCCCGGCGCAGGAGATGACCGACCGGGCCAG
>Ga0126306_10002635_pt1 | contig 10176 bp, 7 predicted proteins | sample Plot27_FD_92592 | JGI IMG/M metagenome (GOLD analysis project Ga0126306, IMG submission 92592) | Serpentine soil microbial communities from UC McLaughlin Reserve, CA, USA - Plot27 | ecosystem: Environmental > Terrestrial > Soil > Grasslands | place: USA: UC McLaughlin Reserve, Lake County... | reverse complement strand
CCGACGGAGGCCGGCTCCGAGTGAAGGTCGGCCGCTCCATGTCGAGCCCAAGGGCGAAGTATCCTGTATGTATGGGGCCTATAGGGAGGGCGATAGCACAAGCGAACGAGCGCTTTTCGTGCTCGACCAGGAAGCGGTGATCCACTGGAGCTACGTTTCACCGGTCGGGGTGAATCCGGGCGCCGCCGGCATCCTGCGCGCGCTCGAAGAGCTGACGGAAAGGCGGGTGGCGTCATGACCATCACCGAGTGGGAGGCCGTGCTGGCCCTGCCGGTCGAGCCGGCCAGGGATCACATAAGGGGACCACGGGATGCGCCCGTCTCGCTCGTGGAGTACGGGGACTACGAATGCCCCTACTGCGGGGCCGCGTACCCGATCGTCGAGGAGATCATTGCACGAATGGGCGAAACGCTCCAGTTCGTGTACCGCCACTTCCCGCTGACGACCGTGCATCCCCACGCCGAGCAGGCAGCCGAAGCGGCGGAGGCAGCCGGTGCTCAACGGAGATTCTGGGAGATGCACTCGGTAATGTTCGGGAACCAGCAACACCTCGACACCCCCTACCTCCACGCTTACGCCGAAGCTCTCGGCCTGGACGTCGGCCGATTCGACAGGGAGCTCGCGCACCACGTCCACGCCGACCGTGTCCGCGAGGACTTCCTGAGCGGAGTGCGCAGCGGGGTGGGTGGCACGCCGACGTTCTACATCAACGGGGTGCGCCACGATGGCTCTTACGACCTTCCGGTCCTGCTGGATGCCCTCCAGCGGGCGGCGAGGCTGGGAGCATGAGGAAACGGAATTCCCCGGGTCGTTGCGGCCGTGGAGGCTAGAGAGCCGCTCGAGGAGACTCCCGACCGCAACGGGGAGTTTCCGCGGCTGAGCGAGGCGCAGATCCAGGCACTCGCCGGTCATGGTGAGCGGCGGAGCACGCAGCCGGGCGAGGTGCTGATCCGGGAAGGCGACAAAGGATACGACTTCGTCGTGGTCCTGGATGGGAAGGTAGCTGTCGTGGCCGGGTACGGGGGTGAGGAGGCCCTGATCGCCGTCCACGGCCCTCGCCGCTTTCTCGGGGAACTCAGCCTGCTCACCGGCCAGGCTGCCTTCTTCACGGCGGTTGTGGGCGAGGCCGGCGAGGTACTCGCGGTGCCCGCGGATCGCCTTCGCGAGCTGGCCACCCAGGACCCCGCGCTCGGGGATCTCATCCTGCGCGCCTACCTCCTCCGCCGAGAGACGCTCATCGGGCTTGGCGCCGGATTCAGGATCGTGAGCTCGCGCTACTCGCCGGACACGCGGAGGCTTCGCGAGTTCGCCTCCCGCAACCGGCTGCCGCACCGCTGGATCGACCTGGAGTCGGACGAGGCAGCTGAGGCCCTGCTGCGCGGGCTTGGCGTAGCGCCCGAGGAGACGCCGGTCGTGATCTGGCGCGGCAACGAGGTGCTGCGCAACCCGAGCAACGCGGAGCTGGCGCGCAGGCTCGGCCTGCGGGAGCTGCGCGCCGTGGAGGACGTCTGCGATCTCCTGGTCGTCGGGGCTGGTCCCGCGGGGCTCGCCGCCACCGTCTACGGAGCCTCGGAGGGCCTCGTGACAGTCACACTCGACGCGGTCGCGACGGGCGGCCAGGCCGGCACCTCTTCGCGGATCGAGAACTATCCCGGATTCCCTTCGGGGCTCTCCGGTGCGGAGCTCGCGGACCGGGCGGAGATACAGGCCGAGAAGTTCGGCGCACGCATCAACGTGCCGGCGGAGACGACCGCTCTCGACCAGCGCGACGGGTACCACGTCCTCGAGCTCGACGACGGAACGACCGTCTCAGCCCGGACGGTTCTGATCGCGACGGGCGCCCGCTACCGCAAGCTATCCGTGCCTCGCATCGAAGAGTTTGAGGGAACGTCCGTCTTCTACGCCGCGACCCTGATGGAAGCGCAGCTGTGCCGCAACGCGCTGGTAGCGGTCGTGGGAGGTGGCAACTCGGCCGCGCAGGCCGCTTTGTTCCTGGCCGATCACACGCAGAACGTCTGGCTGCTGATCCGGCACGGCGGCCTGGGGAGGGATATGTCTCGCTACCTGGCTGACCGAATCGAGCGAAACCCGGACATCGAGGTGCTACTCCACACGGAGGTGCGAGAGCTGATCGGGGATGAAGCTCTCGAGGCGCTCATCGTGGAGGACAACCAGACAGGGGAGCGCCGCAGGCTCGAGGCGCGGGATCTCTTCGTCTTCATCGGCGCCGAGCCGTATACGCGCTGGCTCGAAGGCCAGCTCGCCCTCGATGATCGTGGTTTCATACTTACCGGGCACGACGCCGTCCGCTCGGCGAGGCAGGGCGCTCCACAGCAACTCGGGTACGAGCCGTACCTGCTCGAGACCAGCAGACCCGGCGTGTTCGCGGCGGGAGACGTAAGAAGTGGATCGATCAAACGCGTGGCTTCGGCCGTGGGCGAAGGTGCCATGGTCGTCCGTCTCGTGCACGCGCGGCTCGGGGACCGCGGGCATCTCGAGCAAAACCCTGGACAGAATACCTGAGGAGCACCTGGGGACCTCGCTAGTCTCGCTCGATACGCCCGGGGGCCTCTCCTACAGTCGTTTCTCCGCTCTCTATCCTTGTCTGCACTTTCCTCACGAGAGCTCTGCCCTGCGGGTATGGAGTCTGCTCTGGAAGGTGCATGATCAGACCTCCGTCTCCAGACGGGTCCGGAAGAAGTCGAAGAGGACTTTCAGGACCGCGAGCGTGGGCACGGCGAAGATCACCCCGAGAAGCCCCGCTATCTCCCCGCCCGCTATGACGGCCAGGAAGACCAGGATCGAGGGCAAATTGAGGACCCGCCCCTGTATGGCCGGCTGCAAGACGTTGCCGTCGAGCTGCTGTATCGCGAGGAAGAGGAGGGCGGTAAGCAGCGCCTTTGTTGGCGAGATGGTGAGAGCGACCACCACCCCGGGTACGGCGCCGAGCCACGCTCCCAGGTAGGGGATGACGGCCGTGAGCGCGACCCAGGTCCCGAGCAGCAACGCGTAGGGAACGCCGAGCAGGAAGAGCCCTACCGCAGAGAGCGCGCCCTGCGCGAACATGTCGAGGCCCAGCCCGCTCAGGTAGCGCGAGAGCGTGAAGGCGAAGGCTTCCCAAAGCTCGCGGGCGTCCTGGCGATAGCGCTTGGGGACTGCCATGAGGTATGTCGCCTTGAGCTTGCGCACGTGCGCCAGCAGGTATACGGCGACGAAGAGCACCCCGAAGAGTGAGAGCGCGATGCCGAAGGTGATCGAGACGAAACTAATAAGGCTGCCTAGCGCCTGCCGGGCGGCGTTCCGGGCGAGGTTAACAAGATCCTGGCCCAGCCTGCTCATGAGCTGGTCGGGAGTTCCCTGCCAGAGCCCGAGCTCCGAGAGCGGACTGAGCACGCCGCGCACGGCATTTCTGGCTTGGCTCACTATGTCGGGCGCGGCGTTGATGAGGGAAGCCAGCTGATCTATGAGGATCGGTGCGAGGGAGAGGAGGGCGAGGGCTCCGAGACCGATCAGGATCACGAAGGTCGCCAGGATCGCCAGCCCTCGCGGCATCAGGTGAGAGAGCCACCGCACCGGGAAGGAAAGGGCCATCGCCAGCGCGAAACCGCCAAGCAACATGACCAGGACGGTCGGGGCCGCCCACATGAGCGAAACCAGCGCCAAGAGCCCGAGCACGAGGATCACGTTGCGCGCTCTGCTGGAGATCCGGATGGGGGTGGGTCGGCGCCGCACCGGAGCAGCTCGGTCGGTACGCTCGGTCCCTCGCTTCATCGTTCTCCACCGCCGGATCGCTTCGGACAAGTATACGCGGGATCCCGCTATAGGCGCCCGCATGGCCGAGCCCCGGTCGTTCGTTCACCGCGCCTCAGAGGCTCAGCTCTTCGAAGTCTTCTTCCATTTCCTTGGGGCTTGATCGAAGGCTTGCCACGTGAGATGACTACCTGGCGTGGCTAGCCTTCGGGGTACTCGTCAAACTCTGGCGGCTGAGACGCCGGTCGCTTCTTCGATGGCCGTGAGCGGCATCGCCACGTCTTCAAGCGACTTGCCCTCGGCCCTCACGCCGAGCAACAACTCCACGACGGCCGCGAGGATCATCAACCCCGCGCCCACGAGATAGCCAACAAACAGATTCGCGGCGCTGCCCGTGCCGATGAGCTGGCCGAAGATCACCGGACCTGAGATACCTCCCAGAGCGGTGGCTATGGAGTAGAAGAGGGCTATGGCCATAGCCCTTACCTCCATCGGAAAGACCTCGCTCACCGTAAGGTACCCGGCACTGGCGGCCGCCGAGGCAAAGAAGAAGATGATGCACCACAGAATCGTCTGCGTGACCGCGGTCAGGATGTCCAGGTAGAACAGGTAGCCAGTTACGGCCAAGAGCGCCCCCGAGATGAAGTAGCACCCCGAGATCATCGGCACCCGGCCCACCGTGTCGAACAGGCGCCCGAGGAGCCATGGGCCGAGCACGTTACCGATAGCGAACGGGAAGATGTAGTAAGGGACATGGCTCGCGTCTATCCCATAGAAGTCCGTCAAAACCAGCGCGTAGGTGAAGAAGATGGCGTTGTAGAGGAAAGCCTGCGAGGACATGAGCGTCAGCCCGAGGACGGTACGCTTCGGGTACATCTGGAACATCGCCTGGAGGATCAAGCCGAACCCAATCATCTTGCGTTGTTCGACTACGATCGGCCGCCCCTCGGGCGGGGGAAGATCACGGCCCGTCTCCCTTCGCACCTGCTCCTCTATGGCCGAGGTCGTCGCCTCCGCCTCCTCGACACGGCTGTGGGTCAAGAGCCAGCGCGGGCTTTCGGGGACGTAGCGCCGGATCAGCAGGACGCCGATGCCGAGTATGGCCCCTAGCCAGAACGATATTCTCCAGCCATAGTACTGGTCTACGATGTTCTCGTTGAGCAGTATGATCGAGAGCCCGCTCCCCATCATCGTCCCGATCCAGTAGCTGCCGCTGATGGCGAGCGCGACCTGCCCCCTGAAGCGCGCCGGGATGAGCTCGTCCACAGCAGAGTAGATCGCCGAGTACTCCCCACCTATGCCTGTACCGGCCATGAAGCGGAAAAAGACGAAGCTCCAGAAGTCCCACGAAAAGGCCGTCAGGAAGGTAAAGATGAGGTACACGGCAAGTGTGATCAGAAACAGCCTCTTGCGCCCGAAGCGGTCGGTTAGATAGGAGAAGAAGAGCGACCCTGTGCATGCTCCCGCGATGTAGATGCCCCCGGCGAGCCCTACCTGGGCTTCCGTGAGGTTCAGCCCCGATACCGGCTCAGTTAGCCTGCCCGCTATGTTGCCGACGATCGTGACCTCGAGCCCGTCGAGTACCCAGGTGATCCCCAGAGCCATGACCACCAGCCAGTGCCAGCGGGACCACGGCAACCGGTCCATCCTCGCGGGGATTATGGTCTCGACCGCTTGAGTTGCCGCGCCCCCGTTGCTCACCCCCCTCGCCTCCTATCTGTTCGCCCAGATGCAGCTCGTCAACTTATGCACTTGGTCTCCGATACGAACGCCCCTTACGCTCTCCCGGTTCCGTCAGCGTAAGCCCGCTGTGTGCTGGCCAGGTCTGTAGTTCGGCACCTAGTTGACGCCCTCAAAACTTCTCCGTCTCGGGTTTTGTCTATGCTTCCACACCGTATACGCGGCGTCATGTATCTTAGGGTGTAATTTTGTGTAGCCTTCAGCCCGTTTTTTGCCTCCGGCCTTGCTTATTTACCCGAACGATGAGAGCTTGTGCACTAGAGTGGCGCCGGTACCATTTTGGCAAGTGAGCTCGAAACAGCGGGCGTTCGGTGTTGCCCCTCGGGACAGGATCCTATTAGGGATTTAGACGAGCAGCGTTGAGATGAGCGATTTCCCGGCGAAGATCCTGTTGGCGACCGACGGCTCCGAGGACGCCATGCTAGCCGCCCGAGTCGCCGTCGGCCTTGCCAAAGATACCGGCGCGGAGCTGCACGTCGTCCACGTCGGACCGAAGCACGTCTACCCTCCTCCTACCGTCGGCCCCACCCCGCCCACGGGGACCGACAAGGAGATCAGGAACGCAGCCCAGAGGGTGCTCGACTGGCAGGTGGACGAGATCAAGAAGGCCGGGGGAGAAATCACGAAGGCTCACCTGCGCGTGGGCAAACCTGACGAGGAGATACTCCGCGTGAGCGAGGAAATAGTGGCCGGGCTCATAGTCGTAGGCAACCAAGGGCTTGGCGGAAAGTTCAGCCGGTTGAAGCGCTTTCTCATGGGGAGCGTCTCCGAGAGGGTCGCGTATTACGCGCGCTGCTCGGTGATAGTGGTGCGCAAGGATCTGTACGGCGAGCCCTCCGCCTAACCGATAGGCGAGAGCACTCGGTCTCATGCGAGGCAGCCAAGTCCAGGTATTAGAAACTAAGATGAGCGGGAGCACGATACCGCTTACGGGTCACCGCGGTGGATGACCACTGTCGCTCATTGTTGCTCGTGTCGTTGCTTTTCGGTCACGGAGAAGATCTTGCCAAGGAGAACGACGGTGACGTACGAGGACTAGGATAGCCTCAGCAGCAAAGTAGGAGGATCTCCTTGACCATCGGGAATCATTCGGAGGCAAAATAGCCCACCGCCTCGTGGCGATGGAGGAGATGCTAGAGCCTCTAGAATCCTAGAGTCACCATCATCTTGACTTAGAGGGACTCTCCTCGTCGGGAGGGGCCGAGCCATTCCCGGGGACAGGCGGAGGATGTTCCCGCAGCGGGGGCGGTGAGCCTCGTGCCCGATCCAAGTCCCGCGACGGTGTCCCTGGTCGGATTTCGACCGTCTCGCCGCCCGCGTCTTGGCCCGGGGCTTGAGGAACCGGGTGCCCGCCATCGGCGTTCGGACCCATCCCTCGCTGCTGTTGCGGAGATGGCGAAGGACTGGGGGGCGCCGACCGGTGGTCGGTGGGTTGCCCGTGCGGAGCGTAATCGACTCCTTGGGCAGAACCGGGTACCCGCTGGCCGCCGAGGATCGAGGGCTGAGTCTCTACCTCAGAGCTTGGCCGCCCACTGGAGGTCCGCTCCGGGCACACGTCCCACAGCCAGCATGAGAGGCTCTTGCCCACGCTAAGCTCGAGACCCGTCACGGTACCCATGGCGATGAGGAAAGAGAGCACCGCGGCTACGAAGGTGCCCACCAGAACAGACCGTCGTCGCGCCGCGGGAAGGGAGGCGAGGCGGGCGAAGAAGCCCCTGGGGCCGTGAGGGGTAGTCTCTGCCGCTCTGGAACCTGCGGTGCCTGGCGCTCCCCTGACACCAAATCTGCCCGGGACGGTCCGCGCCTTGGCGGCCGCTGTCTCCAGGTAGACCTCGAGGATCGCGGCGCCTGCTGTAATCAGCATCGCCATCACCGCTGTGCCGAGAATGGTCCCGGCGATGCCGAAGCGGGAGGTCAGGAAGGCGGCTCCAGCCGCGGCCAGGCCCGTCGCGATAACGCTCACAGGTCTGACGATGGGTCGTTTTCCGTCGTCTCTCGCGGATGCCATAAGCACCACCAGCCTCCATCGATCGACCAAGATCAACTGAGGCCGCTTGCGGTCTTGTACCCTTTCGTCTACGTCTTCGGCAGCAGCGTTGTCTCCCTTACGGTTTCGGGTGCGCCGCGCTGTTCCCCACCTTCCACTTCTAACATGATCCCGCCCGGGTCGTGTTCAATCGTTCCCCATCGGAATGGGCCGCGCGAGGTGCTGGGTCACCATGAGGAAGTCGTCCGCATCCGTATCCCATCCGCTAGTACATTTCCAGATCAGCCTTACGAGATAGGCGACCTGCTCAGTGCCATCGACTCGACGGAGGAACTGATCTCCTCCCCAAAGGGTCGCCCGATGGTCTCGGCACCCGCCCCTAGCGGCGCCTTTCCTCGTGCCACGCGATGTCGCTTAGCGTTATCCAACCCTCTGATAGCGCCTTGTTCGCGGCCTCCCCCCTGGAGCCTACCTTCAACTTGGCGTAGATGTTGACCAGGTGACGCTTTACGGTGCCCACCGAGAGGTGGAGGGAGACGGCTATCTGGCGATTACTGAAGCCACGGGCCACCAGGACAAGTACCTCCAGCTGCCGACTTGAGAGCACCCCGCCCGATGCCGTCACTGCCCGCTCCAGCGCCTGCCTGGGCAGGGCTACGATCGTGTTCTTCCCGCTGGGGTCGAGGGTGGCGGTATGGATCGCGCCGATCAGTTGCCCTACCGAAGAGCTCTTGAGTAGATAGGCGCTCGCTCCCAGCTCCATCAGATCTCTCACTGCTCGCAAGTCCACGACCACGCCCACTATGATCACCTTCGGCTGAGGCGAAATCCGGAGCAGCTCGGAGAGGTTCTCCTTAGACTTCTCGATGACACTCTCCACCTGCAGGATCACCACGTCCGGCCTGGTCTTCTGGGCCAGCGCCACGCAGACGAGGCCCGTATTCGTTTGCCCCACCACGTCCATGCCCCCGCGGGAGATCAGCAACTCCGCGAGCCCCTCGCGGAACATAGTCTGGTCGTCGGCAAGCATCACCCTGACTGGGCTCTGCCCGGCAAAGCGTTCCCGACGGAGCGAAACGAGCCTTACGGTCTTCTCGCCCACCATCTCCGGCAACGGGTCGAGGGCCACCTCCTTCACGCCCGCACTGGCTCCGTAGAGCACCGAGACCAGCTCCTCGGCCTCGGTTGCGCTGATCCGCCAGTCCTCACCCATACCCCCGAGCCGCAGGAACATCTCGGCTTCCTCCTTGTGGCTGAAGACAGGTAGCATCTCCTTGCCGTCGCGGTCGAGGGTGAGTACCTCCATCCGGCCGTTCACATTCTTTGTGATCAGCCAGTAGGCCTGGCCCAGTGGTGCTCGTTCGGCGGTTCGTTCGGTCTGGCTCGTCGCGATCCGGGTCACGGTGTCTTCGTGCTTCTTGCCATTCTTTCGCCCGATTTCTTTCAAGGTCCCACATCAGAGTAGTCCGGGGTAGCCTCGCGTGGATACTCTTCGTTGTCCACCAATAGTCAACCTCTCTTGCCCCTTAGCTCGCGCTTCCGATGCGGCTCTCCCGCAATTTCCCTTCTCAGCCCTCTTCTCGGGTTGCCACCCCCGAAGGAAGGTGGCGCTTGAAGAGGGCCGCGTCATCTCCGCGACTATGGGGGACGACTTCTTAGCGTGCCAAGCGTAGCAAGTAGGCAAGAACTGGCCATCGTCTAAATGATTCATTCTTTGCTAAGTAAAATGCTCTAGTTTCGCCGATCCATATTCTTTCCTGACCACAAAGGCCATGAGAAGTTACTCTAAACTCTAATAGAGTCGTGGCGCCCTTCGGGGAGGTAGGTTACTCCTCGGTTAAGGGATTGACGAGCCGCAAAAGGGAGTATACTCATTTTAGATTGTAATGGATCTCATAAATATCCTGTGGCTGTTCATCATCCTGGCGTCGCTGCAGCCGGCCCTCCAGCGGCGTCTTCTGGAGCTATCGCGCCAGCGCGCCCTCGCCCGGCTCGCCTCCGAGCGGGGCTCGACGGTCGTCACCCTCATTCACCGCCAGGAGACCATGTCGTTCCTGGGCTTCCCGATCATGCGCTACATAAACATCGACGACGCCGAGGGGGTGCTGGGCGCCATCCGGACCACCCGTCCCGGCACTCCCATTGACATTATCCTGCACACCCCGGGTGGGCTGGTTTTGGCAGCGAGCCAGATCGCCGGCGCTCTCGCTGAACACGACGGGCAGGTCAGAGCCATCATCCCCCACTACGCGATGAGCGGTGGCACCCTCATCGCACTGGCCGCCGACGAGATAAGCGTCGACCCCCACGCCGCCCTCGGGCCGGTGGACCCGCAGTTGGGGGAGTACCCGGCGGCCTCCATAATCGTCGCAGCAGAACAGGCGAAGGAACCCGACGACCGCACCCTCATCCTGGCCGACGTGGGACGCAAGGCCATCCGGCAGGTAGAGCGCTTCGTGCAAGAGCTCTTGGGGCGGCACATGAAGCCAGACCAGGCGAAGGAGGTCGCCCGCATAGTCTCCACCGGCACCTGGACCCACGACCACCCTCTGCAACCCGGAGAGCTCGAGGCGCTCGGGCTCCCGGTCAAGGTGGGCGTCCCGAAGGACGTGCACGGGCTGATGCGGCTCTACCCCCAGCCTCGAGGCCGCCAGGAGTCCGTGGAGTACGTGCCCTCGCCACCCCGCCTACCGGAGCGT
>Ga0126306_10002634_pt1 | contig 10177 bp, 13 predicted proteins | sample Plot27_FD_92592 | JGI IMG/M metagenome (GOLD analysis project Ga0126306, IMG submission 92592) | Serpentine soil microbial communities from UC McLaughlin Reserve, CA, USA - Plot27 | ecosystem: Environmental > Terrestrial > Soil > Grasslands | place: USA: UC McLaughlin Reserve, Lake County... | reverse complement strand
GCGCTCCGGACGCCGTCGGTCGTGCTCTTCGGACCCGAACCCCCGTCGCGGTGGGGACCGCCGCCGGGGAGGCCGTGGCACGCCGTGCTCTGGGCGGGCCGGCGCGGGGATCCCCACGGGCTGCGCGCCGACCCGGGGCTGCTGGAGATCGGGGTGCTCGACGTGCTCCTCGAATTGCGGCACGTGCGCGACGCGTTCGGCGCCCTGCCCGGCGGATCGACGATCGGCGATGCGAAGGCGGCATCGTGCGCGTCGTGATCGTGGGCGCGACGGGGAACGCGGGTACGGCGCTCCTGGACGAGCTCGAACGCACCGGTGTCGCCGACGAGATCGTCGGCCTGGCGCGCCGCCGTGCTGCACCCAGGGACCGCTCCGCGACGCGCCTCGAGGTCGCCGACATCGTGCGCGACGATCTCGTCACCTGGTTCCGCGGCGCCGACGCGGTCGTGCACCTCGCGTGGTTCTTCCAGCCGACGCACCGCCCCGACATCACGTGGTTGAACAACGTCGGCGGCAGCGAGCGAGTTCTCGCCGCGGTCGCCGAAGCCGGTGTGCGCGCGCTCGTGTACGCATCCTCGGTCGGGGCGTACTCACCCGCGCCCGGTCGCGTCGTGGACGAGTCGTGGCCGACGCACAGCTTCCCGGTCGCCGCGTACGGACGCGAGAAGGCGTACGTCGAACGGCTCCTCGACCGGTTCGAGTGTGAGCACCCCGAGGTGCGGGTGGTGCGCATGCGGCCCGCCTTCCTGTTCACGGAGGTCGCAGCCTCGGAGCAACGGCGCATCTTCGCCGGCCCGTTCGTGCCGAACTTCGTCGCCCGCCGGGTCCCGGTGCTGCCGTTCCCCGCCGGCCTGCGCATGCAGGCGCTCCGCACGGAGGACGCCGCCGTCGCCTACCGCCTCGCGCTGTCGTCCGACCTCCGCGGCGCGTTCAACCTCGCTGCCGAGCCCATCCTCGACGGACCGACGCTCGCCGAAGCGCTCGGCGCGCGACTCCTCACGGTGCCGCCCGCCGCCGTGCGCTTCGCGCTCGCCGCGGCGTGGCACGCCCGAGTGGCACCGGCCGAGCCGGCGCTGTTCGACCTCGTGCTGCAGCTGCCCGAGCTCGACGTGACGCGCGCCCGCAGAGAGCTCGGTTGGACGCCACGCGCGAGCGCAACCGAGGCCGTGCTCGCGTTCATGCGCGGCATGTCGCAAGGCGCCGGCGGGCCGACGGAGCCCTTGACGCCGGACGGAGTGCGGAGTCGAGTCGACGAGCTGCGTCGCGGCGTCGGCGGGCGCGTGGGGTGAACGACGTGGGGTGATGCGAGGCGCGTGAGGCGACAGGCGTGCGCCCGGCTCGGCTCAGGGTTCGTCGACGACGTGCACGGCGGACTCCTCGGCGCTGAGTCCGCCGAGGCCCTCGTCGACGTCGCGCGCCACCGCATCCTCCTCGTCGTCGGCCAGCAGCAGGTCTTCGTCCTCGGGCGCCACCAACAGCGCGGCGTCCTCGTCGGCGGTCACGGTTTCGGGCAGCTCGCGGCCCAGGCGGGCGTCGAGGGGCTCGGGATGGGACTGCTCCTCGGCGGTGACGCCGTAGTCGGCGGCGGCCGGGCGGTCGCTCGGAGGCGGAGCGCCCTCCTGCGGATCGCCGGTCGCGGCCTTCTCGGGCAGTGGCCCTTCGAGGTCAGGGATGCCCTCGGCATCGAGGCTGCGGTCGAGTCCCATGTCGACTCCTCTCGTCGACAACGAGGCTGCCCCTGCGACGATCCGCTGAACCATGGTCGCCCACGCGTCGCTGCGGCGCGTTTGTGGTCGAGCGGGCGCGGGTACGCGTGAGCCAACCACAGCACGACCGAGGTGCGACCTTGCTCGACATGCAGCGCTCCGGCAACTTCTGGCAGCTCGCCGGATCGTTGGACGCGGAAGGTGGGCGCGCGCTGCTCCGGGAGATCGACGAGTGGCGCGCCGACGTTCGCATCGACGGTTCGAATCTGCAGCGGATCGACGGCGCGGGGTTGACCGCGCTGGCCGTCGCCCGACAGCGCTGCCGGGCCGAGGGCCGCACGTTCGCCGTCACCGAGGTCGCGCCCGACGCGCTGCGCGAGCTGCGAGTGGGGATGCGCCTGCTCGAGCTCTTCGGTCCGACGCGTCCCGACACGCCGGCCGCGAGCAGTCGCGACGGTGGCACGCCTCACGTCGCCGCCGCGGCCGGCGCGGAGTCCGCCACCCCAGGGCACCGCGCGCTCCACTTCCACCTCCGCCGACGACACGATGGGACGGCACGATGACCGACGATGGATTCGCCTGGCTCGAACAGGATCACCGTGACATCGAGGAGCAGTTCCAGACCTTCCTGCGCGACAACGAGGAGCCGGTGGTACGCGCCGTCTGTGAGCACCTCACGCGGCACAGCCAGGCCGAGGACGCGGTGCTCTACCCGGCGCTGCGCCGCTACGTCGACGGCGGCGACGACCTGGCCGATCGCGCACAGCAGGAGCACAGCGCCATCGCCACCTTGGTGGCCGAGCTCTTCCAGTCGACCACCCCCGAACGCCTCGTCGATCAGATGACGCAGCTGCGTGCCTCGGTCTCGGCACACGTCGAGTTCGAGGAGACGGAGCTGTTCCCCGAGATGCGGTCATGTGGTGTCGACGGCGCGCAGCTCCTGAGCGATCTGGAACAGGCCTCGGCTCGTCAGCCGTCCCACTGAACGATGCTGAGGTCGTCCCTCAGGTTCGCAGGAGCTCGATGACGGCGCGCGTGCGTGACACGACCACCACGTCGGCCACTTCGAGCGCGGGGTGGGCGCTGCGCGTCAATGCGTCGACCAGTTTCGCCTGGCGCGGGCCGCGCACCTGCAGCACGAGGAGGCCGCCGCTGCGGAGCACGCGCTCGGCAGTCGGCAGACACGCGCGCACTCCGTCGAGACCGTCCTCGCCGCCGTCGATCGCGTGGCGGGGGTCTTCGGGGTAGCGCGCCGTCTCGCGTGCGGGCACGTACGGAGGATCGGCCAGCACGAGTGCGCAGGTCCCGGACGCCACCGGAGCAGCGTCGACGTCGGCGCAGACGATCGACGCCGGGAGGTTGTTGCGACGCGCGTTCCGTGCTGCCCACTCGCAGCACACCGGGTTGTCGTCGAGCTGCACGAGGGCGTTCCCGCTCCAGGCGGCGGCGGCCTGACCGATGTGGCCGGCGCCGCAGTGCACCTCGAGCAGCGGACCCTCCGGCACGTGGGCCAGGCGTTGGGCGGCGCGCGCGCTCTGCAGCAACGTCCACGGGCGTGGGGTCAGCACATCGTCGTCGTACTCCACGCCGACCGGCCCGAAATTGCAGGAGAGGACGGTCACGCGACTTGCTGTTCGAGGCCGAAGCGATGCTGCATGGCGTCGAAGAACCGCCGGTTGACGGAAACGCGCCACCACGCACCGTTGAGGATTCGAGGACCCCAGTCCGGATGTGCTGCGACGAGCGGTGTCACTGCTGCATCGAGCCAGTCCTTGCCGTGATGCGGGTCGGCGGATGCGTGCTCCGCGTAGAACGGCAACGCCGCTTCCGGCACGTCGAGCCGCCGCATCGCCGCGACGACGCGACGGCAGCGAGGGCCGGCCTGACATTCGATCATGCCGAGACTGCCGATCATCTCCGGTTGCAGCGCACGGTTGGTGGCGAGGTAGCCGTTGAGCGCCTTGCGTTCGATGGCTTCGATCGGCAGCTCGTCCACGGGCACGTCGCGGACGCCGAGCGCGCCGACCATCCGGTGATGCAATTCGGTGTGGACTGCTGGGAGCGCGCCCCGCCCCATCTCGTCCCAGTAGTTCGCGCCGAGTGTCAGCTTCGGCAGTCCCCGAAGCCCCACTTGGCAGATCGCGACGAGGTCGTCGAAGTCGGCGTCGGGACCGCCTTCGAGCGCGATGAATTCCACCAGCTCGTCGAGGCTCGCGTCCTCGGCGAGCCAGTCGTAGATCGGCGGCACCATGTGCTCGTGAGCGAGTCGACGCATGGCATCGGCCGGATCGCCGTCGACCTCGGGTGCTCCATCGCCATCGAGCCGGACGCGCAACGTGGTCTCGAGGCGGCGCTTCAGCGAGGCGACGCGCGGATCGTGTTGCCAGATCTCGGCACCACCGAGGTGCTCGATGGGCGCAAGGTGCAACGCGTGCACGTCGAGCAGGGTCGCCATCGCCTGGCGGCGGTCAGCGATGCCGAGCTCCCGATGCAGGGACTCGCGCAGTCGATCGGTCAGCAACGCTTCATCCACGGAACTGATCTGCCCGAAGCCACAACCGTGTAATCACGCCACGCGCCCGGTTTGCGCCTTTGCGCGCGCGGGTACGCGCCGCTGGTGCCCGACGACGACGCCGACACGCAACTCGCCCGGGCCGCCGCTGATGCCGGCATCTCGGTCGCCGTCGCAGAGTCCCTCACCGGCGGTCAGCTGTCGTCCCAGCTGGCGCGGCTTCCCGACGCAAGCGAGTGGTATCGCGGTTCGGTGGTGGCCTACGCAGCGGCGGTCAAGCACGAGCTGCTCGGCGTGCCCGACGTGCCGGTCGTCTCGAAGCCGTCCGCAGAGGCCATGGCCGAGGGTGCAGCGCGGGTGTTGGGCGCGGATGTCGCGATCGCGGTCACCGGCGAAGGAGGCCCCGAGCCGCAGGACGACGTCCCGGTCGGGACGGTCTGGATGGCGATCTTCGACCGAGGCAGTGTCCGCTCGCGTCACCTGCAGATCGACGGCGATCCACATGACGTGGTCCGCGGCACGTGCGACGCGGCCGTCGGCTGGCTGACCGAGCACCTGGTCAGCCGTGCACCAGCTCGTTGAGCGTCGTCGGCACCTGCTCGAGCAGGTCACGGGCGAGCAGCCCGGAGCCTCCGTGCCGCGCGGCCAGCGCCTCGCCACAGCGCGCGTGCACGTGCACACCCCAGAGGATGGCGCCGAGAGGGTCGGTGCCGCGGGCGGCGAGGGCGGCGACGATGCCCACGAGGACGTCGCCCGATCCCGAGGTCGCGAGGGCGGGATGACCGGCCCGTTCGACGAAGAGTCCCCGCCCGGGTGCGCCGATCCAGGTCGTGGATCCGCGGATGGCGACGGGGCTGCGGAAGCACGTCACCGCTTGCTCCACGGCTCCGGCCGGGTCGTCGTCGACGACCTCGCGTGGAGTGCGCAGGAGCTCGCCGGCTTCGCCGACGTTCGGCAGCAGGATGGTGCGGCCTGCTCGTTCGGTGGTGAGCGAAGGTCGGTCGGCGACCACCGGCAACCCGGCCGCGTCCAGGCACAGCACCGTGCGCTCGGCGAGGAGCGGTACCAGCTGCTCGACCAGGGAGCCGGCCCGGGCGCGGTCGCGAAACCCGGGGCCGACCACGACGACGTCCGCGTCCTCGATCCCGGCCACCAGAGCAGGCGCATCGACGAGCGGGCCGACCGGCAGCGCCGAGACCCGCAACTCCGGGTTGGTGGTCGCCATCGTGAGGGCCACGTCGGGATCCGTCACCACGTGTGCACGCCCCGCGCCCGCTCGCAGCGCAGCGAGGGCGGCGAGCACGACGCCTCCAGGTGTCTCGGCATCGCCGCCGATCACCACCACCTGACCGCGCTCGAACTTGTTCGTGACGTCGCCGTCGGTGGGCGGCGCGTGCTCGCCGAGGACGAGCCGGTCGACCTCGCGGGCGTCCGGTCGCGGATCAGCGGGGGGCACGGGGAAGGTCCGGTTCAACGGTCTCCGGCACGCTCTCGGGTCTCAGGTCGAACGCGACCAGCTCGAGGACGTCGCCGGGGGAGTGGTAGGTCGTGACCGAGCAGTTCGAGAGCTCGTTCTCGCGGTTGAGCTGCAGGAGCTCGGCTTCACCGAGCCGTTCCAACACGTACCGGAACACGTAGATCACGACTTCGTGCGCGACGACGAGCACTCGTTCGCCGGCGTGTTCGCGGCCCATCGTGTCGAGGATGCTGCGCACGCGCAGTGCGACGTCGCACCAGCTCTCACCGCCGGGTGGCCGGTAGTAGAACTTGCCGACCCGACCGCGCGCCTCGGCCTCCTCCGGGAACCGGGCTTGGATGCCTGCGCGCGTGAGACGGTCGAGAACACCGAACTCCCGCTCGCGCAGGCGCTCGTCGAGCACGACCTCGACGTCGTTGCCGGCGAGCGCGCAGGCGATGCGAGCGGTCTCCGCAGCACGGATGTAGGGCGACGAGTACACGACAGTGAAGGGCTCGGACTCGTGCTCGGCGAGCCATGCGCCCAGGCGCGCCGCCTGCTCTTCACCCGTGGGCGACAGCGGCACGTCCATGTCGCGCGTCGCGATGTCGATGAGCTGCTCCCCGTTCGCCTCCGCCAGGTCGCGCGCGAGGTTGCCGACGCTCTCGGCGTGGCGCACCAGGACCAGTCGCGCGGGCGTCGCCCGTTCGGCCACGGCGCGGCGCCTGTCGTCGGTCAGGCGGCGGCGCGGGAACGGCGGGCCGGCTTCTTGGCGGCTGCCACGCGGTCGCCGAGCTCGGCGAGCTCATCGCGGTCGATCTTGCGCTTGAGCTCGGGAAAGACCTCTTGCTCTTCTTCCTTCACGTGGTGCTTGATCCCGGCGGTGAGCATCGCCACCGCCGCACCGAACCCCGGCTCGTCGACGAGGCGACGGAGCTCGGCGAGGCCCTCACGCGCGAGCCGGTGCTCCACCCCGGCCTCCTCGGCCTCTTCCTGGCCGACGACGCGCTGGACGACCGGATAGACGTCGCGCTCCTCGATCTCCATGTGGAGCTCGAGCTCCCTGGTCAGCTTATCGACGGTCTGACGGCGACGGGCGCCCGGCTTGGACGAGTCGAGCGTCTTGAGCATCTGTGCGACCTCGCGGTGGTCGCGCTTCAGGATCGCCACGGGATCGTTCATCGTGCACCTCCGATGGGGACTTCACTGGTTCTCTCCCGCGCGACGGCGCGGTCAAACCTCAGCCGGCCTTGCGGAGCGCAGCGGGGCTCGTCGCCAGGCGACGCCGCGTGCCGAGGAACGCCCGGGTGCGGCGCTCCTCGAGCGTGAGCCGCGCCCGCCGGGGCGGCGTGGTCGACCAGGACTCGTGCAGCGCACCGGTGGGAAACGCCTCGAGCACGCGCGGATGGACGTAGGACGCGCGGCAGACCGTGGGCGTGTTCCCCAGGTCGCACGCAACCTCCTCGATGACCGCCTTCACGATCTCTCGCTCCTCGCCCTCGGAGTCGGGCGGTTCGAGCGGGCCCAAGGCGCTCGCGGTCGCGACCGTCGCCACCCACGTACGAAAGTCCTTGGCCGTGATCTCGGTGCCAGCGGCGTCGCGAAGGTAGTCGTTCACGTCGTGCGAGTGGACGCGCGCCGGGGCGCCATCGTCGTCCAGGTACTGGAACAGCCGTTGTCCAGGGATCTCCTGGCAGTCGCGCAGCACACGCGCGATGCGACGGTCGTGGGCGTGGACCTCGTGCTCGATCCCGCTCTTGCCGGTGAACACGAAAGTCACCTCGGCGCCGGAGACGTGCGCGTGCTTGTTGCGCAACGTGGTGAGCCCGAACGCGCCGTTCTCGCGTGCGTACTCCTCGTTGCCCACCCGGATGAGCGTCGTCTGCAGCAGTTCCGCCACGGTGGCGAGCACCTTGTCCCGCGGGATGCCGGGGAGGGCCAGGTCGGCATCGATCCGCTTGCGCACCGCGGGCAACGCGTTGGCGAATACTGGCAGGCGGTCGAACTTCACCCGGTCACGGAACTCGGTCCACAGCGGGTGGTACCGGTACTGGAGGCGTCCCCGTTGGTCGCGCCCCACGGCCTGGAGGTGACTGGCGTCGTCGGCGCTGATGCGCACTTCGGTCCACGCGGGCGGGATCACGATCGAACGGATGCGCTCGAGCGTCACTTCGTCGGTGATCCTGGTGTTGTCCCCGTCGTGGTAGCTGAACCCCTTGCCGCGCCGGACGCGCCTGATGCTGAGCTCCTCCTGCGAGCAGTGGTGCAGCGACGGGACGGCGACGGGACTCACGCTCGGGCCATCGTGCCCGCGCGACGCCGCGGGTCAAACGTGCTCAGCCGGGCTGGACCGGATCGGGATCGCGCACGATCTCGAGCGCGTGGGTCCGGGACTTCAGCTCGTCGGGATCGTCGAGCTCCTCGAACACGGCCAGCCAGATCGAACCTTCCGGCTCGTTCTCGAACGTGAGCTGCCACGACTCGGAGAACCCGACGACGCGCGAGATCGCGAAGAAGCCTCCGAGCACCGCGCCCCCCACCCCGAACCAGACGGTGAGCAGCAGGAACACCCATCCGGACGCCTCGAGGCCGGACCAGATCAGCACGACCAGCCCGATGACGGCCGCACCGATGAGGGCGCCCGCGAGCGCGCCGCCCAGGATCCCGAAGGTGAGGTAGAGCATCGTGTGCGAGAGGAACCGGGAGTCGGTCCGCCGCCGATCGGTGCTTCCGGGCAGGTCGGCGGCGCCGACGATCGTGAGGTGCTCACCGTCGATCCCCTGGCCCTCGAGGGTGTCGATCGCATCCCGCACGTCCGGCAACGACGCGTACCGCGCCATGAGCGACGGACGGCCCAGGTGCGCGCTGCCGATCGGAGTGTCCATGGGTTGCATGTTCGAGGCCATGTCGGGCTCTCCTGTCCCTACGGGTAGTCGCCACCCTCGTACCCGCTGGGGCACGACGCCATGCGGCCGCGTTGCGCTCGTCTCGCACCCATCGACAGAATGCGCCGATGGCCGACGAACTGGATCTCGACGAGCTCGCCACACGCGCCACCGACGCGGCGCAGGCGTGGGCGCCCGGGTGCTCGATCTCCGACGTGCAGCCGCTCACCGGCGGCGCCTCGAGCCTGACCTTCACCGGACTCGTGACCGGAGGGCCGACCGAGGGCGAACGGATCGTCCTCAAGGTGGCGCCCCCGGGCCTCGAACCGGTGCGCAACCGCGACGTCGCGCGCCAGGCCCGTCTCATGCGCGCGCTCGCCGGCGCACCTGGTGTGCGGGTGCCGATCGTCTACTTCGAGGACGACGGCGCGCCGCCGGAGGTGTCGCCGTTCCACGCGATGAACATCGTGCCGGGGGAGTGCCTCGAGCCGATCCTCAGCGAGGTGTCATCGGAGAAGCTGCCGCTGATCCCCGAGCGCGCCTTCGGTGCGGCGCGGATGCTCGCGGCGTTGCACCGCGCCGATCCCGACACGATCGGTCTCGGCGACGAGAAGCGCTACACCCTCGAGGGCGAGATCAAGCGCTGGACACGCGCCTTCGAGACCGTCGACGAGCGCATGAACGCGCGGTACCTCGAGGCCGAGAAGCTGCTGTTCGACACCATGCCGCCCGCGTTTCCGGACGCGGTGTGCCACGGCGACTACCGCCTCGGGAACATGCTCTGCGACGGCACCGAGGTCGCTGCGCTCATCGACTGGGAGATCTGGTCGCTGTCGGACCCGCGCCTCGACCTCGCGTGGTTCCTGTTCTTCACCGACGAGGCGAAGCACCCGATGGCGAGCAACCCCGGCCCCACCGGCATGCCCACCGCGCACGAATTGCTCGACGCCTACGTCGCCGAGTCGGGCGCGGTGCCCGCCAGCCTCGAGTGGTTCCACTGCCTGATCCGCTACAAGGAGGCGGCCGCCACCGCCCTGCTCATGAAGCGGCTCGTGAAGGCCGGTGGTGATGCCGGCGCCGCGTGGGAGCAGATCCCGGCGCTGACCGTCGAGTGTATCGACCGCCTCCGCGCCTTCGCCCCCGCTCCCTGACCGTCCCGAACGCGAGGTTGCGTCGCCACGACGTGTTGTTCACCTACGTGCGACGCAACCTGTGAGGAGAGTTACGCGGCGACCTTCATGATCCGGTTGAGGTTGCCGCCCATCACCTTGGCCTTCTGGTCTTCCGGCAGGCCTTCGAGCTGGTCGACGAACCCGATGGGGTCGTACATGCCCTCGGGGTGCGGGAAGTCGGAGCCGAACAGCACGTTGTCGGGACCGATCAGCTTCACCAGGCCGATCGGGTCCTCCTCGTGGAACGGGTGGACGTAGATGCAGCGCTTGAACGCCTCCATCGGGTCCTCGTCGAATGCCTTGGGCACTCGTGAGTAGACCTTCTGGAACTTGTCGACCAGCGGACGCACCCAGGCGCTGCCGTTCTCGACCGGCATGATGCGCAGGTCGGGGAAACGCGTGGCCAGGCCGTGGCCGATGATCGACGTCACCACGTCGCTGATCAT
>Ga0126306_10002633_pt1 | contig 10178 bp, 7 predicted proteins | sample Plot27_FD_92592 | JGI IMG/M metagenome (GOLD analysis project Ga0126306, IMG submission 92592) | Serpentine soil microbial communities from UC McLaughlin Reserve, CA, USA - Plot27 | ecosystem: Environmental > Terrestrial > Soil > Grasslands | place: USA: UC McLaughlin Reserve, Lake County... | reverse complement strand
TTCAGTTTTGCCGGAATCCAGATCTGTGATTTCAATTCCCTCCACACGCTGTCGTCCAAAAATATTTGTCACACGCTTCTTCGTCAGGATGGGTACGCGCGCGAGAAGGTCGGCGTAAAGTATCTTTGCCGGCAGAAAGATGGGAAGATAGAGTTGGTGCCGGGGTAATTCTGTGGTTATTTTCACAATTCGCACGCTGGCATGTATCAGAGTCAATACCACCGAAAGGCTCACAATTTCTGCACCCACAATGACCGCGCGATTGCCAACTGGCAAATGATGCTCATACACGAATCGTTGTAATGAGCCTGTAGTAAACACACCCTGCGGACGTGTCCCCGGCACCAGCCGCGCGGCGCGTGGACGTTCACGCACACCGGTCGCCAGCAAAATGGATTTCGCTTCGATCTTTCCTAATCCGTTCGGTGAAGTGTAATTCACAACATGCTCCCGCTCCTTGTAGGAGAGGGTAGGGGTGAGGTCGTTTTCTTCCCACCCAGTAATGGTCGTAGACGTATGGATCTTTATCCCCTCTCTTTCAGCCATCGCTCGATATTTCCGCGCGTATGCTGGACCACTCATCACCCAATGAAAATCTCGCAAGCCGAATCCTGTGTGCCCACACATCCGAGGAATGCCACCAGCTTCTACTTCACGCTCCGCGATGACAACATCCTTTACACCAAGTTTCTTCAATTCCAGCGCGGCCGCAATTCCTGCAGGGCCAGCACCAATGATCAAGACATCGGTATGGTTCATGTCACTCTGAGGGAGCGCACTTCGCGACCGAAGAGTCTCACCTGTTGTGATAGAGATTCTTCGCTCCCGTGGGTTGCTCAGAATTGCATGCAAAGAGGCATGACAATTAAATCCCTGGCAGCGTCCCTGCATGGAGCGTGTCCGCCTTCGTAAGGCATCCAGCGTCTGCGCCGGGATGGTTGAATGTATGGCATCATTCAATTCCCCCAATGATACGCGCTCACAATGGCAGATGATCTTTCCATAATCCTCATCTTCACTGATCATTTGCTCGCTTTGGTATGGGCGCGTAAAAGCTTCGCCGATATTCGGCACTTTGATACTTTTGAAATCTGGCTTGGCTTTCAATTCAACGCCACCATCTCGAAGTAACTCAGCTACATATTCTGCAATTCCCAAACATCCGGAAATGCCTGTGGAGCGGATGCCTCCAACACAGATATATCTTTGCTCTGTCTCCAAAGAAATCTGGTAATCACTATGTTCGGTCGCGGAGCGCAAGCCCGCATAGCAAGCTGTCACTTCTTCATCGAGTAATTCAGGCAAAATTGCTTTGCCTTTTTCCATTAATAGTTGCAAGCCGTTCGCGCTTGTTTCCGTTGCAGATTTATCTGATACTTCCTCCGCAGTAGGTCCAAGTAAGACGTTGCCATAGATCGTTGGGCTCACCAATACACCTTTGGTGATGGAATTGGGGACTGGAAGCAGAACGTGATTGACAAGCGACCGCGCCAACTTGTCGAAGATGATCAATTCCCCGCGTCGCGGGCTGACTGTGTAGCTGTTGAGACCAAAATAGGCATTGATCTCATCTGAAAACAGTCCCGCCGCGTTGATCACCCAGCGCGCCTCGATAATATCGCCCTCACCCCAACCCCTCTCCCCAAGGGAGAGGGGCAAGGGGTGAGGGCTAATAATATGCAGATCATCTTTTTTTGTGATGCTGCTTACCTGGAAATTAAGCTTCAGCGTCACGCCATTGACAACAGCCTGAGTTGCCAGTGCGATCGGGATTGTGAATGTGCACAGGATGCCTTCGCCTGGTACAAACATTCCGCCTAAGGCGCCCGGTCCCAAATGCGGTTCACGCTTATAAACTTCATCTCTGTCTATTAGATAACAGTCTGTATCCCCATTTTCAATTGCCTTCTCCAGCAATCTTGGAAGTGCATTGAATTGCTCCTCGTCCCAGGCAATTAACATTCCGCCCGTGCGTTCAAATGGACTTCCCACTTCCTGCATGAATGTTTCCAAAAGCGGGTAACTGCGCTTAAGCAATATGGATTCCAGTGAAGCTGGGGTTGCATCATAGCCGGTATGCCAGATGGCAGTGCTGGCTTTGGATGTGCCCATGCCCACGTCTGATTTAGCTTCGAGCAGGACAATGCTCAGGTCGTAGCGGCAGAGTTGACGCGCGATTGCAGATCCCACTGCGCCCGCGCCGATGATGGCAACATCGAATGGCAAATTATGTTTATCCAATTATCGTTTGACTTCCTCAAGTACAAGATCTGCTAGCTGTCCTAAACGATTGAAATAAGTTAATTCTTCATGATTAAGTAAAAGTAAAACAGTATTTAAATCAACAAGACATTTACTTAAGATTGCCACGTGTCGAGAATCAAGTTCTCCACTGTTATGCACATACATGTGTATGCAACCCGCAATTTCTGCATCTAAGAGTGAAAGATCGAGGCCATTGATTACTTTTCCACCATATCCCTTTGGAAAAGGAGTCGAAGAATATTGTTGCCGCAATTCTAGAATCTCAGAGGGTATCGTCATTACTTTAGCCCATGATGAAAAGTTTTCACCGCTTCAAGTGCCTTATTCCACTGAGACAACTTCCTGACTCTTTCTTCTTCCTTCATCCTTGGCGTATAAACTGCTTCGACTTTCCAGGCTTTGGATAGAACTTCAAGCGATGTTCCCAGCGCAGAGTGCGCAGCGAGATTGGCGATGCCCATTGCGGTGGCTTCACGCGCAGCAGCCACGCGAACTTCGAGATTCAGCAAATCTGCGATGAACTGCATCAGATATGGGTTCCCAGACGGACCACCATCAACCTTCAGATGCGGAGGCGATTTGCCTGCATCCTGTGCCATGGCATTGACCACTTCATAGACGCGGAATGCAATGCCATCCAGAGTGGCGCGAACGATATCCGCTGGCATGGAGCCGCGACTCAAACCAAAAATGGCACCGCGCGCTTCAGATAGCCAATGCGGCGCGGCAAGGCCCTGCAACGCAGGGACGACTACTACCTCAGTATCTTTTGATTGCAAAGCCAATTCTGCGCTGGCAGATGGATTCGGTAAAAAGCCAAGCGATTCAGTCAGCCACTGAACTGCGGAACCTGTGACGAAGATACCGCCATCTAGCGCATAGGCAGTTTCATTATCCCAGTTCCAGGCCATGGTCGTGAGAAGCCCATTATTTGATAGACGCATTTCCCTGCCAATGTTCATGAGTAGAAAGCTGCCCGTTCCAAAACTGCATTTCATTTCGCCGGGCTTGAAGCAGGCCTGACCAAACAATGCGGCCTGTTGATCTACAAGTAAGGCATGCAGGGGAAGTGGTTTGCCCACACCGAAATCCAGGTCACCAGCGTAGCCTGCCGAAGGGACAATTACAGGTAAAAGCGTTCGTGTTGCACCAAATAACGCCAGCAGTTCATCATCCCAATCGAGACGGTTGACGTCGAATAATAGCGTCCGAGACGCCGTGGACGGATCCGTAATGTGCAATTTGCGATTTGATAAATTCCAGATCACCCAGGTTTCAGTGGTCCCAAATCTGGCACGTCCCTCGTCGATGGCTCGCTTGAGTTTCTCGTCATGCTCCCATGCGTAACGAAGTTTGGGTGCGGAAAAATAGCTGTCAAGCATGAGTCCTGTTTTCTGGCGCAGGGCGTCATTGTCTACCTGAGATGCCAGTGCGTCGCACACTTCCACTCCGCGTTTATCCTGCCAGACAATGGCAGGAGTGAGTGGCTCACCTGTTTCATTGTCCCAGACTATAAACGTCTCGCCCTGATTGTCAAAGCCGACGGCTGTAATGTCATATTTTTCGATCAATGGGGCCACCGCTTCTTTAACAGTGCGCACGATATCGAATGGGTCTTGTTCGACCCAGCCTGGGCGTGGGAAACGCGCCGGCAACGGAATCGAGTTCACATCCACGAATGAAGCGTTTTCATCCACCACAACGGCTGTGGTTTGAGTCGTTCCCTGGTCAATTCCAAGGAGATACTTCATGTGTTCCTCTCAATAAAAACGCGGCACCCCGATCGAGATGCCGCGTTAATTAATATTTGGATTTTAGTCCGCGTATTTCTTTTCGATCTCTGCGATCAGCTTCTGGCGTTCCGTGATCTTGTCACCAGTGGGTACACCTTCAAATGATTTATTTATACCCGCAAACCAGAGAATGGGAAGTATCACCAACATACCTAATGTGAGATAAAACACTGGAGTATTTGGAGGAAAGAAACCAGTGGTGGTGAGGAGCAGGACACCGATGGAAGCAACAATGGCAATAGGCTTGGACCATGCACCTAAATTGAATGGACCTTTTTCTTTCCATGTCTTGCCTTCAGCGAAGATACCAGCAATGACGGGCAGCGCGTAGGAGATATAAAGGAAGACCGCACAGCCTGTAGCGAGTACGAGGAAGATATCTACTCCTTGCAAGCCAAGTGCAGTACCGATGATACCGGTTAGTGATGTGATGAATGCCAGCACAGCACCAGTCCAGATGGCATAAGTAGGTGTGCGTGTCTTGGTATCAATGTGGGAGAGGAATCTGGAAGCAGGAAGGCCACCGTCACGGGCAAAGGCGTACATCATGCGTGAAGTGGATGTAAGGCCTGCAAGGGCGCAAATGTAATTCACGATCACGAAACCTACAGCCAGAAACAACTTTAATCCAAACGGCATTAACGATGCACTCCACATATAAAAGAACGAGCTAAAACCTGCAGCGGCGCCCTCATCCAGGCTGGGCATGGTTAATACAAACGCAGCGACCATAACGAGTCCAAATACCCAGGAGTAGAATACCGAAGTCCACATTCCTTTTGGCACATTGACCTGGGCGTCATGCGTTTCTTCAGAGGTATGACCTGATGCATCAAAGCCTGTGATGGTGTACATCACATAGATCAAGCCAAAGAAAAAGGCAAGAAACAGATTAGGTACCGCATTCGGAATTACGTTGCCGCCCGGCTCACCTGTGTAGTTGGTGAAAGTTACGAGGCGGGAGAAATCGAGCGCAACCGGTGAGAATGCAAAGAGTGAGATGATGAAGATGATCGTCAGGGCAAAGATCAGATAGCCGCTCAAGTCTGTGAGCTTAGTTGTAACATTGATTCCATAATGGTTGAACAATGCCTGAGAGATCAACGCCAGAATCACGAAGATGTGCTGGGCGTTAATATTCCAGGTGGAGGCATCCATTCCCAGGAAATTGCCGCCAAGCACTGTATCAATCAGCAATCCCTTAAAGAAGACCTGATATAGGAACACATCAACCGATGCTACAACGAAGAGCAGACCCAACAAGTTGAACCATGCAGTGAGCCAGCCCAAAAACTTTCCACCTAGAATTGAGCCCCAATGGTACAAGCCACCAGCCGTTGGGTAGGCAGATGCGATTTGTCCCATACTCAATGAGACTAACAGCGCAAAAAAACCGCCAACTAGCCAACCGATGAAGGCTCCACCAGCACCTGTGGAATTGAAAGCGGCATAGAAGGAGGAAATTCCGCCTGCCAGAATACAGATGATCGAGAACGAAATTGCAAAGTTCGAGAACCCGCTCATGCGGCGGGAGAGTTCCTGGGCATAACCCAAATTATGTAACACCTTCTTATCGTGCTCTTTAGCTTCAGCCATCTCTTAATTCTCCTTTTTGATAATTAGTTTTGCAAAATGAGCTCTGCGAACAGACGAGTGTTTTTGGGCGTGTATGTCCTCCTCCCGCGCCTGGCGGGGAACTGATTTTGGATTTCTCTTAGGGTTGAAACACAGGGATTTATGAAAAGGTACGCAGATTTTACGGATTAGCCCTCGCATCACGCCGTACTTTGCCCGATTTCGTTATTTCAAACCTATTCCCTCTGCATCATGATCGCGCTAAATCCCCGCTGCTTGTATAAACTACTTGATCTCAACAAGTTGCCACTTGCGGACGGAATTGACCATAAAGATTTGCGTACAATCTTTTAGCTGTTCTGCTCTGATCCTTCTTTCAGCCACTTGACCTGTTTCCAGCAAATACGCGCGGAAGGTTCCTGCTAATAATCCGCAAGAGAGCGGTGGTGTGAAGTGTTTGCCCTCCAATTCCACAACCAGATTTCCAATAGTGAACTCCGTCAATTCTCCTAATTTGTTATAGAGCAAAACATCGTCGAAATCTGGTGCGTCATTGCGCACGGATTCGTAGAAATCTCGCTTTGTCGTTTTATGAAAAAGAAAAATATTGTTCGAATCAATTGGTTGTTTGGCAAGAATTGCTTTATATGCTGGAGCCCTCTCAATTAGAGGCTTGAGGAAACTTTGCAAATGCAAAGCGCCTGACTTATCCAACAATAATCGCACGCGCTGCGGAGAATTAAACCCTGAGGAAATTTCATCGAGATACTTTTCAATTTTTTCCTTTGAAATAGGATAACCAAAATAATCCGCCGAATCTAATATCCGCTCCAGGTGCTTTTCGCGCAGGAAAAAACCTTCTTTAGGAGTCCATAGGATAGTTTCGAGTAAGGAAAACTTCGCAGGTTGTTCTGTCAGTACACGTGCTTTAAGGATGGCTTCGGCGTATTCGTCCATACTGGTGGAATCCCAGACGATCCCACCGCCTACTCCGTACTCAGCTTTCTGAATCTCGCGATCCATCAGCACCGTGCGGATGGCAACATTAAACTCTGATTTTCGCCCCGGGCTGATATAGCCAATACCACCGGTATAGATGCTGCGAGGCGTCGATTCCAGTTCTGAGATGATCTTCATTGTGCCAACTTTTGGCGCTCCTGTGATGGATGCGGATGGAAAAAGTCCTCTGAAAATGTCGGTCAGGGAGGCGCTTGTTTTTGCTGTCACAGTGGATGTCATTTGCCAGAGTGTAGGGTAGCGCTCTGTGTTGAACAGTTCTGGAACATTTACACTCCCTATTTCCGCGATACGGCCCAGGTCATTGCGCACCATGTCCACGATCATTACATTTTCGGCGCGGTTTTTTTCAGAGGCTTTGAGCCATTGTGCCTGCTTTATATCTTCAGCTGTAGTGCGTCCACGTTTGACTGTCCCTTTCATAGGACGGCAGGTGATCGTATTGCCATCAAGTTGAAAAAATAATTCGGGTGAGGCTGAGCAAATGACATAACGGCCCAGGTCAATGTATGCCGCGTGATTATTTTGACCCTGCGCGAGATGCAGGAAGAAATCCCATTCGCTGCCTGTGTAATTGGTTTGCAGGCGCATCGTGAAATTGACTTGATATGTCCGACCCTCCGCGATGTGCCCTCTAATTTGGTCAATAGAACTTTTGTAGGTAATGCGATCAATGGTGGGTTGCCAGTTCAATATTTCCTTTGGATGTTCAGGTTCTGGTAAGGTTATTACCCGCGGCTTGGAATATAGGCCGAACCAAAGAAACGGAAATTCCACCTCCTGCACTGTGTTTTTCTTAGCCTGAACAACTGCTTTCGTGTGAAGTGCTGGGTCAAATGCGGAGGCGGCTTCATAACTTAGAAAGCCTGTTGCATGCCATGCGTTGACCTCTACTAACCTTTCTATTTCACGAAAGGCGGGCAGAACATCTTCAAGTGTCTTTGCCACAATGATCTGATTTGGCTCGGCAAAATGCAGCCACTCATTGTTTACCTTCAATAAAACTTCATTTGTTTTTATCATTGAAGGTATTTTACCTTGTGGAAAGTGACACTTTTTTTGTTCAGTCGAAGACATGAATTTTTTGTTCCATCTTACCTGGGATGTTACAAAGTACTGCACACATGTGAACCATATGTATCTGGACTTGAAGTCTAGGAAATTTAGACTGCAATTTATTACAAGAATTTCGTGAATTACGAGACAAGCGGTAGAATTGTGACTTGAGACTACTATCTTATGACAACTGTCAAAGGAGAATAAGTATGAAATATCAGCCCGTGTATCTGGCATTGATTGTGTTGCTATTGGCATTGCTCGCGTGCCAAACTCTTAGCGGAGGGGGTGGTGGAGGCGGAGGAGATCAGCCTCCGTTGGCAACCAACGCCGGAGATTCAAATCCCCCAGCAGCGCCCACTACGGAAGCCGGTTCGAGCGGCGGAGCCACGTCCGACTCTGGCTTCCCAATGACTGCCGATGCATTTAATGTAACTGAGCTTGGCGATGGCAGTCTGCTTTATTACACCAAACTTTCACAGGAGGATGTAATGGCGTTTTACAGAGCCGAATATACTTCCCAGGGATACACGGAGCGCGAAATACTCACTGTGGTTTCAGAAGGTGTATTCAGTATGGTTTTTGACGGAGATGCCAGTGGCAAGGCTGTGGTGATCCAGAGTGTGGATCTGAACGATGGAAGTCGTACGGTGTCGATCCGGCTTGAAGCAGTATAAATAAGAGATTAATATTATGAGCCATCGCCTTAGCTGGCGGTGGCTTTTTATTTGATGATAAAGAAGCTAACCATTCAATTTTATAACTGGATTCCCGCGCTTTTGGTCATGAGCGTTATATTCTGGTTTTCGTCCCAGCCAGCCTCAAATTTGCCAAATTTTGACTGGGCAGATAAGGTCATCAAGAAAGGCGCGCACATGTGCGGCTATGCACTGCTTGCATGGACTTATTGGCGGGCTCTGCATTTCCAGCCTAATAGCCGCGGGCTTGTCTGGTTTCTCGCCATCCTATATGCCATAACGGATGAATATCATCAATCCTTTGTGGCAGGGCGCTCTCCGTCAATCATTGATGTGCTTTTGTTTGATAATATCGGCGTACTTCTATCTTTATGGATTACCAAAATGGCCATAAAACAAAAACGACCAGCATAAGCTATGCCTGATCGTTACTAATTTCCGCTTTCTAATTCTCTAATATCTGATTTTCTACTCAAACTCCAGTTCCATCTCCTCATCGTCTTTCCAATCGTCCATTCTGGCGATCTGAATGTCATTGAATAATCCCTCCTGTTGGGCATTCACACGATATCGCTTTACCAGTTCGAGCAGCGCCAGAAAAGTGACGACGATCTCCAGCCGCGATGCACCTGCATCCAGTAAGGCGCGGAACGTTGAATGTTCCACTTCTTTGAGAGTTTTGGAAATGAGATCGATTTTCTCACGGATGGTCACCCGTGGAGCAGCGATGATGACCCCCAGCGGCTGCTTTTCCTTTTCCTTGGCAAACGCGATTTCAGCCGCAGTTACCAGCTTCTCCAGCGTAAGATTGGTTAGATCGAGTTTCGGTTCCACTTTCGGTGGGGGAGCGATCCGCAAATACGTTCGCCTGTTTGCCCGTTCCTGCTCGTTTAGCCATCCGCCAATTTCCTTGAAGCGTTTGTACAACTTCAATTGATCCACAAGCGACCGGCCCGCGTCCTCCTCACCCGACGCGCGGGTGGGTGGTCTTGGCAATAGGGCTTCCGATTTAATTTGCAGCAGCTTTGCCGCGATCACAATGAATGCAGAAATTTCATCGGCGTTGATCTGTTCCAGGCCGTTGATGTACGCCAGATATTGATCGGTAACCATTGCCAGAGATACAGAAGTGATATCCAGCTCGGCATGCTCGATTAGGTTTAAAAGCAGATCGAGCGGCCCTTCATATACAGGTGTGTGAACGTTGTAATTTAGCTGGCGGCCCAGCAGGTTATCCATGGCGCGTGAATTATACACGCTAGGGTACTACCGTGTATAATCTTTGCATGCCTAATGAGCTCACTCATCTCGATGAACAAGGCCGCGCAAAAATGGTGGACGTGGGTCACAAGCCCGATACAGAACGGATCGCTACAGCAAAAGGCGAAATCCACATGCGGAAAGAAACCTTGGATTTGATCCGCGCCGGACAAATCAAAAAGGGAGATGTGCTAACAATTGCGCAGATCGCGGGCATCACCGCTTCAAAACGGACCTCTGACCTGATTCCGTTATGTCATCCTCTGCCTCTCACCAAAGTAGATGTGGATTTGACGCTCGATGATTCTCTCCCAGGCGTGGTGATTACAGCCACAGCGAAAACGATCGGCAAAACAGGCGTCGAAATGGAAGCCTTAACTGCTGTCTCCATCGCCGCATTAACAGTGTATGACATGGCAAAAGCCGCGGAAAAAACCATGCGTATTCAGAATATCCGCCTGGTTGAGAAACATGGCGGTCAAAGCGGAGATGTCGTCAACGAATGATTTTGGAG
>Ga0126306_10002632_pt1 | contig 10180 bp, 8 predicted proteins | sample Plot27_FD_92592 | JGI IMG/M metagenome (GOLD analysis project Ga0126306, IMG submission 92592) | Serpentine soil microbial communities from UC McLaughlin Reserve, CA, USA - Plot27 | ecosystem: Environmental > Terrestrial > Soil > Grasslands | place: USA: UC McLaughlin Reserve, Lake County... | reverse complement strand
TGCTGATCATCGCCACCCGACGCGGATACTCGCAGGCTACGTGCACATTCCCTCCCGCTGCGAGGCTACAGGTGGGTCCCAGCCCAGGGACGGAAAGTTGAGGCTCTAACTGCTGACAAGCACCAGGGCCGCTACGGCGAACGCCAGGCCGGCCACCTGTATGCCGCGGAGCCGTTCATGATCGATCAGCAATGCCAAGATCACGGTTGTCACCGGATAAAGGGCGGCCAGCGGGGCGACAATGCTGAGATCGCCACCGCGCGTGGCCAGAAGAAAGAGCGCGTTCGCCGTCATGTCGCAGGGCCCAGCCAGCATGGTGAAGCGCAAGCCGGCATGGCGGGGCCATGGCCCAGGTCGCGTCATGAGAATGAGCAGGCCGCCGATGATCAGCGCGCTCAGCTGGGAACCAGCGATCGGCCACAGCCCGGCTGATCCTCCGGCGGCATCCCCCGCCACCGCGAGCAGGACGAAGAACAGTCCAAACCCGGCGCCCGAGCCGAGCGCCACGGCGACCAGCCTCCAGCTGACGATCTGAGGACGCCCGGGTGCATGCGGGGCGATGCTCACGAGGGCGATCGCCAACAGCGCGCAGCCGACACCCAGCAGTCGCACTCCCGAGGGTCGCTCGCCCCAGACGAGGCCGGCTACCACCGGAATCGCAGCTGAGGTGACGCCAGTGACCGGAGCAACGACCGTCATGGCGCCGGCAGAAAGAGCGCGATAGAACAAGACCAAACCGACGAGGCCCGCCACTCCTGCCATGGCACCCCAGGCAAGGCCAATCGGCGTCACGGGTACGTACGTCGCGACCAGGTAGATCGCGAGCAGAGGCAAGCTCACCAGCTTTGATACCCATACCACCGGCAGCGCAGCGGCGCTTTGGGTTGCCTTGCCACCTGCGAAGTCGCCGACGCCCCAGATCAGTCCCGATAAGCCGGCGAGCGCGACGTACAGCACCCAGGCACCCTAATGCCATGCCTGCGGCGCCTGAGCCCTGTGAGACTTTGCGGCGTGAGGCTCCGACTGATGCTCACTGCCATTGACTCTGTTCAAATTTGCTGACCGAATTGCCCTTTAGTCCGGCAGCTCGATCAACAGGCGGTTGAGGGGTGGCAATCAGCGAATCGATCCGGGTGGTGGCAACTTCCTAGACGAGGACGTCGTCGATGGTGGCGTATCCATGGACTACGACATTGCGGAACGCGACGATCCTCGAATGAGTACAGAAGGGAGCACACACAGCGTCCCACCCAAATCAGGCATCAGCACGCGCGGCCGCGGTCGGTCACTGCCATGGCCTGCTTTGGAAACCGGTCAGCCGCAAACCTCAGAATGGGCCAGATCCAAGTTGGAAGGGACCGGTTTCGTCACCGTCGAGGAGCGGCGAGCAAAACCGGTCACCCCAACTGCCTCCTGACAAAACCGGTCACTCGCAACCTCACATCGGCCAGTCGCGCGGCATGAAGGACGCCGAGGAGAGTTAGCTGCTGGCATGACAGCCGAGGACAGCCTCCAGCGGAACAAGCAGAACGTGCAGGTCTTTTACGATCTCATGTTCAACCAGGCACGACCTGCCGAGGCGATCGCGAAGTACGCCGGGGAGACCTACCGGCAGCACAACCCTCACGTTGGTGATGGGAAGCAGGCCTTCATCGATTACTTCGAGCGGATGGCGGCGGAGTATCCGGGGAAGCGCGTGGAGTTCAAGCGGGCGCTGGCCGAAGGCGATTACGTCGTACTGCACTGCCACCAAGTCTGGCCGGGTGATCATGAATACGCAGGGATCGACATCTTCCGGCTCGACAAGGACGGCAAGGTGGTCGAGCACTGGGACGTCTCGCAGGTCATCCCTGAGACCTCGGCCAACCAGAACGGGATGTTCTAGCGGAGTCGCGGGCCTGCATGCGCGTACCACACTTTCCACATGGGTTATTACCTGCTGGAGTACGCACTGGTTGACGACTATCTGGCTCGGCGCGCCGCCTTCCGGGAGGTGCATTTAGCGCTGGCTCGGGAAGCCCATCGCCGTGGGGAACTGATCCTCGCAGGTGCCCTCGCCGAGCCGCCTGATCGAGCAGTTTTTGTTTGGCGGACCGACGATCGTTCCGTTGTTGAGAGCTTCGCTGATGGCGATCCTTACGTTCGCAATGGCTTGGTCACTTCATGGATCATCCGACCCTGGACTGTCGTCATTGGCGAGGCAGCTGGGTCGTGCTGATTCCGGGCCGTTGGTGAGCCGCCGAGGATGAGTGTGGTTCCGCTCAGCGGCGCTGGCTGATTTTGAGGGACGCGGCTGGGAGGCTGACTTCGACCTGGTCTATGCCCGGGTGCGCTAAGTAGCCTGGAGCACGCGGCTGGGTGACGGAACGGGGAACCTCGAGGTGCTTACTCGCGGCGACATAGCCGTCGGCTTACGAAGCTGCTCTTCTGTTGGGGGTTTGGACAGCTGCGACACGCGCGACCGGGGCTAGGGTTACGACACGGCCTTGACCGGTGAGCGCGCGACGTCTCGCTATGATCGCCGCAGCCGACGAAGGGGGACGCATGCCCAGTCATCTCGGAAGAACATTTCGAGGCACGTGACGCTGGAACTCGTCGGAGGAATCAACGGCGGCTCTGGCCCCACCTGATGGCGACCGGCTCCCTGGCTCGAGTCCTTCATGCAGGTCGGGGCATCAAATTATCTCGCGGAGGTTTTCGTCTGTGACAACCGTTCCTGCGGGAACGGATGTTCATCGCCGGTCGGCGAGTGGGAGCAAGCGGCGAGCAACGCAAACCGCTGGACGAGCTCGCAGCCAGAGGTTCGCGAGGCCGGTCTCTCGTCGATCGGGGGCGACCCCGCTGGTCGCGGTCCTCTCCGGACGCCTCAGTGCGCCGACCTCCTCGCCTGCGACGCACTCGGGTACGCCGGCCTTGATCATGTCAGGCGGCCACCACGTAAAGACCAGGCTGTTGGCTGACGGCCACGCGCAGGCTGCTCCCGGTTGTTTTCTCGTCCACACTTTGCTGCGGAAGATCAAACGGCGTCAGAAAATAGGGGTCACCGACAGCGCGATGTCCGCGACTGGATCCACGCTCTTGCCGGCCCAGATCGTCGTGGTCGGGTCGGTCAGTCGCAGCCTTCTGGCCGAGGGCCCGGCATCGCGCCCTCGGCAAGCTTGATCCGCGTCCAGACGTTCATGTTGACCACGACGCCGACGATCTCGAGGATCTCCTCCGGGCTGAAGTTCTCGGCGAGCGCGTCGTGGAAGCGCTGGAACGCCGCGTCCCGGTCGGTGTCGGCGGCACGGGTGAGCGCCTCGGCATAGCGGAGAGCCGCCTGCTCGGCCTCGGAGTGAAGCTCGGTCTCCCACCACGCCGTCAGGGTGTCGATCTTGGTCCGGGGAATGCCCGCCTTACGCGCCGCCTCGTAGTGCAGGTTGAGGCAATAGGTGCAGTTGTTGATCTGCGAAACTCGCAGGCGCAGGAGCTCGGCGAGGTGGCGGTCGATCCGCAAGTGCGCCCGGTACCCGAACGCATCAGCGCCCATCCGGGCCATCCCGCTGAGCGCCTCGTTCTCGCTAGCGTCGAGCCGGCGGTTGACCACCTGGACCTCGTCAGCCATCTTGCTTCCTTTCGTGTGGCGCCAATGCCAACCCTTCGCACAGCTGGGGATTCGGGCACAGGCGCAATGTGAAGCCGCGGGATCGCTAAATCTGGATCCGGTCGAGTGTCAAGGACCGATGCTCTCGGCCCGCCGATCTGGGTGATCCGGGTCTGGGGCACCCGTTGTTACCGCGCGTGCGCGACGGCCCAGGCCAGCGCGTCGTCGGCGATTTGCTCCCAACCCTTCTGGGCGGGCAGCAGGTGCGCGTAGCCGGGGTACTCCTTGACCTCGGTCACGGTGTTGGACTTGTAATGCTTGGCATTGGAGCGTTGGACGCTGGGGGGCATGAGGTGGTCCTCGCCGCCGGAGATGAACAGCAGCGGGGCCCGGTTGTCGTTGTCGTAGTTGACGAAGGTGTCCTGGTGGCCCGGCTCCAGGGTGGCCAGCGCGCTGCCCCACAGCACCCGCACTGATGCCGGGATGTGGTAACGCTCGTACAGCGCCCTGGACTCCTCTTCGGTGAAGGTGTTGGTGAATGCGTAGCGCCACTGCTCGAGGGTGAACCCGGCAGCCTTCTTGCGCCCGACCGTTCGGAGCACCGGGAAGGTCGACTTGAGCTGCGACAACGGCACTACAGGCACGCCCTCGGTCGGGGCTGAGTTCATCGCTACTCCCACTGCGCCGTAGCCGCGATCCAGCATCAGCTGGGTGAATACCCCGCCGGCGGAGTGGCCCATCAGGATCGGCGGCCGCTCCAGCCCGCCGATCACCTCGGTGAGGTGGTCGATGACGGCGGGCACGGTCAGGTTCTCGATCGGGGTCGGGTCAGCATTCAGGGCCTCGACCTCGACCTCGAAACCTGGGTAGCCAGGCGTGAGTACGCGGTAACCCTGCTGCTCGTAGTGGGCCTTCCAGTGCTCCCAGCTGCGCGGGGTCACCCAGAAGCCGTGGATCAGGACGATGCTGTCAGGGTTCATGGTTTCCTCCGTGTGCTCGAGTAAAGCGAGCAGCACGGCGCGAGCTGCTCCAATGTGTGTGGGCCGTGCGGCCCCGTCCGCTCGGCTTCCCGTCCCGCGTGTCGACGCGACGCTTGCAGCCGTCCGCCGCAGGTGCACAAGATTACTCGCCGGACCTGGGCGTACACGCCGGGTATCCGCCACGTCGCATTCGCCGTCGAGGACATCGACGCTGTCGTTGCCGGCCTGCGAGCCCGCGGGCTGAACTCGTCGGCGAGCTGGAGCGCTACGAGGACTGCTACGGGCTCTGCGACGTCCGCGGCCCGGACGGAACCATCGTCGAACTAGCGGAGCAGATCGGCTAACGGGTCGAGTCCGTTGCCGGCTCTCACAGCTTCGTCGCGGGGGAGCGATTCACCCGCGGGTCGGACCCGGGGGCTCTCACATGTCTGGCTGACGCTGACCGTGGACCGTGCAATTGAACCAGCCGTGGTCGACCCGGCGGGTATTGATCAAGAACCGGAAAGGTGAACTGGCGGCACAGGTTTCTGCGTGATCATGCTCGGGGCAGAGGCGACAGATCGGCGCAGCCGAACTACCGGGTCAGGCCCATATCGTGGTTGAGCTGACTCCCTGATCGGCATCAGGCGGCATCTGGAGCGGATCTCGTGCGGAATCCCTGCGGAATCGCGCCCATACCACGGCCCCGTGTACGGAACGAACGGAGATAGCCGAATTGCGGGTTTTCTTCGTTTCAAGGCAATCTGAGGCTTGACCAGCTCCAAGCGGTCGCGCGGGCTAGAGACCGATACTTTCAAAGTGGCGCTGCAGGTTAACTGACATGGACCAGCCGGAGGTCGGGGTCCGTCGCGCGCGGCGCAAATCGAAGCGCCGCGGCCTGAGCTGCAGATCTACGAGGAGCCCTGGATTGGAAACGGCCAGGTGCACTCGGCTGGGCTTGACTCTCACACTGATCGACGTGGTCCGTTAATGCCAGCCTCATCGGGCGTTTTCAAAGGACGGGCCATACAGAACGTAAGCCCCCTCACCGCCCACTGGGCTTACCCTCGCAGCCACCGCTGCGCTCCCCGGTCGCGTGCCGGACCGTTTCCCAGACCTCTGGGTCGGGTCCGGTCTCGGCGTTCTTGACGTCTGCCCGTACATAGATCAGAGTCGTCCAGTGCGGGACGGGTAATCACAGCGGTCCAGGTCTGACAGAGCAGACGCTTGCATGGATGCAAGCACAGGTCGGCGGGCGCGTAACGGTCACCGCTATTCGTTCCCTGCACGACGGGGAGAGCCCGTGGTGGATAAATCTGAGATCTCCTGACGACTCCCCATCTGCGGTGGTGCTCCGGACACCGAGTAGGCGGGTCTGGCCCGACCGGGTCGCCACGAACGCAGCTGCGCTCGCCGTCGCCGAGAAGTACGGCTTGCCGGCTCCCCGCCTGCTCGGAACCGATCTCGACGGTCGCGACGCCGGAGTGCCGGCAACTTTGGAGACAGTCGTCGCCAGCAGAAGCTTGTGGCCGGCCAAAGGATCGTCCGGACTCTCTGAGAGGCTGGCGCCGCGATCGCCCAAGTCCACCGCTTCGCTCTCGCTCCGCGACCGCATCTGCCGTTTCGGCCTCGACCGATCGCGGTCGATGACTTCGCCCAGGAACGTCGACTGGGACGGATGCTGACCACGGCGCTGCTCCAGCTCGCCGACGAACGAGTCCATGCGATCCCGGCGCCCGAGGAGCCTGTCGTCTTCGTCCATGGCGATGTGTGGCCCGGTAACACAGTGATTGTTGACGCCAGGGTTCGCGCCTTGATCGACTGGAAGACAGCTGGCGTCGGCAACTCCGGCGTTGATCTCGGCGAGCTGCGCAAGCAAGTAGCGATCCTCTACGGCGACGATGCTCCGAAGTACGTGTTGCAAGGGTGGGAACGTGCCAGCGACGCGCAGGCTGATGATGTCCCCTACTGGGACGCCGTGGCAGCACTGAACACGCCCACCGAGTCCTACAGTCCCTTTGCAGCGGATCGGCGGGACGAGTTCCTCAGCGCCGCGATCGCACAGCTGTGATTCCTAGCTCGAGCACGGTCCCGTAAGCCGGTCCGCTTACGGGCGCCATTACGGTGCACATCGCGCAGCGTGTCACCACCAGGCGTGGCGTCGTCAATGGCCAGGAGTCAGGGCACCAGCTGCCTGCGCGGCCACCTGCTCCTCTGGCCCGCGCCGGCGCCGATCCGGTCGCTGAGCTGCTCACCGCGGCTGCCTGCCGCTCGTCGTCCATGAACAGGTGCGGCGATCCGGGACTGCGAGCTCGCATGATGGAAAGCGCTCAACCTTCCGGGAGTCCATACAAGATTGGTTATCTTCCTGTAACCGTTCGCTTCTCGGGGTGGAGGACCAGCAGGCTATGAGTGAGCAGACAACCCGCGGGGCTGTGAGTGACTACGAGATTATTGGCGGCGGCTCTGCGGTGAGCGCTGTCGTGAACGACTTCTACGGGCGGGTTCTAGGTGACTCCCAGCTTGCGCCGTACTTCGAAGAGGTCGACCTTGCGCGACTCAAGCGACACCAGGTGCTCTTGGTGACAAAGCTGCTCGGCGGTCCCGACAACTACACCGGTCGCCCCCTTGACGAGGCCCACGACGGCCTCGGTATCACCCATGACGACCTCGCCGCAGTCGTCAGCCATTTTGCGGCCGCCATGAAGGCTGCCGGAGCGCCGACGACATCGTCCTGAGGGCCGTGCGGGGGTTGCCGCCAACGAGCCCGACATCGTCGAGGCGGGGTCGTCCGTGACCTGATACCGCGCCCTCAACGGAGGCTGGGCAACTGTCACGGGGCGCGGGCGGCGGATGTCCCCGCTGTACTTCTTCTCTCATCTGCATCCGGTTGATTGGCCTGTCCAGTAGTTAGGCGCGCTTCCCACGGGAGTAAGGAGTGGCGCTTGGTGTGTCCGCTGCTGCTCAGCGCTCGCGTCACTGTTCGCTCTGGCCGTCATGAGCCCAATCTGGATGGGCATTGTCCTGGATGGGCATTGTCGCCGGCTCATCGCCACTGAGAAGACATCTTCCGTGGCACCGAGCAGCGACCTACGGCACGGCGACCATCCTCCTGGCGCTCGGTTAGCTTGTGCTCGCCGCACCGCAGGCCCTTCCCGGCCTCAGCGTTCCCGGGCACCAACCCCATGTGACGGCATCCTGGTTCTGATGCGCATTAGGGTCTCGATTCTGGACGGACGCCGCACCGTCTGCCCGAGCCGCTCTAGCGGCGGATCTGCGTTCCGTAAGGGGTCCCTTGCGACTCGCGTACAGCTTCGGCGGGCCAGGTTCGGGAATGTCGACACATCTGGCAGCCTTCGCATTCAGAGCAGGGACGGCTGCGAACTGCCTCTGTCAGTTGCCGCTGCTGCGTGGTCCCGCACTGGATCGGCCTCGATCGGGCCAGGCACGAGTTCGAGCAGCTGACCCACCAGGAAAAGCAAGACAGCGGCGGTCTGGTTGAGCCCGATTTGGTCGCCGACACTGTGGTCACCCTCGCCCTGGACGGTGAATCGGTGGGCCGCATCGTCGTCATCCGTGCGGATCGGGAACCCTACGATGTCGACCCCAGAAGCGCCGATCCGCATGAGCACCGGCTGTCACGATGAACGGTGTCTTTGTGACCGGTGACCTAGCCTGGCTGAGGGACTCGGCGGCGGGCCTCGTCGACGACCTGGGTAGTGACGCGGACGACCTGGAAGCATCTAGCACCGCGGCGTCGCGGAGCCCGTCCCGTCCCGGATCGCGTTCCTCCTACAGCATGGCCTCGGCGATCGCACGAGTCGCGGCATGAGCGATGTGGACCTGTTCGCATCCGCTCACCCTCCGCTGCGGGGAGCGGGATCAGGCGAGGTCGAACCGATCGAGGGTCATGACCTTGTTCCACGCGGCGACGAAGTCACGCACGAACTTCTCCTTCGCGTCGTCGCACGCATAAACCTCCGAGATGGCTCGAAGCTGGGAGTTCGAACCGAAGACGAGGTCGACGGCGGTGGCGGTCCACTTGGTGTCGCCCGTCGCGCGATCGCGACCCTCATACACGTTCTCAGCTGAGGCGGATGCCGTCCACTCCGTGCCCATGTCGAGCAGGTTCACGAAGAAGTCGTTGGTCAATGTCTCGGGCCGGTGGGTCAAGACGCCGTGTTGGGCTCGCCCGACGTTGGCGTTCAGAGCCCGCATGCCGCCGATCAGGACCGCCATCTCGGGAGCGGTCAGCGTCAACATGTATGCCCGGTCCACCAGCAGCGTCTCCGGCGACAACTTCTCACTAGGTCGGAGGTAGTTGCGGAACCCATCTGCGGTCGGTTCGAGCACGGCGAACGACTCCACGTCGGTCTGCTCCTGCGAGGCGTCGGTACGCCCCGGCGCAAACGGGACTGCGATGTCGTGTCCTGCGTTCCTCACCGCCTGCTCGACGGCCGCACATCCGCCCAGAACGATAAGGTCTGCGAGCGAGACCTTCGTTCCGCCGGATTGTGTGCTGTTGAAGTCCTGCTGAATCTGCTCGAGGGTCTGCAGCACCTTGGCCAGCTCGGCCGGATCGTTGACCTCCCAGTCTCTTTGCGGCGCCAGGCGAATCCGTGCCCCGTTGGCCCCGCCACGCTTGTCGGTACCGCGGAAGCTTGCCGCCGAGGCCCAGGCGGCGCAGACCAACTGGGAGATGGACAGTCCCGACTCGAGAATCTTGGCCTTGAGGGCAGCGATGTCTTCGTCGGTGATCAGTTCATGATCGACCTTGGGGACGGGGTCCTGCCACAGCTGCGGCTCCGGAACCCACGGGCCGAGGTAGCGCGAGATGGGTCCCATGTCCCGATGCAGCAGCTTGTACCACGCCTTGGCGAACGCTTCCGCGAGCTGGTCGGGATTTTGGTAGAAGCGCTTCGAAATTGGCCCATAGATCGGATCCAGCTTCAGCGCAAGGTCCGTCGTCAGCATCACAGGGGCGTGCCGCTTTGACGGATAATGAGCATCGGGCACGGTGCCCTGCGCCTCGGGATTCGTGGCAACCCACTGCCACGCACCGGCAGGGCTCTTGGTCAGCTCCCAGTCGTACGTGTACAGATTGTCGAGAAATCCGTTGTCCCACTTCGTCGGCTCGTTGGTCCAAGTGCCCTCCAGCCCACTGGTGATCGCGTCGCCGCCCTTGCCAGTTCCGTAGCTGTTGTTCCAACCGAGGCCCTGCTCCTCGAGGGAAGCACCCTCGGGTTCCGGACCGACGTAGTCCGCAGGGGCCGCACCATGAGTCTTGCCGACCGTGTGGCCGCCGACGATGAGCGCAACCGTTTCCTCGTCGTTCATCGCCATGCGACGGAACGTCTCTCGAATGTCCCGGGCGGCCGTCCGCGGATCCGGGTTGCCGCGCGGCCCCTCCGGGTTCACATAGATCAGACCCATCTGCACGGCGCCGAACGGACTAGCCCACTCCCCGGGCCCGCTGTAGCGCTCATCTCCAAGCCAGGTGTCCTCAGGGCCCCAGAAAATCTCCTCGGGCTCCCAGATATCCTCTCGCCCGAAGCCGAACCCAAATGTCTTGAACCCCATCGATTCATAGGCACAGTTGCCGGCGAAGATGATCAGATCGGCCCAGGAGATCTTGCGG
>Ga0126306_10002631_pt1 | contig 10180 bp, 8 predicted proteins | sample Plot27_FD_92592 | JGI IMG/M metagenome (GOLD analysis project Ga0126306, IMG submission 92592) | Serpentine soil microbial communities from UC McLaughlin Reserve, CA, USA - Plot27 | ecosystem: Environmental > Terrestrial > Soil > Grasslands | place: USA: UC McLaughlin Reserve, Lake County... | reverse complement strand
TGTTGAGGTTGTTAAAGACCACCGCGCCGGGGTCATTGACCAGGCGCGCTCCCCTGTGCTCCTTGGCCTCCCAGACGCCGAACGCCGCTCCCTCGGAATCGGTGAAGACCGCCGTTCGGCAAGCGTCCATGAAGTCGAAGGGCTCCGTCACGACGTCGCCGCCGGCGGCCCGGACCCTGGATGCGGCCGCGCCGGCGCTATCGACCCAGAAGTACGTGTTCCAACCTGAAACGGGTCGCTCCTCGGCTTCGCCTGCGGGGCGCCCTCGCATAATCGGTGGCGCTCCCTCGGGAATCGATCGAAGGCCGGCGACGTCGCCGCTGCGCACTTCGCCCGACGTGTCGAAAATGGACGAGCTCTTCGCCTTGTGGCGGGCGAAGAAGTACTTCCCCTCCGAGCTCGACGGCATCACGTCCTCGAACTCCCAGCCGAAGAGCCCGCCGTAGAAGTCGAGCGCGGCCCCCGGGTCGGGCTCGCTCGCCTCCACCCAGCAGGGGACGCCCGGGATGTATCCGTCGCGTTCAGGCATCAGATCGTCGTCGCAAGCGAACCGGCCGCGCGCGAGGCCCAGTCGATCAGCGGCGAGGGGGCGATGCCGAAGGCGATCGTGGCTGCGCCGCACAGCAGCGCGGAGCCCACGATCAGCCCGCAGCGGCTGGCGCCCCTGGGTATGCGGTCCGCCTCCGGCGAGCCGCCTGCGATTGCGGGCAGATCATCGCCAACCCCCGCCGCCCCCGGACGCGAAGCGGAGGAGGCGGCGGTGATGCTGGGCCACATCCAGACGGCGGCGATCACCCTGAGGTAGTAGGCGAGGGAGACCATCGTCCCGATCACGATCGCCACGCCGAGCCAGGTGTAGTCGCCGTCGACGCTCGCCTCGATCAGGAAGACCTTGCCCATGAACCCCGAGGTGCCCGGAAACCCGGCGAGGGCGAGCATCCCGATCGTCAGCGGCCAGGCGAGCAGTGGGCGAGTGCGGCCGATGCCGGCGAGTGCCTGGATGTCGTCGCCGTGATCGGTCTCGCGCTCCCGCGCGATCACCACCGCGAAGACGGCCAGGTTCATCAGCGTGTAGGCCGCGAGGTAGAAGACGAGCGCCTCCAGGCCGGTCTCGGTCGCCACCACGACGCCGGCGAGGATGTAGCCGGCCTGGGCGATCCCCGAGTAGCCCATGAGGCGCTTCAGCGAGTCCTGGCCGAGCGCGCCGACGTTCCCGACGACGATCGAGGCGACGGCGACCGCCGCTGCGGCGGGCTGCCAGTCGTCGGCGAGCGGCGCGAGCGCCACCTCGAAGAGCCGGGCCATTGCGATGAAGGCGGCGGCCTTGGTGGCAACCGCCATGAAGGCCGTGATCGGCGTCGGCGCCCCCTGGTAGACGTCTGGCGTCCACTGGTGGAACGGGGCAAGCGAGGACTTGAACGCGAGCCCAGTGATGACCATCGCCGTCCCGATCAGGACGATGGTGTCGTTGCCGTTGTCTCCGGTGAGCCCATTAGCGATGCCCGCGAAGTCCATCGAGCCCGACCCGCCGTAGAGCAGCGCGAAGCCGTAGAGCACGGTGGCGGACCCGATCGAGCCGATGACCAGGTACTTGAGCCCGGATTCGAGCGAGCGCTCGGTGCGCCGCGCCGAGGCGCACAGGACGTAGAGCGGGATCGAGAGCAGCTCGAGCGCGACGAAGAAGGCGATCAGGTTCTGCGCTTGGGCAATCAGGAGCATGCCGAGGACCGAGCCCAGCAGCAGGGCGTAGAAGGCGCCGTGGCCGGCCTCATCCGCGGCCGGCTCGCGGATCGAGAAGAAGACCGCGATCGCGGCGGCGAAGCAGACGATCAGGGCGGCGGAGAGGCCGAAGGCATCGAGCCGCAGGGCCCCCGCGACCAGATCGTGGCTCTCGCCCCACTGCCAGATCGAGAGTCCCGCCGTCGCGGCGAGCACTGCGATCGTGAGGTAGGCCATCGTGAACCGGCCGAACCGGGGAATCAGGCCAAGCAGCAGGACCACGCAGAGGCCGGCGGTCAGGGCTATCACGGGCGAGAGCCCGGCGTAGTCGATATGAGGGGCGTTGAAGGTCATCGCTGGGCCACCTCGGTAGGCGTATCGGCGGTCGAGCTGAGCTGGCCGCTGACCGAGTCATCGGCGCGGTGCAGGATCAGCCCCGGCCAGAGCGCCAACCCGACGATGCAGGCGATCAGTCCGGCGAGGACCGTGCCGCGAAGCACGCCGATCTCCCGCGACTCGATCCCGTCGGGCTTGCGGTTGTGCATCGCGGCCTGGTAGAGGCGCAGGGCGTAGTAGGCGGCCAGCGCGATCCCAATCGAGGCGACGAGGGCGTAGACGATCTTCTCCTGGAAGACGCCGTTGAGGATGTAGAACTCGCCGATGAAGTTGGCGGAGCCCGGCATCGCCAGCAGGGCCAGCGTGGCGATCAGGAAGAGGGCCGCCAGGACCGGTGCCCGGGTCGCCAGGCCGCCCATCCTGCGAATGTCGTCGGTGCCGGCGCGCTCGACCAGGAGCACAGCGATCAGCATCAGCGGCGCGACCACGATCCCGTGGTTGACCATGTTGAGGACCGCTCCGTCGGCGCCGTCGGGCCGCAGGCTGAAGATGCCGAGCGTGATGAAGCCGAGCTGGGCGACCGAGGAGTAGCCCAGGATCAGTCGCGCGCTCGTCTGGGTGAAGGCCATCACCGAGCCGTAGAGGATCGAGGCGACCGCGATCACCAGGATCACCTCCTGGAAGTGGTTGGTCGCCGCCGGGAAGATCGGCAGCACGATCCGCAGGAAGCCGTAGGCGCCGACCTTGGAGAGCACTCCCGAGAAGAGCGCCAGCACCGGCAGCGGTGCGACGCGATATGCGTCCGGCATCCACCCGTGCAGCGGGAAGGCCGGCATCTTCACCAGGAAGGCGGCGGCGAAGGACCAGAAGATCCAGTACTGGCTGCCAGTCCCGAGGGGGTCGGCGGCCAGGTGCTGCATGTTGAAGTCGGGCGTCCCGCCGTCCGCAGCCAGGATCCCGGTGGCGATCGCGGCGGCCAGCATGAGCAGCGAGCCGACCAGCGTGTAGATGATCATCTTGGTCGTGGCCGGCTGCGGCCGGATCGGGCCCTCTCCCTCCTCCGGCCGCCCTTCGTGCGCGGTGCCCCAGCTCCCGAACAGGAAGTAGAACGGGATCAGCATCAAATCGAAGAAGAGGACGAACAGGATCAGGTCCTGTGCGAGGAAGGCGCCGAGCACCGCCGTCTCCGCCAGCCCGAACATCAGGAAGTAGAGCCGGGACCGCTCCGGCGGTTTGATCGCCGACCAGACCGTGGCGGCGAGCCAGAGCACGGCTGTGAGCAGGACCAGGAAAAGGCTGATCCCGTCGACGCCGAGCTGGTAGCGCACCCCGAGCGTCGGGATCCAGCTGGCGTCGACCGTGTGCTGGAGGCCGCCGGAGGGATCGAAGCCGGCGACGACCACGACCGCGAGCACGAGCGAGACCAGCGGTCCCAGCGCAGCTACCCAGCCGGTCAGCCGTCCTGGGAGCAGGACCGCGACCAGGCCGAAGGCGAGTGGCGCCCAGAGAAGCGTCTCGATCACGACTCGCTCCTCATGAGCTCTGCAGGAGGAAGTAGAGGCCGAGCCCGGCAAAGCCGGTGACCAGAAGCAGGGCGTAGGAGCGCAGGTAGCCGGACTGGGCACCGCGGACCCCGGCGCTCGCACCCCGGACGAAGTCGGTCACGCCGACCACCAGCCCCTGGACGACGTAGCGCTCGAAGACCGAGTTTGCCCAGCCGCCGAGGGCGAGGGACGGGCGGACGAAGAGCAGGTCGATCGCCTCGTCGAAGTACCACTTGCGCTCGAGGAAGTCGTGCAACCAGCGGAAGCGCTCCGTAAGCCTCGCGGTGATCCCCGGGGCCCGCATGTAGCAGTAGTAGGCAACGGCGATGCCGATGATCGAGAGCCCTGCCCCGATCGTCAGGCCGCGGTAGGCGGCGCCGGTGCTCGGACCCTCTTCGTACAGGGTGGAGTCCTCGAAGGAGCCGTGCAGGAACCGATGGACGACGTCGTCCACCCCGGGGATCTGCAGGAACCCGCCGACGAGCGCACCGAAGGCGAGGATGCTCATCGCAATCTTCATGGGCCACTCCCGCTCCGCGATCTGGTGGCTCGGGCCGGGGAAGCCGACGTCCGTGTCCTCCTCCTCGCCCGTCGCGGGGTTCTCTGGCTCGGCGTGGTGGATATGACCCTGCTCGAGCTCCCTGGCCTCCTCGACCGGTTCGCCGAAGACCACCCGGAAACCGATCCGAAAGGCGTAGAACGCGGTCAGCAAGGCACCGATGTAGCCGCCGATGGCGAAGATCTCGTAGAAGCCCCCCCGGAAGGAAGCGAAGTCGAGGATCTCGTCCTTCGAGAACCAGCCCGAGGTGACCGGGAAGGCGGCCAGCGCCAGCGCGCCGATCAGCAGCATCGCCGAGGTGAACGGCATCGCCCTGAGGAAGCCTCCCATCCGGTCGATGTTCTGGCGGTTCGCCATCGCGCCGATGATTGAGCCGGCCGCCATGAAGAGGAGCGCCTTGAAGAAGGCGTGGGTCATCAGGTGGAAGAGGCCCGCCGAGTACGCCCCAATCGAGACCCCCATCACCATGTAGCCGATCTGGCTCATGGTCGAGTAGGCGATGATCCGCTTCAGGTCCGTGACGACCAGCGCGATCGTCGCCGCGATCAGCAGGGTCGCCAGCCCGAGCAAGGCGGCGACGTCCGCGGCGGTCAGCCCGATCTCGAAGAGGGGGTGGAAGCGGGCGATCAGGTAGACGCCGGCGGTCACCATCGTCGCCGCGTGGATCAGCGCGGAGACCGGTGTCGGCCCCTCCATCGCGTCGGGCAGCCAGGTGTGGAGCGGCACCTGTGCGGACTTGGCGATAGCGCCGACCAGCAGCAGCAGGCAGATCGCGATCACGGCTCCCTGGTTCGTGTCGAACGAGTCCGGCGCCTGGCTGAAGATCGAGAGCAGATCGAAGGTGCCGAGCTCGCGGAAGATGAAGAAGGCGGCGAGCACCATCCCGACGTCGCCGACCACGTTGATGACGAAGGCCTTCATCCCCGCCTTGGTCGCTGTGGTTCGGCGGTACCAGAAGCTGATCAACGCATAGGAGGCGAAGCCGACGAAGGCCCAGCCGACGATCAGCAGCACCAGGTTGCCCGCCAGGACCAGCAGCAGCATCGAGAAGACGAAGAAATTCAGATAGGCGAAGAACCGGTTGAAGCCGCGATCCGAGGTCATGTAGCTGATCGAGTAGAGGTGGATCAGCGCCGACACCCCGCTCACGACCAGGCACATGTAGACCGAGAGCGGGTCGACCAGGACGTTGAGCTGGATGTTCAGGCCCCCAGCGCTGGCGTAGTCGTAGAGCGAGGAGGTGTGCTGGCGGGCATCGACCGGATCGCCCAGGATCTGGACCAAGGCGCCAATCGACGCCAGGAACGAAAGCCCGATCATCCCCGTCCCGATCCAGCCGGCGGAGCGGCCCGGGAGCCGGCGCCAGCCGAGGCTGACGATCAGCGTCCCCGCGAGCGGGAAGGCGAGCACCAGCCAGCCGTACGCGGTCGCTGACAAGCCCTAGCCCCTGAGGCTGCGCAGGTCGTCGACGTTGAGCGGGATCCGGCGCCGGTAGGCGGCGACGATGATCCCCAGCCCGACCACCACCTCGCAGGCCGCGATCACCATCACGATCAGCGCGAAGACCTGTCCGTCCTGGTTGCCGAGCGAGCGCGAGAAGGCGAGCAGCGCCAGATTGCCGGCGTTCAGCATCAGCTCGAGGCAGAGCAGGATCACCAGCGGACTGCGGCGCAGCAGCACGCCCGAGACGCCGACGGCGAAGAGCAACGCGCTGAGGACCAGGTACCAGGTGATGTCCATCAGGCCGTCTCCTGGGGGGCATCGGCGTCGCCCGTCCGGTGACGGCCCGCCAGCACCACTGCGCCGACCGCCGCGACGAGGAGGAGCAGCGAGGCGGCCTCGAACGCGATCAGGAACCGCTCGAGTAGCAGCTTGCCGATCGCCGAGGGCGAGCCGAAGCCGAGCTCGACCGTCGGTCCGCCGGTGTCGATCGCCTGCAGGCTGGAGCCGGTGATCGCGATCGCGAGCTCGACGAAGAGGGCGATGCCGAGCAGCGGCGCGATGAAGCGCTGGCCCGGGATCGGCTCCCAGAGCGGCTCGTCGACGTTGCCCACGTAGGCGGCGACGAAGACGTAGAGCACCATCACGGCACCGGCGTAGACCACGATCTGGGCGGCAGCGATGAACTCCCCCTGCAGCAGGAGGAAGAGCCCGGCGAGCGAGATCAGGTGGACGATCAGGGCGAGGACGCTGTAGAAGGCGTTGCGGAGGGCGATCACGGCAATCGCGCCGCCCAGCGCGCCGATCGCCCCGGCGAAGAACGCGACCTCCTTCACTCGGCCTTCCTCCCGGCAGGCTCCGCGACGCCCGCCGCCTCGAGCGCATGCCCCCGATCGTTGAACTCCCGGACCCTGGTGACCGTCAGCGCGTCCTCGTTCTCCTGCACCTCCCAGACCTGCCACACCTCCATTTCAGTCCCGGCGCCGGAGGTGCGGCCATGGCCGATGACGCGAAATCCCACAATCAAGGTTCCCTCGTCCCCCTCAAGAAAACGGCGGTCGGTCGTCCGGACGTCCGGGAAGGTCCCCTGGAAGTCCTCGAAGAACGCGATCACCTCGTCCCGGCTTCGCAGCACCCGGGCCTCCGGCCACGTTGGCGACAGGTGGTACTCCAGCTCGTCCGGGAGCGGCGCGTAGGCGCTCTTGACGTCGCCCTTGTTCCACGACCGGTGCCCTTCCTCAATGGCATCCCGGAACGCGGGAAGCAGTTCCGACTCTCCGACCGGCACTAGTCGCCCTCCCGCCGCAGAGGCGTGCGGTCGATCGGCTCCGCGAGCAGCATCTCCTTGGTGAAGATCAGGTCCGAGCGGTTGTAGTCGGACATCTCGTATTCGTGGCCCATCGTGATCGCGTCGAATGGGCAGGCGACCTCGCAGTAGCCGCAGAAGATGCAGCGCGAGAGGTTGATCTCGTAGACCTCGGCGTAGCGCTCGCCGGCGGAGATCCGGTGGCCCGGGTCGTTCTCGGCGGCGACCACCCGGATGCAGTCGGCCGGGCAGGCGGCGGCGCAGAGCGAGCAGCCGACGCATTTCTCGAGGCCCGTGTCCTCGAAGCGATGCAGCTTGTGCCGGCCGCGGAAGCGCTGGTAGACCGCGGTCTTCTCCTCCGGGTACTGGATCGTGACCGGCCCCTCGAGCACCCGCCCGAAGGTGGTGCGCAGGCCGCGCAGGGTCTCACCGAAAGCTCGGTAGGCGCCGCCGACCCCACCCGGCTGTGGGCCGCGCTGCACCGAGATCACCTCCTCCTGGTTCTCCAAATAGGGGAACTCCGTCCAATCGGTCTTCTCGGTGTTGAGCTTGGCCTCCATCAGCTCACCGTCACGATCACCGCGGTGGCCAGGATGTTCAGCGTCGCCAGCGGCAGCATCACCTTCCAGCCCAGCGACATGAGCTGGTCGTAGCGCAGGCGCGGCAGCGTCGCCCGGACCCAGATGAAGAAGCAGACGAGAGTCAGCGTCTTGACGACCATCCAGACCGGGTCGAGCCAGCCCGGGCCGGGCCCCATCCAGCCGCCGAGGAAGAAGGTGACCGCGATCCCCGAGACGACGAACATCTCCAGGTACTCGGCGAGGAGATAGGAGCCGAAGCGCATGCCGCCGTACTCGGTCATGTAGCCCTGCACGAGCTCCGCGTCGGCCTCGGGCAGATCGAACGGCGCCCGGTTCGTTTCGGCGAAGCCGGCGACCATGAAGATCAGGAAGCCGACGATCTGGGGGACGATGTTCCAGATCGAGCCCTGCCCGTCCACGATGCCGGTGAGCGAGAGCGAGCCGGTCATCATCACGACGCCGAGGAGCGCCAGGCCCATCGAGACCTCGTAGGAGATCAGCTGCGCGGCCGAGCGCATGGCGCCCAGGAAGCTGTACTTCGAACCGGAGGACCAGCCGGCGAGCAGCAGGCCGTAGAACGAGATCGAGCTGAAGGCGAAGAAATAGAGGACGCCGATCGAGACGTCGATCCCGTACAGGCCGAGCCCGTCCTGGACGTTTCCGAACGGCAGGATCGCCAGGGTGATGATCCCCGAGAAGATCACGATCGCCGGGGCGATCGCGTAGAGGAACGGGACGGCCGCCTGGGGCCGGAACATCTCCTTGCCGGCGAGCTTGACGATGTCCGCCAGCGGCTGGACCAGGCCGACCGGACCGACGCGGTTCGGGCCGTAGCGGTTCTGGAAGCGGCCGATCAGCTTGCGCTCGGCGACCGTCAGCAGCGGCACGATCATGAAGACCCCGAGGAAGATGACGATCGACTTGACGATCATCACCCAGGTCGCCTCGACGTAGTTGACTTCGGCGAGCGGCAGCGTCATCGCCTGCTCACCTCGATCCGCGGGGGCGCGCCGTCGGTGAGGAGGTTGGCGTTGCTCTCATCGGTGCCTTCAATGAGGAACGCTGCGCCCTCTCGCATGCGTTCCCTGATCGCGACCGTAGCCTCGACGCTGTGGCCGTTAACGGACACGGTGACCAGGTCTCCGTTGCTCAGGTCGAGGTTGTCCGCGTCCTTTGCAGCCAATTCGAGCTTTTGATGGGGCATGAGGAACCGCAGCGCCGGGTTTCGCTTGGTGACGTCGGCGGCCCACAGGTCCCGGTACGTGCCGAGGACCAGACCCGGTGCGTCGTCGGAGGGGGCGGCGGCGGGAACTCCGGGTGAGCCGCGGGACGGCTCATCGACAGCGGGGCCGCCGATCGGCGACAGCCCGCCCGCCGACGCCCCCTCCGGCGGCGCGCCGGGCGTCCATGACGCACCCGGAGCCCTGTCGCCCCAGCGCAGACCTCGGCCTCCGATTTCCTCATACGTCAGACCGGTGTAGAACGGCACCTCCGCGCAGAGCGACTCGAACACGTCCGAGGGTGCGTCGGCGTTGACGCCAACACCAAGTTCAGTCGCGACCGCGTCCAGGAAGCGCCAGCCGGGGAGCATCCCCTCTGGCAGCGGGACGTTGCGGCGCAGACGCTGGAGTCGCCCGTCGGGGTGGGTGACCGTGCCCTCCTTCTCGGCGTGATTCTCGGCGGGGATGACGAGGTCGGCGAGCCGGGTCGACTCGTCCTCGAAGGAGGCGATCGAGACGACGAAGCTGCCCGCGAGTGCCTTGCGCCAGCCGTCTGTGTCCGGGTGGGTGCGGACGGGGTCGGCGTTGAGGAGGAGCATCGCCCCGAGCTCGTGCGCCGCCAGGCCCTCCTTGATCTCCGCGCTGCCGCGGCCGGCACCGATCGGCTCGAGACCGGGGTTCGCTCCCGGCAGGCACCCGACCTCCCGCAGCCCGCGGGTGTTCGACTCCTCCGGGACCTCGAGCAGGCCGGGGCCGATGCGCTTGTGCATGTCGAGGGAATGCATGCAGGCGTGCAGGGCCTCGACGGCGCCGGGGCTGCGCCAGAGCCGCTCGCCCCAGACGATCGTCGGGTCGGGCGCATCGCGCAGCGTCTTCGCGATTACCTCGGCGTCCCTCTTGAAGGGACCGTCGGCGTCGTAGCCCTCTGCACCCAGGGCGCCGGCCAGGGTTCGCAGGAACGATGCGACCTCGCCAGGCGCATAGCGGACCGCCTCCTCGGCGCCGCCGTCGAGCGCGGTGGGCCGCTCGGAGGCCACCATCAGCGTCGCGCGGCTGCGCCGGACCGCCTTGCGGATCCGCAGGTCGAGGATCGGCATCTCGTGCAGCGGATCGACTCCGACCACCAGGATCGCGTCGGCGTGATCGAGATTCGCCATCCGCGAGCCGTGGTCGGGGCGGGAGACCTCGCCGAGCAGGCGGGCGTCCACCGGGTTGGGCGAGCAGTCGACGTTCGGCGAGCCGCCGGCTCGGACGATGCGCTGCGCGAGCCAGCCCTCCTCGTTCGAGGTGCCGCCGCCGACTAGGGCAGCCGCGCGCTCACCGGCGCTCTGGAAGGCGTCCGCGACTCGCTTGACCGCCTCCTCCCAGGAGATCGGACTGAGGCTTCCGTCTCCGGCCCGGACCATCGGCCTGGTGATCCGTTCCGCCGAGTTGAACATCTGGAAGGCGAAGCGGCCCTTGTCGCAGAGCCAGCC